>Ga0209474_10003974_pt1 | contig 12827 bp, 12 predicted proteins | sample GraSoiAngelo_145_FD_185902 | JGI IMG/M metagenome (GOLD analysis project Ga0209474, IMG submission 185902) | Grasslands soil microbial communities from the Angelo Coastal Reserve, California, USA - 14_1009_05_20cm (SPAdes) (version 2) | ecosystem: Environmental > Terrestrial > Soil > Grasslands...
GGGAACAACATGATCTGCGGTGCCTCCAACGTGTCGTTCGGCCTACCGGACCGGCACATCCTGAACGCGGCCTTCTTCCCAGTTGCGATGCATGCGGGATTGACCTGCGCCATCACCAACCCCTTGGTGCCGGAAGTACGCAAGGCCGTGCAGGCCTCCGACCTTCTCCTCGGTCATGACGAGTACGCCATGAACTGGATCTCGGCATTCCGCGCGGAGCAGAAGAAGGCGGTTCCCGCCGGATGATCCAGAAGAAGCTCGAAGTCCTCTACAAGCCCTTCGACAAGGCCACGCGGGTGCCGCCCGGGACGACGCTGTTCAGTGCGGCGCACTGGATCGGGCTTCCGATCGACTCCACGTGCGGCGGCCGCGGGACGTGCGGCAAATGCAAGGTGCAGGTGCTCGAGGGCGGCGCGGAGATCACGATTGCCGATCGCAAGCAGTTGAGGCCGAGCGAACTCGAGGCGGGCTGGCGACTCTCCTGCCAGGCGAAAGTCTACGAAGACACGACGGTGACGGTCCCTGAGCTCCTCCGGGTGCCGAAGGCCGCGACCATGGGCGTCAACCGGCTGGTGCTGCTCGATCCCAACGTGCGGAAGGTGTACGTCGAGCTGACCGAGCCCGATCTCGAAGACCAGCGCAGCGATATCGAGCGGCTTCGTGACGCCCTCACCGCGGAGGGCTTCGACATGAAGGCTGACATTCGCGTTCTGCGCACGCTCCCCGCCCTGCTTCGAGAGGCGGAGTTCAAGGTCACGGCCGTGCTCGGCGGCGATCAGCTGATCGCGGTGGAAGCGGGCGATACGCGCGAGGAGAGTTATGGCGTCGCCTTCGACCTGGGCACGACGACCGTCGTCGGTACGTTGATGAACCTTCGGACCGGCATGGCCGAGGCGGTTCGGTCGACGCTGAACGGCCAGGCGCCGTTCGGCGCCGACGTCATATCCCGCATCAGCCACGGCATGCAGGGGGATGAGGCGAAGGCGGAGCTGCGCGAGGCCATTCAGCGCACCATGAACACGGTCCTGCAGGAGCTGTACGAATCGGCCGGTGTCGAACGAGAGCGCGTCTATGAAACCGTCGTCGTCGGCAACGCCACGATGCTGCACCTGCTGCTCGGCATCGACGCGACGCCGATCTCGATGATGCCGTTCACGCCCGCATTCCGTGAACCGCTCTACCTTCCCGCCCGCGAGGTGGGACTCGACATTCATCCCGGTGGGTACGTCCAGACGCTGCCGGTGATCGGGGCCTACGTCGGCGCGGACATCGTCGCGGGCGTCGTGGCCACCGGACTGGCCCGCGAGGACAAGCTCCGCGTGTTCGTTGACGTCGGGACCAACGGCGAGATCGTGCTCGGATCGGTCAAGCGCGTCCTCTGCACCGCCGCGCCGGCCGGCCCCGCGTTCGAAGGCAGCCAGATCCGTTGCGGCATGCGCGCGACCGACGGCGCCATCGAAGGCGTGACCCTGAGCGACCACGTCGAGCTCCAGGTGATCGGGGGCGACATCGCGCCCAAAGGGATCTGCGGCTCGGGCCTTGTCGACACGGTGGCACAGCTCCGGCTCGTCGGCCTGCTCGACGCCGGCGGCAAGATGCGCAGCCGGGAAGAGGTTCCCGAACATCCCCTGTCGGACCGGCTGATCGCGATCGATGGCGTGCGCGCCTTCCTCCTCGCCGAGAACGTCTACCTGAGCCAGCGCGACGTCCGTGAGCTGCAGTTCGGCAAGGGGTCGATCGCCACCGGCATCAAGGTGCTGATGGACGTGATGGGGGTCACCGTGGCCGACCTCGACGAGGTGCTGCTCGGCGGATCGTTCGGCTCCTACCTCAACCCGGAGAGCGCGAAGATCATCGGCCTGGTGCCGCCGGTCGACGTCGATCGCATCCTGTCGGTCGGCAACACCGCCGGCGAGGGCGCCAAGATGTCGCTTCTCTCCTTCCGCGAGCGGCAGATTGCCTTCGAGTTGCCCGACAAGCTCGAGTACGTCGAGCTCTCGGGGCGGTCGGACTTCAATGACTCCTTCGTGTCGGTGCTGCAATTTCCGGAGCTGGAGACGTTGCGGTGAAGAACCTCGCCCTGCTCATCTGTGGAGCGCTCGGGAAAGAGGTCAAAACAATGGTGAACGAGCACGGCTGGGATGTCGACATTTATGGCGTGCCCGCCATGCATCACTTCTATCCGAAGAAAATCGTCGAGGCTGTGGACCGCAAACTGGAGCAACTCTCGGTCGCATATCGCCAGGTCGTGGTCGTCTACGGCGACTGCGGCACGGCGGGCGCGCTTGAGCCGGTGCTCGAACGCTACGGGGCTGTCCGAGTGCGCGGACCCCACTGCTACGAGATGTTTGCTGGCAGCGACTTCGATCGGATCGCGGACGAGCGCCCGGCGACGTTCTTCTTGACCGACTGGCTGGTGCGCAACTTCGAACGCGCCGTCGTCCGGGGTCTTGGTCTCGACCGGTATCCGGACCTCAAGCCGCTCTACTTCCAGAACTACACGGAACTTCTCTATCTGGCCCAGTTCGCGGACGCCCGCCTCACGGAAAAGGCACAGGAAATCGCGACCTATCTCGGGCTACCGCTCGAGGTGCGGCACGTCCGGTTCGGGGAGCTCGAGACTCGGCTCGCGGAGCTCGTCGAGGCGGCCGCTTGATGGCGAAGTACCAGGTGATGTTCTGGAAACACATTCCGGCGCAGGTCAAGGCCTGGGACGAGCATGGCGAGGTGAAGCGCATGCTGCCAGATCGCTTTCAGGCGGCGATCGATGCCTTCGCGATGAAGGACGGGTCGACCGAGATGGATGCATACCTCGAGGCGTGGCACTGGGGCGACGCAGCAGAGCGGGCGGGTTCGGCGGAAGAGGTCGCGAACTCGCTGATCAAAGAACTCGACGCGGCAAACCCGAGATCGAAGCTGATGGATCCAGCGCAGGAGGGAGCATGAGTCAGGCAGCGAAAACGCTTGAAACCGTTGAGCCTCACAGACTTCGACCGGTGTTGGATGTTGGCAGGGAGTTCGGTCTGCTGGACTCGGAGATGATCTCCTACGGCCCATACAAGGCCAAGATCAGCCTCGATGCACTGAAGCGCCTCAAAACCAGACCGGATGGAAAGCTGGTCGTCGTCACGGCGATCACGCCGACGCGGGCGGGGGAGGGCAAGACCACGAGCGCCATCAGCCTGACCCAGGGGCTCGGGCGCATCGGGACGAATGTTGCGCTCTGTCTGCGGCAGCCTTCGACCGGGCCGCTGTTCGGCATCAAGGGTGGAGGCACTGGCGGCGGCATGGCGCAGATCGTCCCCATGGAGGAAATCAACCTCCACTTCACCGGTGACATCCATGCCGTCGAGGCGGCTCACAACCTGCTGGCGGCCGTGATCGACGCGGCGATCTTTCACGGCCAGCTCGAAGTTGGTCCCAGCTTCATCACCTGGCCCCGGACGCTCGACGTCAATGATCGAGCGCTCCGCCACATTGTCACCGGGCTCGGCGGCGACGAGCACGGCGTGCCGCGCGAATCGAGCTTCATCATCGCGGCGGCCTCGGAGATCATGGCGATCCTTGCGCTCGCCAGCGACCTGGGAGACCTCCGCCAACGGATCGGGCGAATCATCGTGGCGCAGCGCAAGGACGGCAGCTTCATCACGGCGGAGGATCTGCGGGTGGCCGGGGCGATGACGGTGCTGCTCAAGGAGGCCCTGTTGCCCAACATCGTGCAGACGATGGAGGGCCAGCCGGCGCTGGTACATGCGGGGCCGTTCGGCAACATCGCGCACGGCAACAACTCGTTGCTCGCCGACCAGATCGCGCTCAAGCTCGCCGACGTTGTGGTCACCGAGGCAGGCTTCGGCGCCGATCTCGGCCTGGAGAAGTTCGCTCATATCGTCGCGCGCTACGGTCACCTTCGACCGGCGGCTGCGCTGGTGGTTGCGACGGTGCGGGCGCTGAAGTCGCATGGCGGCATGCCGCTGGCGAAGCTCGGCACCGAGGACCTCGACGCGCTCAAGAGGGGCGCCGAGAACCTCGCGGCGCACATCGACATCGTCAAGGCCTTCGGGATGCGCGCCGTGGTAGGCGTCAACCGATTCCCGAGCGACACCGAACGCGAGCTTGACCTTCTGACGCAGCTCGCGAAGGATTTCGGCGTCGATGCCGCGGTGGTCAATGATGGCTTTGGCCACGGTGGCGAGGGAGCCGTCGAGCTTGCCGAGGCCGTGTTGGGCGCCACGCAGAATGGCAGCAACTTTGCCCCGCTCTATTTGCCCGACACGCCGATCCGCGAACAGATCCAGACGCTGGCTCGGCGTCTCTATGGGGCCGCGGACGTTGAGTTCCTGCCTGAATGCCAGAAGCGCATCGATTGGCTAACCGAGCGCGGCATGGGGACCTTACCGGTCTGCATGTCGAAGACCCATCTGTCCCTCTCGCACAACCCCTCGCTAAAGGGCCGGCCGCGCGGCTTCACCCTACCGGTCCGAAATGTCTACCCCTCGGCCGGTGCCGGCTTCGTCGTTGCTCTAGCCGGCGACATCCAGCTGATGCCCGGCCTCGGCAAAGAGCCCGCCTACACCCGGATCGACATCGATCCGACCGGACAAATCACCGGCCTGACGTAGGAATCCCGCGGAACGGCCGGCTGGCGGGAACATCTGGTTCCCGCCAGCGTCTTAATGGCATGAGACGCGCACCGGTGGGCGCCATTATTGGCGCGTTAACCATTGCTGCCGTCGCAGTGGCTGTGCTCTTCGCACGCTCAACGCAAATCGGAGTCGCAGGAAAGACGAACGCTGGCTGTCCCTCTAGTTATCCTCGGGCTTCGGTTGCTGGGACACTCGGTAGCGGCCCGGGCCAGGGACCGCTCACGCGGGGAAGCGCACCGCCCTGGCCGCCGACACCGTCGCCAACTCCTGTCCCGATTGCAGATGACGGACGCGTGGCGGTGACCGACGCAAATAATCATCAAACCATAACTGTCCCGAAAGGAACGATGATCGACGTGAACCTATCCGCCAACGGCTGGACTCTGCCAGGATCGTCTGACCCCGCGTTGCTTCCCCGCATCTCCGCGACGTCAAGGTGTGATACGAGTGTGGCCGCAACATTCGCCGCGTTAGGTAGCGGCACAATAACCGCGGTGGGTGGCGGCGGCACCAGCCACGGCGGTCCAACCATAACCTTCGAGGTACAGATCCAGTCCTCTTAATTTCTTTTGATGTCCGTCGAAATTACCTGAAGTTTGGGTCCGCTGCGGCATCCACTAGCCAGTCGGCGACATAGCTGGCAAAGGAGGTCCGCACGTAGATGTTGAACGTTGACTCGCCGCGAGACTCGATGATGACCTGAGCTTTCGACAGCAACGTCTGGGCGCAACGGCCCGGGGCGAATGAGCGCTCATCGAGATCGATTGAGACGCAATGCGCCAGCAACTCGCGCGCCCTGGCGCCGCGGATTTCGAGCAGCGTTCGGTTCGAGGACACATCGGTGACCGAGCCGAAGGCGTCTCTAAGAGCGTCGCGCAGTCCCCGCTCCAGGGCCGTCTGCTCGCCGTCCGGTCCGACAAGCAGCCACTCGTCGGGACCAAGCCATAGGGCGCGGTGGTCGTCCTTTGCGGCGACAGTATTCGGGATGACCGGCAAGGCAAGACCAAGCGACCCGGCGAGTCGCTGCATGACGCCAGCGTCTTTTGGGTCGGCCCGGAGGTCCACCTGCGACGCAAACCGCAACTCGCGGAGTAATAGTTCACCGCCGGCCGCTGCCGACGAGGCGGTGAATCGTTCCGCGTAACCAGCGAGTGCGCTGCGGCGAACGGCCTCAGCTATCACGACGGACATTCTCCTTGTCATAGAAGACCGGCTCGGTGACGGTCGCGGCGAGGATGTGGCCGTTCAAGGGCGCATAGACGGTGCCGCCGATTCGCTCGCGCCCACTCTGCAGCATGGCGAGCGCAAACGTCCGGTCGAGCGTCGCGCTGCGGTAGCTCGACGTCACGTGGCCAACCATCCTCGACGGAATGGCACCATCGCCTTCCAAAACCAGCTGAGCACCCTCCGGCAGAAGCTGGTCCCCATCGACGGGAAGCAGACCAACGAGATGCTTCCGATCCGGCCGCGCCGTATCACTTCGGCGATGGGAGCGCTGGCCGATGAAGGCCTTCTTCTTCGAGACGATCCAGCTCATTCCCAGGTCCTGCGGTGTGACCGTCCCGTCGGTTTCCTGGCCGCAGATGATATAGCCCTTCTCGGCGCGCAGCACGTGCATCGCTTCGGTGCCATACGGTGTGATTCCGAAGGGCAAGCCGGCCGCCATTACGGCCTCCCAGAGCCCCAGGCCATACCAGCTGGGCGTCCAGAGCTCGTAGGCGAGCTCGCCGGAGAATGTGATCCGGTGAAGGCGCACCGGAATGCCAGCCGTTTCGCTCTCGCGAATGGCCATGAAAGGAAAGCTCTCGGGGTCGACGGGGAGTTCAGGGAACAGGCCGCGGACGACGTCCCGCGAACGCGGGCCGACCACCGCCACGTCGGCCCAGTGGTCGGTGACCGAGGTCAGGCGCACGCGCAGGTCCGTCCACTCGGTCTGCAGCCATTCCTCCATCCAATCGAGTACCGCCGCAGCGCCGCCTGTCGTCGTGGTCGCTAGGCAATGGTCGGTCCCGAGGCGCATGACGACGCCGTCGTCGAAGACCATGCCATCCACCGTGCACATCAGGCCGTAACGGCAGGATCCGATCTTCAGCGTGTCGAACGCGTTCGTGTAGAGCCCATTGAGGAACTCGACGGCATCAGGGCCCTGGATGTCGATCTTGCCAAGCGTCGACGCGTCCATCACCGCCACGCTCTCGCGCGCGGCCCGGCACTCGCGCAGCACGGCCGCTTCCATATCTTCGTCGTGTCGCGGGTAGTACCAGGGCCGCTTCCATTGACCGACGTTCTCGAAGACGGCTCCGTGTGCGACGTGCCAGGGATGCATGGCCGTCAATCGAATCGGATCGAACAGGTCGCCGCGATTTCGGCAGGCCATGAGACCGAACGGCACCGGCACGTACGGTGGGCGGAATGTCGTCACGCCGACGGCGCCGACCGGCTGGCCCAGCTGGGTCGCAATGATCGCCGTCTCGTTGATGCCCGCCGTCTTGCCCTGGTCGCTGCCCGTGCCGATCGTCGTGAACCGCTTGACGTGTTCGACGGAGCGCATGCCGGTACCCAGGGCTTGGCGCACGTCGGCCACGGTAACGTCGCGCTCCAAGTCGACGAAATGCGCCGACCAATCCCGCCCATCGCTGGGGACGACCCAGTAGGGCATGATCGTTCCCTGGCCGCGCCCGCCCAGGTCACCGGCTGCTGCGCCCACGACCTCGACGTTCGGCGGCGCCGCGTCAGGGACGAAACACGCCAGGGCCTCGTCGTATCGAAGTCGGCCTTGTGCCTGACTGAAGAGGTGCAGGGTCGGGTTGAAACCTCCCGAGACGCAGAGCAGATCACAATCGATCTCGCGCCTCGAGTGGGTTCCTCTGAGTGTGCCGATGAGGACGGTATGAAGGCCCTCACGCTGCCCTCCCCCGCGAGCGGGGGAGGGAGATTTTGGTCCGTCCGCAAGGGGGGAGGGAAATGTGTCGAGGACGGCTTCTCCCGCGCGGACGTCGACAACGGCCTCGACGCTGATCCCGGCCCGTTTGAGGTCGGCCGCGACAGTGTCGGAGCTGTCGTTGTTCGTGAAGATGACGGCTCGCGTTCCCGGCGCGACGCCAAATCGGTTGACGTAGGTGCGGGCCGCGCCGGCGAGCATGATCCCCGGGCGGTCGTTGTTCGCGAAGATGAGTGGCCGCTCGTGGGCCCCCGTCGCGAGCACGACGCGCTTCGCTCGCACCTGCCAGAGGCGGCCGCCGTTCGGCAGGCGCTGCGCGATCAGCACCAGATTCTGGTCGTAGTGGCCGAAGGCCGTGGCGCGCGTCAGCAGCCGCACATCCGGTTGCGCACGGAGGACGCCCAGGCTGGACTCGAGCCATTCGTTCCATCCGGCGCCCAGCAGCCGTCCACCGAGCTCGGCTTGTTCATCGACCAGGATCACCCGGTCGCCGGTTTGACCCGCTTGGAGTGCCGCCGTGATCCCGGCACGGCCCCCGCCGATCACCAGGACTTCGCAGTGGGCATAGACCTTGTCGTAGCGGCTGGTGTCGTGTTCGGAGCTAAGGCGGCCGCGGCCGTTCAGGCCGATGGCCTCCAGCCCGTCGACCAGCTCGACCTGCGTTGCCCGAATCATGGTGTCGTTGCCCACCTGCACCAGCGCGTTCGGCTCTTCGATCCCGGCGCTGAACACCCCGCGCGGCCGGCCGTAGGTGACACTGTTTGCCACGACGCGGAGGTCGTTCGCCAGCAACGCCGATGCCAGGGTGTCGCCTTCGTAGCCGGCGTATCGCGTGCCATTGAAACTGAACCGGATCGGACGGGTCCGGTCGATGCGTCCGCCCGACGCGAGGCGGCTCATGCCGTTGTGATTTGGTGCGTCACCGTGTCGCGAACCAGGGTGAACCAACGGCGGCAGCCGGCGGAGTGCACCCAACGCTCGGTCATCTTGCCTTTCGGATTCGCCCGAAAGAAGACAAAGCGCGCCCACTCAGCATCGTCGGCCGACTCCGGGTCCCTGGGATACGTCACGTCCGCCGAGCCGCCGTATCTGAACTCGACTTCCTCCCGGTTGCCGCACCAGGGGCAGGGAATCAGCATCAGTGCGCCACCGCCGCTGCGCCGTGCTCATCGATCAGCGCCCCGGTTGTAAACCGATCGAGCGTGAAGGGTGCGTTGAATGGATGTGCTTCGCCGTGCGCGATCGTGTGCGCATAGACCCAGCCGGCACCCGGCGTGGCCTTGAACCCACCGGTGCCCCAGCCGCAATTGATGAAGAGGTTCTCGATCGGGGTCAGTCCCAGGATGGGTGAGGCATCCGGGGACACATCGACGATCCCGGCCCAGGTCCGCAGGACGTGGGCGCGGCTGAAAATCGGGAAGAGCTCGCAGGCAGCCGCCAGCTGGTACTCGATGACGTGAGGGGAGCCCCGCTGCGCGTACGAGGTGTACGGATCCATGCCGGCTCCCATGACCAGCTCGCCCTTGGGCGCCTGGCTGACGTAGACGTGGACGGCGTTCGACATGACAACGCAGTCGAGGACGGGCTCCAGCAATTCCGAGACGAGGGCCTGCAGTGGATGACTCTGGATCGGGAGGTCGAGGCCGACCATGTCGGCCAGCACCGTTGAATGCCCCGCCGCGCAGAGCGCAACCTTGTTCGCCGCGATCAGTCCGCGGGTCGTGTGCACGCCGCGAACGCGACCGCCGTCGAGGTCGAAGCCGGAGACCTCGCAGTTCTGGATCAGGTCGACCCCCATCTCATCCGCCTTCCGCGCGAACGCCCAGGCGACGTAATCATGCTTGGCAATGCCACCCCGTCGCTGCAGCGTGCCGCCGATCACCGGGTAGCGCAAATCCGGTGAGATATTGACGATCGGGCAGAAGGCTTTGACCTCCGCGGGCGTGAGCCATTCGGCGTCGATCCCGTTCAGCCGGTTGGCGTTGACGCGCCGCATCCCTTCTCGCCGGTCGCCCTGGCTGTGCACCAGGCTGAGGACGCCCCGCTGGCTCAACAGGATGTCGTAATCGAGCTCCTCGGAAAGATGTTCCCAGAGCTTCAGCGAGTGTTCGTAGATCGCGGCGCTCTCGTCCCATAGGTAGTTCGATCGAATGACCGTGGTGTTGCGGGCCATGTTGCCGCCCGCCAGCCAGCCTCGCTCGAGCACCGCAACATCGGTAATGCCGTGGTTCTTCGCAAGGTAGTAGGCCGTGGCAAGCCCATGGCCGCCGGCGCCGATGATGACGACCTCATACGAGCGCCTCGGCTCCGGGTTGCGCCAGAGATGATCGGGATGCAAGTGCGGTTCGGCCATGCTCGCTGCTGGCCCTTATATATAAGGTATGGAGGAGCCGGATTCAGAGTGGTGGCGGAGCTGGTTCGGGCCCGGCTATCTGGCTCTCTACGACGAGTACCTGGCGCAACGCACGCCGGTCGAGATCGATCAGCTCGAAGCCCTGGTTGAGCTGCGGCCGCCGCAGCGCATCCTCGATCTGCCATGCGGCCAGGGCCGGCATGCGATCGAGCTCGCCCGCCGCGGCTATGACGTCACCGGGGCCGACCTGTCGCCCTACCTACTCAGCGTGGCGGAGGAACGCGGGCGGGCAAGGGGCGTCCGAGTCCGATGGCTGTCGGCAGACATGCGCCGGCCGATTGCCGGCGAGACGTTCGAGGTCGTCCTCAACCTGTTCACGAGCCTGGGCTACTTCGCCGATGAAGCGGACGACCGGAAGGTGGTCCGTGCCGCCTCGGCGATGCTCGGTCCCGGCGGTCGCTTCGTTCTGGAGTTGATGAACGGCGAGCGGGTTATGACCCACTTCCAGGAACGAGAGTGGTTCACGGTCGGGCAGGCCGCCGTTGTGGAGCGGCGCTCCCTCGATCGCACCGCGAGGCGGATGGTCGTGGAACGAACGGTGACCACGCCGAAAGTCGAGGACGTGAGTCTCCATGCCCTCCGCCTCTACGCCCGAGGCGACGTCGACGAGATGCTTCGGGCCGCCGGATTCGGGCAGGTCGATCTCTACGGTGACTGGAGCGGCGAGCCGCTCACGCCCGAAAGCCTGCGGATCGTGGCGGTGGGGACGATGCCCCTCAGTTAGTCGACAGCAGGACGTTCGTCGCGCCCGCGATCTCGAGTGGCCCGCTGCCGAGCTCCGCCTCGATCGCGCGGACGCCGCGCGCCAGGAGGGCGGCTCGGTCTTTCGCCGAGACGGCATCCAGACGGATCGCCATCGACCACCACCCAGAAGCCATATCGATGTAGTGCTGCGGGCTGCTCCATGTGGTCGACTCCTCGAACCGCACAACGCGGGCTTCACGGAAGCCGGCCTGCCTCGCGATGGTGGCGAAGGCCTCCTCATCCTCGACCGTCCGGCGGGTGATGAACTGATCGCGGGCCCGAGGCGCGGGCGGCAGTGAACCGCCGACCGTGCGTTCGAGGATCGCCTGCGCCTCACTCGGACGGGAGGGATCAACGGGCACGCTCGCCGCCATCCGCGCGCCGAACTTGATGACCCGCCTGGCTTCCGTCAGGGCTCGCAGCAGGTCGGGGACGAATTGCAGCCCATGGCCGCAGACCGCGGCGTCGAACGCGCCATCGGGAAAGCGAAGGTCCTCGAGATCCATCAGCTCGAAGCGCACCGGAAGACCCGCCGGCGCGTCTCGCCGGGCCAGCTCGATCATGCCCGCGGCCAGATCGATCCCGACCACCTCGCCATCGGGCGACACGTCGCGCGCGAGGCGATAGGTCAGGGTTCCGGGCCCACAGGCGAGATCGAGGATGCGCTTGCCCGGACCGGGATCGACCCAGTCGATGACGGCGGCCCGGCCGCGGGACTCACTGCGGGCCATCACCTCGTCGAGCCGCCGCTTGTATTCGGCGGCATGCCGGCTGAAGGTGCCCGGGTACAGGTCCTTGGCGGATGGCTCTTCCAAAAGAAAGGGCGGGAGCCGCGCTCCCGCCCTTCAGCATAGTCAGCCGTTAGTCTTCGTCGCGCTCTTCCTTTGTCTTGCAAGGCGCCGGCGTGGTCTGGATGATCGTGATCTGGATGGTCTCCGTGATCGTAATCATCACCGTCTGGCAGGTCACCGTGATGGTACCGGCCGACTGACCGTCACCGAGAGCGATGATCTCGATCAGCTTGAGATGCTCGAGCTCGTTCTCTTCGTCCTGCGGTGTCACGAAAGTCAGGTGGGCGAAGTGATCCTCGTCCGCCTTGATGGCGGTGACAATTGGCGAGACGCTACCGTGGATCTGCGATTTCGCCTTGACCAGCTGCGGCTGGACGCTGGCGGCGACTTTCGAGGTCGCGACCGCCTGGGTCACCTGTGTGGTGCAGCCGGATTCGGCGGTGTTGAGCTTGGCGATGACGGCATCGCCCGCCTTCTTGACGGCGCTCACCAGCACCACCTTCGAGTGCTCGTCGGCCGGTTGGACAACGGCGACGGTGTTGTGGTCGTCGTGCGAAACGATGATCAGGGTCGTGGGTACAGCCGCGACGGTCAGGACGCTCACCGCGGTGACGGTGATGATGCGTTCGCTGATCCACGTGGTCAGGATCGTGAACATTACGCTGCAGCCTCCTCGAGGATCGCGGTCCTCTAGCAGGATGAACGCACCATAAAAGGGGGCCATCGACGCCAGTTGATGCCTGTTACCGGGTTGTGCCCGGGAAGGGCCCGGGCGCGACCCGGTTGTGAGTTTGCCGCGACTTTTGAACTCGGAGTTTATGTTGACGCCTAAACTGGAGCGCGGCTATACTTCTGCCCAACAATGGACTTCGGGCAGAGGGGGTGCAATCCAGTTGTCGGAGATCAAGGTCCGGGAGAACGAGACCTTCGAGAGCGCCCTACGTCGCTTCAATAAGAAGATCAAGCAGAACGGTGTTCTCTCCGAGGTGCGCCGGCGTGAGCACTACGAAAAGCCCAGCGTAAAGCGCAAGAAGAAGATCGCGGCGGCGCGGAAGCGGCGGGCTCGCACGACGTAATCGGCGCGCCCTGAGGGAGCAGATCCCTGCTGAAAAGATGAGGCAGCGCAGCTCATCGGCGATCGAACAACTCCGGCGGCGCGGGCGGCTGTTCGCTCGCGACCTTCGGTTGGGGCACATCGGCGCCGGCAGGCGCTGGCCGCCCTACCTTCGGCCTGCCGCCATCACCCTGATCCTGGCGCTGGCGACGGCGTTGGTCGTCGCCCAGAACTTCCTGCC
>Ga0209474_10003975_pt1 | contig 12827 bp, 14 predicted proteins | sample GraSoiAngelo_145_FD_185902 | JGI IMG/M metagenome (GOLD analysis project Ga0209474, IMG submission 185902) | Grasslands soil microbial communities from the Angelo Coastal Reserve, California, USA - 14_1009_05_20cm (SPAdes) (version 2) | ecosystem: Environmental > Terrestrial > Soil > Grasslands...
CGCCGTGATGGCTCGTGAGTCGCGGGATGGATGACTCGACGCGCGCGGTCCTGAAGCACGTCGACGCAGGTGAGCTGGTCGACCTGGCCAGCGACCTCATCCGCATCCCGAGCTTCAAGACCGAGGAAACGGCGGTCGCGCGGTTCCTCGAGGCGTTCTTCCGCCGTCGCGGGTACGACGTCGATCTGCAAGAGATCGAGCCGGGCCGCTTCCAGACGATCGCCACTCTTCGCGGCACGGGCGGCGGGGCGAGCCTCATGCTCAACGGCCACACCGATATCAACGCGCTCACCCGCCGCTGGACGCGCGATCCATGGAGGCCCAGCCTCGAGGGCGATCGCCTCTACGGGCATGGCGTACAGAACATGAAGGGGGGTCTCGCCAGCATCATCCTGACCGCCGAGGCCGTCCGTCGCTCCGGCGTGCGGCTCGCCGGAGACCTCGTCGTCGCCTGCGTCGCGGGCGAGACCCAGGGGGGCGAGGGCACGCACTATCTGATGCAGAGCGGTCTGCGCACCGACGCCGCGGTGGTCGCCGAGCCGTTCGGCGCCGACAACCTCGTCACGGTGCACGCGGGCATCGTGCACATGGCGATTCACGCGTACGGGGTGACCGGGCACATCGGGCGCCTCGAGGGCACGGTGAACGCGGTGCAGAAGATGACGGCGATCGTCCGCGCACTCGGGCACGTGGAGTTTCGCCATACGCCGAGGCCCGACCTGCCCGCGTTCCCGCGACTCAACGTCGGGAGCATCCTCGGCGGCCGCGGCCAGGACTACGTGCTCGTGGAGCCGCCGTACGTCCCCGATCTGTGTACGATCCTGGTGGACGTTCACTTCGTGCCGGGGCAAACGGTCGACGGCATCGTCGCCGACATCCGCCGGGCCCTCGATCCGATCGCCGTCAGCGATCCCGATCTCCGCTACGAGATCGAGATCCCGCCGCCGGCCAGCTTCAAGGGGCGCCGGCGGCTCGTGATGGACCCGTTCGACATGCCGACCGACGCGCCGATCGTGCACGCGGTGGCGCGGAGCTATCGCGCCGTGACCGGCCAGGAGCCGAAGGCGATTGGCACCGTGCTGCCACACTCGTACAGCGCGGACGACACGTGCCATCTCTGGAAGGCCGGCATCCCGTGTCTGCTCTACGGCCCTGCGACGATCCGTGGCAACGCGGACGAGGACGACGCCTGCGTGCTCGTGAGCGAGATGGAAAGGGTCACGCGCGTGCTGGCGGTGACCGCGGTCGACGTGTGCCGGCGCAAGCCGGCGGAGCTGGCGCTTACGTTGCCGCCGCGCTAGGGCCGACCGATGCCATATGATAGGCCGCGTTTCTGGCCAAGACTGCTCCCAGGGGGACACCGATGAGCACGCGGGCAGCGTTCGACAGCAGTGCCGCTGGCGTTATGACCGACCTCGCCTTCGTCGAGTGCGAACTTCTCGGTGCCGCGCGGGCGCGCGGTCGAGCCCAGGCGCCCGCCCGAGGACAGGCGCAGGCGAAGCCGGGCCAGCCGCGCCAGGCGACGGCGGCGGCCGGTCGACGCCGCGAAGTCGTGGTCGGCGGCCGCCGCGTGAAGACGATCGACGTGCACGCCCATTGCGTGATCCCCGAGGCGTACGCGCTGCTGGGGCTGAAGGTGGACGACCATCGCGGGCCAGGGATCGGCGAGGTTGGTCCCCGGCGCATCCGCGAGATGGACGCCCAGGGCATCGATATGGAGGCGCTCAGCATCAACCCAGCCTGGTATCGGGCCGAGCGAGACCTCGTGACCCAGGTGATCAAGATCCAGAACGAGCGGCTCGCCGAGTTCTGCGGCAAGTACCCGGATCGCTTCGTCGCCTTCGCCTCGGTCGCGCTGCAGTTTCCCGACCTGGCGGTGCAGCAGCTCGAGGAAGGGGTGAAGAGGCTCGGGCTCCGCGGCGCCGCCGTCGGCGCGAGTGTCGCGGGCGACGAGTTCTCGGATCCGAAGTTTCATCCGTTCTGGGCCAAGGCCGAGGAGCTCGGAGTCCTGATCTTCATCCATCCTCAGAGCACGCCGGACCTGGCCAAGCGATTCAAGGGCAACGGCTGGCTCGCGAACACCATCGGCAATCCCCTGGACACCACCATTGCCCTCTCGCACCTGATCTTCGAGGGCACTCTGGATCGCTTCCCCCGGCTCAAGATCTGCTCGGCTCACGGCGGCGGCTATCTGCCGTCCTACGCGCCGCGCTCGGACAACAGCCTGCGCGTTGCGCCGGACATGGACACCGGCATCAAGCTGAAGAAGAAGCCGACGGAGTATCTGAAGACGATGTACTACGACACCCTGGTGTTCACGTCCGAGGCGCTGCGCCACCTGGCGGCCGAAGTCGGCGTGAGCCAGCTCGTCATCGGCACCGACCATCCGATCCCGTGGCAGGACAAGTCGATCGACCACATCCTCAAGGCGCCGGGCTTCAGCGACGCCGACCGCCGGGCGATGCTCGGCGAGACGGCGGCGAAGCTGCTGAAGATCAAGCTCTAGGCTTACAGGAGACACCGCATGGTCACGCTCGAGTTCCACGATCCGTCAGGCGCGATCGAGGTGAAGCAGCCGTTTGCCCCGCGCGTCGCCGCCCTCGTGGGCAAGCGCATCGGCTTCGTCAGCAACGACCAGTGGCAGGCCTACCGCATGCTGCCACTCTTGAAAAGGCTGCTCGAAGCCGACTTCCCGGGAATCGAGGTGCTGCCGCTCGACGCGTTCCCGCAGGGCAACGCGGTGATCGGCTCGGAGGAGACGGCGGCGCAGGTCAAGCAGAGCGGGGTCGACGCCGCCATCATCGGCAACGCGGCCTGAGGGTCCTGCGCCACTGCATGCGGCCGGGCGGCCGCTAGGCTCGAAGCACAGGGAATTCCGACCGTCACCCTGACCCGCGCGGACTTCGTGGGAGTCATGACGAACGCCGTCGCCGGTCTCGGGCTGGCGCCGGACGCGTCGATGGTGACCTTCCCCATCGAGATGTTCCTGCCGGGCAGCGACATCTCGCCGGTCGAGGCGCGCAAGCGCGAGTTCTACGACGGGTTGACGCGCTGGCGCTCGGCCTTCGGCGGCGACGGCGCGGCCCAGGCGCCGACGATCAAGGTGCAGAGCGCGAGCATGGAAGAGGCGTTCTCGCGAGCGAACCATCTGATGCTCGCGAACCGCTGGGGCGATGGTCTTCCGGTCTGGCCGCCGACGCGCGAGCGCGTCGACTGGATCCTCCGCGGCGCCGCGCAGCCGCGCGGACGCCGGGTCGGCATCTTCCCGCCCCGCGGCGGCGTGACCACGATCGAGACGTGCGCCATCGCGCTGGCGATGGCGGGCGGACGGCCGGAGTATCTGCCGGTGCTCGTGGCTGCGGTCGACGCGTTCCTCGATCCGGAGTCAGGAAGCGCGCAGCTCCAGGCCGCGTCCGGCAGTGCCTTCCCGGTCGTGATCGTCAACGGGCCCATCGGCGCCCAGATCCGGCTGAACGCCGGCTTCGGCTGCCTCGGTCCAGATCCCCAGCGGCCGGCCGGCGCCAGCATCGGCCGCGCGCTGCGTCTGTTGCAGCAGAACGTCGGCGGTGCGCTGCCGGGCATCGGCACCATGGCCAACTACGGCGGCGTGCGCTACACGAACGTCGTCTTCGCGGAAGACGAGGCGAACCTGCCACCGGGCTGGGCGCCACACGCGACCGAGCGTCACGCCTTCGCACGGGGCCAGAGCTCGATCTCGCTCGCGTTCGCGAACGGGGCCACCAACATCCGCCGGCGCGGCGCGAAGAAGGAGACGCCCGAGGAAGACGCCCTGCAGGGCATGTACCGCATGGCCGACTTCATGCGCGTGCCCAACATGCCCGGCCTCGCGGGCTACGAGCGGGGCACCCCGGGCATCCTGATGATCCCGGGTGTGGTGGCGAACACGATGGCCGGTCTCGGCTGGACGAAGGCCTCGATCCGCGAATTTCTCTGGGAGCACTCGCGCATCCCGACCGAGCACCTGCGCCGCGCGGGGTGTCCGGCGTGGCTCGAGATCGACTCGAGCAAGGTCGTGCGCGAGAGCATCGCGCTCGATCCGTGGCCGATCACCGCCAGCCCCGACAACTTCATCGTCGTCGTCGCGGGCGGCGGTCATCCGACCAACAGCTACTGGCTCCAGGGCTACAGCCCGGGTGTCGTCGGGCGCGTGCTCGAGCTGCCGGCGGCGTTTGAGAATCTGCTCGCCGACGCGGAGCGTGATCTGGGACCTTGCTAGTCGCGATCTTCAGGTCTCTCATGCTGCGGCTCCTCAGCGGGCCAGGCCGGGAGTTCCTGCCGGCACGGCATACACGTTCATCGTCAGCGAGACGGCCGTGTAATAACCCATCAGCACGACCATGTCCGTGATGCTCTCGTGGCCGAGCGCCTTGACCGCGCGGTCGTACAGCCCTTGAGAGACCAGCCGACCGTTGGCGAGCGTCGTCGCGAGCTCGTAGACGACCTGCTCGCGCAGATCCGAGAACGAGGCCGGGAGGCCCGCGATCATCGCCTCCACGGCGGGGACGGGCAGGCCGACCTCCTTGCCGCGCTTCTCGTGCGCCGCGGTGGGGTAGGCCGAATTCCACTTGCTCGTCATCACGATCACGGCGATCTCTCGCTCCCGCTCGGTCAACGTCGATTTACCCGGCGTGAAATGCTCGCCGAGCGGGGCGGCGGCGCGGAGCAGCTTCGGGTTTTCCACCCACACCTTGTAGGGGCCCGGGAGCCGGCCGCGTGGGCCCTCCACCAGGAAGCGGTAGCCTTCCTTCTGCGCGGCGGTCATCTGGTCGACGGGAATCTCGGCGTAGCGTCCGAACGTCGGTGTGGCGCTCATCGTCCTGCCTCCTGGCCGCAGCTCGCGTGTGATCAGCGTCGCGCCAACCGTACGACGGCGCGAACGAGCTCGCTCGGTTCGACCGGTTTCGAGAGATAGACATCGAAGCCCACCGCCAGCGCCTGGTCGCGGTCTTCGGCGCGCGCGTACGCGGTGAGCGCCAGCGCGGGCAACGCCACGCCGGCCTCTGCAGCCCACGCCTTGACCGCCCGGACGGCGGCAAGCCCATCCTGATCCGGCATCGCGAGATCGCAGACGAGCACGTCGGGGCGGACGCGTGGAGCCATGCTGATTCCGTCACGGGCGTTGGCCGCCGTGAACGTCACCGCGCCTGACTGGGCGAGCACCGTCGCGACGAGGTCGCGCGTGTCGGCGTCGTCCTCGACGACGAGGACCCGCACGCCATCCAGCCGCTCCGCCGTCGGCGTACCCGGCACGGGCTGCTGAACGGCGGCGGCGTCTACCGCCGACGTAGCGCCGATCGGCAGGACGACGGTGAACGTCGCCCCCTGCCCGACCCCGGCGCTCTCGGCGTGGACCCGCCCGCCGTGGAGCTCGACGAGGTGGCGGACGATGGCGAGACCGAGGCCGAGCCCGGCGTGCTCGCGGGTGCTCGCGCTGTCGGATTGCTTGAATCGCTCGAAGATGTGCGGCAGGAGCTCGGCATCGATGCCGCGGCCGGTATCGCTCACGATGAGGTGTGCGTCGATGTTGCGCACGAGCTGGAGGCTCACGGCACCGTTCGGCGGGGTGAACTTGATCGAGTTGCCCAGGATGTTCTCGACCACCTGGCGCAATCGGTCGGCATCTCCGTGCACCGGGCCCGCGTCGGGGTCGAGCTCGGACTTCAAGCTGATCGCCCTGATCTCCGCGGACGGCCGGATCGACTCCACCACGCCGGCGACCAGCGCCGGGAGGTCCACGGACTGCAGGCGTCGAGCAGGTCGCTGATCAGCCGGACTTGCTGGGTGACGCTCCGCTCGATCACCTCGAGCGCGTGGTCGGCGGCCGCGCCGTCCAACCGGCCGGACCGAAGCATCCGGACCCAGCCGAACGTCGCGTTCAGCGGAGTACGCAGCTCGTGCGACAGCACGGCCAGGAAGTCGTCCTTGGCCCGATTGGCGGCTTCGGCCTCGCGCCGCGCGGCGTCCGCCAGCTCGGCCCGGCGCGCCTCGGCCTTCGCGTCCTCGAGCGCCTGGCGCAGGTCCTCCACCTCGGACACGTGAGACTGGACGGGCGGCAGCGACGCCGCGGGCTCGCCCTTCAGCGAGTCGGCGAGGGCGACGATCGGGGCCGTGATGCGCTTGCCGAGCACGAAGGCGAGACCGCATGCGAGGGCGAGCAGGAGGACGCCGCCGCTCGAGAGCGCGAGGATCGACCGTCGGATCCCCGCGTCGACCAGCTTGACGGGCGCGGCCACGCCGACGACCCATCCGGTTTCCCGGGAGCGGCGGTAGGCGGCATAGACCGACGGGCCTCTGAGCATGTCGCCCTTGATGAAGCCCTCGTCGGACCGAGCGGTCTCGGTCGTCCAGGCCTCTCCCTCTTTGCGCCCCACGAAGGCGGCGGCGTCCGGTACCCGTGCGACCACCCCGCCGTCGCCATCGGTGATCAGCGCGGTCCAGCCGCGCGACAGCGACGCTTCCTGCATCAGCTTGGTGAACTGCGTCGGCGGGAACGGGAAGTCGAGGACGTAGCGCACCTGACCGTCACGGATGACCGGGGCGGCCACGATCACCCCCGGCTGGCGACTGGCGGTACCGATGAACACGTTCGAGACGAAAGTTTTTCGGCCGGCGGCAACGCTCCTCATCATCTCGAGGCTCGCCATCGTGGGGATCGGAAGCGCGGCGCCCAGCGGCCGGCTGGTGTTGAGAATCTGTCGGCCCGACGGATCGGACAGGACCGCCCAGCCCCCGAAGCCCTTCGACACCGTCGCCGCTTCCTCGTAGAAATGGGCCAGATCGACCGGACCATCCAGGTACCGCGACGCCGTCAGCGTCTCGACCCCGGTCTTGATGTCATTGACGTCGCGATCGAGCGCCAGCGCCAGCGCGCGGGCCGTATCGCGCATGCCGCGCTCAAGGGACGACCTCTCGAGCCGCGTGTGGTACACGATCAGCCCGACCGCGAACAGCACGACGGGCACGACCGTGGCCAAGGTCAATAGGATCAGGTGCGTGCGTAGCTTCACCGGGGATCGCTCGATGCCAGGATACCGCACCCGTTGCCAGGACCGGACAAACCCGACCTAGAGCGCCGCGTAGACGAGATCGATGAAATGGCGGACGTGCTTGTGCTGCCATCCGCCACGCCCCTGATTCATCGCGTAGCCGAAGGCCACGCGCGCGTCGGGATCGGCGAATCCGAGTGAGCCCCCGGCGCCGAAGTGTCCGAACGCGCGCGGGTTGGGGCCGAGCCGGCGCTCGGCCATCGTGAGCTGGAACCCGAGCCCGAAGCGCGTCGGCCGCTGCAGCATGATGTCGTCGCCGTACACCTGCTGCTCGCTCGCGCGGGCGATGATCTCCGGCGAGAGCACGCGGAGGCCGTCGAGCTCGCCGTCGCCAGCCAGCGCCGAATAGATCCGGGCGACGGCGCGCGCGTTGCCGTGGCCGTTCGTCGACGGCACCTCCGCGGCGCGCCACGCTCGGGTGTTGACGACGCCGGTCCCGGAAAACTCGTACGGATTGCGATAGGCGCTCAGCCGCATGAGAGCCTCGCCGCTCAGATCCTTCAGATCGAGCCTCATCTGGCGCCGAAACTCCTCGGCCTCGGGGCTCGGCCGGGGCGGCAGCATGTCGGCGCACCGCGGGTCGAGCTCGGGACCGAAGCCAACGACGAAGTCGATGCCCGCAGGGCCGGTGATGCTCTCGCGGAGGTAGGTCCCGAAGGTCTTGCCAGTGATGCGCCGCACGACCTCGCCGATCAGGAATCCCTGGGTGTTGACGTGATATCCATGCCCGGCGCCCGGCTCCCACCAGGGCTCCTGGGCGGCGAGCGCTTCGGTGATCGTCTCCCACCGGCTCCACGCTCCCGGCGGGAGCGGTCGTGCGATCGCCGGAAGCGCCGCCTGATGCGTCAGCAGATAACGCACCGGCAACCGCCCCTTGTTCGCCTGGGCGAATTCAGGCCAGTACCGGGCCACCGGCGCGTCGAGGTCGAGCAACCCGGCGTCGACGAGGCGGAGCGCGCAGACGGCGCTGATCGCCTTGCCGATCGAGTAGAGATTGACGATCGTATCGCGCTCCCAACGGCGAGTCCGCGCCGCGTCGGCGTATCCGCCCCAGAGGTCGACGACACCGTGGCCGTCGACGTAGACGGCCAGCGCCGCGCCGACCTCGAAGCCCGAGACGAGAGCCTCGGCGAGAGCGTCGCGCACGCGCTCGAACGCGGCCTCGCAGTGTCCGTCCACGATCGCTCGGCTCTCGTTCATCTCCGCCAACCAGGGCGCGACCGTCCTCGGGCCGCCCGATGGAGTTATCCGCGGCGCGGCTCAGCGAGGCTCCTTGGCCTTCAGCTCGGCGTCGTGCGCCTTGATGAAGGCGCGGATGTCGTCGGCCAGGTCGAGCAGCTTGGTCCACTGCTCCTTGTAGAGGGTGACGGGAAACCGGCCGAGCCCGTACACGGAGACGCCGCCCTTCTCGCTGACCTTCAACGATACGCCGCGCGTGGACTGCGCCTTCAGCGCGGCGTTCTCTGCCTTGAGTCGCTCGAGCTCTGACTGCAGCGGGTCGTCAGCCATCGTCGCTCTCCTTTCTGTCAGGTTCTCACAGCTACCGCCCGGGGGTGCAAGACGTCGATCGCCCAGCCGACATTCAAGCGCTCGCCCGTCCAGCCCGGCATGGCGGTTCGCGCGTGAATAACGAGCCCTTTCGTTTCGTTGCGCGCGCGCATGAGTTTGACTGGATCGGTAGTCATCTGGGGAGCCGTCGGGACGTCGGGCAGAGGTTCGCCATCCGGGCGACGGAACCGGAGTTCGCCGTCGGGCTCGCGATCGACCTGATAGCCTTCCTCATGAACCGCGCGATGATGCCATGGTGTAGCGCCGTCTCGGCTAGCAGCGCGAGCGCGTCGGCCTGCTGCTGCGCCATCGGGGGCGTTTGCGCGGACACGTCCAATGGGGCATCGAAGGTTTGCTGGCGCCCGTGTTGATACAGAGCTTCGCGGGCCGCACGGAGCGCCTGTATGAGCACGGCACCGACTTCGGGTGCCAACCTCCCACGGAGCACGACCATCCCGTCTTCATCTTGATACACACGCAGCGCGCGGTTGGTGTGGCGCCGCGCGTTCTCGCGCGCCTCGGCGTTTCGATCCACTCGGCGCCAGCCGCGCACAATGCGCTCGACATGGTCGGCGGTGCCGGCGCGCCCCACTGCCAATAACCGCTCCTCGGTTTCTGCTGTCGCCCGAGCGAACGTGTTTCCATGGCGAGTCTCGAAGCCACCTGGCAGGCACCCGAGCGGCGATCGTCGCCGGATAGATTTTTTTGCGACAACCCCCTCGCAACGGCGTCGTCGCCCACGTGAAAGCCGCTAGAGCGATATTCTTCACGTGCCGCCGAGATGTGGCAACGATGCACACAGGAGCCTGTCAAGCGAAATCGCAAAAGATGCGTCGTCGGCAATGAATCACTACCGACGAACGTATCCGAACTCAGACGCTGGACCGCGTTCTAGGCTCCCACACCCCACGCGATGGCGTTGCGCAGCAAGGTCGCGAACGCGTCGCTCTCCCACGAGCCCCGGAACGTCAGCGGCGTCGTGTCGGTCGGGTCGACAGCCCGTGACGCTCTGATCGCGGGATTGTGGCAGTGGCCGAGCGCGACATACGTGACGCCGGCGCCCATCGCGCGGGTGTAGCCGAGCACGCGCGTCTTGCCGTCGGGCTGCAGCGACGTGTCCGAGGGATACAGGGCGCCGATGGCGGGCGACGTGGCGGCCGGGCCATAGTCCGCGGTCAAGAGGATCTGCGTCGACGTCGGGTCCTGGAGCTCGACGAAGTACGGCTCGTCCTCGACGACGAACGAGGCGCCGAGCCCACGCGTGAGGGGCGTGCCGCCCGTGACGTCGACGCGGATCTTGCAGATCGGCGGATGGGTCAGGAAGTAGCTACCGAGCACCGCGTGGTGCTCGGTCTTCACGGTGCGGCGCTGGCGCGAACCTTCCACGCGCTCGGCGCGGCCGCCGCTGGTGCCGTGCAGGCCGAGCCAGCGACCGCCGGCTTCGAGCCATTGCTGCAGCGCGCGGCACTGCGCGGCGTCGGGGTACGGGCCGGCCACGTACGTGATCAAGAGCCGGCTCACCGGCAGCCACTTCTCGATGTCCGCGAAGTCGTTCGCGACCGACGTCGGGATCTCGCGCTCGGCCAGCAGGCTGAGGAGCCGCAGGCGGGCGTAGTCGTGGTCGTGGCCGGCTGGCGATCCGGGCGGAAAGCCACCGGTGATGAGGTGTGCGTGGCCTGGCTTCGTGTCTGTCATCGGATCACCTCGCGTCGCGCCGGATTAGAATCCGGGCATGAATACGACAACCCGCACCGACCGCATCGACACCGCCCGCGCGGCACTGATCGTGTACGACGCCTGCCGCCGCGCCTTGACGCCCGCCGATCCCACACGCCGCGCGGCCATGCGGCCGGTGCTCGACGCCTGGGTCGCCCTGATCGCCGCGTGCCGGGCGCGCGCCATGCCCATCATCTATACCACCCCGATCAGCCGGGCCGACGGCGCCGACGTCGTGCTGCTGCCGACCGACCTGAGCGCCGAGACGGGCGTACCGTCGCTCACCAACTGCGTCGAGGGTACGCCAGACGCCGGCTTCCCGGACGAGATCGCGCCCCGGCCCCAGGACTACGTCTACCTCAAGCGCCGGCCGAGCGCCTTTTACGGCACCGGCGCGGCCGAGCTTTTACGGCTGCTCCGCCGGACGGCGCTCGTCATCGGCGGCGGCGCGACCAACCGCGGCGTCGAGACCAGTGTGCGCGAGGCCTTCAGCATGGACCTCGACACCGTCGTCGTGCGCGAGTGCTGCTGGGGCGGCGACGCCGCGGCGCACGCCTACAGCCTCGACAAGTCGATGAAGATGTACGCCCGTGTCCGCACGTTACAACAAACCCTCGCCATGCTGACTTGAAGCACTAGCCCGCAGGCGGCCGAGAAGGGTCCAGATGGGCCCTTATCGGCCGCCTGCTCGGTGTTGAGCGAGCCATTCGGCGGCCGGCGGTACGTTCGGATCGCGCGGGCGCAGGTTGTAGTACGCCACCAGCGGAAAGTACGCGTCGGCGAGCCGGCGGAGCTCGGCGACGGGTGACGCGTGCAGATCGACGCGCAGATCGACCATCGGGTACGTGTCGCGGTCGACGACGTAGAGCCCGCTGGAGGACTCGCCGCCGGGCTGACCGCCGGCCGCCTTCCCGGCCTCGAGCGATCTCAGGAGACGCTCCCACAGCGCGAGGTCGGCCCCGCGCTTGAACGCGTCGAACATCGAGTCGGCGACCTCCGCGCCGACGACCGCGTTGGCGGCCACGACCACGTTCCGATCGACACGATGACCCGCCCACGGCTTGTTCCCCGAGCCGGTGCGCGCCGCCGAGAGGCCGGTCACGTCCAGACAACCGAGCTGACGGCGCTCGACGAACTGGTCGCTCGCGGCGATCTCGTCGAGGACGCGCAGCGCCGAATAGCCCGCGCGCAGGAGATTCAAACCGAGATGACCGAGACGCGGATTGGTGCTGGCCTGCGTGACGATCGCGCCGACACCGGGGGCCACGTGGATGCACCGTGACCCGACCGCCATCTCGCTGGTCGAGATCGCGACGCCGAACATACCGGTGCGCTCGCACCGGCCGATCAGCGAGAACGTCGTGTACTCGATCCCGGCGGACGCTTCGCTGGCCACGGAAGGCTCAGCCCAGACGCCGGCGCAGGAACTCCGCGATCTCGAGCGTGCACGCCATGCCTTGCGGGATCGCCTTCGTCAGCGACACGAACGCGTGGATCTGGCCGGGGTACTCGCGGTAGACCACCTCCACGCCGGCCTCGCGCAGCCGGTCGCCGTAGGCCCGGCCCTCGTCGCGAAGCGGATCGAACCCGGCGGTGACGATCATGGCCGGCGGCTGGCCCTTGAGGCTCGACGCGCGCAACGGGGAGAATCTCGAGTCCGTCCGGTCCGCGTCGGTCCTCAGGTACTGCTGCATGTACCAGAGGATGCGCTCGCGCGGGATCACGTGTCCGTCCACCAGCTCGCGATGCGACTCCGTCTCGAGCGAGGCGTCGACGGCCGGATAGATGAGGACCTGACACGTTGGCGCCGGCGTGCCCGAGGACGCGGCGAGCTGCGAAACGACGGCCGAGAGGTTCCCGCCGGCCGAATCCCCGGCCACGGCGACGCGCGCGGTATCGGCACCGACGTCACGGCCCTTCTCGCGGAGCCATCGATACGCGGCCACGGAGTCCTCGACCGCCGCCGGGAACTTGTTCTCGGGCGCCAGCCGATAATCGATCGCGACGACGAGCACACCCGCGTGCTTGGCCAACCGCGCACAGAGCCCGTTGTGGGTCTCGAGATCTCCTTGCACCCAGCCACCGCCGTGGAAGTACACGACGGCCGGCTGCGGCGTCTTCGCGGCGCTCGAGGAATAGACCCGCGCGGGGATCTCGCCGGCCGGCCCGGGGATGCGGAGGTTCTCGACTCGAGGCAACGCCGGCGCCGGCTCGTCCATCAAGGTGACCATGACGCGGAGCTGCTGCCGCAGCTCGGGCAGCGGCGGGTAGTATCCCGGCACCCGGATTGATTTGACGAACTCGCCCACGATCTGCGCTTTCGGGTCCATCGTGCGGCTGCCCATGCGAATGCGATGGCCCTCCAGGAAGCGCAGCGCGTCTTCCTCGCTCATCGCCGTGTGGGACATGTCCAGCGCCGGGTGCGTGCTCATGGAAATCCTCCTCGGTCAGGCAAACCACATGTCGGGCAGCGTGAAGCCGTGACGGAACGGATCG
>Ga0209474_10003976_pt1 | contig 12826 bp, 11 predicted proteins | sample GraSoiAngelo_145_FD_185902 | JGI IMG/M metagenome (GOLD analysis project Ga0209474, IMG submission 185902) | Grasslands soil microbial communities from the Angelo Coastal Reserve, California, USA - 14_1009_05_20cm (SPAdes) (version 2) | ecosystem: Environmental > Terrestrial > Soil > Grasslands...
CACCGCGCGGGAGGAACATCGGAAGGCCTGGACCGACGTCGTCGTCAAAAACGAAGAGTTCCAGTTCCTTGCCAAGCTTGCGATGATCGCGCTTCTTCGCTTCCTCGAGCATGGCGAAGTAATCATCCAGTTCCTTCTTCGTTTTGAAGGCGGTGCCGTAAATGCGCTGTAACTGCGGATTCTTTTCGTCGCCTTTATAATAGGCGCTCGCGACGCTCGTGAGCTTGAACGCGCCGATGTTTCCGGTGCGCATCACATGTGGGCCGGCGCAGAGATCGATGAAGTCGCCGTTGCGATAGAGCGAGATTGTTTCGTCCGGTGGAATGTTCTCGATGATATCGAGCTTGAACTTGCTCGGAGCGTTCCGGTCATTTAACGCCGCGAGTCGACCTTTCTTGCCAAGCTCGAGTGCTTCGTCGCGCGAAACTTCCATTCGCTCGAACGGATGGTTCGCTTTGATCTCTTTCTTCATCTCCGCTTCGATCTTTTCGAAGTCTTCCGGCGAAATCCGGTGCGGGAGATCGACATCATAATAGAATCCGGTGTCGACCGGCGGCCCGGCCGCGAACTGCGCTTCCGGCCAGATCTTCAAAATCGCCGTCGCCAGCACATGAGCCGTCGAATGACGAAGGCGTTCAATGTCTGTCATCTGCGCGCGCATTTCGGGAGTTTTGCGTTCTTCAGTCACGAAATTAGAGATGTCTCGACTTCGCTCGATATGACAAGGAATGTGTAGGGTGCATCGCGTTTGGCAATGTTTGATGCTAGTTGGGCTTGCGCTGCCGACTTGTAATCCGGCGCAGACTCAAGTTGCCGATTTCCCAGCGCAGCGTGAGCGTATGGTGAAGGAGCAGATCGTGATGCGCGGCGTGGTGGAGGAGCGAGTGCTGGCGGCGATGCGCAAGGTACCACGTGAAGAATTCGTGCCGGCAGAATTTCGGGCGGAGAGTTACACGGATCGACCGTTGCCGATCGGTTACGATCAAACCATTTCGCAGCCATTCATCGTAGCATTCATGACCGAGCAATTGCGGCCGCAGCCGACTGATCGCGTTTTGGAGATCGGCACTGGTTCTGGTTATCAAGCGGCAATTCTGGCGGAGCTGGTCGCCGAGGTTTACTCGATCGAAATTATCGAGCCGCTGGCAAAAAATGCCGAAGCGACATTACAACGTCTCGGTTGCAAAAACGTGCATGTGAAAGCCGGCGACGGTTACAAGGGCTGGCCGGAGCATGCGCCGTTCGACTCGATCATCGTAACCTGTGCGCCCGAGCGTGTGCCGCAGCCATTGGTCGATCAACTGAAAGAAGGTGGCCGCATGATTATTCCGGTCGGGGCAAAGTTCGCGCAGGAGCTTTACCTTCTGGAAAAGAAAGATGGGCGACTAGAGCAGAGCGCTGTCTTGCCGGTCCGTTTCGTGCCGATGGCGGGGGGAACGGAGAGTGAGAGGTGATTGGTGAGAAGTGAGAGGTAAATGCTTATTGCTGAATTGAAGCCCGTTTCCCGGCCGTGGTCACCGATCGCGTTCACCATCCGTTTGTGCGATTGCGATACACAAATTCTACTCGTGATCGTGGATGGAAGCAGAACGCCTCGTGATTTGAGAGATCCTTCGCTCCGCTCCGGATGACGTGCCACTGATTGCGGCATGTCACTTAATCGTGGCGAGCTTCTTTACATCAACACGCTTGGCCCACTCCTGCAGCGCGGCGGGCTCCTGCTGTTGCGTTTCAATTTGCAGAAAATAACGCTTCGCCACCATGATCCAAAGCGTGCCGTGTTTGCCTTCGTTCTCGAAAGTCTCGAAGCCGGGATTGGCATCGACCGTGACGGCTTTGGAATAGCCTTCCGTCGATGTGGTGGTGAAATTCCACGCTGCCGTAGTTGCTTCCACGTAATCAGGGTTGGCCGCAGAATCTAGAATGCTGATCGCAGTAGTCGGAACCTTGTCGCCTTCACCTTTGCGATAATCGCGATGGACATTGGTTAATTTGAATCCACCAACGTCGGTGGTTGAGCCTTCCGGTTTATCGGCCGTCCAGCCTGCGGGAGCGTTGGGTAGGAGCGGAATTAACTTGGAATAATCAACAACGTTGATGAGCGACGGCAATTCTTGCGCGCGCGCCGGCATTGCAATCATGCCCCAGAGTGACGCGATCACGGCCAGCATGAGTCGCGTGGCGAGCGAAAATAGATTTCGGTTCATCAAGGGCAACGGCACCGTACTCGATTGACTTCGCTTGCTCGCTTTGTCAAGACACGAACGACGTACATTTTTTGGACGAAGACGCGAGCACGAGCACACTGAAGGATCCGCAGTTTTGAAGTCGCTGCCTTTTACATAGCATACTGTTACAAATGATCAGAAATTTTAAGATTCGTGACGCTACCGTCGCGGACATCCCAATCATTTTGCAGTTGATCCGCGATCTCGCGACCTACGAGCGCGCGCCCAATGACGTAGTCGCAACCGAGAAAGGTTTGCATGAAGTGCTTTTCGGCGCAGAGCCGGCGGCGAAAGTGGTGATCGCATTTGAAAATGCCGAACCCGTTGGGTTCGCGGTTTATTTTTTTAATTTCTCCACCTGGCTTGGCCGCCCCGGTCTTTATTTGGAAGATTTGTTTGTCAAACCGGAGACGCGCGGTCGAGGTTACGGTCGTGCTTTGTTGGTACACCTAGCAAAGATCGCGCGCGATCACAATTGCGGGCGAATGGAATGGGCGGTCCTGACCTGGAACGAGCCGGCGATTCAATTTTATAAGAAGCTAGGTGCGGGTTCGTTGGATGACTGGCGGGTGTTTCGATTAACGAGCGATGGGATTAAACAGCTGGTCGAATCTGTAGCCGCGCCTCTATGAGGAGCGTTAGCTCGCGCGCTTGCGTATCTTCATTACGCGGCTCATAGAGCCGCGGCTACATAGACGCCATTAAAAGGAAGCGGCGTTTCACAGAAACGCCCTACAATTTGAAGCAATTTCAAATGAAAATTGAAGATTACGGATTTCTTAGCGATACGCAGACGGCGGCACTGGTCGGTCGCAATGGGTCGGTTGATTGGCTGTGCTTTCCGCGATTTGATTCCGCAGCTTGTTTTGGCGCGTTGCTTGGAGAACCCAAGAATGGCCGCTGGTTGATCGCGCCGGCTGATCAATCGGCAGAAGTGACGCGGAAATATCGCGGTCACACCCTAATTCTGGAAACCACATTCGAGACCAAGGATGGCGCAGTGCGGTTGATCGATTTCATGCCCCCGCGCGGAACTAATCCAGACATTATCCGCATCGTCGAGGGCGTGCGCGGCAAAGTCGCGCTGCGCATGGAACTAATCATTCGCTTCGATTATGGCGACCGTGGGTGCGGAAATGCGGTGATGGACTGGAAGCGATCGCGGGTCCGAACGCGCTGGTCTTGCGCACGCCGATCGAAACCCGCGGCGAAGATTTAACGACGGTGGCGGAATTCGAAGTCGCGAAAGGCAAGCACGTGCCATTTGTGCTGACCTGGTATCAATCGCATGAAAAACCGCCGCGAGCGGTCAATCCAAAACATGCGCTGCGCGACACCGAAAAATATTGGAAGGATTGGGCTGGATGCTGTGAGCACGCCGGCAAATGGAAAGATGCAGTGGTGCGTTCGCTCATCACCCTCAAAGGTCTCACCTACGCACCCACCGGTGGCATTGTGGCGGCGGCGACGACCTCGTTGCCGGAAAAAATTGGCGGGGTGCGCAATTGGGATTATCGCTACTGCTGGCTGCGCGACGCCACTTTTACCCTTTTCGCCCTGACGCGGGCGGGTTTTGCGGAGGAAGCGCGTTCGTGGCGACATTGGCTCTTACGCGCAATCGCAGGCAGTCCGGCGCAAATGCAAATTCTCTACGGCATGCATGGCGAACGACGCTTGCCGGAATTCGAAATCAAATGGCTGACCGGCTACGAAAATTCCAGCCCGGTCCGAATCGGCAATGCCGCATCGAATCAATTTCAGCTCGACGTTTATGGTGAAGTGATGAGTTCGATGTATCACGCGCAACAGGCCGGCATCGAAATCGAAGAGACGGATTGGGCGATGCAAAAAGCGCTCATGAAATTTCTCGAATCGCATTGGCAAGAGCCGGACGAAGGAATCTGGGAGGTGCGCGGCGGCCGGAAACATTTCACCCATTCGAAAATGATGGCGTGGCTGGCGTTTCATCGCGGGGTGCAATTGATTGAAGAGGCTGGGTTGCCTGCGAACGGCGAGCTCGAGCGCTGGAAGAAAATTCGCGATCAAATTCATCGCGAAGTCTGCGAGCGTGGCTACAACCCTAAAGTAAAAGCGTTTACCCAGTACTACGGGAGCGACGCGCTCGACGCCAGCTTGCTGATGGCGCCGATGATCGGATTCCTGCCGATCGAGGACGAACGGGTGCGCAATACCATCGCGGCAATCGAACGCGATTTGCTGGTAGATGGTTTCGTGCTCCGTTACCGGCCGCAGGAGGAAAATGTGGATGGCTTGCCCGGTGACGAAGGCGTTTTCCTGCCGTGTTCGTTCTGGTTCGCCATTTGCTTGAATTGGCTTGGGCGAAAAAAAGAAGCGCACGAGCTTTTCGAGCGCCTGCTTACGTTGCAAAGCGATCTCGGTTTGTTTTCGGAAGAATACGATCCGCGCGAAAAACGATTTCTCGGCAATTTTCCGCAGGCCTTTACCCACGTCTCCCTCATCACGGCCGCGCAGTTTTTGCAAGAGGAGGAATGACTGCGGATTTCACGGATTTTCGCTGATAGGATAGTTTCTTCCGTTCCCAGGCGCAGCTGAGGAGGGAGGCGCTTCCGTGGGTCCAGGACGAGCAGAAGCTCGTCCCTCCGGAACGCGGGCGACACTAAATCGCTTATCCCTGAACAAGTTGTCGGACGAGATCTTCTAGCGCGACGATGCCGGTGGATTTTTGGCGGCTGTCGACGACGGCAGCGAGGCCGATGCGCGCGGCGCGGAGACGGCGGACTAGGCGATAAGCGGATTCGTTTTCCGAGGCGGTAATGATTCGGCGCATGTAGTGGCGCAGCGGACGCGACGGTTCAGTGTCGAAAAGAATATCGTAAAGGTTGATCAGACCGAGAGGTTCAGCGTTGTCGGCGAAAATGGGAAATCGATCGATGCCGGATTTCTCGCTTGTCTTCAAGACTTCTTGTGGCGAGTCATTCGGGTGAAAAGACACAGTTTTTTCGAGCGGCACCATCACATCCCGCACTTTGACTGCAGTGAAATCGACGACGTTATGAATCATCGCGCGTTCGGTCGGACTGAGTGCGCCGCTTTCTTCGCTTTGGATGGTAATCAATTTTAGTTCCTCGCGGCCGGCGAAGAGACGTGGTGGATTTTTTGCGCGCGCGAAAATGGAACGCTCAACGAATGCGCCGATGGCGTGCAATGGCCACAACAGATTTGTGGTCAACTCGAGCAAACGGGATAGCCTGACCACCGCGCGCAATGGAAAACGGCGGAACAACGATTTCGGCAGGACGCCGAGGACGAAAAGGTAAACCGGCAGCGCGATGGCAACGGCAATTGGATAGCCGAGCCAGCCCAAACGCAGGACGAGTTCGTGCGTCAGAATAATCAAGGCAGTGATATCCGCGGCATTGGTTACGAGCAGGACGGTGATCAGCAATCGGTCGGGCTCCTTGAGCATTTCTTGCAATCGGCGCGCACCCCGATCACCGCTGTTGGCGCGATGCCGCAGCCGTACCGGATTGAGCGCAAGCAGGCCCGCCTCGATTCCGGCGAAGAGAAACGAAATGATCCAGCACAGGGCGACCACCAGCCAGATCATGGAAGTTCTCCGTTATCGCTATCACATTCCGCGCACACCGTTTTCTCGAGAAGCAATTCCTCGATTCGGCGGCGATTGACGCGGCGGACGGTGATTTTCAGGCGTGGCGTTTCCAATTCCGTGCCGACTTCGGGAACACGGCCGAGTTGGTTAAAGACGTAGCCACCGATGGTGTCGATGCCGGCAGCATCGAAATCGAATCCCAGTCGCTCGCTTAAATCATCGAGGCGCGCTCTGCCATTCACGAGATAACGACCTTCAGCCAGTGGTTCGATGTCGAGATCGGTGTCACCGAGCGGAGCGGCGTCGCTCAGAATATCTTCAATAATATCGGAGATGGTGACGATGCCTTCAGTACCGCCAAATTCATCCACCGCGATGGCCATGCCTTGCGAGCGCGTCAGAAAACTGCGCAGCAAATCGAGCGCGCGCATTGTTTCGGGCACGAATGACGGCGGCACCATTGTCTCGGTGTAATGCGCGTCTGGATGGAGCAGAAATGATTTTACCTCGATAATGCCGAGAATGTTGTCGGGAGAATCGGCGTAGACCGGAACGCGACGATGCCGGCGCGTTTTCAATTGCGCGATCGCTTCCTCATTCGTGAGATCATCAGGGAGGGCAAACATGTCAACCCGCGGTGTGAGTACATCTTTCGCGGTTTTGTCGCCCAGCTTGAATACTTCCTGAATCATCTCGCCTTCGGCTTCCTGGAGCGTGCCTTGCTCGGCACCGATCTGAACCAGGGTTTCGAGTTCTTCATCGGACAAATGCGGACGAGTCCGAATGTGCCGGGGCGTGACCAGCTCGACGATGGCAACGCTGATTGTTTCCAGGGTGCTACCGACAGTTTCGAGCAATGGGATTAGCGCGCGCAAAGTGAAAACGCCAAGCGTGGAAAGACGGTAAGGCGCGGAAAGCGCGACAAGCTTCGGAATTAAATCGCAGAAGAAAACGATGATGGCGAAGAGCGAAACGGCAATCAGCCACGGCGGTAATCTGGTGGCACGTGGCGTTTCCCAGAGCAAAGCCAGGCAAATTACGATGAGAAAAACATTCACCAGCGCGGAACCCAGGAGAATGACCGCGAGAATCCGGCGCGGATTTTCGCGAAACTTTTGCACAAAGCCGGCGAGGGCGGGATGATTTGATTCGAGCCGGCGCAGGTGATGGCGGCGGAGAGCGAAGAGCGCGGTCTCCAGACCGGAGAAAAGGAAGGAGCAGACCACTAATCCTGCGGTGATCAGGAGCAGGAAAGCGACGAGCGACGGCGTCATCGTGTCATCTCAAGCGATTGCCCATTTCCTTGCTTTGCCGAAGTTATGCCTTCGATGAATAAACGCGAGCGGATTTCGGACTTTGTGCGGGCGCTTGAGCCGGCGTCCGCTGAGGCCTCGCCGCAAAGTTATTACGCTGCTTTTTTTCAGTTGTGGAATGCGCAAAAATATTACGAAGCGCACGATGTGCTCGAGCAACTTTGGCTGGTCGAAAAAAATGTCGAGCTGGCGCGTTTTTACCAGGCGCTGATTCAAGCGGCGGGCGCATTCGTTCATTTGCAGAAAAACTTTGAGCAACCATCGCATGCCAAGCATGGACGTCGATTGCGTCCCGCTACCCGCTTGTTCGCGCTGGCATTGCGGAATCTGGAAGACCTTCCAAATGAGTATCACACGCTCGATCTCGTGCAATTTCGTAAACTTTTGCTGCGTTACCGCGATGTAATCATTGCGGTTGATTTCAAAAATAATCCCTGGTCACCTGAGACTGCCCCTCGATTGGAATTGAAACTGTAGAGGCAGCCGTGTCGGCCGCAAAAAAGAGAGCACGCGGCACTGGTGCCACTACAGGGGCAACGCGGCTGAAACACGGGCGTATTGCCTGTGCGCCCAGCGGGTTTTAAACCCGCCGTGGTAAGCAGCAGAGAGAATCTCTGCTGGGCGCACAGACTGGAAAGTCTGTGTTCCAATGGATTCAGCGGGTAAAAATTAATTTGCAGCCGGCGATGACAAGGACGGTCGCGAGCAAGATCGAAACGGTGCGAACCGGAAACTTGCGGCTTCCCAAGTACGAACCAATGGCGCCGCCGATGATTGCGGCGGCGGAAAGAATAAATGCCAATGCCGGAATGAATTGTCTGGCGCTAACAAAACCGGCCAAACCCGCAATTGAATTTACCAAAATAAATAACGCAGAAACCGCCGATGCCTGTTTTGTTTTCGCCCAATTGGAAAAGAGCAAAAGAGGCGTGAGAAAAATTCCTCCGCCGGTGCCGGTCAGACCGGAGAGAAAACCGATGCCTGAACCAACCGCGAGGGCGGCGGGCAAGGGTGGGGGAGCGACCGCCGGGGGATCGCCGCGACGGAAAAACAATCGGGCGGCGGAGAAGAGCAGCACGAGTCCAATAATGATTTTCAAAATTCGAGCTGGTAACTGGAGATAGCCGCCGAAGTAGGCAGCCGGAACGGAAAGGAGCGCGAACGGCCAAAATAATTTCCAGGAGAAATGGCCGGCCCGCCAAAATTGAAAAGACGCGATCAGCGCAACCAGGATGTTCAGTACCAGTGCGGTCGGGCGGATGGTTGTAGTCGACACTCCAAACAAGGTCATCACCGCGATGTAACCGGAAGCGCCCGCATGCCCGACGCAGGAATAAAGGAAGGCGATGACGCCGATAGCGAGAAACAGGAAAATGAGGTGCGCGATGTCCATTCTTTGTCATGTCGAGCGAAGTCGAGACATCTCTAATTACTGCTCAGACAGAAAATAAGAGATTCCTCGACTTCGCTCGGAATGACAAGAAGGTGATGCATGGTGTCGGCTCGCATTACTGCTGAAGGAGCGCCGGAAGAATCGCAACAGGCGAACCGGCTGGCTAACGAGAAGTCGCCCTACTTGCTTCAGCACGCCGAGAACCCGGTGAAATGGTTTCCGTGGGGCGAGGAAGCGTTTGAAAAAGCGCGGCGCGAAAACAAACCCATTTTTCTCTCGATCGGTTATTCCACCTGTCACTGGTGCCACGTCATGGCGCATGAGTCCTTCGAAGATGCGGCCACCGCCGAAATCATGAATCGCGAGTTTGTGAACATCAAAGTCGATCGCGAAGAACGACCCGATGTGGATCGTGTTTACATGACCTTTGTCCAGGCAACAACCGGCAACGGCGGCTGGCCCATGAGCGTGTGGCTTACTCCACGGCTCGAACCGTTTGTCGGTGGAACCTACTTTCCACCGGAAGACCGATTTGGTCATCCTGCTTTCAAGAGAGTTTTGCAACGAATCGCCGAAGCATGGAAGAACGATCGCGAAAAAATTTCGAGCCAGGGAGCGAATATTATTGATGCATTGCGCGAAGCTGCCAAAGACCAGACCTCCACCGGAAAAATTGATGCCGTCATTTTGGAGTCGGCTTACCAGCAATTTGCGCAAACTTTTGATGCACACGAAGGCGGTTTCGGTGGCGCCCCAAAATTTCCGCGCCCGGTCACGCTTAATTTTCTGACGCGCTTTCAGGCGCGCTTTCCGGATTCGGATTCTGGGCAGCACGCCTTGGAAATGACTTTGTTGACATTGCGAAAGATGGCGGCCGGCGGAATGCGCGATCATATCGGTGGTGGATTTCACCGGTATTCTGTCGACGCCTACTGGCACGTGCCGCATTTCGAGAAAATGCTTTACGACCAGGCGCAGTTGGCCAGCGCTTATCTCGACGCTTTTCAGATAACAAACGATGCGGAGTTCGCCGCGACCGCGCGCGATATTCTTGATTACGTCCGGCGCGACATGACTTCGCCCGAGGGTGGATTCTATTCGGCCGAGGATGCGGACAGCCCGGTTGCGGCCGGGATTGGCGATCCCAATCACAAAAAGAACGCCGAAGGCGCATTCTACGTTTGGACGAAACAGGAAATCGATGACTTGCTTGGCGAAGACGCGCCGATCTTCTCGTTTCATTACGGCGTCGAAGAAAACGGAAATGCTCCGGCCGGAGCCGATCCTCATGGCGAATTTGTCGGCAAAAACATTCTGATCGAGCGACACTCGCTCGCCGAGACGGCGCAATTCTGTAGCACAGGCGTCCCGCCCGTTGAGCCGAACTCAATCGAACACTTGCTGGCGGAGAGTCGAAGAAAGTTATTTTCGATCCGCGATAAACGTCCTCGTCCGCACCTGGACGACAAAATCATCGCGGCTTGGAATGGTTTGATGATTTCTGCGTTCGCGCGTGCCGCGCAGGTCCTGAATGACGCCTCTTATCTGGAAACAGCGAGGCGGGCGGCAGGTTTTGTCCGCACCAAGCTTTATGATGAATCGCGTCAGATTTTGTTCCGCAGTTATCGGGAAGGTCGCAGCGAAGTTGAGGGATTCGCCGATGATTATGCCTTCGTCATTCGAGGCTTACTTGATCTTTATGAAGCATCGTTCGAAACCCGCTGCCTAAAATTTGCGCTCGAATTGCAACGCCAAATGGACGCGCTTTTCTGGGACAATGAAAGCGGCGGCTATTTTACGGTGACGGGTCACGACCGCAATATTTTGCTGCGGATGAAAGAGGATAACGACAGCGCCGAACCGGCGGCCAGCTCGGTCGCCGCGCTAAATTTGGCGCGACTGGCAGCGATACGTAACGATCCGGATTTACTGGCCCGCGCAACGAAAACGGTCAACGCTTTCGCGCGGCAGTTGGCGCACTTTCCGAGCGCGCTGCCGCAAATGCTGGTGGCATTTGATTTTCTGGCAGATGCGCCGCAGCAGATCGTGATTGCAGGAAATCTGCGAAACCAAGACACCGTCGAATTATTGCGCGAAGTGCGGAAGCATTTTCTCCCTCGTGCCATTGTCCTCCTGGCCGACGGAGACGATAGCCAAGATTTTCTCGCGAAAAAAAATCAGGCGATCCGTGCAATGACGCCGATTGACGGGAAATCGTCGGTTTACATTTGCGAAAATTTTACCTGCAAAGCGCCGGTAACGGACGTGAACGAGTTGAGGGAGGTTCTCGCGAGCGGATAATTTCCGGGTAGCGCACGCGTCTTACGTGTCGGTTTCGGCGTCTCGCCGAAACAGTCTTTCCGAAAAGTCTGCAATCGCGAGGATGCGATCGCCAACACGCGAGACGCGTGCGCTACCCGAAAAGATGGAAAACGCTGTCCGGCAGAATGCTCGCGCTCCCCTAGTCGCCGTCGCGCGAAGTGATCCCGGGAAGTTTTTTCCGGCGCAAACGAAGCCAGTTGTTCCAGGTCTTTCGCATGCTGTCGCGCGGGGTGAGGTAGCGCTGGTTGAGCTCGTTGCTTTTGAGAATCTGGGCGAGAGCAGATTTCACCGACAGCTCTTCGCAGTTGAGGATGGTATACGCGGTTCCGACCGCGGCGGCATGATGTGCGTCGCTCGCTGCTGTCATGGGCAGGCCGCGCAATTGTGCATAACGAAACGCGAACGTGTTGTAGCGGCGCAGAGTGGTAGCGGCATTGAAAACCTCCAGTGCATCGACCGGTAACGTTTCGAGGGTGGCGAAGCGAATGCCGGCGCGGAACAAATCGTAGGGATGCGGAGGTATGGCCAGGCCGCCGTGCTCGTGAATCAGCGCACAGACATCGCGCGCGGCGCGTCCCTTCAAGCGCGCCGCCTCCGGCAACGTAGTCCCAACGCAAAGCAGATGACCTTCAGCGGTGGTGACTTCAACTCCCGGCAGAACGAGGAAACCGTCCACTGGCAATCCATCCGCGCGCATGAGTTTTTTCCCGAGGAGATAATCGACCGCGTCGCAAGTATTGTGATCCGTAATGGCAATGCCGTGCAGTCCTTTCGCCCGAGCGCTGGCAATTAGATCTTCCGGACTGGAAACGCCGTCGCCGGAAAAAAAACTGTGGGTGTGGAGGTCAATATTGAACGGCATCGCGCGACAACGCTAGTTTGCGGTGCGAAGAATGGAAAGCATCGGTTTCAAGGAATGGTCGCTGGTGTGCGACGCGCTGGGACACGGCACACAGTTGGTCATCTTGCGCAAAGGCGGAATTGCGGAAGGACGTGAAGGTTTTGCATTTCGGCATCCCGAGTTCTTTTTGTTTCCGACGTTCTTCCATGAGCAGCTCGCGAAAGTGCGCATTACAGCGGGTGATATTTCGGCGCCAGGAAACACGATCGCAATTCGGTGGTATGCAAAAGTGGAGCGGGCGCTGCGGATCAATTCAATCGCAATCGCGGAAGCTCTGGCTTCATTGCACATCCTGTCGATCGAAGTGGTGCAGGAGCGTTTCGGCTACAAAGGAGACGGCTTGGATGTCGCCTTCGTCCGTGTCTTTGAAATTTCCCGACTCTGGGTTTTACAAAATGAAAAGCGATTCGCTGGTTGCCGCTCTTGGATCGATCTACCGCCCCCGCCGGAAATGCAGGTGCGACCGGTATTGGATGACGCAGCCCACGAAAAGCTTCGCGCGGAATTCGACCGGATTGTCGGTGTGGAGGGATGACCTCCGTGTCGTCCCTAAAATTTGGGACGGGACAGCGCCCGTCCCTCCAGCGTTAGCTTACGACCTCGAACAACTCTTCTGGCGCCGGATCCTTATGTTCGGCGCCGCGATTGAATTGCAGATCGTAGAGACGGCGATAGTAACCGGATTCGGTCAGCAGCTCGGCGTGAGTGCCGATTTCTTTTATGTGGCCGCGATCCATCACCACGATTTGATCGGAAGACAAAATGGTGGAAAGCCGATGGGCAATCGCCACCACGGTCTTGCCGGCGGCGAGGGTCTGCAACGCCAGTTGAATTTGCTTTTCCGATTCGGAATCGAGAGCGGAGGTGGCTTCGTCGAGAAGAAGGATGGGGGCATTCTTCAAAACCGCGCGCGCGATGGCGATCCGTTGTTGCTGACCCCCGGAAAGCAGCATCCCCTTGTCGCCGACGACCGTGTCGTACTTATGTGGTTGCTCCAGGATGAACTCATGTGCGTAAGCCATCTGCGCCGCGGCGTAAACTTCCTCACGCGTCGCGTCCAGTCGGCCAAAAAGGATA
>Ga0209474_10003977_pt1 | contig 12825 bp, 11 predicted proteins | sample GraSoiAngelo_145_FD_185902 | JGI IMG/M metagenome (GOLD analysis project Ga0209474, IMG submission 185902) | Grasslands soil microbial communities from the Angelo Coastal Reserve, California, USA - 14_1009_05_20cm (SPAdes) (version 2) | ecosystem: Environmental > Terrestrial > Soil > Grasslands...
TTGTCTCTGAGCGAGACGACGCATTGCAACAGGCCGCCGATGTTGTCCGATCAGGAAAAATTCTCGCGCTTAAGGGCATCGGCGGCTTTCAGTTGCTTGTCGACGCACGCAATGAGGCCGCAGTTTCGCGTTTGCGCACACGAAAGCATCGCGAGGAAAAACCGTTTGCTGTCATGTATCCATCGCTCGACGCGGTGCGTATGGATTGCGAAATATCGGATTTGGAAGAGCGACTGTTACTTTCGTCCGAGTCGCCAATCGTTCTGCTCCCTCGTCTTTCCCAAATTCGCAATCCGCAAGCCGCAAGCTGCGCCGCTGTTGCTCCCCGCAATCCCAACCTTGGAGTGATGCTGCCTTACACGCCTTTGCACCACTTGTTCATGCGCGAACTTGATTTACCAGTGGTCGCGACCAGCGGGAATTTGAGCGACGAACCGATCTGCATCGACGAACGTGACGCGCTCGAGCGATTGCGCGGCATCGCCGATTTCTTTCTCGTGCACGACCGTCCGATCGTGCGTCACGGCGATGATTCGATCGCGCGCATCATGCGCGGCCGCGAACTGGTGCTGCGCCGAGCCCGCGGGTACGCGCCGCTGCCGGTGCACCTAAAGACAACGCTTCCAACCGTGCTCGCAGTCGGCGCACATTTGAAGAACACCGTCGCGCTCAGTGTCGGGGCCGACGTCTTCATTAGTCAGCACATTGGCGATCTCGAAACTGAGCAAGCCTACCGCGCCTTCCAACGCGCGGCGAAGGACTTGCCCAAGCTCTACGACGCTCAGATCGATATGCATCCCGACTATCTTTCGACAAAATTCGCGACGCATCTGCCCATTCCCGCGCATCCCGTTCAACATCATTGGGCGCACGTCGCGGCTTGCATGGCCGAAAATGAGATTGAACCGCCCGCGCTCGGTGTGACATGGGACGGCACCGGCTACGGTCTCGACGGCACTATTTGGGGTGGAGAATTTCTCTTTGCCAACGACGAATCGTTTGAGCGCGTCGCACACTTCCGTCAATTCCGTTTGCCCGGCGGCCCGGCCGCGATCAAAGAGCCGCGTCGCTGCATGCTCGGCATCCTGCATGAAATATTCGGAGATGATCTGTGGGCGCGGCGCGATCTCATGTCGATCTTTTCTGCGCAGGAAATTTCGGTTCTTCGCCAGCTGCTCGAAAAAAAAATCAATGTGCCCGTTACCTCAAGCGCCGGGCGCTTATTCGATGCCGTCGCTTCTCTGATTGGTTTGCGCAGCAGGTCGAATTTCGAAGGTCAGGCGGCGATGGAATTGGAGTTCGCCGTTCAAACCGGCATCTGCGAGGCGTATCCTCTCGATCTGAAAGATAAAGTACCATCATGTATCGTCGATTGGCAGCCGACGATTCTTGCTTTGCTCGATGACATTGCGCGTCACGAATCTCTTGGCGTGATGGCCGCGAAGTTTCACAACATGCTGGCGGAGGCGATCGTCGCCGTCGCGCGAAAGATCGGAGAGCCGAAAATCGTTCTTACCGGTGGATGTTTCCAAAATCGATATCTCACAGAACGAACCATCGATCGCCTGTTCGCCGAGGGTTTTCGTCCGTACTGGCACCAGCGTATTCCACCTAACGACGGCGGTATTGCTTTGGGTCAAATAGTTGCCGCGGCCCGTCATCACCAACAAAATGGCACACTGCGCGCCATGAAAGTCGCATGAACCTTCTTTACGGCGAGATCGTCGGATGGGGAAAGTCCGCATTGCCGGCGCCGTGAAAAACATTCCGCTCGAGCTGCTGACGGATGTCCAATCTGGTGATAGAGTGTTGGTGTGCGACGGCGTGGCCGTCAGTAAGGTGACGACTTCCGCTGACAGCAAGATCGACAGTGTGTCTCGCGATTCCAGGCAGGTTGATTGAGATCATCGCCCATCCCAGTGGGATTAAGATGGGAAAGGCGAACTTTGGCGGTATTGTCAAACAGGTCTGCCTCGAGTACACCCCCGAGGCGAAGGTCGACGATTACGTTCTCGTCCATGTCGGTTTTGCCCTGAGCACAATCGATGAAGCGGAAGCGGCCCGCACCTACGAGTTGCTCAAGGAAATGTCGCAGTTGCAGGAGCTCGAGGTGCCGGAGATCCGCGAGGCGATGTCGGGAGGTCCATGAAATTTCTCGATGAATATCGCGATGAAGCTCTCGCCACCAAAGTGGTCGATGAAATCCGGCGCACGGTCACAAAACCCTGGGTTTTAATGGAAGTTTGCGGCGGGCAAACGCACGCCATCGTTAAATACGGAATCGACCGTTTGCTACCTGAGGAGGTCGAACTTGTGCACGGGCCCGGCTGTCCCGTCTGCGTCACCTCGCTCGAGATGATCGACAAAGCGCATGCGATCGCGCAAAGGCCGGACGTTATTTTCTGTTCGTTCGGCGACATGTTGCGCGTGCCGGGTTCAGATGTCGATCTTCTCGTCCTCAAATCACGTGGCGCGGACATTCGCGTTGTTTATTCGCCGATCGATTGCTTGAAAATTGCGCGCGCCAACCCGGACAAGAAAGTTGTGTTTTTCGCGATTGGTTTCGAAACAACCGCGCCGGCCAATGCCATGTCGGTCTGGCAGGCACGGCAGCAGGAGATTAAGAACTTCTCGATCCTGGTTTCTCACGTGCTCGTCCCGCCATCCATCGCTTCGATTTTGCAATCACCGCTGAACCGCGTGCAGGGATTTCTCGGTCCCGGTCACGTTTGCACCATCATGGGCTATCGCGAGTACGAACCGATCGCAGAACGCTTTCGCGTGCCCATCGTCATCACCGGTTTCGAGCCGATCGATATCTTGCAAGGCGCGCTCATGGCCATCCAGCAGCTGGAAGCTGGAACCCATGAAGTGCAAAACCAGTATGCGCGCGTCGTGCAGCGGGACGGCAACCGGGTCGCGCAAGATTTGGTCAATAAAGTTTTCGAAGTCTGCGATCGTAAATGGCGCGGTGTCGGGTCAATTCCGAAAAGTGGCTACAAGTTGCGTTACGAATTTCACGAGCACGATGCCGAGCGGCTTTTCAATGTGAAGGAGATTGATACGCAAGAGTCCTCGACATGCATCAGCGGTCTCGTTTTGCGCGGAGTAAAGAAGCCGCACGACTGCCCCGCCTTCGGCAAACAATGCACGCCGGAACATCCGCTCGGCGCCACCATGGTTTCAGCCGAGGGCGCATGCGCGGCTTATTACGTCTATGGCCGCCATTTGGAGGCGAAAAATGGAGGGCGGAGCTCCGGCGACGCCGATCGCACGAGTTCATCGCTCACTGCGGAGGTTGCTTGACCATGAATCAAGGGCTCGCGGGAGCTCGGTCCTCTATCGACAAATCCGCGGAAAATTTTCGCGACAAGATTCTGCGCAAGTGCGGGGAGAGCGTGGAGATGAAAGAAAAGTTCTTCGCCAAATATGCGGCCGAGATCGAAACCTTGAGTCGGGAAATGGCGGAACGTTTTTCGCGGGGCCACAAACTTTTGACCATGGGCAACGGCGGCAGTCTTTGCGATGCGCTCCATTTTGCGGTCGAGTTTACGCACCCGATCATCGAGAAGCGCGCGGCCTTTTCCGCCATTCCGCTGATGACTGACGTCGCCACCATGACCGCGGTCAGCAACGACACGGATTACGCACGAGTCTTTGTCGATCAACTGCGTTTGCTCGGTCAGCCTGGCGACATCGCGCTGGCCGTGAGCACAAGCGGCAAATCACCGAACCTGATTTACGCGTTGGAAGAAGCGCGGAAAAAACAAATGCTCACCGTGGCATGGGCCGGCAAAGACGGCGGACGCTTCCCGGAAGTGGCCGATTATTGTTTTATCGTCCCGTCCTACAGCATTCATCGCATCCAGGAAGTGCACGCGACACTCGTGCATGTGCTCTGGGATTTAACTCATATCGCATTGGGAGCCGAAGATGTCATCTGACATCCCGGCCGACTCCGACACGGCTGATGTGGATCTTGGCGCATTGCTGGGCGCGTGCCCATTGCCGCTGACCGATTACAAGGAGGTGGTGCTCGCCCACGGAAGCGGCGGAAAACTGGGCCATCAGTTGATCGAGAAGTTGGTGTTGCCGCAGTTCCGCAACCAATTCCTCGAACCGCTGCATGATGGAGCCATCTTTGCGGTAGGCGAAACCCGCTTTGCCTTCACCACCGATTCCTATGTAGTCAGTCCAATCTTTTTTCCGGGCGGCGACATCGGGAAGCTAGCGGTCCACGGCACGGTCAACGATCTCGCGATGTGCGGGGCCAGGCCGCTGCATCTCTCCGCCGGATTCATTTTGGAGGAAGGTCTGGCGATGGAAGACTTCTGGCGCGTTGTGCAATCAATGCGCGAAGCAGCGGATGCAGCCGGCGTGAAGCTCGTGACCGGCGACACAAAAGTGGTTGATCGCGGCAAAGCCGACAAAATTTTCATCAGCACCTCCGGGATCGGCGTCATTCCGGAAGGTGTGAATATTCATCCCGGCCGCGCGCAGATCGGCGACAAGATTTTGCTGAGCGGAGCGATTGCGGTGCATGGCATCGCGATCATGTCGGTGCGCGAAGGTTTGGAATTCGAAACCGAGATAGCCAGCGACACCGCACCGCTGAGTAGCCTGGTCGATGCCATGCTCGCCACGAAGATCGACATCCACGTTTTGCGCGACCCGACGCGCGGCGGAATCACAAGCGCACTTACCGAAATCGCGCAGTCGGCGAAAGTTGGGATGCTTCTCGACGAGGCGCGCATTCCGATTAGCGAAGAAGTGAAAGGCGCCTGCGAGATTCTCGGCCTCGATCCGCTTTATGTTGCGAACGAAGGAAAGCTTCTCGCCATTGTCGCCGCGCAAGATGTCGATCTTGTCCTCAGCGCTATGAAATCGCATCCCCTTGGTCAACACGCCGCCGTCATCGGCGAAGTCACGAGCGATCATCCCGGCTTTGTCATGATGAAAACGCGCATCGGCGGCACCCGTGTCGTCGACATGCTTTCCGGCGAACAACTTCCGCGAATCTGTTGAAAGCTCCGCGATGGCTGGAGAGCGAAAGTTCACGATATGAATGATTTCCTATTAAGCTTCAGCGCTGAGGGCCTCCTTTCCGTGTCGCCAATGTCGATTTTGACCTTCCCGATCCTGCAAAAGCAAGGGCGTTCGATGATCTCAGAAAATCATTCGACCAGGAGGTGAAAGGGTGCGAGTGGCACGGAGATAACCCCGAGGTTTTTCAATATGCAATTTGCGACGAGCCCAAGAAGACGTGATCATGGTTGAAATGCTTTTTTGGGAATCTCCAGCGATGGACTTTCTATCAGGCCGAGGCAGATGACAGATCTTCTAGCCGACCAGGACGGGCATTTCCGACGTCTGTGAACTTGAGTCAATCCGGTTCAGGACCGCACTGAGAAGTCTTTGTCCGCTGTGTCTGCAGCAGTTCTATGTAACACCCGGGGACCCGGATCACTGTTCAAGCATTTGTGCAAGAAAAGAGGAACGATCTCGATATGATGGGATTGCAGTCGACAGGAGCGCAGCATTTCCCCGGAGCTGAATCGAGAAGATTTCCCGGTCATGCGACCCCCTCGCGCAGGACCAAGTCGCCCACCGCCAGCCCAGCGAAATTTTAGAGGCTCTCGCAAGCTAAAAATAGCGATGCAACAAAGCATCAAAGAACTGGAAGAAATGCTGATCTCATTTCTCTTTCTCGCCGATCGCGTGGCACCGACGTGTGCCAAAAGCTAAATGTCGACGGAACACGATCACGCCAGATGATTGTATCCCCTAGACTAAAAAACCAGCAAATTGGAGCTAATACCGGCTAAGCCCGAATCGTCATAAGTCGCTGATTTGCAAGACAAAGTCAAAGATAGCTAATGTCGGCAAACACCCGTTTTCTAATTACAAATCAGCTGCTCTACCAGCTGAGCTATGCCGGCGCAGACACGGTACACATTACCGCTCTCCGAGTTCGCAAACAAGCTGTCGGTCGGTCTTGGTTTTTCCTGGGATAGTAAGCGATCTGGAGTCCCTCAGTGACAGACATGAGAAACGGCGTCGGTGAAATTGCAATTCATCCTTTGACGTTGCCAATAGGTGTGAATCGCATCACTGGCTTGCTAATCCCAGCTAGCCGCGTCGCTTCGATCACTTCGTCAATGTCTTTGTAGGCAGCTCCGGCTTCCTCTGCCAGTCCTGCCCAAGAAGTGCTCCGGATGTAAATACCGCGCGCTTCGAGGTCGCGCTGGAGTTGTTTGCCGTGCCATTGTTTGCGGGCTTTGGTGCGGCTCATCGTGCGTCCGCTGCCGTGCGCGGTGCTGAAAAAGGTTTCCGCGCCCGATGCGGTGCCAACAAGCAGGTACGAACCGGTCTCCATGCTTCCGCCAATGATCACTGGCTGGCCAATGTCCCGGTAGCGCGCAGCGATTTCCTCGCGACCTGGGCCAAATGCGCGCGTCGCGCCTTTGCGATGCACGAGCAGCGTTTTTTCTTTTCCATTGAGAGCGTGCTTTTCGAGTTTCGCGGTGTTATGAGCAACGTCGTAAATCATCCGCATGCCAAGATCCTCTGCGTTTCGACCGAATACCTGGGAAAAAACTTCGCGTATGCGGTGAAGAATCACCTGCCGATTTGCGAACGACATGTTCAGGCCGCATTTCATTGCAGCGAAATAATCGCGCCCTTCGGGCGACTCAAACGGCGCACACGCCAGCTCGCGGTCGAGAATTTTGATGCCGTATTTGTTCTCCATCACTTTCAGAAAAATCTGTAGATAATCGGTCGCCACCTGATGTCCGAACCCGCGGCTGCCGCAGTGGAACATCACCACAACCTGGTTCGGAATCGTGATTCCAAATTTCGCGGCAAGCTCCTTATCACGCACGTCTTCGGGCCTAACGACTTGCACTTCCAGATAATGGTTGCCGCTGCCGAGCGTGCCGACCTGATTGTAGCCGCGATCGATTGCGCGCTGGCTGATTTTCCGCGCGTCAGCGCCGGAGATACAGCCGTTTTCCTCGGTGAGTTCGAGGTCTTCCTGCCAGCCAAGATCGCGTTCAACGCACCAACGCGCGCCTTCCTCAACGACATTGCGAAAATCGTCGCGCGACAATTTCAAAAAACCATGGCTGCCGACGCCTGCGGGCACGCGCTGAAAAAGGAGATCGACAATTTCCTTTAGACGCGGTTGCACATCATCGAGCGTGAGGTTCGTGATGACGAGCCGCATGCCGCAGTTGATGTCGAAGCCGATGCCACCAGGCGAGATGACGCCGCCCTCGCGAATGTCCATCGCTGCCACACCACCGATGGGAAATCCGTAGCCACTGTGGCCATCCGGCATGCAGAGCGCGTAGCGACTAATGCCCGGCAGAGTCGCGACATTGCTGATTTGCTGGTAAACCGCCTCGTCCATTTCGCGCACGAGTTTTTCCGTCGCAATAATCCGTGCCGGTACTCGCATACCGTGCTTGTAAGTTACCGGCAATTCCCAGACGGTGTCCGAAACTTTTTGGAGATGATCGACGATGGCCATGTGAAATATCTCAACGGTAAATCGTTTTCAAAGACCTCGACGGACGATCAGCAATGTACGCTAGAATCTGGATAGCTGTAGCTGGCATCGCCGATACCGGCAGGCCGGGTCAGCGCCCCCGGCTAACAGTATATTTCAGCGCGGGATTTTGACGCTGTCCTGCCGCCCACTTCTCAAGCGCGGCCGCAGTGACGCTCCCGCTTTGAGGAAGGAATCGACCCACCAAAAGACGTTCTCGTCGCGCACCACCCGTCTCATGCGTTTCATGCGGGCGGTGCGCTCGGTCTCCTTCATGCGGAAGGCTTCTAAAATCGTGTCCGCCATTTGCTCGACGTCGTAGGGATTGACCAGCACCGCGCCCGGCTTGAGTTGCTCGGCCGCGCCTGCGAATTGGCTTAAGATCAGCACGCCATCGTTGTCGATGCGACACGCGCAATACTCCTTGGCTACGAGATTCATTCCGTCTTTGAGCGGCGTCACGAAGGCGATGTCGCAGCCGCAATAATGCGCGAGGAGATTGTCGCGATCGAGGCTGCGAAAGTGGTATTGCACCGGCAGCCACGTGCTCGTCGAGAAGCGCCCGTTGATGTCGCCCACCAGACGGTCAATACGATCTTTGAACTCGTGATACCTCGGAATCTGCACCCGGCTCGGCACGACAACCTGGATGAGGACCACGCGCCCGCGCAGTTCGGGATGGCGTTCCAAAGCGGTGCGAAATGCACGTAATCGTTCCGGGATTCCCTTGCTGTAATCGAGCCGGTCCGAACCAAGTATCAACTGACAATCGGGAAAAGTGACGCGTAACTCCTCCGATTTTTTTGCGACTGCGTCGGCGCTTGCACCATTTTCAAATGAGTCGAAGTCGATCCCGATTGGAAAATGTCCAACGCGAATTTCGCGTTTTTCGAAGCGAACTAATTGCAGGTCCCGGCGAGGGAGAATCTTTGTGTCCAACCTCACCCGCCGCACACACTGAATGAAGTTGCGGACATCTCGCCGCGTCTGGAACCCGAGCAGATCGAATTGGAGCAGCGCCCGCAGGAGCCGCTGTTGTTGCGGAAGCTTCGAAAAAATATCGTACGGCGGAAAAGGGATGTGCAGGAAAAACGTCAATCCCCGAAGTTTTCTGGACAGCGCCTGCTCGCGCAGTGCCTGGGCTACGTACATGAGGTGATAGTCGTGCACCCAGATGAAATCATCCGGCTGCGCGCAGCGGGCGATCGCATCCGCGTAGCGTTCGTTCACTTGTTTGTAAGCTTGCCAGTATGCCGGCTCAAAATTGCAGAAATTCTGCAGGTCGTGAAAAAGCGGCCAGATCACCTCGTTGGAATAACCATAGTAAAATTCGTCACGCTCGGTTTCACTTAAAGCCACTGGCACAACTTTGTAACCGGCGTAGCGCGTCGCTTTGGCCAACGGTTCCTGTGGGATTTCACCCGCAGTTCCAGGCCAGCCGATCCACGTTCCGCCGCGCTCGCGCAGCACTGGTTCTACCGCAGACACGAGTCCGCCTGTAGCCGGCGTAACCGTCCACAAATCTTCGCCAGCCGAATCGAGCGCGAATGGCAATCGATTGGAAACGACTATCAGGCGATTCATATAACAATGGGGTTAAAAAGCTACATTGTTACAACGGAGCCGCTCAGGAACCGTTTCAACCTTGTAACGTTCTAACTCTTTTACCTCCTTCTGCTAAAATCGTTAAGTCGAATATGATTCCCTCGGCACTCGAGCACCTTCAGGAGATCGCTGCGCGCAGCGGTCGGGCAGCGGTCTTTCTCGATTACGACGGGACGCTGACACCGATCGTGCTGCGGCCGGAAGAGGCGATTCTTTCCAGTTCAATGCGTGAGGTATTGCGAGCGCTCGCTGCCAAAGTGCCGGTCGCCATCCTCAGCGGCCGCGACTTGGAGGACCTGCGCCAACGGGTGAGCATCGAAGGGATCGTTTACGCGGGCAGTCACGGCTTCGATATTGTCGGGCCCCGCGGGTTGAGGAAACAAGTGGCCCCAGAGTTTCTTCCAATCCTCGAAGATACAGAGAAAGAACTTAAGCAAAAACTTCGCGATATAGCTGGTGCGCAGCTGGAACGGAAACGCTTTTCCATTGCGGCGCACTTTCGCGAGGTGCCTGATGAGAGGACGCCTCAAGTTGAACAGGCTGTGAGTGAAGTAGCCGCGCGGCATCGGAAATTGCGCAAGACGGCCGGCAAAAAAGTGTACGAACTTCAGCCGGACGTCGACTGGAACAAAGGCAAAGCCTTGCTTTGGCTGCTGGAGGCAATGGGCCTTGACCCGGAGGAAATGTTTCCGATTTACATCGGCGATGATCTCACGGACGAAGACGCGTTTCGTGCAGTTGAGCGATGCGGCGTCGGCATTGTTGTGAATGAAAAGCCGCGCGCGACCGCTGCTCGTTACTTCCTCAAGGACCCTGTAGAAGTCGAACTGTTCCTTCGCGAGATCTTAGCCAGGCTGCGCGACAACTCCCATTCATAATCGCGCGGCGAAGGGAAATTGTAGAGCGCTGCGCTTGCCGAGCACAGAGGGTAGGCGACGCGCCCGTCCTACAACCACGTCATTCAAGAATCAAACTATCGTCTACTTCAAGACGCACGCTTGTAGCGAATGGCTTTCCGAGTTCTCTCAAGAGATCACACAGCCATTTGGAATCAGCGGAAGATGCTCGCTCCAGTCGGAAACGCCGCATGTGCATCGGAACCAATCGCGCTGATAGAAGCTGGCCGCTTCGCGGATCGACATCAATCAGATACATCAACGCGAGATCTCCGCGAAAGCTCTCATAACCGCTGATCCCCTCATAATCAGTGAGAAAATCTCCGCAACCGTAAAGAATAAGGTGATCTTTGAAAACCTCGATCGCCCTGACGTGATGCGACGAATGCCCATGCACAATTGAGATGCCTTCCTCAATCAAGCGGTGGGCGAACGCGATTTGTTGGCGCGGAATGTCGTAGCCCCAGTTGCTGCCCCAATGAATCGAGGCGATGAGCAGATCGCCCGGTTCTTGTGGATCTGAGGTGAACCGGCGCATAGCAGCTGCAATTCGCGTGGCGGTTTCGTCCGAAAGATCATCGAGCAGATTCACGCCGGCGTGGCTGTCCGTGGCGCGCCATTGTTCGAAGACGCCGCTTGTTGTCGATCCAAACGAGAAGAAATGCACGCGTCCTTTGCCTGCCACGTTCAAAACTGCAGGCGCCGCTGCGTCATGCGCATTGTTTCCCGCGCCTGTATGGGAAATATGCGCCGTGTCCAGAGCTCGCAATGTCTCGGCTAATCCGTTGTAACCCCAATCCAACATGTGGTTATTCGCCAGAGCGCAAGCGTCGATGGTTGCAGCAGTGAGACACCCAACGTTCTGCGGGTGCATCCGATAATGAATTTCTTTATCGGGCCATTGTGCCTCTGTTGAGGTGATGGCCGTTTCCAAATTCACGATTCGCAAATCGATGGCCGATCGCTGTAGTTCCTCTAACGCATCCCCCCAGATGTAATCAAAGCTCACTGGACGCTCGATCGGACCGTTTGCGGCCTCGGCAAGATCGACGTATGCGCGCGCGTCGCGAATGTACGGCTCGTACAAAACCGGATTTACCGGATGCGGCAGCGCCTGATCAATGCCACGCCCCGTCATCACATCGCCGCAAAGAAATAGCCGCAATCGAGGATTGTCATTGCCGCTCATGCTCGTGATCGTGCTCTTATTCGCAGAGGATTGTAGGGCGCTCCGGCGAACGCGCCAAATTCCGCAAGCGATGCATTTGCCCTACAATGGTCTGTAACAATAGCCTGAGCCATGTCTCGCGACCCAGTTGAAAAGTTCATCAAACTTTTGCGAAAATCGCCATCCGGTGCAGTCTTTAATCCGTGGTGGCAAGTCGATAAGCAAAACGACATTGGCCGCAATGCGCCCGCCATCCGACGAAAACAGTTACGCGCGTATCTGCGAAAACGACTGGGCAAAGCAAAATTCGCGGTGATCGGTGAGGCCGTTGGCTATCGCGGCGGTCATTTCAGCGGAATTCCCATGACTTCTGAGCGAATCCTTCTGGGAAAATTGAAAGATGGGAGGATCGAGCCGAAGCAAATCTTCGCCGGCATCAAGCCGCGGCGGACCAGCAAACCCAAGAAATGCCGGGACGGTTTTTCCGAGCCGACAGCGACAATCGTCTGGAATGCGTTGTCGAACCTTGGCGTCTCGCCAGAGCAATTCGTACTTTGGAATGCGTTTGCGTGGCATTCATTCGATCGGCGCCGCGGCATGTTGAGCAATCGAACGCCAACAAAGAAAGAGCAGGCTGCCGGTCTGCCGGTGCTCAAAGCTTTCCTCGGACTGTTTCGGTGCGATGAAATCGTGGCGCTCGGTAACGTCGCCAGCGCGGAGCTTGAAAAACTGGATGTCAAAATGCATCGGGTTCGCCATCCCGCCTCGGGCGGCGCCAAACTTTTTCGCGACCAGATCGCCAAGATCCTGCGGTGAGTTTCGATTGTGACTGCTGAGTCTAAGCGCGATTTGGAACTGATGAAAAAAAGCAGAAAGTGGAGCATGTACGCGGTTGAGATGGATCAATCGAAACGGCTCCTGGTGATCAGCGCGGTGCAGCGCGTTACCGCAGAGCAGGCCAAGCAGGTTGCGCACGAAGTCCGCAAACTGTTGAAGGATGTGCCGCCAGGGTTTCGCGTGTTGGCGGATTTTCGGTGGCTGGAGTCGATGGATCCTGATGCCGCACGTCACATCGCCGAAATCATGGACGCGCTTGCCGAAAAACAAGTCGCCTCCGTTACGCGCGTGATGCCCGACCCGCACAAAGACATCGGTTTCAACATTCTCTCGCATTTTCATTACGGGCCCGAAATTCAGATCACGACCGTTGAGACGTTGGCCGATGCGCTGCAAAGTTTCGCGGCTGGATGAGCTCGATCGTCAGCAGTTGAAATTAGGGAACCGGTTCCAAGGCCGATCCGCTGCGATGCGCGGCGGCGCTGAAGTTGTCCTTCAGCGCTGCTGTGCAATTAATTTGTTATTATTAGACGCGTCCGATGCGAGTCGAGAGTTTTAGTCTCCCGTATCGTTCGTCTCCTCGGCGCGTTCCTCTGCGCGCTCATTGCCTCGAGTGCGTTCTTCGTGATGCCTTTTCAATCTTAGGTTTTTGCTCTTTTTTGTGTATCTGGGAGTTGTGGCCTCATTCTCATCCGAGAACTTTTCTCTGTTCTCTTCAGCGTTGGTGCGTCCAGGCAACGAGCTATTATATCCCTGATCGCTCATAT
>Ga0209474_10003978_pt1 | contig 12825 bp, 9 predicted proteins | sample GraSoiAngelo_145_FD_185902 | JGI IMG/M metagenome (GOLD analysis project Ga0209474, IMG submission 185902) | Grasslands soil microbial communities from the Angelo Coastal Reserve, California, USA - 14_1009_05_20cm (SPAdes) (version 2) | ecosystem: Environmental > Terrestrial > Soil > Grasslands ...
CTCGTGCTGCGTCACCTGCCCGACGACACGGTCCCCGACGCGCGCCGCTGGCTCGAGGTCGAGGAGGCGCGCTCGTTCCTGGGTGTGCCGCTCATCGGCGAGACGGCGCCGCTGGGGATGCTCGGGCTCTTCCGTCGCCGCCGGCGCCCCTTCACCGACAAGGACCTCGCGCGCGCGGTGGCGCTGTGCGTGCCGGCGCCGCCGGCGATCCTCAACGCGCGGCTCTACGCCGACCAGCTCGCCCGCGCCGAGCGCACCGCGGTGCTCCTGGCGATCGCCGAGACGCTCGGCGCGACGCCCGACCTGCCGGCGGCGCTCGAGGATATCGCGCAGCGGGCGGCCCGCGCGCTCGACGCCGAGCGCTGCACGATCGCCCTGTGGCCCACCGGTGTCGTCCCCGCCGATGCGCCGCTCGGCGACGCCGAGGCGGTCCTGCGCCGGCGGCCGGTCGAGGTGGACGATCACCTGCTGGTCGTTCCCATCGTCCGCAAGAGCGAGCCCATCGGTGTCCTGCGACTCACCGCGCGCGATCGGCGGCGCTGGGAGCGCTCGGCCGTCGATCTCGCCAGCGCCATCGCCGGCCAGATCGCGCTGGTCGCCGAGAATGCGCGCCTGTACGGCGAGGCGCAGACGCGGGCCCAGGAGCTGGCCGCGCTGCACGAGGTGGGGGTGACGCTCACGTCGACGCTCGATCTGCCCACCGTCCTCGATGCCGTCGTCGAGGCGGCGCTGCGGCTCATCGGCGCGCAGCAGGGCGTCGTCCTCGAGCTGGATCCCGCCGATCAGCGGCTGTACGTGCGGGCGCGGCGCGGCATGGCCGAGGAGACGCCGCGGGTGTCGCTGGCGCTGGGCCAGGGCGCCGCCGGCCGGGCCGCCCAGATCCGCGCGCCGGTCTTCATCGCCGATCTCGAGCGCGAGCCGCTGCCCGAGGGCGACCGCGAGGCGGGCCCGCACGGGCTCTCGCTGCGCGGGCTGGCGCGGCGGCAGGGCTTGCGCTCGGCGCTGGCGGTGCCGCTCATCAGCCAGGACACCGTGCTCGGCGGCATCTGCGTGTTCTGGCTGGCGCCGCACGAGCGCGACGAGCGCGCGGTGCGTCTGCTCACCGGCCTCGCCGGGCAGGCGGCGGTGGCGATCGAGCAGGCCCGCCTGCACGGCGCCGCGCTGCGCCGGACGGAGGAGCTGGCCGCCCTGCTCCGGGCGGTGCGCTCGATGCTGGGCGGCCTCGACACCAAGACGATTCTCGACCGGATCGTGCAGGAGGCCGCGGTGATCGCCGACACGCCGCACGTCTCGCTCGCGCTGGCCGAGCCCGACGGCCCGTTCGAGGGCCACGCCGCGGAAGTGGCCCGCACTGGCCGGCCGGTGTTCGTCGGCGACGGGGGCACCTACCTCGGGCTGCCGGTAAAGATCCGCGACAACGTCCTCGGCGTCCTCTCCTTCACGACGACCACGCCGCGCCGCTACTCCGCCGACGAGCTGGCCTTCCTGGGGTCGTTCGCCGATCACGCCGCGATCGCGCTCGACAACGCGCACCTTTACGAGGACGCCCAGCGCGCGCTCGGCGACCTGCGCGCCATGCAGGAGCGCCTGATCCAGGGAGAGACGCTGCGGGCGCTCGGCGAGCTGGCCGGCGGCGCCGCCCATCACCTGAACAACCTCCTGACGATCGTGGTCGGGCGCATCCAGCTCCTCCGGCGCGGGGCCGTCGACGAGCGCGCGGCCCGGGCGCTGGAGATCGTCGAGCGCGCCGCCAAGGACGGCGCCGAGGTCGTGCGGCGGCTGCAGCAGTTCGCCGGCATGCGCCGGGCGATGCCGCCGCGCGCGGTCGCCCTCGACGATGTCGTGCGCGACGTGCTCGAGATGACGCGCGGCCGCTGGCAGGAGGGGGCGCGGGCCCAGGGCGTCGAGATCCAGGTCGAGGCCCGGCTGGGCGGGGTGCCGCCGATCGCCGGCGACCCCACCGCGCTTCGCGAGCTTCTCACCAACCTCCTCCTCAACGCGGTCGACGCGCTGCCGCACGGCGGTCGGATCACGGTGGAGACGCGGGTCGACGGCGCCGCCGTCGTGCTGGCGGTCGCCGACACCGGCGTCGGGATGTCGGACGAGGTGCGGCGCCGTGCCCACGAGCCCTTCTTCACGACGAAGGGCGTGAAGGCGACCGGCCTCGGGCTCAGCGTCGCCTACGGCATCGCGCGGCGCCACGGCGGCGAGCTCACGATCGCGAGCGCGGAGGGCGGTGGCACCGCGGTGGTGGTGCGTCTGCCGCCCGCGGCCGGGATCCGGGCACCGGCGAGCACGCCGGCGCCGGCCCGGCGGGGGCCGCTGCGGATCCTGCTGGTCGACGACGAGGACGAGGTGCGACAGGCGCTGGGCGAGATGCTGACGTCCGAGGGCCACACGGTCGTCATGGCCGTCGGCGGCACCGAGGCGCTCCGGCGGCTGGAGGCCGACGACGCGATCGACCTCGTGCTCACCGACCTGGTGATGCCCGGCATGACGGGCTGGGAGCTGGCCGACGCCGTCAAGGCGCGGCACGCGCGGCTCGCGGTCGGCGTCATCACCGGCTGGGGCGATCTGCCGGACACCGACGCCGCCGGCCGCGGCGCCGTCGACTTCGTCCTCGCCAAGCCGATCACCCTCGAGATTCTCGCCGACGCGCTGAGCCGCGTGGCGTCACGCTAGCGCCCGGCTTCGGCAGCAGCCTGCTACACGCCGAGGTACGCGCGGCGGAGCGGCTCGTCGGCGTCGAGCGCGGTCATCGGGCCCTCGAACTTGATCTCGCCCTTCTCGATGATGTAGGCGCGGTCGGCCAGCCGGCGCGCGAACTTCACGTTCTGCTCGGACAGTACGATGGTGAGGCCGTCGCGCTTGAGCGCGGCGATGGCGTCGCCGAGCCGGCGGACGACGACCGGCGCCAGGCCCTCGGAGGGCTCGTCGAGCAGCAGCACCCGGGGCTCGGTCAGCAGCGTGCGGGCGATCGTCAGCATCTGCTGCTCACCGCCGGAGAGGCTGCCCGCGCGCTGTCGCAGCAGGCCCGCGAGAGGCGGAAAGAGCTCGACGACGCGCTCGACGGACCAGCGGCCGCCGCCGCGCTCGGCCACCAGGAGGTTTTCGCGCACCGTGAGGTCCGCGAAGATCCGCCGGTCCTCCGGCACGAAGCCGACGCCGGCGCGGCTGATCTCGTGCGGCGCCAGGCCGAGCAAGGAGCGTCCGAGGAGCGCGACCGCGCCGGCCGTGACGCGCACCAGGCCCATCATCGCCTTCAGCGTGGTCGACTTGCCGGCCCCGTTCCGTCCGAGCAGCGAGATCACTTCGCCTTCGCGCGCCGTCAGCGTGACGCCGTGCAGGACATGGCTGAGCCCGTACACGGCGTGGACACCGCGCAGCTCGAGCATCACGGCTCGTCCTCGCCGAGGTAGACGGCCTGCACCCGGCGGTCGGCGCGCACCGACGCCGGCGCCCCCTCGGCGATCACGCGGCCCTGGTGGAGCACCATGATCCGGTCGGCCACGGCGAACACCACGTCCATGTCGTGCTCGGTGAACAGCACCGTCAGCTCGCGCTCGCGGGCGAGGGCGGCGGTGAGCGCCATGAGGCGTCCGCGCTCGGCGGGCGCCATGCCGGCGGTCGGCTCGTCGAGCAGGAGCAGCGTCGGCTCTCCGGCCAGCGCGATGGCCAGCTCGAGCTTCTTGAGATCGCCGTAGGCCAGGACGCCGGCCGGGCGCGTCGCCTGGTCCGTGAGCCCCACGTGCGCGAGCAGCTCGGCCGCGCGGTCACGCTCGAGCGGCGCGGCGGAGCGCCACAGCCGGGCGCTGGCGCGCGCGTGGCTCAGGCGCGCCACCTGCACGTTTTCCAGCACGGTCAGCGAGCCGAAGGTGGCCGTGATCTGAAAGGTCCGCGCCACGCCGGCCCGCGCGATCGCGTGCGGCGCCAGGCCGGTGATGGCGCGCCCACGGAACTCGATGGCGCCCGCGTCGGCGCGGAGCTGGCCGGTGAGGATGTTGAACAGCGTGGACTTGCCGGCGCCGTTGGGTCCGATCAGCGCCCGGATCTCGCCGCGGGCCAGCGCCATGCTCACGCCGGCGACGGCCTGGACGCCCCCGAAGGATTTCCGGACGGCGGCGACGCGGAGGACGGGCGGCTCACTCACGACGTCGCCCGGCCAGCAGGCCGACGAGGCCGTATGGGAAGGCCAGCACGAGCGCGAGCAGGATCGCGCCGAGGACGAGCTGCCAATATTCCGTGTAGCTCGAGACCACGGTGTCGAGCACCGTGTAGACGGCCGCGCCCACCGGTGCCCCCGCCAGCGAGCCGATGCCGCCCAGGAGCACCATGACCAGCGGCTCGACGGACATCGAGATCGTGAGGTAGTTCGGGAACGCGCTGCCCTTGAGGAAGACGAACGTGGCGCCGGCCAGGCCGCCGAAGAGGCCGGCCACGACGAACGCCCGCCACTGGTGGTGTCGCACGTCCACCCCCGAGGCCTCGGCCCGCCGCGGGTGGTCGCGGATCGCACGCAGGGTGAGACCGAACGGCGCCCGACCGATCACCGCCACCAGCGCGAGACCGCCTCCGCAGGCCGCCAGCGCGAAATAATAATAGGCGAGCGGCGTCGCCAGCCACCGCGGCGGCCAGATGCCGAGCAGGCCGTTGTCGCCGCCGGTGACGTCGTACCACTGATGAGCGACGGCGTAGGCGATCTGGCAGAACGCGAGCGTCAGCATCGCGAAGTAGATGCTGCTGAGGCGGACGCAGAAGAAGCCGATGAGCGCAGCGCCCACCGCCGCCACCAGCGGCGCCGCGAGGAACGCCAGCAGCATCGGGGCCCGGCCGGCCTGGACCAGCAAGGCGGCGCCGTACGCGCCGAGCCCGAACGTCGCGGCATGACCGAACGACACCATGCCGCCGGTGCCCATCAAGAGGTGCAGGCTCGCGGCGAAGAGCGCGAAGACCAGCACCTCCACGAGCACGAGGACCCAGAAGCTCGGCAGCCACGGCGGCACCAGGAGGAGCGCGAGCAGCGCCGGCACCGCCGCGCGCCGCACGGCCAGCGGGCGCTCACCGCCGACGGCCGCGCCCGCGCTCCGCCCCGGCGCCTCCGGCCGGCCCAGCAGGCCCCACGGCCGCACGATCAGCACGATCGCCATGACCGCGAACGTCATCACCAGCGACGCGTTGGGCAGCCACAGGACGCCGAGCGCATCGACCACGCCGATCACGATCGCCGCCAGCAGGGCGCCGGGCAGCGAGCCCATGCCGCCGATGACGACGACGACGAAGGCCTCGGTGAGGATCGTGGTGTCCATCACGTTGGTGAGCGCCTGGCGCGGCACCTGGAGCGCTCCGCCGAGGCCGGCCAGCGCCGAGCCGAGGACGAAGACCGAGGTGAACAGCCGGCGCTGGTCGATGCCGAGGACCGCGACCATCTCGCGGTCGAGACTGGCGGCGCGGATGAGGACGCCCCAGCGCGTGCGGTAGAACACCCACCACAGGGCCAGCGCCACGGTGGGACCGACGGCGATCAGGACGAGGTCGTACGACGGAAACAGCTGCCCGAGAATCCGCACCGACTGCTCGAGCCCGGGCGCGGCCGGACCCGTCTTGTTCTCCCGCCCCCACACCAGCGCCACGACGTCGGCGATCACCAGCACGAGCGCGAACGTGAGGAGCAGCTGGTACAGCTCCGGCGCCCGATAGACCCGGCGGAGCAACACCACCTCGACGACGAGCCCCACCAGCCCCGTCCCGAGCGCCGCCAGCAGCACCGCGACATAGAACGACGCCGCGCCCAGCGGCAACACCGCCGCCAGCGTATAGGTCATGTACGCCGCCAGCATGTAAAACGACCCATGCGCAAAGTTCACGACCCGCGTGACACCAAAGATGAGCGACAGCCCCGACGCGATGAGAAAGAGCACCATCGCGTGGGCAAGTCCGGACAGCAGCTGAAGGAAGATCAGCGACGGCGACATGGGACGGATACGACGCAGCGCGCGCGGTCGCGGGGGGCGGGCGGGGTCCGCTGACCCGTTCCCCGCCCCGGACCACAGGCGCATCGGTTCGAGGGAATCACGTCACACGGACCTGCGCCAAGACGCTCGTGGTCGCCCGACCCGCCCCGCTCCCGCCGCCGCGCGCGCCGGTCGGAGGCCGTCAGTTGCCGCCGCTGCGCAACTTCTTCACTTCCTCCTCGGACGGGAGCACTCGCTCGCCGGGGACATACTCGTAGTTGACCATGATGCCGACCCCGCGCCTGGCGTCGATCCTGGTCGTGCCGACCCACGCCCCCATGGTCGACTGCCCGTCGGCGGCACGGTAGCTGATCGGCCCGATCGGCGTCTCGACCTTGAGGCCGCGGAAGGCGGCCACGAGCGTGTCGGTGTCGGTGGTGCCGGCCTTGCGGATGGCGTCGAAGATCGAGAGATAGGTGACGTAGCCCACCAGCGAGCCGAGGACGGGGTTGTGGTCGTACTTCTTCGTGAAGCGCGCGACGAACTCCTTGTGGGCGGGGGCGTCGATGTCGTACCACGGATAGCCGGTGACGAGCATCCCCTCGGGCGCCTCGGTCTTGAGGGGATCCATGTACTCGGGCTCGCCGAGCAGGATGCCGACGACGAACATCTTCTGGAACAGGCCGCGCTTCTGCGCCTCGCGCACGAACGCCAGCCAGTCGCTGCCGAACAGCGAGACGTAGAGCGCGTCGGGGTTCTGGTTGAGGATCGCGGTGACGAACGGTCCTGCCTCGAGCTTGCCCAGCGTGGGCCAGTGCTCGCCGACGACCTGCACCTCGGGCTTGAGCTGCTTGAGCCGATCCCGGAACGTTTCCCACGCGCGCTTGCCGTACTCGTAATTCGGGCCGATCGTCGCCCACTTCGTGTACTTCAGCTTGCCGGCCTTGTCGGCGAGCATCCGGCCCTGCTCGTAGGTGTTCGGGCGCACGCGGAAGACGTGGTCGTGGCCCTTCGACCACGTGATCGCCTCGGTCAGCGGCTCGGCCGCTACGAACAGCGCCTGGTTCTGCTTGGCCCAGTCGGACACCGCCAGGCCGACGTTCGAGAGGAACGTGCCGGAGATCAGCGCGACCTTCTCGCCGGTGACCAGCTCCTGCGCCTGCTTCACCGCCTCGGCCGGCTGGCCCTTGTCGTCGCGAAAGACAACCTCGACCTTGCGGCCGAGGACCCCGCCCCTGGCGTTGACCTCCTCGACCGCCATCTCGACGGCCTGCTTGTAGGGCCCCGTGAACGGCGCGCCGATGCCACTGAAGGAGTTGATCTCGCCGATCCTGATCGGCCCCTGGGCCGTCACCGGCGCGACGAGCGCCAGCATCAGCACGGCGGCCAGCGCGGCGGTGAACGCGTGCGATCTCATGGTGACCTCCGATCCGGTCAGGGTGCGGCCGCCGCGCGCAGCTCCGGCGCGGCGGCCTGGACGGCCTTCACGCATCCGTGGTAACCGGTGCAGCGGCACAGCACGGCGGAGAGGCCCTCGCGGATCTCCGCCTCGGTCGGATCCGGCTTGACGCGCAGCAGGTCGAGCGCGGTCAGCAGCATGCCGGGCGTGCAGAAGCCGCACTGCAGGCCGTGGTGGCGCCGGAAGGCCGCCTGCAGCGGATGGAGCGCGCCGTCCTGCATCAGGCCCTCGACGGTCGTGACCTCGGCGCCGTCGGCCTGCACCGCCAGCATCAGGCACGAGCGCGCGGCCTGGCCGTTCACCAGCACCGTGCAGGCGCCGCAGATGCCGTGCTCGCAGCCGACGTGCGTGCCGGTGAGCGCGAGGTCCTCCCGCAGGAAGTCGACGAGCAGCTTGCGGACGGCGCACCGCCCGGTGCGCGGCACGCCGTTGACCGTGAGCCTGATCGGCGTCTCGGTCACGACGTCGCCCCCGCGATCGCGCGCTTCAGCGCGCGGACGGTCAGCACGCCGGTCAGGTGACGGCGGTACTCCGCCGAGGCGTGGAGGTCGGCGTCCGGCTCGACGAGCTCGGCCGCGCGGGCGCCGGCCGCCGCCACCGCGGCGTCGCCGAGGCCGTCACGCTCGAGGATCTCCTCGGCCGCGCGCAGCCGCACCGGCACCGGCCCGGCGCCGGCGGTGGCGAGCCGGGCCACGGCGCAGCGGGCGCCCTCGCGCACGACCATGGCCGCGATACCGACGATGGCGAAGTCGCCGTGACGCCGCGCGAACTCCTCGAAGGCGTAGCCGGCCCCGGCCGGCATCGCCGGGAGCCGCACCTCGACCAGCAGCTCCTCGGGCTCGAGGCTCGTCGTCAGATAGCCCTCGAAGAGGTCGGCGGCCTTCACCGCCCGCCGCCCGCGCGGCCCCTGGACGACGACCTCGCCGCCCAGCGCGGTCAGCACGGCCGGGTACTCCGCCGAGGGATCGGCGTGGGCGATCGAGCCGCCGATCGTCCCGCGCGAGCGGATCGGCAGGTGGCCGACCCAGCGGGTCGCCTCGCGCAGGAGCGGCAGGCGGGCGGCGACCACCGGCGAGAACTCGATCGTCCGCTGGCGCGTCATGGCGCCGAACGCCACGACGCCGTCGTCCTCGCGCACGTAGGCGAGCGCGGCCACGCGGTTCACGTCGACCAGCGCGGCCGGCCGCGCCAGGCGGAAGTTCAGCATCGGCATCAGGCTCTGCCCGCCGGCCAGCACCTTCGCGTCGCCGCCGTAGCGGCCGAGGAGCTCGACCGCCTCGTCGACGCTGTGCGCGGCGTGATATTCGAACCGCGGCGGCTTCACGCGCGCCCGGCCGGCCGCGCCGCCTTGATGCGCTCGTGCAGGCGGGTGGGGGTCATCGGCAGCTCGGTGATGCTGATGCCGAGCGGCCGAAGCGCGTCGCTGACGGCGTTGGCGATGACGGCGGGCACCGTCATCGAGGAGGACTCGCCGAGGCCCTTGGAGCCGAGGGTCGTCAGCGGCGAGGGCGAGACCACGTGCGCGATCTCGATGTCGGGCGCCTCGCTGGCCGTCGGCACCAGATAGTCCATGAAGGTGCCGGTCAGCGGCTGGCCGTCGTCGTCGTAGGCCAGCTCCTCGTAGAGGGCGCCGCCGAGGCCGTGGAGGGCGCCGCCGTAGATCTGGCCCTCCACGATCATCGGGTTGATGATGGTGCCGGCGTCGTGCACGGTGACGTACTTCAGTATCGTGATCGCCGCGGTGTCGGGATCGACCTCGACGGCCATCACCTCGGCGATGAAGCCATAGGTGTTGGACGAGTTGACGCGGTCCTCGGCGTCGACCGCCCGGGCGACCGAGAAGCCGAACACCGCCGTGGCCGACAGGCCCGGCTCCATGCCCTCGGGCAGCGACTCGGTGTTCCAGTGGGCCCGCCCGGCCAGGTCCTTGATCGAGTAGGCCGCCGCCTTGCCGCTCGTGCGATGCACGCCGCCGTCGCGAAACTCGACCTCGCCCGGCGGGACGTCCATCAGGTGCGCCGCGTACTCGACCAGCTTGGCCTTGAGCTTGCGCGCGGCCAGCGCCACCGCGCTGGTGCCGACGGAGCCGAAGCGACTCGAGTAGGTACCGGAGGAGATCGACCACACCCGCGTGAACGTGTCCATCTCGTCGACCACGGTCACGTCGCGCGGGGCCACCCCCAGCTCGTCGGCGACGATCTGCGAGACGATCGTCTGGTGGCCCTGCCCCTGGGGCGTCGTGCCGAGGATCGCGATCACGCGGCCGAGCGGATCGATCTTCACGGTCGCGGAGTCGACCGCGCCCGACTTCGGCAGGTACTCGGGCTTGGCGCGGAACTGCGGGTCCAGCGCGGTGGCCACGTAGCCCATGTTGGAGACGGACGGATCGACGGCCAGCGCCAGCCCGATGCCGTAGTAGCGGCCCGCTGCCCGCGCCCGGGCCTGCTCGCGGCGCAGCTCGTCGTACTTCGCCAGCGCCAGCGCCTTGTCGAGCGTGGCCGCGTAGTCACCGCTGTCGTAGAGGCCGCCGGTCGGCGTGCGATACGGAAAGCTCGCGCGGTCGATCAGGTTGCGGCGCCGCACCTCGACGGGATCGAGACCGAGCCGCTCGGCCAGCAGGTCGATCATCCGCTCCGTCTCGAAGTACAGATGACCACACGCGTAGCCGCGGTTGGGCCCGGTCAGGCTCTTGTTGGTCATGACCACTGAAGCGTCCACTTCGAGGTTCTGAAAGCGATAGGGACCCACGAAGTTTCCGGTGGGGCGGAAGCTGCAGCCAGGCTCGGGACTGCGGATGTAACCGCCTACATTATCGAACCACTTGAACCGCATGCCGACGATCGTGCCGTCCTTGCGGGCGGCGACCTCACGCCACGCCACGCGGTCGGTGCCGCTCGACGAGGCCAGCAGGTGCTCGCGGCGGTCCTCGATCCATTTCACCGGCACGCCGAGCTTCATGGCGGCCAGGCCGATGAGCGCCAGGTACGGATAGATGCTCGACTTGATGCCGAACGAGCCCCCGATGTCGGGCGGCACGATGAACCGCAGCCGGTTTTCCGCCAGGCCGAGGACGCGCGCCACCAGCGGGTGCATGATGAATGGCCCCATGAAGTTCGACCACACCGTGAGCACTCCGTCGAGGCCGTCCCAGCGCGCGATCACGCCGTAGGTCTCGATCGGCGTCGAGGCGTACTTCGGGAACCGGAAGCGCTCGCGGACGATCACCTCGGCCTCGGCGAAGGCGCGATCGGGATCGCCGTACACGAGGCGGCGGTGGCCGGCGAGGTTGGACCCGACGGCCTCGTGCAGGATGGGCGCGTCCGGCTCCAGCGCCTTCTCCGGATCGACGACGGCCGGCAATACCTCGTAGTCCACCACGACGGTCTCGGCGGCGTCCTCGGCCAGGTAGCGGTCGCGGGCCACCACCACCGCCACCGGCTCGCCGACGAACCGGACCTTGTCGGTGGCGGCCGGGTAGTAGTGGACGGGCGCCGTCACGCCGACCCCGAACGGCTTGCACGACGCGGCGACGTCGCGGCCGGTGATCACGCCGACCACGCCCTCCATCGCCAGCGCCGCGCTCACGTCCCAGCCGCGGATGCGCGCGTGAGCGTGGGGCGAGCGCACGATGGCCGCGTGCGAGAGGTTCGCCACCGGCGGATGATCGTCGATGAACGTGCCGCGGCCGGTCAGCAGCCGGCCGTCCTCGACACGCTCCACCGACCGGCCGATCCACGAGCCCGAGGCCACGCGCGCGATCCTAGAACGTCAGCGTGTCGCCGAGCGGTGTCGCATCTCAGAACCTCCGCGGGGGAACCCGGGAACTGCCTGGCATCGAAGTTGCCACACTGTACCCCAGATCATCACGACTGTGGAGGGGATCCATGGCGACCATCGAGCGATCGATCGACATCGAGGCGCCCGTGCGCGTCGTGTACAACCAGTGGACGCAGTTCGAGGAGTTTCCGCGCTTCATGGAAGGCGTCCAGGAAGTCCGCCAGCTCGACGACAAGCACCTGCACTGGCGGGCCGTGGTCGGGGGCGCGGAGAAGGTCTGGGACGCCGAGATCACCGAGCAGATCCCCGACGAGCGCGTCGCGTGGCGGGCTCGCGCCGGGGCCGCCAACGCCGGGGTGGTCACGTTCCATCGGATCACCGACGGCCGCACCCGGATCATGCTCCAGCTCGAGTACGATCCGCAGGGCGTCGTCGAGACCGTTGGCGACACGATCGGCGTGGTGTCCCACCGGGTCGAGAACGACCTGCTCCGCTTCAAGGACTTCGTCGAGATGCGTGGGCGCGAGACGGGCGGCTGGCGCGGCGAGATCCGCCAGGACCGCAAGACCGCGTAGCCCGACACGGCATCCGGCCGCGCCGTGAAGCCGGGGTGACGCTTTTGGTCACCCCGACTGACGAACCCTGCCCTCGACATCGCAGTTCCGGGGCGGGCAGCCTGGTAAGTCCTTGTCGATCCTGAGCCCGCCGCCGGTCGCGGCGTGGCATCGCGCCTGCAGGTGCGAGGCGGACGTGGAGAGCACCAGGCGAAGGGCGTGTATGGGTGGTCGGCGGGGAGGGCGCGGTCAGCGGGGCTTCACCCTGATCGAGCTGCTCATCGTCGTGGCGATCATCGGCATCCTGGCCGCGATCGCCGTCCCGCTCTACACCAGCGCGCAGGCTCGGACCCGCCTCGCCAAGGCGCAGGCGGACACGCGGGCGATCGCGTCGGCGGTCAGCATCTACTCCGGCCTCTGCGGCGGTCTGCCGGACAACACCTCGTCCGCGACGAACTGCCCCGCCGCCACCAACCAGTCGGGCGCGCTGCCGACCGTGCTCTTCACCCAGCAGACGAACGCGCAGAACCAGGTCGGCGGCCCGTTCATGAACGCGGCCCCGACGCTGCCGGCGGGCTGGGCAGGCTCCGGCTCCTCGTACAAGTACTCGAGCACCGCAGCGGGGACGTTCCTGATCTGCGGCAGCGGCGACAGCACCGCGGCCGACTCGGCCGGCGGCGCGACCTGCCCCTGACGCTCATCGCCTGAGACGCGTCGCGGGCCGCGGGGATCCCGCGGCCCTCGCGATGTGTTCCGCCAGCCCCCGCTTGCCGCCGCTCCGGCTCACGACAGGAATATCCCGCGCGGGACGGTCGTGGAGGCCGGTCATCGTCTCGAACCGGGAGCCGCCGGGCGCCGAGATGGTGAGGGGGCTACGAGTCGCCTCGAAGCCCCCTGCAGGATCACCCGAATGGCTTTCCGCCCGGCAAGAACGTCAGGATGGCGTTGATCGCCGCTCTCGGCTTTGCTCAGCTTCCATCGCAGGCGCCCGAGCTCCAACCTCCACCGTTGGCTCGACACCTGGAGCGGGCTCGGCGACATCGCGGTCGGGATGGCCCGTCGAGGCTATCGACTTTCGCTTAGT
>Ga0209474_10003979_pt1 | contig 12825 bp, 9 predicted proteins | sample GraSoiAngelo_145_FD_185902 | JGI IMG/M metagenome (GOLD analysis project Ga0209474, IMG submission 185902) | Grasslands soil microbial communities from the Angelo Coastal Reserve, California, USA - 14_1009_05_20cm (SPAdes) (version 2) | ecosystem: Environmental > Terrestrial > Soil > Grasslands ...
GACCGCCAGTGCGCCCGCCGCCGCGGCGACGGCGGTCGTGAGCCGCCCGGCGGCGACGCCGAGCGCCCGCTCCCACGCGCGCGCCACGCGCGCCGCCGCGCCCGCGCCGAGGACGAGCGCCGAGGGCACCGCGAGCACGAGGTGCATGGAGTCGACGCGCGGATAGAGCTGCACGTACATCACCAGCGCGAAGACGAGCCCGACGAGCCAGCGGGGGCCCTCGGCCCCCAGGTGCCCACGGAGACGGCGGAGCGCGACCACCACCCCTGCCAGCCCGAGCGCCGGCACGAGGAAGAAGCCCGTCTCCTCGACCTGCCAGAGGACGGAGCGCCGCAGGCCCTCCGGCATACGCGCCACGAGCGCAACCAGCACGCCCAGCGCGCTCGCGCCCGCGGCCGCGGTCGCGAGCGCCGTGCCGCGCGCGACCCGCCCCCGCTCGGCCGCGAGCCCGAGCACGGCGACGCCCACCAGCGCGGCCGCCGCGAGCGGCGCCCAGCCCGCGGGGAAGGCGCGCGGCTCGGGATACGGCGTCGCGTAGACGCGCTCGGCCCCCGAGCCGAGCAGCAGCACGTCGCTCGCGAAGCGCACCGGGCCGAGGCGGGCGAGGAGGTAGGCGAGCCAGGGGAGCGTCGCGAGCGCCGCGCCGAGCGCCACGAGCGCGAGCGCCGGCACGAGCCGGCCGGCGTGCGGCACGCGGGCGCGCGCGATCAGGAGCCGGCCGGCCGCGAGCGCGAGCGGCGCCGCGGCGATCATCGGGAAGGCGAGCCAGTCCGTGTCGAGCGTGAGCAGCGCGACGAGCGCCCGGGCGAGGAGGACGACGAGCGCGAGCGCCACGAGCACGAGGAGCGCGCGTCCCGCCCGCCGATCGGGATCACCGTCGCCGGCGGCGAGGAGCCCGAGCGCCAGGGCGCAGGCGAGGACGGCCAGCACGCCCGCGTTCGGCTTGAAGGCGAAGGCAACCCCGGCGCCGAGGCCCGCCGCCAAGAGCGCGCCCGGGCGCGCGCCGGCCACCCAGCGGTCGAACGCCGCCTGCGTGGCGAGCCAGGCGGCGCCCGCGTACCAGGCGGGGTACGGGATGTTGAAGGACGCGAACTCGCCCGCAAAGAAGGGCAGGAAGGCGGCGTAGCCGAGCGCCGCGGCCGCCGCCAGCGCGCCCCCGGCGAGCGGGCGCGCGAGCGCGAAGAGGAGCCCCACCGTGGCGGCGTTCACGACCGCGAGCGCGGCGCGGACCGGCACGACGGAGCGGCCGAAGAGGTGGAGCAGCCCCGCGTTCAGGTAGAAGACGCCCGGCGTGTAGCCGGTGTGGAAGTCGACGTAGGGCAGCTCGCCGCCGAGCGTGCGCGCGATGCCGTGCAGGAGCGAGCCCTCGTCCTCCAGGTTGACGCCGTAGGTGAGGAAGCTCGCGAAGTACGCGGCCGCGAGCCCGGCCACGGCGAGCGGGGCGAGGCGTCTCATGCGCGCCCGGCCGCTCGACCCGGGGCGGCGCCGGCACCGCGCGCGGCGTCGAGGACGGCCGACACCTCGGCTGCGGCCGTGTCCCAGTCGAAGCGCGCCGCCCAGCGCGCCGCCCCGGCCGCGAGGCGCCCGCGCAGCGCCGCGTCGCCGAGCACGCGCCCGAGCGCGCGCGCGAGCGCGGCCGCGTCGCCGGGGGGTACCAGGAGCCCGGTCTCGCCGTCGCGGACCGCGTCGCGCAGCCCGGGCACGTCCGTCACCACCGCCGGCGTGCCGCAGGCCGCGGCCTCGAGCACGGTGAGACCCCACCCCTCTTTCTCCGAGGCGCACGCGACGGCGTGCGCCGTCTGGAGGAGGCGGAGCTTCTCCTCCTCGTCGACGAAGCCGCCGAGACGGACGCGCTCCGCGACGCCGCGTGCCGCGACACGGGCACGGACGGCGCCGAGCCCCGCGCCCGTGCCCGCGATGACCAGGCGGACGCCGGGGAGCGCGGCGATCGCATCCACCACCAGCTCGGTGCGCTTGTACGGCTCGACACGCCCGAGCACGAGCACGGTGGGCTCGAGCGCGCGCGGGCCGGGACCGGGGCGGTAGCGGCGGTGGTCGACGCCGTTCGGGACGACGCGCACGTCCGCCGCCCGGAGCCCGCCCCGCACCAGCTCCGCGCGCGTGCTCTCGGAGACTGCGACCACCGGCAGCCCGCGATAGAGCCGGGGCACGAGCCACTCGGCCGCGACCAGCGCTGCCGCGACCGGCGCCGCCGCCTGGCGGAACGCCGTCCGCCCGAAGAAGTGGTGCGCGAGGACGACGAGCGGCTCGCGCACCCAGAGACGCGCGAAGAACGGAAACTTGTTCAGGTCCTCGACCACCACGTCGAAGGGCGCCTGGGCGCGCAGGCGGCGGTACAGGCCCGGGACGCGCGCGTAGTAGCCGGCGCGGGTGTGCCCGCGCCGCAGCACGCGGAGCCCGTCGACGTCCTCCTCGGCCGGAGCGCCCGGGAAGCCCGCCGCGACGAGCGTCACCTCGTCGCCGCCCGCCGCGAGCCGGCGGAAGATCTCGCGCAGGTGCACCTCCGCGCCGCCCGCCTGCGGGTGGCGCGGGTCGCGCTCGTTCAGCACGAGGAGGCGGCGGCTCATAGGCGCCCGAGCCGGTGCGCGAGCCGGAGCCACCAGCAGATCCAGAGCGCCTCGAGGCCGATGCGCTTCGACATCTTCGACTCGCCGCGCACCCGGTCCATGAAGATGATCGGCACCTCGCGGATGCGGTGCGCGCGCGTCCAGGCGCGATAGGTGGTCTCGATCTGGAAGGAGTAGCCGTTGGAGCGCACGCGCTCGGGCTCGACGGCGAGGAGCGCGGCGCGCCGCCAGCACTTGAAGCCGCTGGTCGCGTCGCGGATCGGCATGCCGGTCACGATGCGCACGTAGGCGTTGCCGAAGTAGCTGAGCAGCAGCCGGTCCATCGGCCAGTTCACGACCGTGATGCCGTGCAGGTAGCGCGAGCCGAGCACGAGGTCGTGGTCGGCCGCCAGGCGCACGAACTCGGGCAGCATGCCGGGCGGGTGCGAGAGGTCCGCATCCATCTGCACGACGAACTCGGGCTCGAGCGCGAGCGCGGCACGGAAGCCCTCCTTGTAGGCCGGGCCGATGCCGGCCTTCGGGCGGTGGTTCACGAGGTGGACGCGCGGGTCGGCGGCGGCCAGACGGGCGACCGCCTGCGCCGTCCCGTCGGGCGAGTCGTCGTCCACCACCACCACGTGGCAGTCGGTCGCCGCCAGCACCTCGGGCAGGAGGCCGACGATGTTGTCGCGCTCGTTGTAGGTCGGGATGACGACGGCCGTTTGCGGCACCGCGCGGAAGATAGCGGAGCGCCGGTCACGCGCGCCAGCGCGCCAGGTCGGCGCGCGTCACGGTGCCGGTCAGGCAGAGCGCCGCGGGGTAGGCGCCCAGGAGGAGCGCCGCGCCGACCGGGACGGAAGGTCCGAGCGCGACCGCGGCCGCGACGGCGCCCGCGCCGAGCGCGAGCGGGGGCACGGTCGCGGCCAGCACCGGCGCGACCTCCGCGCGCGTCGCGGAGAGCGCGAGCAGCGCCACCTGCCCGGCGAGGCTGACGGCCACGAAGGCGACCGCCGCCCCGAGCGCGCCATAGGTCGGCACGAGCGCCGCGCCGAGCGCGATCATGCCGGCGGCGGCGCCCGCCGTCACCCGGAGCAGCGTGCGCTGCCGGCCGACGGCGACCAGGAGGTTCGTCAGCACCGCCCCCGTCGCGCCGAGGAGGGTCGCGGGGGCGAGCACGCGCAGCACGGGCGCCGCGGCGGCGAAGGACGGACCGAAGAAGCCGGTCAGCACCGGCTCGGCCCAGAGCGCGAGCGCCGCGGCCGGCGGCAGGAGCGCGATCACGAGCCCGCGCGCGGCCTCGCGCGCCGCCCCCGCCGCGCCCGCCGGCGTCGCGGCGGCGAGCGAGAGCGCCGGCAGCACGCTCAGCATGAGCGCCTGCGGGAGGAGGCCGATCGCCTCGGTCAGCTTGCGCGCGCCGCCGAGGAGCCCGACCTCGGGCGCGCCGTGCAGGCGGAGGAGGAGGAGCTGGAGGACCTGCTGCGCGCCCACCACCGCGAGCGTGCTCGCGGCGAGCGGCCATGCCTCGGCGATCAGCGCCCGCCGCACGGCCCGGTCTGCTGCGAGCCGCGCGCCCGGTCCGACCAGGAGCCGCCCGAGGCCGAGGCCCGCCACCGCCGCGGCACTGACCGCCGCGAACACGGCCACCAGCCCGCCGCCCGCCACCACGACCGCCGCGAGCAGCCCGACCGCCAGCGCGGCCTGCGCGGCGAGGAGACCCACGTAGCCGCCCATGCGGAGCCGGGCACGGAGGAGCGCGCGGTACGGCGTCGCCGCGCTCGCGACCAGGCCCGCGGCGCCGACCACGCCCCCGCACAGCAGCTCGGCGTCGTGCACGGCGAGTGCCAGGAGCGCGAGGCCGGCGACGCCGCCCACGAGCGAGACGGCGAGGCGCACGCGCGCCCCCCGCCCCGCGAGCGCGCCCGCCTCGTCCGCCGCCGCGCGCGCCAGGCGCGCGACCAGCACCGCCTCGAGGGCCGCGTCGGGCAGCGCCTGGAAGAAGCCCAGGTAGGAGAGGAGGAAGGCGTAGCGCCCGTAGTCGGCGAGCCCCAGGTGCCGCGGCAGGTAGAGCGCGATGCCGAGCGCGACCGTCTTCTCGAGGCCGAGGGCGAGGATGCCGTGGACGGCACGGCCGCCGAGGCCGGCCGGCGGTGCCGGCTCGAGAGGCTCGGGCGCGCCGATCACGGCAGCCGTATTGCGGAGATCGCGCCCCGCGTCCAGGCGACGGCTCCTCGGGGAGCCGAGCTGAGGGTGTCGCGACGGGCCGAGAGCGACTGCCAAGGCGGCGCCGAAGGTCTCACTCGATGGTGAAATCCCCACCGCTCGCTCCACGCGTTGCGCCACGGAGTGTGCGCGGGACGGCTACATAGCGGCCGGGTGTCCATTTTTTCGGCGAACGCGTCTTGACCCTCCCCTCCTCCGTTCGGCATAAGGCCACGGACTTCTCTTCACATCGAAGGAACGAGCATCCACGACTACTTCGCGGCATTCGCACCTTCTCTCTTGCTAGCGTAGTCGGCTGCGCTCGCACGGGCCTTTCGGTCCGCGAGCCAGCCCGCCGCTTCCGGGGTGCGGATACGTTCCGCTAGCTGACGTCGACGGACCGACGCTGGCGGACAGTTTCGGGCGCGCGTGCCGCGAACCGGGTCGGCCGAATGCCAGTCCCACGTACACATCTGCCCGCGCGCCCGCGCACAACGCACGCGGCCTGCGGGTGGTTCGATGGTTGCACGTGGTCGCCGGCGAGCGATCGGCCCGGGGCGTGGCTCGGGGAGGCTCGAGGAGGCTGAGAGATGGGGCAACGGCCAAAGGCTCCGGGATTCGCGTCTCTGCTCGCGCTGCTCGCGGCGCTGCACGTCGGGACCTCCGCGGAGGCGGCGTCCGTCTCGCGGCAGTGTCGGCGGGCGTGCCGCGACGGGCTCGCGGCGTGCCTCGGCGCCGGGGGGCACCCCCGGGCCTGTCGGAAGAGCGTGCTCGGGCGCTGCAAAATAGAAGGTGTCGCGGCCTGCCAGGGGCAAGCCGACGGTGCCGGCAGGGCGGACGGACTCAACCATGGTCGGGGCACGAAGAGCACGACGACCACCACCACGACCACCACGCGGCCTCCGACCACGACCACCACCGCCACTACGTCGGCCACCACGACGACATTGGCCGGAGCGGGCGCGCGGGCCTCGGGCCTCCACTATGCCGCGAATCACAACTTCCCTTCGAGCGGCGGCTATGCGCCCGCCCAGGCTGGGTTCAATCTCGCGGACTTGAGTGGGGTCAGCACGCTGAATGCACTCCCGAGCGGGGTCAAGGGACTGGTTTGGTTGGGTCTCTGCAATGGCGCCGACGCGACCTTCATCAATGCCGTAAAGCCCTTCATCGGCAATCCCAAGCTGTTCGGCTTCTACCTGGTGGATGAACCGGACCCCACGGGGCAATGGAATCCGCTCTGTCCAGCCGTCAACCTGCTGGCCGAGTCGGATTGGATACACGCCAATGTCCCGGGCGCCAAGACATTCATCGTGCTGATGAACTTCGGCTCTACCAAATCACCAACCTACGCCAACACGTACAACCCCGGTAATTCGCACATCGACCTGTACGGACTCGATCCCTATCCCTGCCGGAGCGAACTCGGCGGCTGCGACTACGGCAGGATCACGGTCGCCGTGGCCGCAGCAGAGGCAGCAGGCATCCCGGTCGGGTCCATCGTGCCCGTATATCAAGCCTTTGGCGGTGGCACCTGGAGCGACGACGGCGGTGGCTACTACCTTCTTCCGACCCCGAGCGAGGAGCAACAAATTCTCGCCACCTGGGCAGCGCTCGTCCCCACGCCCGTGTTCGACTATGCGTACTCCTGGGGGACGCAGAATTCAGATCAGGCCCTGGAAAGCTCGACGGATTTGCAGGCGGTGTTTGCCGCCCACAATCAGTAAAGACGTGCGGCACGCGCGCGCGGCCGAATGGCGCAGCGGGGAGGCGGGGGTGCCGTCGGAGCGCCTATGAGGCGCCGCGCGCGGCGGCCGATCGAGCCACCCGACTCGGCGGCGCCGAATCGAAGCGGAGACGGCGCCCCCGCCTCCCCGCACCGCCGTCTCGGGTCACGCTCCTAGTCCCGCTGGTACTCGCTCCGCCAGTCCACGTCGTCGCGGAGCGGCGGCTGCCTCGGCTTGTCGAGGAGGAACGACCCGAGGACGAGATGGTCCATCTCGGTCCGCATGAAGCAGCGGTACGCGTCCCGCGGCGTGCACACGAGCGGCTCGCCGCGCACGTTGAAGCTCGTGTTGACGAGCACCGGGCAGCCGGTGAGCTGGTGGAAGCGCGAGAGGAGCGCGTGGTAGGTCGGGTTGGTCTCCGCGTGCACCGTCTGGATGCGCGCCGAGTAGTCCACGTGCGTGACCGCGGGGACGGTCGAGCGCGGCACGTTCAGCTTCTCGATCCCGAACAGGCGCTGCTGCTCGGCGCTCATCGGGATGCGGTGGGGCTCGCTGACCGGCGCCACCAGCAGCATGTAGGGCGAGTCGACGTCCAGCGCGAACCACTCGCTCAGGTGCTCGCGCAGCACGCTCGGCGCGAAGGGGCGGAAGCCCTCGCGGAACTTGATCTTGAGGTTCATCACCGACTGCATGCGAGGCGAGCGCGGGTCGCCCAGGATGCTGCGGTTGCCGAGCGCGCGCGGGCCGAACTCCATGCGCCCCTGGAGCCAGCCCACGACCCTCTCCTGCGCCAGCAGCTCCGCCGTCCGCTCGATGAGCGACGGCAGCGGGAGCTTCTCCGCACCCGCGCCCGTGGCGGCGAGGAAGCGCGCGATCTCGTCGTCGGAGAAGGCGGGTCCGAGATACGATCCCTTCATCCCGTCGCCTGCGGAGCGCTGGTAGCGCGGGTTGCCGAGCACCTTGTGCTCGATGGCGAGCGCGACGCCCACCGCGCCGCCCGCGTCGCCGGCGGCGGGCTGGACCCACAGGCGCTTGAACGGGCCCTCGCGCAGGAGCCGGCCGTTGGCGACGCAGTTGAGCGCCACGCCGCCCGCGAGACAGAGGTTCTCCATCCCCGTCTCGCGCTGCACGTGGCGCGCCATGCGGAGCACGATCTCCTCGGTCACCACCTGCACCGAGGCGGCGATGTCCATCTCGCGCTGCGTGAGCCTGGACTCCGGCCGGCGGGGCGGGCCGCCGAAGAGGCGGTCGAAGGCGCCGTTGGTCATCGTGAGCCCGTGCGGGTAGTCGAAGAAGTCCATGTTGAGCTTGAAGGAGCCGTCGTCCTTCAGCTGCACGAGCTTCTCGTAGATCAGGTCGACGTAGCGCGGCGTCCCGTAGGGGGCGAGCCCCATCACCTTGTACTCGCCCGAGTTCACCTTGAAGCCGGTGTAGTAGGTGAACGCCGAGTAGAGCATGCCGAGCGAGTGCGGGTAGTGGAGCTCGGCGAGCAGCTCGAGGTCCTTGCCCCGCCCGACGCCGTAGGACGACGTCGCCCACTCGCCGACGCCGTCCATGGTGAGCACGGCCGCCTCCGCGAAGGGCGACGGGTAGAACGCGCTCGCCGCGTGCGACTCGTGGTGCTCGGCGAACAGCACCGGGCCGGCGTACCCGCCGAGCGCCCGGCGGATCCGGTCGCGGGTGAAGAGCTTCTCCTTGAGCCACACCGGCATGGCGGCGAGGAACGAGCGCAGCCCGCGCGGCGCCACGCCGCAGTAGTTCTCGAGCAGGCGCTCGAACTTGAGGAGCGGCTTGTCGTAGAAGCCGACGTAGTCGAGCTCGGAGGGCTCGACGCCGCCCTCGGCGAGGCAGTACGCGACCGCGTGCACGGGGAAGCCGGCGTCGTGCTTCGTGCGCGTGAAGCGCTCCTCCTGCGCGGCTGCCACGATCTCCCCGTCGCGCACCAGGCAGGCCGCCGAGTCGTGGTAGTACGCCGAGATGCCGAGGATGGTCGCCATCAGAACTGCTGCTCGTAGCGGCGGATCTCGACCCGCTGGCGCTCGCGCTTCACCCAGTTGCTCGCCTTCCCGTCCGCGAGCGAGCGGTCGAGCGGGTCGCGCACCAGGTGGCGCAGCACGAAGCCGACCGGCGCGATCACGAGATAGAAGAGCACGGTCAGGAGGACGCGGCTGTTCACCTCGCCGAGGAGAGCGGCCGCGCGCAGCCAGACGCGCCGCACGGGCCCGAGCGCGGCCGGCGCCACGAGGCCCGGCCCGACGAGCAGCAGGCCCAGGGCGGCGAGCACGCGCGGCGGCAGCACGTGCGCGCGCCACCAGCTGGCGAGCGCGAGCAGGAGGAACGCCCCGCCGACCGTCAGACCGAAGCGGCGGAGCTCCGCGCGTGAGGCGCCCGCCATGGGCTAGAAGAGCGTGTAGACGAAGGGCGCGAGCGCCGATCCCTGCGTGAACACGATGAGCGCGCCGAAGAGGGCGAGCACGAGCACGATCGGCCCCAGCCACCACTTCTTGCGCACGCGCATGAAGCTCCAGAGCTCTCCCAGGAGCGATACGGTCGCGGATCGTGACACGACAGGCTCCGCTAGCCGCGCCTCGCCGGAGGTGTCAATACCCTCGCGGCCGCCGGTCATTCGCGCCGCTCCCGCACGGCGAAAGCCGCCCCGGCAAGACGTTCGCGGTAGCGGGTCGCAAGCAGCGCAAGCAGCTCGGGATAGTCGTTCCATGCGCCGGCGAGCGCCGTCCCGGCGGCTCCGCACGTGACCGCGAGCCGTGGCGGGCGGGCGGCGAGGCGCGCGGCGAGCAGAGCGGCCTCGGCGCGATCCGGGCGACCGGGGTAGAAGTAGTCGTGCGGCCCGGCGGGCAGGCGCCCGGCGACGAACGGCACCATGCCGCAGGCCGGGAAGGCGAGCACCGTCTCGTCCGGCGGGATGTCCCGCACCGCATCGGCGGCGGCCGCGATCGCGCCGAGCGGCGCTACTCCCTCGGGCTCGACCACGAGGCGCATCCCGCCGAGCGCCACCTCGGCAACCCGGCCCGTCGCCACGTGGCCTAGGACGAGCGCGGTCGGGAGGAAGCGCCCGAGCGCCACGGCGAGCGGGAGAGCGACGAGCGCGGCGGGCGGGACGAGCGGGAGCTGGCGGGCCGCCGTGCGCCACAGGCGAAGCGCGAGCGGGAGGAGAAGCGGGCCGAGGGGCATCACGTGGATCAGGTCCGGACGCGGGTAGAGCTGGAGCGCGGCGGCGGCGGCGATCGCCGTCGGCGGCACGAGCGCCGCCTCTCCCCCGGCGCGGAGCGCCGCGAGCGCGCCCCACAGCGCGAGCGGCACGAGCGCGAGCAGCCCCTGCTCGGCGCCCAGGCGGAGCGCCGCGAGCGGCGCCTCCGCCCCTGCGGCTCCGCCGGCGAAGGCGACGGCGGCCGCCGCCGCGGCCGCGACCACGAGCGCACCGGCTCCCCGTCCGCGCGCGGCGAAGGCGGCGAGCCCGACCGCCCCTGCCACTCCCGCCGGCCACGGGAGCGGGAGCGCATACAGCCGAGCCACGCCGGCGCCGATCTCGCGGGCGAGCCCGAGCGGGCCCACGGTGGCGAGCGACGGCGCGAACGCGACCGCGACCGGCGGGACGAATCCGGCCGCGAGCGCTCCCAGCCGCCGGAGCGCGTCGCCGTCGGCGACGCCGCGGCGCGCGCCGAGCGCGGCGAGCGCCACGACCGGCGGCGCGAGCACGCACGCCGCCACGGTGAGCCCACTCGGCGCCACGAGCGCCGTGGCGGCGAGCGCCACCAGCCCGAGCACGGCGCGCGCGACCCTCCCGCCACCGTCCGCGCGCACCTCGCCGAGGACGACCGCGGCCGCGGCGCCGGCGGCGAGGAGAAGACCGCTGCTCGGCTTCATCGCGGCGACGGCTGCCGCGACCATGCCCGCAGCCGCCGCGCGCCACGAGCGCACCGGCGCCACGCCGCCGAGCAGCACCGCGAGCCCCACGGCCGCGAGCCCGGCGTACCAGGCGGGGTACGGCACGTTGAACGGCGCCCCCCGCCCCGGCGCGACGGGCAGGAAGAACGCGACCTCGAGCGCGACCGCCACCCAGGCGAGCGCCGGGCCGGCCAGCCGGCGCGCGAGCACGAAGAGGAGCGCCCCCGCCGCGCCGTGCACGGCGACCAGCCCCCAGCGGATCGCGTCCCACCCGCCCGCCTCGAGCAGCCACGCCTGCAGCCGGAAGTAGAGCGGCCCGTAGCCGGTGTGGAAGTCGACGTACGGCACCTGTCCGTGCGCCGTGCGCAGCGCCTGCACGAGGAGGAGGCCCTCGTCGACGGGATCGAAGACGCCGTAGCGGCGGAGCGCCGCCGTGTACGCCGCCACCACGAGCCCCGCGGCGAGCGGCGCGGCCCCCCCGCGTGCGGCGCTCACCGGAGCCCCAGCTCCGCGAAGGGCGGCCGGCGGCCCGCGAGCGCGTCGCGCATGCCGCGCATCTTGAGCCAGACCTCGTCGGCGGTGCCGTGCGTCCAGTGGTGCACGAGCTCGAGCGGGAGGGTGGCGGCGAGGAAGGCGGCGAGCTTTGCCCGCTCGGCGAGGCTCCCGTGCCGGCGCGCGTAGAGGATCGCGTTCCGCGCCGCGAAGTATTTTCGGATGCGGATCTGCGCCGCGCTCCCCGCTCCGCCGCGCCCGGTGTGCGTCACCACCGCGGCCGGGCGGTACACGACGCGCCAGCCCGCCGCGCGCGCCCGCGCGCACCAGTCCACCTCCTCGTGATAGGCGAAGAACGTCTCGTCGAGGAGGCCCACGGCCGCCAGCGCCTCGCGCCTGATCCACATGGCGCAGCCCGCGATCCACTCGACGTCGCGCGGGGCGTCCCACGCGGGTCCGTCGGGCTCGCCCGCACCGCGGAGCGCGACCAGGCTCTGACGCCAGGTGACCTCGCCCCAGGCGAGCCAGAGGCGGGACGGATCCTCGCGCGCGAGCACCTTGGGCCCGACGGCGGCGATCCGCCGGTCGGCGCCGAGCGCCTCCAGGGCGGCCGCGGCGGCGCCCGGGCGGAGCCGCACGTCGTTGTTGAGCACCAGCACCACGTCCGCGCCCGCGGCGAGCGCGGCGCGGATGCCCAGGTTGGCGCCGCCCGCGTAGCCCAGGTTCTCCGGGCTGCGGAGACTCGTGGCGCGGCCCGCGAACACGTCGGCCACCGGCTCGCGCGAGGCGTTGTCGACCACCACCACGTCGACGCCGGGCTCGAGGCTCGCCACGCAGCCGCGCGTCTCGTCCAGGTCCTGCCAGTGGACGACGACCGCCGTCAGGCGCACCCGAGCACCTCCTCGTACACGCGACGGGTCTGCCGCGCCGTCTCCTCCCACGTGAAGCGCGCCGCGCGGGCCCGCGCGGCGGCGCCGAGCGCCGCGCGCGTCTCGGGCTCGGCGGCGAGCCGCGCGAGCGCCTCCGCGAGGAGCGCCGGATCCGAGCGCGCGACCAGCACGCCCGCGTCGCCGACCACCTCGGGGAGGGCGCTGGTCGCGACCGCGACCACCGCGCAGCCGCTCGCCATCGCCTCGCACACGGTGAGCCCGAAGCCCTCGTACTCCGAGGCGCTCACCGCGATCTCGGCCGCCGCGTAGAGCGCGCCGAGCGCGTGCGGCGGGAGCGGCCCGAGCCAGCGGACGCCGGGCGGCAGCGTGACCAGCCAGGGCGGCGCGTAGCCGGGTCGGAGCCGCCCCGCGATGGCGAGCTGCCAGCCGTGCGCCGCCAGGTCCGCCCGCGCGAACGCCTCGATCACCCTGTCGACGCGCTTCCGCGGCTGCACCGTGCCGACGCAGGCGACGAGCCGCGGGCCGAGGCCGTGGAGCGCGCGCAGCTGCTCGACCGCACCCGGGGGCGGGGGCGCGCGGAAGGCGACCTCCACGCCGAGCGGGATGGCGGCCACGCGCCCAGGCGCTGTCCCGAAGCGCGCCAGCAGGGCGGCGCGCGCGTGCTCCGAGGGTGTGATGACCCGTGCCGCCGCCGCCACGGCGCGCGGCAGGAGGAGGCGGAGGTGCCAGCGCTGAGCCCACGCGAAGGTCTCCGGCGCGGCGTAGACGGCGAGGTCGTGCACCGTCACCACGGCGGGCGCCGCGAGGCGCCAGGGGAGCACGTTCTTCGTGCCGTGGTAGAGGTCGAGGCGCCCCTCGGCGGCGAGCCCCGGGAGCCGCCAGTGGTCCCACGCCGCCTGATGGTACGGGCTCGCGAGCGGCACGTGGACCGTCTCCACCCCGAGGCCGGCGAACGCCTCGGGCCGGTCCGTGAAGACGACGTACTCGTGGCCGCCGGCCGCCGCGAGCGCCCCCGCGAGCGCGCGCGCGTAGGTCCCGGGCCCGCCG
>Ga0209474_10003980_pt1 | contig 12824 bp, 8 predicted proteins | sample GraSoiAngelo_145_FD_185902 | JGI IMG/M metagenome (GOLD analysis project Ga0209474, IMG submission 185902) | Grasslands soil microbial communities from the Angelo Coastal Reserve, California, USA - 14_1009_05_20cm (SPAdes) (version 2) | ecosystem: Environmental > Terrestrial > Soil > Grasslands ...
GTCTGACCGGTACACGCGCAGTCCGCCCCCCGGGTCGTACACAAAGAGGAGGGTGTCGGCGACGACCGGGCTCGTCCCGGCGTTGTGATTCGCCCAGACCGGTTGCAGCTGGCCGTTACTCAACCGCCATGCCGCCGTACCGCCGCCGTCCGCCGCGAAGAGCCAGGTGCCCGTCGCGTTGCGTAGCACGGCCGGCGCGCTGAACAGGCCGTTACCACTGGGCGTGGACACGACCTGCCCTTCGCCGCCCTGGTGCGGAGTTACGCCGCTCATCGCGCCCCAGTCGAGCACCCGGATCAGCGCGTCTTTCCCGCTCTGCGCGATCAACCCGCCGCCGAGCAGTACCGGTGACGTCGATCCGAGGTCCGTATCGCCCGCGTTCAGGGCTGCGGTGTTGGTCGGCGTGTAGTTCCCGATCAAGTGCGTGGCGTCGGCATCGAGCTCCAGAGTGGCGTCGCCCCAGTTGGCGCTGCCGTCCCAGAGGCCGTTGCCGGTGGCGACGAAGATGGTGCCGGTCGCGGAGTCGATGACGGCGCCGGTGCGACCCCAGATCCCAGAGCCAGACTGCGCACAGGACGCCGGATCGATGAGCCCCGGCCGGCTGCTACACAGGGAATTCCACACAGACAGGAGACTGCCGGTCGCGCCGTCCAGGACCGCCACGTGCCCCTGATACGGAGGCGCATCGCCGATGTACCCGGTTGTGGTGGCGATGACGCGGCCGTTGAAGTAGTTGAGAGCCGACGCGATCTTCTCGCGTCCTGGCAGCAGCGTAATCGCGGTGGTCCAGACGACGCTGCCGTCCGTCACCCTCAACTTCCGGATCGCCCCATCCGGCGCCGCCGCATATACGAATTGACGGTTCGGGTCCGCGACCGGGGTCGCGGTCGTGACCTGTGCCGATCCCGCCCACGAGGCGTAGTTGGCTGGCGTGTAGCGCCACAGCACGGCGCCATTCTGGGCATCGATGGCGAGCGTCTTGCCGTAGGTCGTGGTAACGAAGAAGACGTCATGGCTGCTGCCGTTGACGGGCACGCGGTGGAGGTAGATCGCGGACGCGTCTACCGTGCCGTCGATCGCGACCTGCTGCCGCACTAACGTAGCGACGTTCGCCGCAGTGATCCCGGTCGCTATCGGCGGGGCGTTCGACCCGCCGGCGTCCCAGCCGAAGCGCGTCCAGTCGTTCGTGCCCGGCGGACCTCCCCCTGAGGCCGGCCCTGTGGAGTGCGATGGGCAGGCAAGCGCGACCAGTACAAGGGACAGCGTCTCGGCGCTGCGGGAAACCTTCAGTCGTCCGTGCCTCATCGGCCGCTCGCGATGCAGAAGCCTCGCCTCCATTGTTGCCCTTGATTCAAGATAACTGACGACGTCGCGTCGGTCCGGCGGTGATTTCCCCGGGGCTACGAGCCCGGGCTCGGCGCCACGGTGCGCCCTGTAAGGGCGCACACACAGCCGAGCGCGCCCTCTCAGGGCGCGCAGTCACGACGACAGCGCCCGCGGATCACCCCGCCAGCTCCCGCAGCCGCTCCACCAGCTTCACCATCGCCCACGTGTCGCGCTCGCAATAGTTGAGCAGGTCCCGGCGCACGCGATCGCGCTCGTGCCGGGGAATCTTGTCCGCCACAAACAGCAGCCGGGCGATTTCCACGCTCGCGACTCGGCCGTCCACGATCACGAGATCGTCGTAGGTCAGCTCGGGGACGAGCGGCGTGAGGATGTACTTCAGGCTGAAGCTGCCCCGGAAATCGGGGTGGTACACGCAGTTCTTCACGACCGGGTGCAGGTCGATCAGTTTCGCCTCGAGCGCCGCGAGCTCGGCGGCGAGGTCCGGCACGGCTTGTTGCAGCTCCCGAATGCGCGTCTTCTCGAACCCGGTATACGTCACCACACGGTCCGCCTTGATAGTGGCGCGCACCATGGCCGCGGCAAGCTTGGGGCGCGCGTCGTCCGGTCCCTCGGCGAGAAACGCCGCGTGGGTGTAGCTGCCGTCCGGCTGCCGCTCGTGATAGCTGAACTGGGCGGCCGCCTGCTGCCACGGGGCCATGCCGGGCCACACGGGGATGGCGCGGGCGATCGTCTCGAAGTCGAGGAAGCCGAGGCGGAAGTCCACACCACCAAACGGGGCCAACTCCGCCGCGAGCGTGGGCTCGACGACGATGCGGTGCTCGGCCATCGCCTTGAGCTGGCGCTTCTGAGTGAAGTTGAGCTTCTCCTTTGGCGGCAGGTCGGCGATGGAAGTGATGCCGCGCGCCAGGTAGGCGGCGGTCTTTTTCGGCCCGACGCCGGCCAGGTTGCGAATGTGGTCGGGCGTATCGGGCCAGCAGCGCTTCATGAACGGGCACTCCCGCGGCTCAAAACAATGCAGACCCACCGGGACATCGGGGAGCGGGCCGGCGAGCATCTCCCGCTGGCGCGTGATTTCGTCCGGAACCAGGGGGAGAAACGCCGCGACAGGACCCGTGACGTCCGTCCGGGCGAACAGGTCGCCCGAGGCGGGATGGCGAAAGTGTTTGTTCAGATGCAGCACCTCGGCGGCCCTGACCTGTACGCCACACGCCGCAGCGACGCGCGCCTGAATGGCGACGTCCGAGATGTGCTCGTCCTTTTGCGAGGTGGACGACTTGACCTCGGTGAGGCGGTAGCCGTTGTCGAGCTTCTCGAGCACGTCGATCGCGACGAAGGTGTCGTCGGCGATGAACGTGGCCTCGAACACGGCGGGGGCGCCTGAGCCGAGCGCCTTTTGCGTGGCGGCGACGCGCGCGGCGCCGGCGTGGTGCGGCAGGTCGATCAGCACGCCGCCCGGGTAGCGCCCCCGAGCCGCTTCGCCCACCTGGCGGCCCTGGTCGAAGAGATCCTGCAGAACTTTGTCGGGCTGCAGCTCGACCGCGTTGGGCTCGTGCACCTCCCACCAGAGCTTCTTGTGGCACTGCAGGCCGGAGGTGAAGCGGGACTTGGAGAGGCGTGCGCCCGTGGTCATGATGCGAACGCTAGCGCCGGGGTGTGACAGGAAGCCAGGGGAATCGCCAGCGCCGGCCTTGCCCTCGACTGCGCGCGGGACATATTGCATCGCAACTCGAGACGGCAGGTGGAGCGTGAGCCGGACGGTGACGAGCGGGACGCGGCGCGAGTGGTTGCGGATGATGGCTGCGATGAGCGGCACAGCGCTGGTGGACGGGCTCTTGCCCCGCGGGCTGGCGCGCGCGGCGACCGGCCGCCTCGCACACCAGCAGGATCCCGTGGCGGCGTTTCGGGCGCGGATCGGCGCCATCCCGATACAGGCTCAGCCGCTCGCCGAGAACCTCACGCTGCTCGCCGGTCCCGGCGGCAACGTGGTGGTGCTGCGCGGCTCCGACGGGTTAGTGGTGGTGGATACGTTCGTGGCGCCGGCGTGGCCCAAGCTCCAGGAGTCGCTCAAGGGATTGGGCGCGCCCGTGAAGTTCGTGATCAACACGCATTGGCACTTCGATCACACCGACAACAACTCCCCGCTCCGCGCCGCTGGTGCCACGCTCGTGGCGCACGAAAACACCAAGCTGCGGATGACTCAGCCGCACCACCTCGCCGTGCTCGAGCTCGACTTCCCGCCCTCACCCGCCGCCGCCCTGCCCCAACGCGTCTTCAAAGAGGGCTACAACCTCGAGGCGAACGGCGAGCGGCTGGTGGTGACCCACGTCCCGCCGGCGCACACCGACACCGATGTCGTCGTGGTTTTCGAGAAGGCCAAAGTGCTGCACACCGGCGACGTGTTTTTCAACGGCAGGTATCCCTTCGTCGATGGGTCCACCGGCGGCCGGATCGATGGCATGATCGCGGCGGCGGACCGCGTGCTGAGCCTAGCGGACGCAGACACCAAGATCGTCCCGGGCCACGGCCCGCTCGCTACCAAGGCCGACCTCGCGAAGTATCGCGACATGCTGTCCCAGGCCGCGGACCGGGTACGCAAGCTCAAGGCGTCCGGGAAATCGCTGGACGACGCCATCGCCGCCAAGCCGTTCGCCGATCTCGACGCCGACTGGGGCAAGGGGACGTTCAACGGCGATGGCTTCGTCAAGGTCGTCTACCTGACGCTGTAGGGAGGCGACAGCGCCCGCTCCGAGTGGATCCCCGGGCTGAGAGCCCGGGCTCGGCGTTAGATGCGCCCTCTATAGGGCGCACCCCGGGCCGAGCGCGCCCTCTCAGGGCGCGGATTCCACGAACGGCGCCCTTGTGATCCATCGTGCCCAAAGGTTGCTGACTCTCGTGATCCCCGGGCTTCTCGCCCGGGGTCAGCCGAGCATTGGTAGTGCCAGTCACCGCCCCCCTTCCGTGATCCCCGGGCTTGCGCCCGGCGTCAGCCAAGCTCACCAAGCGGCTGTTCGCCTTCTGGGTCACTCAGGCCGCCACCACGGTGGGACTGGTGCTCGGCGTGGTGAAGTTGCTGAGATAGCTACGTCGCCTTGCCGTCATCGAGCACCTCGCGCGTCTTGCGTGCCAGCGCGTCGGGGGTGAAGGGCTTCTGCAGAAACGCCACGCCCGGTTCGAGCAGGCGGTGCTGGAACACCGCCTCACCGGTGTAGCCCGACACAAAGAGCACTTTCAGATCTTTCCGCTTCGCGCACGCGAGCTGCGCCACCTCGCGGCCGTTCATCCCGGGCATCACCACATCGGTGATCATCAGATGGATCGGCGTCGGATGCCGGTCGACTATCTCCAACGCCTCAGCGCCATTGGCAGCGGCCAGCACCGCATACCCCCGAGCCTCCAGCACGCGCTGGGTCAGATTGCGGACCTCTTCCTGGTCCTCCACGACGAGTACTGTCTCCGATCCACGCGCCGGCGTGGGCGTGCCCCTCGTCGACTCCGGCGCCGTCGCAAGCTCGGCCACTCGCGGCAGATACATCTTGAAGGTGGTGCCGTGGCCCAGCTCGCTGTACGCCCAGATGTATCCGTCGCTCTGCTTGACGATACCGTAGACCGTCGCGAGTCCGAGTCCCGTGCCCCGCCCCGGCTCTTTGGTCGTGAAAAAGGGCTCGAACAGGCGCGCCTTGGTCGCGGCATCCATGCCCACGCCCGTGTCGCTGATGGCGAGCAGCACGTACCGGCCCGGCCGGGTCGGCACATGCCCTGTGACGTAGCTGCGATCGAGCTCGACCTCCGCCGTCTCGATGGTGAGGCGGCCGCCCTGCGGCATCGCGTCCCGGGCATTCACCACCAGGTTCACGATCGCTTGCTCGAGCTGGCCCGGATCGGCTCGCACGGCTCCCAGCGAGGCGGCCGGCTTTGTCACCAGCTCGATATCCTCGCCGATGAGCCGATGCAGCATCTTCTCCAGGTTGCCGACCAACGCGTTCAGGTCGAGCGCGCGGGGCTCGAGCACTTGCTGGCGGCTGAAGATCAACAGCTGACGCGTCAGCCCGGCGGCCCGCTTGGCGGCCTTCTCGATTTCCTGGATGTCCAGGCGGGCCCGTGCGTCGAGCCCCAGATCTTCCAGCACCAGGGCGGTCGTCCCGAGGATCGCGGTCAGGAGATTGTTGAAATCGTGTGCGATGCCGCCGGCGAGCCGCCCGACCGCCTCCATCTTCTGCGCCTGGCGGTACTGCCCTTCGAGCTGTCGCATCTCCGTGACGTCGGCCGCGAGCGACAACATCCCCGTGACCCGCCCCGCGGCATCATGCAGCGGAGCAACGGAGAGACTGATGTTCACCAACGTGCCGTCTTTCTTACGTCGGGTGACCTCCACCCCCCGCAGCGCTTCGCCCCGCAGCACGCGGTCGCGCAACCGCGCGTGATCCTCCAGATCCTGGCTGACCGTCGGCAGCGGACGGCCGATGACCTCTTCCGCCCGCCACCCGTACAGCGCCTCGGCGGCCCGATTCCACGTCAGCACCGTGCTCGCCGGGTCGAGCGTGTAGATCGCGAGCGGCGAGCTTTGAATCACGGCGGCGAGGTGCTCGTTGGCCGTTCGCAGCGCACGCTCCGCCCGCTCGTGACGGGCCGTGGCGGGGCTCAGGGACAACCCGGTGATGGCGAGGATGCCGATGTAGATCATCAGCGCGGTATCGGTGCTCGGTACCGTCTGCATGACGAAGGGACCGCCGCCCTGCACCGTATAGCCGACGGCGAGCGTCGCCACGGTCATGGTGAGGAGCGAGGCCCCCCGCGGGCCGAACCGCAGCGCAGCCCCGATCACGAAGGGAAACAGGAGGTAGGGGTACTCGGCCTGCGGCAGGAGCGACGCCGGCAAGAGGCCCCCGAAGATCGCCATCGTCGCAAGCACGGCACCGCCCACCACGAGAGACAGCTCGAGCGCCGCACGCCGACCGATGCGCACGTCCGTCGGGCCGGCCCAAGGGAGCCAGGTGAGAAAGAGGGGCGCCACCACCAATGCGCCGAGGTAGTCACCGGCCCACCAGAGGCTCAGAGCGGACCACGCCCCGCCTCCCGGTATGACATGGGCCAGCCACAAGGTCGTGACACCGATGGCGGCGCTCGTCAACGCCCCCATGGGTGCCGCGACGCCGACGAGCGTGCGGACAGCGCGGAGATCGTCGAGGGCCAGGTGTTGTCCGGCACGACTGCGGAGGAGATAGGCGGCCAGCATCGCTTCGGCCGTGTTGCCGCACGCAATGCCGGCCGCGGCGAAGACCGGAATGCTCGTCGTCGCATTCGCCAGAAACGCGCCGAGCAGGATAGCCAGCCAGTAGCGGGGGCCCAGCAGAACCAGCGCGGCCACGGCGAGGCCCGTGGGCGGCCACACCGGGGAGATGGAGGGTCCGATCGTCGCGTAGCGTAGGCCGATCTTGGCGACCAGGAAGTACGCGGCGGCGAGGGCCAGCGCGCGCGCCAACCAGCGCAGTGTCGTCAACGCTGTCCTGGGGGGATTCGTCATGGGGCGAGGGAAAGATTCGTTGCTGCGAGATGCAGAGCAAGCGCCCGCCGAAGGGGTTCCTTTCGCTCCCCCACCCCAGTGTTGCGTCGACACTCGGCTGGTTCTAGTTTGCCAGGGTCCACGCCTGACCCATCCACTCAACGAAGGAGGTGATCCCTTGTCTAGTCACACCGCCACGCGCGACCTGGCATGGGCAAGCGATCGCTTGATCGGTAGCTGACCAGGACCGAATCGCGATCTGCGCCGCAGGTTCAGCGCCGGCAGACGATCGTGCCGGGCTCGCGCAGGCCAAGCGACCGCGTCGTCGGAGCATTCGGCCCGGCGACGCGGTCGTGTTTTCGGGGCGGCGCGTGTTTTCCCCGGGCTAACAGCCCGGGCTCGGCGCGAAGGTGCGCCCTGTAAGGGCGCACACTCGGCCGAGCGCGCCCTCTCAGGGCGCGGATTCGCTCTCCGGCTTTTCACGTGCAGAATTACTCGAGCAGCCGCTCCACTTCAGCCGCCGCCGCCAGCCGGCGCTCGACGTGGTCCCCGATCTCCTTGGCGCGCTCGAGGGCGAGCGTGAGATCGGAGGCCGGCCCGCCCGACTGCCGTTTGACGAGGGCAAGGCGCAGGTGTTCGAGCGCGGCCACGGCTTGGGTGAGCGATTCGCCCGTGTCGCCCCTGGCCCGCAGTGCTTCCGCCCCGGTCTCGAGTCGCTCGAGCAGGCCGGGCAGCTCCCGCGCCTGGCGCCGCTCCCCTTGTGGCAGGGCTCTATAGGCCGACAGCGCCGAGCGTCCCAGCACCAGCTCGGTCCGCTCGACCGAGGGCAGGGCCGGGCGGGCGGCCGCCTTGAGGCCTAACCCCGCGAGCTTGAAGAACGAGCGTCCGGCTCTTCCGGCCCAGATCCGGTACCACAACGAGTCCAGCCGCCGGAACAGGCGGCGCTGCATGACGACGTCCGCCTCCTCCTGCTGCACCTGTGCCTCGGCGAGCAGGGCCGCCCGGATGTCGCCGAACGCGTAGCCGTCCTTCAACAGGCGGCGCGCCACGAGGACCAGTTGGAAGATGAGGATCGCCCCGATCATCCCCGGCCCTCCGAGCGACACGTTCACCCCTCCCTGACCCACGTGCACCCCGGTCCCGGCGAGCGCCAGCGCCAGCAGCACCATGGTCGAGACTTGGGCGTTGCGCACGAAGGCACGCACCAGCGGTGGGGCGCGGAAGTCGCGGCCGCGCACTTCGCCGGCGACGCGCGCGAGATCGTCCGCCGTCTGAAACCGCTCGGCCGGGGCTTTGCGGAGCAAGCGGTCGATCACGGCCGCGACTTTGGCGGGCACCTCGGGCCGGAGCGCCTGGACCAGGGGAGCGGTCTCGTAGACCTGCTTCGTGAGGATCGCGGGCAGGTTTGTCCCCTCGAACGGTGCCCGGCCGGTGAGGGCGTAGAAGAAGGTCGCGCCCAGGGAGTACAGGTCGCTGCGCGCGTCCACGGGCTCGCCGCACGCCTGCTCGGGGCTCATGTAGCGCGCGGTCCCGACGATCGGGCCGCCCGGGCTGTCGGCCGCCCGTCTGCCGAGCGCGATGCCGAAGTCGGTGACGAGGGCGCGCTCGGTCGCGCGCTCGATCAGGATGTTGTCGGGCTTCACGTCGCGGTGAATCACGCCGCGCTGATGGGCGTAGCCCAGCGCCCACGCCACTTCCTGCAGCAGCTTCAGCGCGAGGCGTGGCGGGAGCGGCCCGGCCCGCTCCACCCGATCGCGCAGGGTTTCGCCGTCCACGAAGCCCATCACGAAGAGCACCAGCTCACCCCGTGCCTCGACGAGATGAATCGGCACGATATTGGGATGCGCGAGGCCGGCGGCGGTCCGCGCCTCCTGCAGGAAGCGCTCCCGCTCGTCGGGGCGCGTCGCGAGGTGCGGCGGAAGCAGCTTGATCGCGACCGGGCGGTCGAGCGCCACGTCGCGGGCCAAGAGCACGATCCCCATGCCGCCTCGGCCGAGCTCGCGCTCGATCGAATAGCGGCCGGCGAGCAGCTCCTGGAGGGCCAGGAATTCGGGGCTGATCGGGGTCGTCATGGTTGTAGCGTCCTACGAGCGTAGCGGCGCGGCGTTTCGAGCGCCACAACTGTCCAGCGTCTCGATCCCCCCATGCTCAGGGCGTGGGCCGATCCTTCGTCCCCCCTCTCCGGAACGGAGAGGGGGACAGGGGGTGAGGAGCTACCGCGGAGTTGGGGTGCTCGGGCCACGCCGGAGGCCGCGTGCAGCCGCCGCCCCGGCGACCAGCGCGCCCGCCACCGCGATGAAGAGCCCCGGCCCAAGACGCGGCACGAGCATCGGATTCGCGCCCAGGCGGCGATACGTGATGAGCAGTTGCACGATCAGCCAGGCGCCGAATCCGGCGGACGCGCCGCCGAGCAGCGCCACGGCCCAGCGGACCCACGAGGCGGGCCGCAGCCACCCACGGATGCCCGCCACGAGGCAGACCGCCCCGCCCGCCGCGAGGACGCGACCGTTCAACCCGATCACCCCTCGCAGCGGGTGCAGCCCCGCGAACAGCGTCAGCCACGGCAGGAACGCGCCCGTCGCCATCATCGCCCCGCCGGCGACGGCGGCCAGGGCGAAGCGGCGTCCGTCGCTAGGGAGTCGTCTGGCCCGGGCGCACATCGAAGAACAGGTAGACGTTGGTCAGGATCTCCGGCGTGATCTTCGCGCCGGCCGGATCGGCGGCCTGGAGTGCACGCACCGCGGCGAGACTCTTCCCGGCCACCACCTGGTCCCACGTCGCGGGATCCTTGACGCCGATGACGTGGAGCTCCCACCAGTTGCCCTCGGCCTGGTCCACGATGTGACTGTGAGCCGGGAGCGGCGCGTTTTCCGTGCCCGGGCCGAACACCCGCGAGAGATCGATCGTCGAGGGATGATTGATGCAGTGGCCCACCATCGGGCACTGCAGCGTCGACTCGGCGGGCCGGAAGCCGATCGGGGTCATCACATAGAGGATCGGAATGTTGCCGAGCCGGGGGTCGACGGTCCCGTCCGAGCCGACCTCGCACGCGGTGGTCGCGCCGACCGGGTTCCCGTCCTCCACCGGCGTCCGGCAGAAGAACGGTTTGTGATAGAAGAACTGGACCGTCTGCCCGTGCAGCCAACCCGCCGTGAACCCGAACTCGGCGTCATCCACCTGATTCTGGGTCTGCTGGAACGCCGGAGCCATGGGCCCCGGGTGGAGCTGGGTGGGCGTGCCGCCGTCCGCGCAGCCGGCGATGAGGGCAGCCAGCGCGACGCCGGTGAATCGATGACCGATGTTGAGGCGCATAGTACCTCCAACGCGAGGGTACACACGTATCGCTCAGTCTGTCCGTACACGTGCGATCGGCCTAGGGAACCTCTGCACAACCCGGTGCGTGGCGCTGAGCGCCCTCCGCCCCGACCCCCAGCGCCACGATCACTTGTGCAGACGTTCCCTAGAGCGACTTCAGGTATTCGACTAGATCCGCTTTTTGCGCATCCGACAGTCCGAGTCCCAAGACGCGGTCGTAGTGCTCCACGACGTCCGCGAGCGTGGCGGCGCTGCCGTCGTGGAAATACGGTGGATGCTGCGACAACGCCCGGAGCGGCGTGGTCCGGTACTGATGGTTCTTGAGGCGGCTCGCGCGCACCGCATCCATGCCCGTTTCCGCCGGATCGTGCAGCACGCCGAGATTCACGTCGCTGAAGGCCATCGCCGGCAGGTGACAGCTCGCGCACCGGCCCGCCGACGTGAACACCGCCTTCCCCCGCTCCGCGGCTGCCGGATCGAAGCTCCCGGCGGGCGGTTGGGGAGCGTTCAGGCTCAGCTGGTACGCGCGCAGCACGGGCAGCACCGGTGTCACGCGATCCGGGGACTGGTGAATGTCGATCCCGAGCGCGGGGTCCGAAAACGAGCCGTGCCCGTGCATCTGGGTGACGGCGACGTAGGCGTTCCAGTAGCTCACCGGGCCTTCGGCCGTATAGGTCTCGCGCGCGACGCCGCGCAAGCCAAGGGCGGGGGGGAGCACGACCGGACTGTTGATGCCGTCCCGGTTGAACTCCGCGTCGTACTTTCCCGGTCCCCACGAATTGAACACCGCCTTTACGGCCGCCGGCAGGACCGGTGAGAGGGCCACGATCGCCCCGACGTTCAAGTCGCGGTTCGGCAGCCCGTCGAGCCGCCGGCCCACCCCGGGCGCCACTGAGTTGTCGACCGTGGAATGACACAAGGCGCACGTGATGCCGAGCCGCTTGATGTGCCGGTCGGCGGTCACCTCGGCCTCGACGCCCACGACGGCGTCTCGGCGGAGCAGCTCGACCGTCGTCGCCGGACTGGTGAGATCGGCGGCCGCCAGGAAGCCGGGGGGCAGCCGCGTCGCATCGACTTTGAGACCCACGGCGAGCGCCGTCGCCGGCGACACGCCGGTCTCGATCACGTCGTTCAGGTGCAGCGTGTCGGTCCAGAACGGCTCGTCGCCGAACGTCCAGTGGCGAAAGATGTACTGGCCTTCCGCGGGGACGTTCACCGGCGGACCCGCGCCGACCTCTCCGGCGGGCCGGGGGACCGCGCGCCCGGCGGGCGCGACGGCGTCCGGAGTCTCACTGCAGGCGAGGAGGAGCGTCACGAGCGCGACCCAACGCATACGACCTCCTGATGTCAGAGAGATTGGGTCGGAGCTATAACCAATGCACGTATGTTTTACAACGTGTGGCGAGCGGTCTTGACAAAATCCTGTCGTTCAGCGCGGCGGTGCCGCAGGCGCGCAACACGTGGCGTGTCCACGACAGACGGTTGGGCGTTATACTGAGGCAGCGTGCGGGAATCCGAAATCCAGCGTCAGATCGCGGCGATCGCCTTGTTGCACGACCCCGTGCGGCGGGGCCTGTATCGCTATGTCGCGGCTCGGCGGCGGGACGTGAGCCGCGAGGAGGCGGCGCGCGCGCTCCGGGTCTCGCGCAACCTCGCGGCGTTCCATCTCGACAAGCTCGTCGCGCAGAACCTGCTCGCCACGACCTACCGCCGGCTGACGGCGGGTCGCGGTCCGGGGGCTGGACGGCCTTCCAAACTGTACCGCCGCTCGGACCGACAGCTCGACTTGACCCTTCCTCCGCGCCGCTATGCGCTCGCCGGGCGCCTGCTCGCGCTGGCGATCGCCACGGCGCGCTCCGCGGCGAGCGAGCAAGCGCTACGGCGCGTGGCGGGGAGCGTCGGCCGGCGTGCCGGATCAGATGCGCGGCGTGCACGGGGCCGCCGAACGGGGCGCACCATCGCGACGGTGCTCGACCTGCTCGAGGCGTGGGGGTACGAGCCGATCGAGAAGCAGGGCATCGTGCTGGGCAATTGCCCCTTCGACGACCTCGCGAACGCCTGCCGCCCCCTGGTGTGCAAGATGAACCTCGCGCTGCTGCGGGGCGTGGTGCAGGGCGTCGGCGCGCGGAGCCTGAAGGCCGAGCTCCGGCCCGAGCCCGGGTCATGTTGCGTCGTCTTCGGACGCGCGCCACGCACCAGACGTTAGAACGCCGCCCTCTGACTCACGGCTCGAACGCCTCCCACGCTCTCCACACCCGCTCCATCAGACGAACGAACCGCGGCTCACCTCGCAGATTCGCGAGAAACGGCTCGTACTCGGAGAGCCACAGCAAATTGATGAAGCCGAACGCGACGCGCGGTCGCGAGCAACGTCAGCAGCTTGAATCCTCCCAGAGTTCCGTCGTCTCGAGCAACCAAGACGACGAACATTGGTGGCCTACGGGGCGTCATTCGTCAGAGAACTGTCCGGTAATCGAGAGTGCCGTGCCCGATGGCATCACCTCGTTAGAAATTGAACCATGAGGAAAATCACGTGTCTGTCCATTCTCCTGCTTCTCGCCTCTGCACGGCTCCCTGCTCAAACCCTGCCCGCCGACTCACTTTTCGATCGTCTGATCGGGCACTGGGTGCTGCGCGGGACGATAGCCCGGCAGTCGACGAC
>Ga0209474_10003981_pt1 | contig 12822 bp, 13 predicted proteins | sample GraSoiAngelo_145_FD_185902 | JGI IMG/M metagenome (GOLD analysis project Ga0209474, IMG submission 185902) | Grasslands soil microbial communities from the Angelo Coastal Reserve, California, USA - 14_1009_05_20cm (SPAdes) (version 2) | ecosystem: Environmental > Terrestrial > Soil > Grasslands...
CGCCGACCGATCTTCCCGAGGTGGTGCGCGCTGCGGTGAGCGGATCGCGCCGGCGCGTCACCGGCGTGCTCGGCCCATACGGACAAGCCGTAGCTGCGGCCGCCGCGCTGCGCGCTTCCACCGCGGCTCGCGAGGGACGCGAGCTTCTCTACGCGCTCGACTTGCGCCGGCTCCGGGTACCCGATGCTCTCGCATCCGGTCGGATGCGCTGCCGCCGCCCGGTCGACGCAGAGTTGCCGCAGCTGACGAACTGGCGCGTCGAGTACGTGCTGGAGACAAAGGTGGAAGCGCCCGGGCCGGATCTGCGCCCGCGGTGCGCCGTGTCGATCGAGCTGCTCCACGCCGACGGAGCAGACTTCTTGCTCGAGGATGGCGGCGAGGCCGTCTCGTACTGCTGCTACAACGCGCGGATCGCCGAGGCGGTGCAGATCGGCGGGGTGTGGACTCCCGTTCCTCTGCGTGGCCGCGGCTACGCGCGCTGCGTAGTCGCGGGCGCGCTGCAATCGGCGCTGTCCACCGGAGCTTCGCGTGCGGTCTTGTTCACGCCCGAATCGAACCTGCCCGCGCATTTGACGCGCCGCGTCCCGTCCCGGGGCGGATCGCCGTGAAGCGCTGCAAGGACGCGCGCGGAATCTTGAGCCGAACCGGTTACCGCGTGACAGTTCGCCTCGTGGGTCGAGCGGAACCAAGGATCGCTGGCGCGTATGCACTGGCATTCGCCACGCTGCTGGCACACTGCGTAAGTTCCGAGGCCGCTCCATCGTGTCCGACAGCAGGCGCGCTGGTGGTCGTTTCCACCGGCGATCACCGCCTCACCCTGTGTGATGCGGGGCGAATGATCGCGTCGTATCGAGTAGCGCTGGGACGAGGAGGAACGAAAAAGCGCGCTCGAGGTGACGACAGGACACCGTTGGGCGCGTATGCGGTCGGAGAACCTCGGGCATCGACGCGGTTCGGAATGTTCATCCCGATCGCGTACCCGACCGCAGAACAACGTCAACAGGGTTACACGGGCTCGGAGATCGGAATCCATGGCCCCGATCGACGACTCCGCTGGATGGGCCGCGCGAACACTTGGTTGGACTGGACAGCCGGGTGCGTCGCGCTGTCATCCGACGCTGACGTGAACGCCGTTGCGTCGTTCGTCCAGCGCTCGCGACCGAGCATCGTGATTCGTTAGCCGGATCACTTCGCCGCCGCGATAATCGCGACGAAGTCAGCCGCCTTCAACGAGGCCCCGCCGACGAGCGCCCCGTCGACGTCGGGCTGCGAGAGGAGGTCTTTAGCATTGTCGGGCTTCACCGATCCGCCGTACTGGATGCGGATAGCGTTCGCCGCCCCCTCGCCGCCGAGCTCGCGCAGCAGCCCACGGATTTGCGCATGGACCTCCTGGGCCTGCGCGGAAGTGGCGTTGCGCCCCGTCCCGATCGCCCAGACCGGCTCGTAGGCAAGGGTGATCCGCTGCAACGCCGCGGAGTCGAGGCCGGCGAGCGCGCCGCGCACCTGACGCGACACGACCGCCCACGTCTGCGCTGCCTCGCGTTCTTGGAGGCTCTCTCCCACGCACACGATCGGATGCAGCCCTTCGCCGAGCGCTGCGCGAAGCTTCTTGGCTATCAGCTCGTCAGTTTCGAAGAAGTACTGCCGCCGCTCGCTGTGACCGAGGATCACGCCGTGGCAACCTGCGTCGCGCAGCATCGCCGCGCTCACCTCGCCGGTGAACGCGCCCTGCTTCTCGAAATGGCAGTTCTGCGCGAACAGCTCGATGCGGGACCCGTCCAGCGCCTGCTTCACGGCCGACAGCGCGATGAACGGCGGAGCGACCGCTACTTGCGCGGCGGCGTCCGTGACCCTCTCCCGCAGCTCGCGGACGAGCTGCACCGCCTCCGCGGCGGTCTTGTGCATCTTCCAGTTGCCGCAGACGAACTTACGCCGCGTCATCGAGGACCTTCACGCCGGGAAGCTCGCGCCCCTCGAGAAATTCGAGCGATGCACCGCCGCCCGTCGAGACGTGCGTCACTTTGTCAGCGAGGCCCATCTCGACGATCGCCGCCGCGCTGTCGCCGCCGCCCACGACGGTCGTGGCGCCCCGCGCGGTAGCGGTCGCCAGCGCCTCGGCGATGGCGCGCGTGCCGGCGGCATACTCCTGCGTCTCGAACATTCCCATGGGGCCGTTCCAGAAAACCGTCGCGGCGCGCGCGATTCGCTCCGTGTAGCTCGCCACCGTCTTCGGCCCGATGTCCAGACCGACCCACCCGTCCGGGATCGAATCGTCCACGGTGCGCGTCTCGATACCGCCTTTCGGCTCGCGCGCGATCACGTGATCGACGGGAAGAAGCAGCTCGACGCGCGACTGCTTGGCCTTCTCCAGCACGCGCCGCGCCAGATCGACCTTGTCCTTCTCCACGCGCGACGACCCGGTTCCGGTCCCGCGCGCCGTCATGAACGTGTATGCCATCGCGCCGCCGACGAGGAGCGCATCGACGCGCGTCATGAGCTGCTCGATCACCTTGATCTTGTCGCTCACCTTCGCGCCGCCGAGAATGGCGAGATACGGCTTGCGCGCGCCCTTGAGCAGCGGCGAGAGATGCTTCAGCTCCGCGGTGACGAGAAATCCCGCGCCCCGCTGCGCGACGTGGCGAACCATCCCGACCGTCGATGCGTGTGCGCGGTGTACGGTACCGAAGGCGTCGTCCACGTACACGTCCGCGATCGAGGCGAGCTGGCGCGCGAAGTCGTCGTCGTTCTTCTCCTCTTCCGGATGGAAGCGCAGGTTCTCGAGGAGGAGCACCTGTCCGGGTTGCATGTCGGCCACCAGCTTGCGCACGCCGTCGCCGACGCAATCGTCCGCGAAAAGGACGTCCTGTCCGAGCAGCTGGGAGAGGCGGTCTCCGACGTTCTCCAGCGAAAGCTCGGGCACTACCTTGCCGTCGGGGCGCCCGAGGTGCGAGGCGAGGATGACCTTCGCCTTTTTGCCCACCGCGTATCGGATGGTGGGAAGCGCCGCGCGAATGCGCGAGTCGTCCTTCACCGCGCCCGTCTTCTTGTCCAGCGGAACGTTGAAGTCGACCCGGACGAAGACGCGTTTTCCGGAGAGCTCGAGCTGCTCGATCGACTTGATCATGGCCAACCCGACGGGCTTGCCACAGCGACGCTACAGCTTTCCGCCGATGAGCAGCGCCACGTCGACCATGCGGTTCGAGAAGCCCCACTCGTTGTCGTACCAGGCGAACACCTTGGCGAGCTTTCCGTCGTCGGCGACGGCTGTCTGCGTCGAGTCGAAGATCGAGCTGGCCGGGTTGCCGTTGTAGTCCACCGATACGGTCAGCTCCGTGTTGTACTCCAGCACGCCCTTGAGCTTGCCGCTCGCCGCTTCCTGGAATGCCTTGTTGATCGACTCGACGGTCGCGGGCCGGGTGAGCTCCACGGTCAGGTCGACGATCGAGACGTTCGGAGTCGGAACGCGGATGGCGGTGCCGCTCAGCTTTCCTTTGAGCTCCGGGATCACCTCGTGGATCGCTTTCGCCGCTCCGGTCGAGGCCGGAATCATCGAGATCGCAGCGGCGCGCGCGCGGCGCAGGTCTTCGTGCGGCAGGTCGAGGATGCGTTGGTCGTTCGTGTAGCTGTGCACCGTCGTCATGAGGCCGCGGTCGATGCCGAACGTATCCATGAGCACCTTCGCAACCGGCGCTAGGCAGTTCGTGGTGCAGGACGCGTTGGAAACGATGTTGTGCTTCGCCGGGTCGTACTTCTCGTGGTTGATCCCGTACGCGAGCGTCAGGTCCTGCCCTTTCGCGGGCGCGGAGATGATCACCTTCTTCGCACCCGCGCCGATGTGCTTCTCGGCACTCGCGCGGTCGGTAAAACGGCCCGAGCATTCCAGGACGACGTCGACGCCTTGCTGCCGATGGGGCAGCTCGGATGGATCGCGCTTCGCCGTGACGGCGATCTTCTTGCCGTTCACCACGATGGCGTCTTCGGTGGCTTCGACGCTGCCGTCGAAAATGCCGTGGACGGAGTCGTACTTGAAGAGGTGAGCGAGCGTCTTCGGCTTGTCGATGTCGTTGATGTGGACGACGTCGAGACGGGCGCCGCGCTTGATTGCGGCACGCAAGATGTTGCGGCCGATGCGCCCGAAGCCGTTGATCGCAAACCGAGCCATGATGCCTCCAGGGAGTGGGGCTACATAGGCTGCGGGATCCCGAGCGTCAAGCGCACGGCTTGCGCCGGCCGGACGACCAAAACAAAACGGGCCCCGAGAGGGGCCCGCGGCACTGCAGGGGAAGTTTTGTCCGGCCGCTTACGCTGCGCCTTTGACGGCTCCGGCCCGCTCCTTCTGCAGGTCCTGCGTGATGAGCTCGATCAGCTCCGTCGACAGCGTCAGCAGCTGGCGCGGGGTGTATCCGCTGGACCTGAGCTCCTTGTAGAAGGACCTCGCGAGGATGCGCGCCCCGGCGGAGCGATCGATCGCGACCGAGCTTTCAGCGGCGACTGTGGGGGCTTGCGCGGCGAGCTTTTCCGACACGTTGTACCTCGTTGGGGGGAAGCAACAGGGTGTCCGGTAGTGCAACCCGTTTGCCGAGGACGAGCGTGCGGACATCTCGAACATTTTCCGGCACTTGGCAAGTCGCATCGCGCCGTAGTGCGAAGCGGATCACGCGAATCGCCGGACCAATGGCGTGTACGATGCGCAACAGAATTCGCACCGCGCTGCGGCATCGAGGCGCCGTGAAGCCGCTGCGGTTGCGCCCGGCGCAGCCGACCGGTTGCCGGGTTGCGCGGCCGGACGCAACCTCCGGCGGGATGAAGCTGCAGGTGCGCCACGCCGGCGGGGAACTCACGGTCGGAAGCCACAAGGAGTTCCTGCTCCTGTGGCAGCGCGGCATCGTCGCCGCCGATGACCTCGTCCGGCGCGAGGGACAAGAGGAGTGGACGCCCGCGGGCGAGCTGCCCTGGATCCGCGGCATGCGGCGCGACGCACGGCGCGATTCGCGCCGCCTCTTGTGGCTGACGCTCGTCGTGCTCGCCTTCGCGCTGGCCGGGGCTCTGTGGATCCAAGGGCACGCGCCGCAAGTCGCACGTCGGACCGGCGCGCTGCCGCCCGGATCAGTGCGCGCAGTGCCGCGCTAGGCGTCGCCTGAGCACCGCGAGGCGCGGTTCACTGGTACAAAGAGGCATGGCCAAGGCGACGTGGGAGGGGAAGGAGTGCGACGTGCGCGTCGACTCCGACCTGGAAAGCAACTGGAGCGTCAGCATCCTCTCGGGCGAATACGATCCCGTCAGCCTGATCCAGCGTCCGGCGGCGCCGGTGATCATCAAGGTGCGCGCGAAGACGCGATGGCTGGCCCTCGATCAGGGGCTGCGATCACTCAAGGCGCAGGGGAAGATCACCGATTACACCCTGGAGCCAAGGCCTGCCGAGGAGATCGCCGCTGAGCAGGCCGAGAAGGCGAAGAAGAAGGGCGGCAAGGCCGAGGAAGAAGAAGCGGAGGCCTGAAGCGATACGACATGCAGCCGTTCCAGCGCACCGCCGCCGTCTTCGACATCGACGATTCGCTGCTCGACGGCAACGCGGGCACCATCTTCACCTGGTTCCTCTATTCGAACCGCGAGATGGTCCCATCGGTCCGCAGCCAGGTGCCGCGCGCGCTGTACGAGTACGCGCGCAAGCGCCTCAGCGAGGCGGACATGGTCGCGATGGGGAGCAAGGCCCAGCAGGGCATTCGCGCCGACAAGCTGCGCGAGCTGGCGCGCCGTTGCTTTGACAAGCACGTCAAGAAGCGCATCACACAGGGCGGTATCCGCGCCGTGCGCCGGCACCTGCTCTCCGGTCATCTGGTGGTGGTTGCTTCAGGCTCGCCGCAGATCATCATCGACGAGCTGGGGCGCTTCCTGAACGCCCACGAGGCGGTCGGCACCCGCGCGCTCATCAAGGAGGGAGTGGCGACGGACGAGCTGGTCCCGCCGGTCGTCTTCAAGGAAGGCAAGCGCGAGCGCGTGAAGGAAGTGATCGCGCGCCACGGCATCGACGTGTCGCGCAGCTATCTCTACTCGGACAGCGTGGCGGACACTCCGCTCCTCGAAGAAGTCGGGCATCCCGTCGTGGTGAACCCCAAGCCTGCCTTCCGCGGCGAGGCGCTCCGCCGCGGCTGGGAAGTCGTCGAGTGGAAAGGGCGATGGAAGACGGAGGCCGACGCGGAGGAGCGGATCGGCGAGGAGTGGCTCAGCTGGGAAGCGTAAGCGAACTCCGCTGGCGCGGAGCGCCGGTTACTTCGCGACGTCGAAGCCGGAGTCGGCGATCGCCTTCTCCAGATCGGCGTGCTTCACCTTCGTGTCGTCGTAGGTGACCGTCACTTCCTTCTTGTTCTTGTCGGCCGAGGCGGTCGTCACGCCCTTGACGTCCTTGAGCGCTGCCTCGGTCTTCGAAGCGCAGCCGCCGCAGTGCCAGCCGGACACTTTCATCGTCTCGGTCTTTTGGGCGGCCAGCGCGCCGGTGGAAAGGCCAGCGGCAACGACGAACGCGAAGATCTTCTTCATGTCACCCTCGACGGTTGGAGCGCGCGAGCATCCAGGCAGGCGGCGCATCTGTCAACAGTCCTGCGCCTCAGTCTTTCGACGTCCGGACGGGCGTTCCATTCATCGCGGCAACCGCAGCGCCCGCCGCGCGTTTTCCGTCGTCGCGGCCTCGACGTCGGGCAGCGGTATCCGGCGCACCGACGCGAGCCGCTCCGCCGTCAGTCGGACATAGGAAGGCTCGTTTCGCTTCCCACGGTGCGGCACCGGCGCGAGAAAGGGGCAATCGGTCTCGACGAGGAGCCGGTCGAGCGGGATGCGCGCCGCCGCATCGCGTAGCGAGTCGGACGTCTTGAACGTCAGGACTCCGCTCAAGCTGATGTGAAGTCCGAGCGCGAGATACCGCTGCGCGGCCGTCCAGTCGCCGGTGAAGCAGTGGATCACGCCTCCGTCGCGGCCGAGCTCGCTTTCCAGGATGGCGGCCGTATCCAGGTCGGCTTCCCGCGTGTGCACGACGACGGGTTTGCGCAGCGACTTCGCAACCCGAATCTGCGCCGCGAAGATGTCGCGCTGCACTTCCCTCGGAGAGCGGTCGTAATGGTAATCGAGGCCGCATTCGCCGACCGCGACGCAGTCGGGGCCGCGGCAGATCTCCTCCAGCTCGCGCAGGTCGTCGGCCGTCGTGCGTGCCGCGTCGTGCGGGTGGATGCCGGCAGTCGCGCTGAGGAACGATCGGTCCGGCCGCGCCAGCTCCATCGCGTCGCGCACTGCCGCCATGCCGCCGCGCGAAGCCCGCCGCAACTCGCCCGGCTCGCGCCACTGTCCGACGACGACGATGTGCACGAGCCCCGCCTCGCGTGCCCGGCGCAGCGTCTCTGCGAGGTCCGCGCCGTAGTCCGCGAAGTCCAGGTGGGCGTGCGAGTCGATGAGCGGCATTCGCTTCGATCAGCTGGCGCTCGGCGAGGACGGCGAATCCCCCGTCGGCGCCGCCTCGGCCGCGTTCGCGGCGATTTCCGCGAGCAGCTCCGCGCAGAGAACCCCCAGCTCGCCTTCCGAGCGCGCCAGCTCGCGCAGGGTCTCCTGCGCTCGCGGGGACCCGACTTCCGCGAGACCTTCGGCGGCGTCCATCCGCAGATCCTCCGGCTCGTCCTCGGACGTGGCGATGGCCAGCAGACGGTCCTCAGCACCCATCGCGCCGAGCCGCCCTAGCGCGCGCAGCGCGGCGCCCCTGGCCGGATCGCCCGCCGCGTCGGCGAGATCTTCCAGCGCCGCGGTGGCGTCGGCGATGCGCAGCCTGCCCGCCCATTCCGCGGCGATCGGCCGGTCGTCGCCGTCGGAACGGATGCGCTCGACGAGGTACGTCGCACCGCGACGGTCGCCGAGCCGCGCCATGGCCGCCGCCGTCATCGTCCGGTCGAACTCGCCCAGCGACTCGTCCTCGAACAGTCCCGAGAGCGCCGGCAACGCTCCGGGATCGCCCAGCGAGAGGATCGCCGACAGCGCCTCCTGCCGGCGATGCTCCTCGCGAAGCGCCGCGGTCAGCGCCGGCAATGCGGCAGAGTCGCGCTGATCGCTCAGCGCGCAGGCAGCGGCGAATCGCATCGGCTCCTCCGTCGACTCGAGTAGCGCCCGGACCTGCTGCCGCGCCTCCGGTCCGGAAAAACGCGCAGCCGTCCAAACGGCCGCGGTACGGACCTGAGCGACGCGATCCGCGAGCAGCGCGAGGACAGCGCTCTTGTGCGTCTCGAGGTTCTCCGGCTTGCGCATCAGGCGCACGCCGCCCAGCGCGGCGATGCGCACCTGCGGCTCCTCGTCCTGGAGCAACTGCGGCAGCCGGCCGACGAGTACCTCCGCCGCGGCGGCATCTCCGCCGCGCCACCGTTCGAGCAGGATCCGCGCCGCGTCGACGCGCACGGCGCCGTTCGCGGCGAAGAGCGCCTCGGCCAGCTCGTCAACCGTCTCGACGGCGCTCTGCGGTTCCGCGGCCGGCGCTTCAGCGCGCGGCCGCTCAGCCTTTGTGAGCCAGGAGAGGAACCCCATCACTTCACCTTCGCTCCGGGCTGCACGTCCTCGCCCAGCTCCACGACGGTGAACCCCCGCGGCCCACCGGTGGCGAACAGCACCATGCCATGCGACTCGACGCCGCGAAGCGGCTTCTTCGGCAGGTTCGCGACGACCGCGACGGTCCGTCCGACGAGCTCCTCGGGCCGGTACGCCTGCGCGACTCCGCTGACGATGATGCGCGGCGCGGCTTCGCCGAGATCGATGGTGAGCTTCAGAAGCTTGTCGGCTTTGGGCACGCGCTCGGCGGCGAGCACCTTCCCCGCGCGCAGATCGATCTCGCCGAACTGCTCGACCGAGATCTCCCGAGGTCCCTCCGACGTCGCTTCCCGTGCCGCTCCCGCGCTGCCGCTCGCCGCGTCTGGCCGCGCCGGCGCACTGCGCGGCGCCTCGGCGGCGGCACCGCCTTCACCGACGAATCGGGACGTGAGCTTGCGGACATCGTCGTCCTCCATCTTGCGAACGAGCGGCTTGGGCTCCCGGATGTTCGTCTCCTCGAGGGGCTTGTTGTCCGTCACGGCCGGAAGCGGAGCACCGGTCTGCTCCACGATCCCTTGCGCAAAACGTGGGACCACGGGCTGCAGCATGGCGGCGCAGGTGCGCGCGACGTTGATCGCGAGCGTCAGCTCACGGCGGGCACCCTCCGCGTCGGAGCTGATTATCTTCCACGGCTGCTTGCGCTGGAGGCGTTCGTTGGCGGCCGCTGACAGTGCCAGCGCCGTCTGCACCGCCGAGCGCGAGTCGTAGCGCAGGTACGCCTCCATCGCATGCGCGCGCGAGAGGCTCGCCTGGTTCCACAAGGCGACCGCTTCCGAGTCCGACGGCAACAGACCGAGATTTCCCGAGAGGCTCTTCCACAGGATCGACTGAGCACGGTTCGCGAGATTGCCGACGTTGTTGAGCAGCTCTCCGTTGACGCGGTTCTTCATCTCGGAGAGCGAGAGATCGATGTCGCTGGCGCTGGGTCCGAGATTCGCCGCGAAATAGAAGCGCAGCCACTCGGGGGCGAGCCCAGCGTCGAGGCAGTCGCGCGCGTTGATGAAGGTGCCGCGCGTCTTCGACATCTTCGTGCCTTCGACGGTGAGCATCCCGTGCACGTGCACGTGCGCCGGCACGCGCCAGCCAGAAGCATGGAGCATGGCCGGCCAGAAGAGCGTGTGGAAATAGACGATGTCCTTGCCGATGAAGTGGATGATCTCCGTGCCCGAATCGGCGCCCCACCACTCCTCGACGGTGCGGCCGCGCTTTCGCGCCCAGTGATCGGTCGACGACAAGTAGCCCGTCGGCGCGTCGAGCCAGACGTAGAAGTACTTCTTCTCTTCGCCTGGCGGTCGATCGGGGATCTCGAAACCGAAGTAGGGCTCGTCGCGCGAGATGTCCCAGTCCTTGAGTGGCTCGGCCAGCCAGCGCGCGAGGAACGCACGGATCTCCGGCTGCACCCGTCCCGGTGTCGCCGTCCACTCGCGCAGGAAGTCCTGGTACTGCGACAGCTTCACGAAGTAGTGCGCGCTGCGCCGCACGACCGGCCGGACCTCGCCGCGTCCCGCGTCCTTGCAAATGGCGCAATAGGGATCCTTGAGCTGCACCGGCTCGTACGTGGATCCGCACACCTCGCAGGAATCGCCGTACTGGTCCTTCGCGCCGCACACCGGACATTGCCCGCGCACGTACCGATCGGGAAGGAAGCGACGGTCGACCTCGCAGAAGAGCTGCTCGACGTCGCGGCGCTCGACGGAGCCGCGCTCGACGAGCTTGCGATAGATGCGCTGCGTGTGCAGCCGGTTCTCTTCCGAGTGCGTCTTGTAGAACTCGTCGAACGAGATCTGGAAAGCGGCGTAGTCCTCGCGATGCTCGCGGTGGTAGCGCTCGACGAACTGCTCGGGCGGAACGCCAGCCTTCGCCGCATTCACCTCGATGGGCGTGCCGTGCATGTCGTCGGCGCAGATGAACGCCACGTCGCGCCCCAGCGCCCGCAGCGCGCGCACGTAGACGTCGGTCTGGATCGCCTCGACGAAGTGGCCCAGGTGCAGGCTGCCGTTCGCGTACGGCAGCGCCATCGTCACCAGAGTCCGCATGGCCGGCGGGGATACCATAATGCCCCGCTCAGGCGCACACCTCGGTCAGCAGGCGCTCGACGAGAAGCCGCTGGTCCGCGCCGCTCTTCAACGCCGCATCCGCCTCGGCGCAGAGCACCAGCGCGCGTCGCCAATGCGAGCGCGGACGCCTGCGCGCGCGCTTGTATCCGAGGTACGCGACGTAGGGATTGGGGACCTTCTGTCCCTTGGCCGTCAGCTCCGCCTCGACGTCGGGGAAGACGGTGCGCAGGAAGTCGTCGTACCGCAGCTCGCGCGCGCCGCGCGCCGCGGGCAACGCAGTGTAGCGCGCATGGTCGGCGAGGGATCGGCGCACCGCGCCCGCGACTCCTCCCAGGAACGGTAGCGCGACCGCAGAGGCGTTCGCCTTGCGGCGCAGCTCGTCGTGGAACAGCCGCAGCGCGCGGGCCAGATCCCCTTCGGCAACCGCTTCGCCGACGGCGAAGAACTCCTCTTCGCGCACGGGAGCGATGATCGCCTCCACGTCGGCGCGAGTGATCTGCGCACGGTCACCCGCGTACAGCGCGAGCTTCTCGAGCTCGGTGGCGATGAGGCGCAGATCGTCGCCGAGCCGCTGCTTCAGCTCCAGCTCCGCGTCGCGGGCGAGCTTCTTCCCGTGGGGACGCAGAGCGGCTGCAACCACTTCCGAGATGTCGAGCGTTTCGATGCCGCGGCCGCGCCGCTCCGCGCGCCTGCGGATGCAAACGCCCTTGGCCGAGGCGAGCCGCGCGAGCGCGTGCTTCGGAGGGAGCGACTCCGCGACGAGGACCAGATGCGTGCGCGGCGGCAATCCTCGTTCGATCGCGTCGGTGAGCACCTGCACGTCTTGCGGCGGCGCGGAGAGGCGCTGCTCGGCGGCGAACGCGGCGAGCTCCTGCAGCCACGCCTTGTCGGATTCCTCCGGCGCCGCTCCGATCTCCTTGCGCCAGCGCGGCGCCGCCGGCGCGGTGCGCGATCCGAAGGCGAGATCGGCAGCCTCCCACCCCGCCGCGCGGACGAGCTTGAGCAACCTGCGTGCGGCATCTCGCTGCCGCTTCGCCTGCCACAGCTCCCTCGCCCGCGCGATCTCGCGCTCCGCATCGACTTCCTCGGCGAAAGCCTCCGCACCCTCGACGATCACCGCTTTCGGAGCGGCGAACATCGCGACCGTCATGAGGTGCGACGCGATTTCCCGAGCGCCTACCGACGCGTCGAGCACGACGAGGTTCAAGGCGCGGTCCTTCTCCGGGACGAGCGCCTCCGCGATGTGGCGCGCCGCTCCTCGCGCCAGGTACTCGTCACCCTCGACGAGATAGATGGCGCGGCCGCGCCCCTGGGCCCCTTCCTCGAGCAGCTGTTCCAGCTCAGCCACCGCGCAGCTCCCGCATTCCGAGAAGCAGCCGCTCGATCTGCAACCGGCCGTTGCCGTTCTGCTCGAGTGCCTCGATGACCTCGGCGCACAGCGTCGCCTGGGAGAGAAGCGCGGGTGGAGGAACGGAGGAGGCACGAGCCGCGAGAGCGGGTGAAATGGGGGACGCCATCGGCGAAATCGGGGACACCATCGAGATGGTGTCCCCGCCCGCCTGCGCCACCAGCAGATCTCGCGTCCAGGCCTGCACGGCGCTGGCGATGTGCGCGGCGGCGTCGCGCTCCCCCGCGGTTTCGGCGAGATCCAGCACGCCGCGCTCGTCCGGCGCCGTGATCGCCGCCTCGATGGCCTCGACGAGCTCGCGACGGCGATCCACCTCTTTCGCATCGAGAGCGAGCGCGCGCCCGATGCTGCCGTCAGCGATCGCCGCGCGCCTGCGCGCCTCGTCGGTCGGAGCACCGCGGGCGATGAGCAGCTCCGCGACGACCTGTTCGGGAAGCGGCGCGATCTGGACGCGGGTGCAGCGGGAGCGCACCGTGGCGAGCAGCAGGTCCGGTTGGTCCGTCACGAGCAAGAAGGTGGTCGCGGGAGGCGGCTCCTCGAGGGTCTTGAGCAACGTGTTCTGCGCCCGCTCGTTGAGAGCGTCGGCGGGCACGAGCAGCGCGATTTTGCGGCGCCCGCGCACGGCTGCCAGCGCGAGCCGCCGCGACAGCGCGCGCACTTCGTCCACCCGGATGTCGCGAGAGGGCGCCGATTCCAGGTCGGCGCGGGAAAGCAGACCGCGCGACACGGCCTCGCTCTGCGGCA
>Ga0209474_10003982_pt1 | contig 12819 bp, 12 predicted proteins | sample GraSoiAngelo_145_FD_185902 | JGI IMG/M metagenome (GOLD analysis project Ga0209474, IMG submission 185902) | Grasslands soil microbial communities from the Angelo Coastal Reserve, California, USA - 14_1009_05_20cm (SPAdes) (version 2) | ecosystem: Environmental > Terrestrial > Soil > Grasslands...
TGCTGATTGGCGGTCACGATTTCGCGCTGACGCGCCCGGACTGCCGCGGCCATGGCCGAGAGGGCAGCGTCCTTGCGGGCGGTGGGCGCCAACGCCAGCGCCCGTGCGGCCACTTTGGCGCCCTCCCCGATCGCGTGCAAAAGGCTCGGGAGGTCGCTCGTGCTTTCGACGGTTTTCAGCGGCGCGCTCATCGCGGACTTCCTTTGCGGAGCCGTTTCCTAGCACGTCCACGGCATTGGGGCGAGTTGTTGCCGCGCGGCAATTCCGAAGCTAATGACAAAACGGCGAAGAAGGCCCTGAACCATGAGACTCAAGCATCAGGTTGCGATCGTCACCGGTGCCGGCCGCAATATCGGCGAGGAGATCGCCAAACTGTTCGCGGCCGAAGGCGCGGCGGTGGCCATCGTCGACCTCGACCAAGGGCGCGGCGAGCACGTCGCCAATGCGATCAGGGCCAGCGGCGGTCAAGCCGAGTCGTTCGTTACGGACGTGTCGAAGGGTGACGCCGTGGCGGCGCTCGTCGATGCCGTGCTCACCCGTTTCGGCCGCATCGACATTCTCGTCAACAACGTCGCGATCTCCGACAACAAGCACATCTTTGACATCAGCGAGGATGAATGGGACCGCGTGCTCGCGGTCACGCTGAAGAGCCAGTTTCTCATGGGAAAGCACGTCGGCCAGCAGATGGCGAAGCAAGGTTCGGGTGGCCGCATCGTCAACATCGGCTCGACCTCAGGCTTCGTGGGCAGAGGCCGCGCGGTCGCCTACTCGGCAGCGAAGGGCGGCGTTGCCAACTTGACTCGCGCCATGGCGGCGCAACTCGCGCCGCACAAGATCAGGGTCAACGCCATCGTACCGAACAAGATCGGCTCGCCCGTGGGCAAGGACGAGTTCGACCCGACGCGGCCGGTGCTGAACATGGCCAAGCGGCCAACCGCTCGAGGCAGCAAAGGCGGTGTTATTCCTGGTAAGCGACGATTCTTCTTTCGTTTATGGCGCCAACCTATTCGTAGACGGCGGCGTCTCGGCGATGGATTTATCGTGACGTAGGTTGGGTTAGCGCGGCCATGCGCTTGAGAGGCACTGCGTGGTCAACCCGCGCATAACTCAACAAACACCCGCCGATATTGGTTAAGCGCGGATCAACGTCACAACAAGATGGCAAGCCTTGGGCCGCACTAAGCTAATCCAATCTACGGACTGGCTCACATCCATTTCGGCGGGTTGCTCGCCTTGATGCGTCGTGCGTCCTTGACCAACTCCTTGGTGGCGCCGGTGATCGGCAGCGAGAGGCCGGCTTTGTCGGCGAGGTCGGCGACGATCTGCATGTCTTTCAGCGCCCAGGTGAAGGAGATGTGGTCCCAGCCCTTGAGCGCGTCGGAGCCGCCCGAGCTCATGAGCAGTGCGTGACGCAGCTTGCCGAGGTCGATTCCGGTCGTTTCGGCGAGTCGCCCCGCTTCGATCAGGCCGATCGCGTTGATCCAGAGCAGCAGATTGTTGAGGGTCTTCCCGACTTGGCCATGGCCGACCTCACCGAGGTGCACGTAATCGGAACAGAAACAGCCGTAGATGAGGCGTCCGCGCTCCACCACCTCGGCATTGCCGCCGACGAGCGCGAGCAGCGTTCCTTCATCGGCGGCAAAACGTCCACGGCAAATCGGGGCGTCAAGCACGTCGATGCCGCGCTCGCGTGCGCGGCGCTCGAGCGCCTTGACGGTGTCCGGCTTGGTGGTCGACGAAACCGCGATGACGGAGCCGGGTGCAAGATGGGCGATAAGACCCTCCGGTCCGAGCGCCACCGCATTGACCTCGTCGTCGTAGCCGACCGCAATGATGACGAAACTGGCCGCGCGCGCGAGCTCGGCCGACGTTTCGGCCGCTGCGGCGCCCGCCTCGCGCGCCTTGCTGAGTTGCTTGTCATCGATGTCGCACGCCATCACGGGATGGCCGTGCTTGCGGAGATGCTTGAGCATGGCGAGCCCCATGCGACCGGCGCCGACGAGCCCGACGCGCGATTTGTTTGCATCCGTCATTTCTCCACTCCCATCATCAGGCCTTCGCCTTCAGCATCGCCGCGAGCGGCTTGGTCGGATCTGCGAGCTCGCCGGGATCGACTGGCACACGCCGTTCGATGAGGCGGCGCGCGACAGCGATTTCGCGCTGCGCATTGACGCCGGCTGTGTAGGCGAGGCGAGTGCCGTCGAGCTCGAACGACAGCCGTACGTCACCGCCGAGCGGCCGGCGCACATGCGCGCTGGGATATGGAGGCCGCCACCCCACGCCCTGGATGTAGAGGTCGTACTGCTCGGACCAGAACGAGGGCGCGACGTCGTAAGCGACATTGCCGCCCGCAGCATTGCGCCCGGCAACGGCACCGTGCTCCAGAGCGTGACGCCAATTCTCCAGGCGAACCGGGCCGTGGGGACCGGGAAAACGGGTGCAGTCGCCAGCGGCAAAAATGGCCGGATCGACCGTGCGGGCATGGTCGTCAACGATGATTCCGTCCTGCGCGGCCAATTCCGCGGCCTTGGCCAGTCCGTCGTCCGGAGCGGCGCCGATGCCGACGACGATCAAATCCGCCGCAATCGCCTCGCCCGTGCTGGTTTCAATTACCAGCCGCCCTTCCGGCAGGTCGCGCAGATTGCAAACGGCCGCGCCGAGCCGGATGTCGACACCGTGGGCGCAGTGGCGCGCTTCCACCAGCGCAGACGTCTCCGCGTCGCAGACGCGGGCAAGGACGCGCGAGGCGATCTCGATCACTGTGGTGGCAACGCCGAGTTCGGCCGCCGAAGCCGCCACTTCAAGTCCGATCAGCCCACCGCCGACCACGATGAGCGACTGGCTTTGCGCGAGCTGCGTTTTGAGTGCACGCGCCTCCACTTCCGTGCGCAGGTAATAGATGCCCACCCGACCCGGCGGAAGCATCGGCAGGACGCGGTTGATCGAGCCGGTGGCGAGCACCAGCGCGTCATAACCGATCCGCTCGCCGCTCCCGGTTGTCACCATGCGTGCGATACGATCGATGGCGTTAACCGAGGTCCCAGGCTTGAAGCGGATGCCGCTCCCGATGATGCCGCGCGGCCCGGCAATCGGCGCATCCTGGGGCATTGTTTTGCCGGTCAGCACGGCCTTCGACAGCGGCGGCTTCTCGTAGGGCTCGTGCGGCTCGTCGGTGACCAGCACCACGTCTGCTGCGTTGTCCTGCTGCCTGGCCGCGAGCGCCGCCGCAACACCAGCGGGCCCGCCGCCGACGACGACGATCCTGCGAGCCATGCTCACGCGCTAGGCTCGCAAGGCCGCCAGCATCTCCTCGACATAAGCATCGTCATTGGCGATCACGAGCATCGACGCACAAGGCCGCAAGGTCGCAAGCGTCTTCGACAGCTCTTCGTCCGATCGCTGCTCGCTGCCGATAATCAAGGCCATGGTCATGACCTTGCGCACGGCGCACGCCTCGCCGATGACCGCCGCCGCGCGCGCGCTGGTGCCGGCGCTCGAGACCATAACGACGAGATCGGCGGAGGCGACCTCCTCCACCAGCGCCTTGGTGCGCCCGGCGAGGTCGCTCAGCCAAGCCTGCATCGACCAGCCCTCGCCGGTGTGCGGCGCCGCGTCGAAGCGCAGCGACGTGAAAAAGCTGGCGCGCTGCCAAGTGCGTTGCGCCACGTCCTTGACCAGGCGTTCGCTCGCCGAGTCAAGGGCGATCACCTTGACGACGCGCGGCCTGGAATTGGGGTAATCGATCCGGAACCGCGCCTCCGCGGCCGAGCTCATGCGCGCGCTTTCGCTCTCCATGTTCGATCCGTTCGCGTGGGTGACGCTTGGTTCGCGCCGGTTTAGAAGTGGCATTTCCGCCCCGGTGGCGTCAACGAGGAGCCGAACAGGAGCGCTGCGATGAAGATCGTCTGCACCAATGGCGTGAAATCGGTGATGCTCGACCTGTTGCCGGTGTGGGAGCGCCAACGCGGAACAACGCTGGCCGTCGTATGGGGGGCTACCAACGCGTTGGTCAAGGAGCTCGAGAACGCTGCGGACGGAGATCTCGCGATTCTAACGGCTGAGGCGATAGATCAGCTCATCGGCGTTGGCAAAGCGGTGGCCGGCAGCCGCGTTGATCTCGCCCGCTCCGCTATCGGCATCGCGGTGCGCGAGGGCGCGAAGAAGCCCGACATCGGTACGCCCGAGGCACTCAAACGCGCGCTGCTCACAGCCGGGGCGATTGCCCATTCCAAGACAGGCCTGAGCGGCATCTACTTTCCCACCGTGCTGACGCGGCTCGGCATCGCCGGGGAAATGCAATCGAAGATCGTCATTCCGGCTCCCGGTACGCCGGTCGGCGAGGTCGTCGCCAACGGCGAGGCGGAGCTTGGCATTCAGCAGATCAGCGAGTTGCTCCCGGTCGCCGGCATCGAGATCGTTGGTCCGCTGCCGGCAGAATTGCAGAAGATCACGACGTTCTCAGCAGGCGTGCTCACGATGGCACGGGAGCCAGACACAGCCAAGGCCCTGGTGGAATTTCTGAGTGCCGAGTTCCCGCCACGGCTCAAGGCGAAGGGCTTAGAGTCGGCGTGACACCGATCGCCTGCTCACGACACGTCACGCCCAGGCTTGCCCCGCGCATCCATCAAAAAAGGTTGTTGAGTTGAAGAAGAAGTCAAGCGCGGCAACGAGGGCGGATGTCTGCGCAAATGCCATGTGGAAAAACTCCAATGGCTTTACCCCAGTCGAAGATACGTCAGCGGTGCTGAGTGATCGTATCCACCAGAGCGAGGCGTCCCTTCTTCACCTCGGCGAGCGCGCGCTCGAGTGCCGGCCGGATCTCCGCCGGCTTATCGATTGGTCCTTCGCCGTAGCAGCCCATGGCGCGGGCGAGCGCAGCGAAATCGGGTTCCGGCCCGAACAGATCCATGCCGATATGAGCTTTGCTCTCGTCGGTACCGCGCAGCTTCGCCATCCGGATCTGGTGCTCCCAATCGTTGTAATAGGCACGGTTGTTGTGCATCACCACGAGCATCGGGATCTGGTACTTGGCAGCCACCCAGAGCGCGCCGGCATCGAACATGAGATCGCCATCCGGCTGAATGTCGACCACGATGCGTCCCGTGCCCTTGTGCGCGAGCGCCACGCCAAGCGAGATGCCGATCTGCGTGGCGGTGCCGAGCTCGACGCCGGGATGACGATAGGGCTTGTCGAATTTCCAGAGCTTCCGCACCTGCTGTTTGAGATTGTTGGCGGTGAGCACCCAGTCCTCGTCCTTGATCACCTCCCAGATTTCCAGCGCCAGGCGTGAGAAGGTGATCGGCGAGGCATCCCAGTTTGCCCGCGCCTCCTCCTGCCATTTCGCCCATACGGCGTCGTGACGCTTGCCGATTGCGACTTTGCGCTCGCCAATGCGCGCGGCGAGCTTGCTATCGTTTGCAATGCGTTGCCGGCAGGCGCGGGTGAGTGCAGGAATTCCGAGTGCCGTGTCGCCCAGCGCCCGAATCGAGCACGACTGCATGCGGCAGTAGTCGAACGCCCATTTGCTGATGTTGATCTCGCCGAATCCGATCTCGACGAAGTCACAGGATGGAGGCGTGAGCAGCTCGCGCGTGCGCTTGGCGCTGTTGAGCTCGGTGAGCTGCTTTTCCCAATCCTTGACGTCGAGGCCGACGACCAGATCGGTCTCGCGCAGCGTCTCTTTGTCCATGCTCAGGCAAAGCGGATGCGTGTTGGGAAAGTTCAACGCGTTGTTGATATCCCAGACGGCAGCTCCGGTCGTCTCGGCAAGCTCGACGATGCTTTCAAAGCCGCCCGCGCGCCGGCCGGCATATTCCGCCAACAGAACGGGATGTTCGGCAGCCACCAGCTTGCCGGCGATCGCATCAATGGCCTTCGGATCGGGCGCGAGCCGCGCTGGAGTTGCCGCCGCCGCGGCCGGAGGCAGCGGCACGTCCCGCGCGAGCGGCTCTTCCTGCAGCGCCGCGTCGTAGCACATATAAACTGGGCCTTGCGGCTCGGTCGTCATGATCGAATAAGCGCGGGCAAACGATTCCGGCACGCCCTCGATCGACATGGGCTGGTAGTCCCACTTGACGTAGTCGCGCACCGCGTTGCCTTGCACGAGCGCGGAATGCGTCCAATCGATGTGCGGCCGGCGCTTGCTCTCGTCCATCGGGCCGGTCGCACCGATGATGAAGATCGGCACGCGATCGATATAGGCGTAGTAGATCGCCATGCACGCGTGCAGCAGACCGACGAGATCATGGAGAATCACGGCCATAGGGCGGCCGGTCGCCTTGGCATAGCCGTGTGCGATCTGAACGGCGATCTCCTCATGCGGACACAGCATCATGGGCGGCTCGTTGCCGCCGTAATTGACCAGAGAATCGTGCAAGCCGCGGAAGCTCGCGCCGGGATTGAGCGTAACGTAGGGGAAGCCGTATCGCTTGATCAGGTCGACGATGACGTCGGATTGCCAACCGCGATAATTCTGATCCACATGCCGTCCCCGCCCGGTCTGCTCCTGCATAGGCCCTCTCCCTCTTATCCCGCCTCGCGCTCCGGGCAGAGCATTGCCGAGTGCGTCAGTGCCGGATGAAACCCGCGGCCTTGTCGGCAAGCGGCTTCGGGGTCGCGAGCGTCTCTTTCACCAGCGCCTCCACTGCCGCCCCGGTAACCGGGTTGACCTCGAGCTGAGCCTTCTCCGCGTCGGCAAGAAACTCCGGATCCTTCATGGTGGCATCGAACGCCTGCCGTAGCGCTTCGACGCGGTCCTTCGGTATGCCAGGAGGCGCCAGATACGGACGACCCATCACCTGACGCGCGAAGATCAACTTGAAGATCTGCCGCTGATCGTCGGTCTTGGCGAAGTCCATCACCAGCGGCACCTTCGGCAGGTCGGGATGCTTGTGCAACGAGAGCTGCACCAGGACGATGATCGAGCCGTCTTCGATCCAGCGCTTGTGGGTCGATATCACGCTCGACCAAGACCACCCGCAGCGGCCCTTCACCTCACCGCGTTCCATCGCGAGTGTGACGTCGTTGCCGCCGGGATAGCCGGTGACGACCTTGAACTTGGTGCCGAGAACACCGTTGAGAACGCGCGGGAATTGGTCGGTATCTGCGGCTTGGCCGGTTCCGCCGACGACCAGCTCCTTGGTCAACGTGTCCTCGAGCTTCGTGATTCCGCTCGTCTTCCAGGCCACGCAGACGCTGACCTCGTTGTTGGCGCTTGGAACTGAGCCCCCTTCGAGCCGAGCAGCGGGTCGAAGGCAGTGCCGCGACCGATCGTACCGAACGCGCTGCCATCTTTCGGAGCCACGTTGTAAATCCAGTTGGCAAGGCGCAGGCTGCCGGCACCCTCCATGTTTTTCGGCACGATCGTCGGATTGCCCGGAATGTGCTTGCCGAGATGGCGCGCGATGGTACGGGCGTAGAGGTCGTAAGCGCCGCCGACGCTGTACCCAATGTACAGATCGACGTTCCTCCCCTTGTAGAAATCCGCCGCTGTCTGCGCGTGGGCGACGGCCATCGGCGCAAACGCAAGGAGCGCGGCTGCAATGCCGCGCATCCCGAACTCAAGACGCATTGCTGCTCCTGGGCGTAGCTGGATTATTGCTGGTTAAGCTCGAATCCGGGCGCTGGTTCCACCAAATCGAACCAATCGTATCCCATTTCCTTGACCATGCGGTTGCTCATCACGCTGAGCCGCGCCTCGGCGCTGGCGAAATGCTGATGCGTGGTGAAGGGCGGTATGTAGACGTAGTCGCCCTGCTTCCATTCGAATTTCTTGGGCACCTCTGCCCATTCCCATTTGAACGTCTCGAGGCACTCGAATCTCATGTCCCAATGCAGGTCGTAGCCGGAGCCTTCGACCACGAAGACGATCTCTTCCCACATGTGCCGGTGCTTGCCCGATCGCTCGCCCGGCTTGAGAAACTGCATATACGCCTCGACGCAGCACTCGCGTGTGTTGAGCCGGTGATGGACGAGGTGCTTGATTAGCCCGTCAGGCGAGCGCTCCCATGGCATCTCCTCGGCTTTCACCACGTTGGGGAGCGTTGCATAGCGGTCGCGGAAATCCTTGGAGGCCGCGATGTCGTCGGCATGAAAGCTGCAGGTGCCGCTGCCGGATAATGCCGCGCGCTTATCCTCGAAGGTCATGACGTGCCGGCTCCCTCAAATATCAGATGGCGGTTTGTAGTCCTCCTGACCGGGCGGCAATTTGTCCGGTGGCCATTCCACGATTTTCTGGAAGAGGAGATGCATGAACAGGAACAGCGGCTTTGCCTTGAACACGAGCAGGATCGCTTCCTCATCGGGATCGTCGTTGAAGTGCTGGTGCACGCAGCCGTTCTCGACAATCATCACGTCGCCCGCTTGCCATGGAATGTGCCGGCCGTCGTGCACATCGTGCCCGCGTCCCTTGAGCACGTAAAACACCGCGCTGTTGAGGTGACCGTGCTTCTGCCCGTACGCGCCCGGCGCGTACGCCTCGATATGCGACTCCATCGATTGAATGATCGAAGTCGCCTGCGGGCTGATCACGCTCTTGCCGAACTGTCCGGGACCGCCCTTCCAGGGCACCTCCTTGGACGGATAGACGCGCTTCTCCTCGAGCAGCGCCTTGTAGAGATGGCTGTAGGTGCCTTCCAGCGCGCGCACGAAGGTGCGTTTCTTCGCCCACCGCTCCCATTTTTCGTGCTTCTTCTCCTCGGCATATTCGTCAGGCTGGTTGTGGCCGATGCCGGGGCGCACCTGGTCGTACATGCCTGTCATTCCGCCGCCTCCTTGGACCAGGCCGTGTTTGTGCGTGCGCCGGTCATTCGCGGCGCGCGTATGAATGCAGTCATTACGGGATTACGCCGTGGCGCGCAACGCTCGGCGCGAGCGGCAGACGCGTTCGCGGCAATACAGTTCGAGATCGCGCGCTGGTCGAACCGGAGGTTGCCGCCGCGCGACCGGGTCAGCTAATCGGCCGCATAAAACGGCGTTGCCGTATGCTGCTTGAGATCGCCGAGAGCAAGGACTCGGGCGCGCAGTTGCGCCAGGTTGCCTCGTTTGTTGAGCGCGCGGCCACAGATTTTCTCGGCCGCTTCTTTTTCGCTCGCGGCCTCGACCTTCTGCCAATTGTGGTCGCGATCCCACTGGCCGTCCGGCCAATGCTGGACCTGATAGATCCGCCTGGTTTGCATGGAATCCCCCCGTTCCCTTGCAGCAGCGGATACGAACCTTTTTTGACGACAATCGGGCTCCACGGTGCGTCGATGATGGAATCGGGGGCCGCGTTCTCGCCCGATTCGTCATGCGCCGAGTGAGATGCGCCGCAGCAAACGCGACGCCGTCAGGGCGGGCAGCGAACCTACATTAACGTTGCGTTAACGTCCGAACGCAGGCCCGTTATTTCTTCTTTCCGCGGGTTCTGTTTCTGCCGGCGGCCGCTGTCCGCGATTTTGCCGGCTTGAGCCCGGCGGTCTGCGGGCGCGCGACCTCGGCGAGGCCCTTCATGCGCGGCAATCCGGCGGCGGCCCACGTCGCTTCAGCCTTTTGCAGACGCGTGACCCAATACTCCCAGGCGCGTTCGACTCCGCGCGAACCGAGATTATGGCTGCCGCATTTCTCGGCTTCCCCCGGCGTGAGCGGTCCCAGCGTGCCGATCGCCATGGCGCGCAGCTGCAGCTCGGCATTCCGGGTGGTGTAGATCGATCGGAACACGCATTCCCGCAACGATCCTCCGGCCAGCGACGCGCCATGCCGGCGCAGCAACAGCATGAAATGGGGACCGAGCGCGCGGGCGTGCGAGGCGCCTTCCTCCGGCGTTCTCACCAGGAGATTGGTGTCGCCGAATTCATCGCGGCTGTCCCAGAACGGCACCTGGTCTCCCATGCTGGCGCCCAAATGGAACAGCGGCACCAGCTCCACGCCGGTCGCGCAGAACGGCAGCACCGCTGGCGCGTGATGATGACACACCGACTTGACGTCGCTGCGCGCTTTGTAGATCTCGCCGTGGATCACCATCTCGCTGTAGAGCCGGACGTTGGTCGGCACAACCGGCTTGGAATCGAGCGTCATCTCCAAAATATCGGACGGCTCGACCAGCTCCGAGGCGCGATGCCGCGAGATGAAATAGCGCTCGGGATTTTTCGGGCTGCGGACGCTGATATGTCCGAACGCGTCGATGATGCCTTCGTTGGCGAGAATTCGATTTGCGACCGCAAGCTCGTGACGCAATTCGGCGAACGGATCAGGCATGGATGGTTCCTCAGTTGGATTGATGAGCGACGACTCTTGCCGTATGCCCGGGCTCGTCCGGCTCGTCCCGGGCATCCACGACTTCATGCGGTCGCAGTGCTTAAGGCAACCCGGCCATGACGAAAGGGGTTAGCCATCGCGCTACGCGCATCCAATCTTGCTGAGAATGTCGTCGAATTTTTCTTTGACCTTCCGAGTGAGCTCGGGCGACGCACGCGCCACCATGGGAAAGTCCTTGAGCCGCTCGAACGGCCGACAGGCGTCGATGATCGCGCGTGAATTGGTCGAGCTTCCCTTGTCGAGCAGGGGATCGAGCGGGCCGCTCCAGGCGCGACGCACGAACTCGATATCCTGCGCCGGGTCGCAGCGTGTGCACATCGCCCACATCACGTCGAACATGTCGCTCGGGTCGACGTCTTCGTCGACCACCACCACGAAGCGCCCGAGATAGGACGCGGACTGGCACCCTGCGGCCAGCAGGCCGGCTTGCCGAGCGTGCCCGGGGTAAGCCTGCTTGATGGCGATCACGTTGAACATGCGTGCGCCGCCGAATTCATGCACCCAGACACCGGTAATCCCGGAAAGGCCGGCGCGCTCGACCTCGTCCCAGATCATCCCGGCCTTCATCACGCATTTGGAAAACGAGAAATCCGATGGCGGCCGCATCGGCGAGGCGATCCCGAGAATCGGATCGCTGCGGTAGTAGACGCGTTTGACCTCGACGACCGGCTGCTCGCTCGGGCTCGATGCGTAATAGCCCGTGAACTCGCCGAATGGACCTTCCTTCGCCGTAACGGTCTCGACCATCTCGCCTTCGAGCACGATCTCGGCATGGGCGGGCATCGGCAGCCCGTGCAGCTCGCTCAACACGATTTCATACGGCTCCCCGCGATGACCGCCGGCATAGTCGAATTCGGAAAGCCCGTATTTGAGTTCATTGCCCCCCGCGAGAAAAAGGAGCGGGTCGTGTCCGCAGGAGATCAGCACCGGGCAGGATTTTCCCGCGCGGAAGTATTTCTCGCGAATCTGCCGGCCATGCTTGCCCGGTGAAATCCAGAGCGACACGTGGGTTTTGTCCTGCACCATCGCGCGATACGTCGCGCCGTTGACCCAGCCGTCTTCGGGGTCACGCATGATCACGAGGTCGTCGGTGCCGATGTAGCGGCCCCCGTCGTGCTCGTGCAGCAGCGGCACGGGAAATTTCCAGAGATCGACCTTGCCCTCGCGATCGATGTTCTCGAACACCGCACCTTTCGCGATGATCTTCGGAGCAACCGGCCGGTGCGTCTTCATGCGATCCCGATAGGCGCGCACCACGTCCAACGGATGCCTCGGCACTGGCAGTCCGAGCGTGATCGCCAGGCGTTTCGACGAATTGGTCGCGCCGGAAAGAAGCCGCATCCCGGAGGGATAGCCGGGCACGTTGTCGAACAGGATCGCTGGCGCTTCCGGGCGGGCGTGGTTCACGATTTCCGCCAGCGTGCCCATTTCCAGCTTCCAGTCGGCACCACCGATGCGCACGATTTCGCCCGCGCGGTCCGCGCGCGCGATGAATTCGCGCAGATCGGCGTGCGGCCGATCGTAGGCGTTGAACTTGTGAGTCTGAGCTTTTTCCAGCATGGCGCCTCCTTGCGTTCCCAGGTTTTGCCACGGCTTCGATGACTTGTCATGTCGGTCGCATGCGGGGAGCCGAGACTGCTTTCCCGGTGCGGAGCGGCCGAGTAAGCTTCTGCATAACGACAAATATCTGGAGGACGGAATGCCGGCCGTGCGCGCCGTGGCGCTTATTTGCGCGTGCTTCCTGTTCGGGACGGTCAGTTCTCGCGCCGATGATCCATTCTATCGCGGCAAGCGGATCACCCTGCTGATCAATTTCGCCTCTGGCGGACCAACCGACATCGAGGGCCGCCTGTTCGCCAAGCACGTCGGGCGGCACATCGAAGGCCAACCCAGTATCGTTGTTCAGAACATGGAGGGAGCGGGCGGCATCGTCGGGGCGAAATATCTGGGAGAAGTGGCGCCGCGCGACGGCACCGCGGCCGGATACTTCACCGGCACTGCCTTCATTTACGCGCTCGATCCCGACCGCTTCCGCGTCGATTTCAAAAATTACGAATTCGTTGCGACCCAACCCGGCTCGACCGTGCACTTCGTGCGCACCGATGTTCCGCCCGGAATGCACACACCGAGCGACATCGTGAAGGCCGAGGGGCTCATCGGCGGCGGATTGAGCATCGACACACCCAAGGATCTGCGCATGCGCCTGGCGTTCGACATGCTCGGCATCCCGTATAGGTACGTGACGGGCTATCGCTCGAGCCCGGCAGCGCGGCTCGCGTTCCAGCGCGGCGAGATCAATTTCTTTGCAGAATCGCCGCCAAGCTATCGCAGCGTGGTCGAGCCCAGCCTGGTGAAGACCGGACAAGCGATTCCGGTGTTTTATGATCCCGGCTATGACGGCCAGAACTTTTTTGTGCCTGACGGGATCGCCGGGTTGCGGATGCTGCCGTTCCACGAGCTTTTCCGCAAAATCAGAGGCGGCATGCCATCGGGCCGGTTGTGGGAGATCTACAAATCGATCATCGG
>Ga0209474_10003983_pt1 | contig 12819 bp, 17 predicted proteins | sample GraSoiAngelo_145_FD_185902 | JGI IMG/M metagenome (GOLD analysis project Ga0209474, IMG submission 185902) | Grasslands soil microbial communities from the Angelo Coastal Reserve, California, USA - 14_1009_05_20cm (SPAdes) (version 2) | ecosystem: Environmental > Terrestrial > Soil > Grasslands...
GGGAAGCGCGCGGCCGCGCAAGTGAGTAGAGTGCGCCCGCGCCGTGCTGCAAAGGCGCGGAAAGGAAGGACCCATGGCACAACCCAGGAGGGCGGTCTGGCGCCTGCAAGTCGGCGAAGAAGCGCCCGAGTTCGAGCTGACGGCCACGGGCGACAAGGCCGGCAAGGGCGGACCGCAGAAGAAGATCCGCCTGAGCGACTTCCGCGGCAAGAAGAACGTGGTGCTCGCGTTCTATCCCGCGGCGTTCACACCGGTCTGAACGGTGCAGATGCCCTCGTACGAGGAGGATCTCTCCGAGTTCGAGCGGCGCAATGCCCAGGTCCTGGGCATCTCGACCGACCAGGTTTTCAGCAACGAAGCATGGGCGAAGTCGATGGGCGGCCTCTCGTATCCGCTGCTCAGCGACAACTGGCCGTACGGTTACGTCGCCACGCTGTACGGCGTGCTGCGCGGCTCGGGCACGACGGAGCGCGCGATCTTCGTGATCGACCGGCAGGGCGTCATCCGGTACATCGACGTTCACGACATCGCGGAGCAGCCGCCCACGGACAAGATCATGGAGGCGCTCGACAAGCTGAGGTAGCGATGGAGAAGGCGCTCGAGCTGTCCCGGTATTGCGTGCCGTTCACGCCCTTCCGGCGCAAGCTGGAGGAGTCGCTCGTGTGCCTGGTGAGCACGGCCGGCGTGCGGGCGAAGAGCGACGCGGCGTTCAACGTCGAAGGGGACAACTCGTTCCGACGTATCGACGCGAGCCTGTCGGCTTCGGAGCTGGCGGTCGACGATTCGCACTACGACCACGGCTGCATCGACAAGGACGTGAACTGCGTCTTCCCCATCGACCGGTTGCGGGCGCTGGCGCGCGAACGTCGCATCGCGGGCCTCACCGACGAGCACTTCTCCATGGGCTTTTCACAGGCATTGCGCGAGCTGCGTGAGACGACCATCCCGCAGCTCGCGCGCGCCGTGAGCGCGGCGCGACCCGACGCCGTCCTGCTCACCGGCGGCTGACGCCTCTGCCACCGCACCGTGGTCACGGTGCAGCGCTCCATCGAGATGCTAGGCGTACCGACCGTACTCATCACGGTGGAGCCGGAGGAAAGCGCGCAGGCGCGTCCACCGCGAGCCCTTTGCCCCCGCGGGTTCATCGCTGGCCACAGCCTCGGACGCGCGAACGACGAGTCCTTGCAGAAATGGATCGTGATGGACGCGCTGGAGCTGCTCCTCGCCGATCCGAAGCCCGGCGAGGTGATCGCGCGCGATTATACGTAGAGGGCGTCTCCGGGTTCGGAGACGCCCAGGGTCACGCTCCGCGTGTGCAGGCGCAGACCCGCGCCTCCGGCGCGGAGCGCCTAATGGATCCCGGCGTTGGTCGGCGTCCGACCGGCGCGCGAGGCCAGAAGCTGGATCGCGTGCCGGTAGCCGTGCAGCGTTCCCACGTCGACGTACGCCTCGCCGGCGCGCACGCCTTGTGCGCGCCCGCCGCGCGCGAGCCACGCATTGACGAGCGTGCCGACATATTCGTCCTTGCGCGAGCGCGTGACCCACAGCTCGTGCAGGTCGGTCAGGATGCGGCCGTTCAGCTTGAACGCGCCCCAGATCCAATCGCTCTTCGGTTCCGACGGTTTCACCTGGACCTCCCGCACGGACCCCGTATCGTCGGTCACGACGACGTCGAACAGCTGCGGCCGCTCGACCTGGAAGAGCAGGAACGACAGGCCGCTCCCGAGCCGGCAGAACCCGTCCTCCGGAAACCAGACGGTATCCGGTAATCCGACGAGCACGTCCTCGTGCGGCGGGATGAACGGGACCGCGCGAAACAGCGCATCGCAGAGGCCAGCGGGACGTTGCTGGACGGCGTAGCAGACATGGGCGCGTCCGATCGCGCCGCCGAAGTACTCGACGATGTCCGATTTCCCCGGCGAAATGACGAAGCACAGCTTGTTCGTGCCGGCGCGCAACATCCGTTCGACGAGGTATTCGCTCACTGCGCGCGGCCTCTCGGCTTCGGCATCCGGGCGGCTGCCGACGGGCAACAGCTCCTTCGAGAACGCCAACGGCTGGATGCGACTGCCGATCCCCGCGGCCGGAATGATGCCCCACATGACCTACGCCTCCTGCTCCAGCAAATCGATCAGCTCGCGCGCGCGTCGATCCGCCGTGTGATCCGAAAGCGCGCGCTCCCTGGCCGCCCGGCCGATGCGCCGCAGCTCGTCCGGCGTCCGCGATAGCGCATCGACGGCGTCGTCCGAGGTGCGCGCGACGAGAATCTCCTCCCCGGGTGCGAAGAACGTCTCGAGCCCCTCCCACGCGTCGCTCAGCACGGGCGTCCCGCACGCGGCAGCCTCGAACAGCCTGCCGGAGGGGCACCATCCCATCGCCGCCATCGGCGCACGCGTCACGTTGAGCGTGATGGGCGAGGAGCAATAGAAGGCGGGGTGCTCGCTGGGAGGCAGGTGACGCACGAAAAAGACGTTCGGCAGCCATGGGAATTCGGCCGGGTATTGCGCGCCGCCGATGAGGAACTTGCGGTCGGTCAATCGCCGCGCGGGCGCGAGGAAGAGCGTCTCGAGCGCCTGTTGGCGATTGGCGGCGTACGTTCCGAGATAAGAGAGATCGCTCCGGTAAGCTTCCTGCGGCGGCACGGGATGGTGCACGGCCGGATCGACGCTGCCGTACAGCGTCGCGGTCCGCTTCGCGCCAAGGATGTCGCGTAGCGCGGTGAGCGCCTCGCCGCCCGTGAAGCTCAGGACGAGATCATAGCCGGCGAGACCGCGGGGGCCGATGTACTCCACACCAAGTCCTTGCCGTGCCCGCTCGACGGTGACCGGGCTATCCATGTCGTAGAACACCTTCGCGGGCGCGCGCGACGACGCCACGAGGTCGCCGGCAGCGACGCCATCCGGACAGTACGAAGTGACCATTGCTACGTCGCATTCCGAGAGCGCTCCTCGAGCTTGAGGCAGAGCGTCTTCCCAGTCGTCGTACAGGCGAAGCTGCCCTCCAGGAACTTCGAACAGGTCGCGGTGCGGCGCGTAAAACGGCAAGTCCCGCTCGAAGAACGTGATCGCGTGGCCGAGTCGCGCCAGCGCGGCGGTGAGCCCCCGCCAAAGCGTCGCATGCCCGTTTCCCCAACTCGTACTGATCGTGAGGCCGAATACGACGAGCTTCACCCGGCGAAGTTGGCGCCGCCGCCCTCGCCGTTCCAGTGCGGAGGCGGTGGTATGCCGCCGAGCGCACGAGCTGCCGACCGTGTCGGGTGCTCCACGTCGGGTTCACGCCGCGCCGGGGCGTCCGTAGCTTCCGGATCCCTAACCAGGAGAAACCGAATGAACTTCAAGGAGAAAATCGCGACGCTCTTCGCCACCGCCGTGATGGTGGTGGCGGTAGCGGCGCTTGCTCAGGGCAGCAGTGCGGGCAGCGGCGCGGGCGGCACGTCCGCCGGCGCGCAGGGTAGTACGACGGGACAGTCCTCGGCTGGAGCGATCGGCACGGGTCAGAGCGGCTCCACTACGGCCGGTGCGAGCGGAACGCTCGGAACCGATCAGAGCACGACGGGATCCAGCAGCTCGACGATGGGTACGCCCAGCGCGAGCTCGGGCGCAGGCCAGAGCGGATCAGTTGGCAGCAGCACCAGCACGACGGGTACGCCCGGAGCGAGTTCGGGCAGCGACATCGGAACCTCGTCCTCGTCCTCGAGCACCGGGACCGCGGGCTCCGACACCTCGAGCTCGCGAAGCCAGTCGCCCGAGGGACGCTCTGGGCCGACGACCTCGCGCGGCAGCAGCTCGACGACGACTCCGCGTTCGTCGACCAGCACGACTGGTCAGACCGGCACTTCGACCGATCAGACGACGAATCCGTCGACCGGCACGACCGACACCAGCACCGGGATGGGCACCAGCTCGACGACGGGAACGCCGGGCGCGAGCGGCTCGATCGGAACCTCGTCGACGACGGGCAGCACGACGGAGACGGGGTCTGGAATCAACTCGACGACCACTGGGAACACGTCCGGCAGCGTGACCACGACGCCGGGCAGCGGGAATACCCTGCCGGGCAGCACCAGCACGACGACCACGCCGGGTAGCACCACGACGAACCCGAGCGGGACGAACACCACGGGAACCGATACCAACACCCCCAAGTAAGAACTCGTACGGCACGATCGGGGCCGGGTCCCACGTCAGGGGCCTGGCCCCGTGTGTTTCTAGATTCCGCCGAGGTGGATGACCGGCATCAGTGTTCCGCCACTTTCGCGCGCGATCGCGAGGAGGCGGTCGTCGCGCAACGCGCGCACGAATGGTTCGGGTTCCGGGAAGCCCTCCGGCAGCGGCCATTCCGGCGTGCGTAGCGTTCCGACACCAATCGTGGCGCCTTGACGAAGCGTGCGCACTTCGCTCTCGTCGACGATCCGCTCGCGGAGCCACGGCAACACGTCTGCGCCGCGCACGAGCTCGCTTCGGCCCGGTCCTGGGTCGCGCCAAGGCCCGATGGTAGCGCGCGACAGCGCGGCGACATGGGCGCGGCACCCAAGAGCGCGGCCGAGATCGCGCACGAGGGAGCGCACGTAATATCCGCCCCGGACGACGAGCCGCAGCTCACTCGAGATCGGCAAGTCATGCGCGATCCACCGGGCCTCGTGCAGGTAGACGCGCACGGCGCGAAGCTCGACGTGCTCGCCCCGATGCACGCGCGCATACGCGCGCTCGCCGGCCAAGCGCTTGTTGCTCGTCGCCGGCGGGACCTGCTCGCGCCACCCGACGAACGGCGCGATTGCGTCGTCCAGGCGCCGGGGAGTCAACGTCGATGCGTCGCCGCGCGCGACGACCTGGCCGAGAGGGTCGCCGTTGTCCGTCTCCGCTCCCCACGAGATGCGGGCGTCGTATTGCTTCGGGATCGGGTGCAGCAGTTCGAACAAGCGTGTGGCGCGCCCCACGAGGATGGGCAACAAGCCTTGCGCGAACGGATCGAGCGCACCGCCGTGGCAGACGGGCACCTTCCGCGCGCGCGCCGCCGCCTCGCTGATGAATGGCTGCACGAGCGAAAAGCTCGTCGCTCCGGGCGGCTTGTGCAGCAGATGGATGCCGGGCTCGAGCGGGTCCATTGGCGTGCGTGTACCATTCGCGGCGGCTACAATGCGCCGATGACGCGCCTGATTGCGGTCGTGCTCCTTGCGTCAGCGCTGCTTGCCCGCGCCGACGAACCGCGTGTACCGATTCTCGTCGAGCTGTTCACCTCCGAAGGGTGCTCCAGTTGCCCGCCGGCGGACGCGCTCCTCGCGCGGCTCATCCGTGAGCAACCGATTCGCGGCGTCGAGATCGTCGCGCTGTCGGAGCATGTCGACTACTGGGATTCCCTTGGGTGGCGCGATCCGTATTCCAGCGCGGCCTTTACCGAACGCCAGCAGACCTACGCGGGACGTCTGCGGCGCTTCAACATCTACACGCCGCAGGCGGTGGTGGACGGGCGCGCCGACGTCCTGGGCAGCGACGACGGAGGAATCCGGTCGGCGGCGGCTCGCGCAGCCGCGGGAGCACACGGCACAATCGACGTGCGGCGCACCGCGAACGGGCTGCATGTCACGGTCGCACTACCGCAGCACCGCGGCTCCGAGGTCTTCCTCGCCGCCGTCGACGATCCGCCTCCGGCGCGTGTCGCTCGTGGCGAGAACGCCGGCAGGACGCTCTCACACGTCTCCGTCGTTCGCGACCTCAAGCGCCTTGGGCGCTTCGACGGCCCGACCTGGACGGGAGACGTCACTCTCGACGATCGGCTTCGGCGATTGCGGCTCGTGGCATTCGTCCAGGAGCAGCCGAGCGGGCACATCCTCGCTTCGGGCACCTGGTCCGCTCCGGCGGGAATGTAACGAATCCGCGCGAACGGAGACTGTGCCTGGAAGTGCCCGTGTACCGTCCGGGGGCGGTGCCGGGCGCGGAGGGAAATCCCTCGGGAGTCCGGTCGGATGTTGACGTGTCAGCAGATGACGGAGCTGGTCACGGCGTACCTAGAGGGCGCCTTGCCATTTCCCGACCGTCTGCGCTTTCAATTTCACCTCGGAACGTGCCGACATTGCCGCAGGTACCTGCGCCAGATGCGAACGACCGTGCGGCTGTTGCGGCGCGTCCGCGCGGAGCCTGTCCCTGACGCCGTGATGCAGTCGCTCCTCGAACGCTTCCGCTCCTGGAAATAAGCGCGGTTACAGCCGCTTCTCGATCCACGAGGCGATCGCCAGAAGGCGCGCGTCGTCGTTACGCATCCCGACGATCTGCAGCCCGATGGGCAAACCCGCGGGGCCCTTCAGCACCGGAAGCGAGATGCAGGGACATCCGAGGAGCGTCCAGGCGCGGCAGAACGCGGGATCGCCAGTGCTTTGCAGCCCGATCGGCGCCTCGCCCAGAGCGGCGGGCGTCAACAGAGCGTCGACGCTGCCGAACACGTCGTCGAGCTCGCGGCGGCCGCGCTCCGCGACCACGCGCCTCGCGCAGCCGCTCCGGTGCGCACCGCTCTCCCTCTTCCAGCAATGCCCGGAAGGTGGGGCTGAGCCGAGCGTCATTGCGCTGCCGTTCCTCGCGGAAGACCTGTGCCGCTTCCACGGCCATGACGATGGCTTGTGCCGCCGCCAGCCCCGCGAACGCCTCGATGTCGCGCACCTCGGCGCCCGCGCTGCCCAACCGCACTGCCGCGTCTTCGACGAGGCGTTGCGTGGTCCTTTCTGCTCGCGCCCACTGATCGGTCCGGCACAGCCCGAGCCGCGGCGGCCGGGCGAGCTCCACGATCGCCGCAGGCCGCGCTCCTCCCGAGAGCGCTGCCGCGATCCATGGAACGTCGGCGACCTGCCGCACGAAGAAACCCAGCGTGTCGAGCGATGGCGCGAGCGGGTGGACGCCCTGCAAGTCGAACGCGCCGAACGTCGGCTTGTAGCCGACCGCGCCGCAGAACGACGCCGGGCGGATGACGGAGCCCGCCGTCTGCGATCCGAGCGCGGCGGGGAGCATGCGATCGCCGACGGCGGCGGCTGAGCCACTGGAAGAGCCGCCCGGCGTGCGCGAGGGATCGTGCGGGTTGCGCGTCTTCCCTCCGACGTACGCCGCGAACTCCGTCGTGACCGTCTTCCCGAGAATCACCGCGCCGGCCGCGCGCAGTGCGCGAACGCACGCGGCGTCCGCTTTCGGTTGGTGTCCCTCGTAGATCGAGCTGCCATAGGTCGTCGGAAGGTGCGCTGTGTCGATCAGGTCCTTGATACCGACCGGCAACCCGCGCAGGAGCGGCCGGTCGGCGCGAGCGTCGATCCGGCGCGCCTGCTCTACCGCGTCGGGCGCGAGTGCCTGCCATGCCTGCACTTGGGGCTCTCGCTCGTCGATGCGCGCGAGGCAATCGCGCACCAGTGCCTGCGCGGAAAGCTCGCGCCGATCCAGCAGCTCCACGGCGCGCGCGACCGGCAGGTCGTGCGCGGTCATGCCCGGCACCAGCCGCGCGCGATGCGCACGAAGGTTTCGACGGCCTGCTCGATGCGCGTGACCGAGCACCACTCGTCCGTCTGGTGGCACAGCGCCATTTCGCCCGGGCCGAGCACCACCGTCGGAACGCCCCCGTACGCAGGCGTGAGGACGCTCGCGTCCGTGAAGTACGTCGCGCTGCCGGGCCGTGGCCTCTCGCCGCTCACCTCGCGCACGGCCTCGATGACGCGCTGGACGAACGGGTCGTTTTCATCGGTACGGACGCCTTCCAGGTCGACGATCGGCAAAAGCTCGACGTCGGGGCCGAGGACGCTCGCGAGCTGCGCGCGCACTTCCGCATGGCGCTGCGCCGGAATCGTGCGGATGTCGATGCCGACGACCGCCTCGTCAGGAACGGAGTTGACGTTCAGGCCACCGGCGAAAGTGCCGACGTTCAAGCTCGGCTTGCCGAGGAGCGGATCCGCGGCCACGTCGAACGTGAGATTCGCCAAGTCGAGCACGGCGCGCGCCGCCTTGACGACGGCGTTCACACCGCGCTCTGGCATCGACCCATGTGCCGTCACCCCGCGCACACGCGCGCGCAGCCATAGCGCACCCTTGTGGCCGATCACCGGCTGATTGCCCGTCGGTTCGGCGACGAGCAGCGCGCCGGCGCGCCCGAGTGCCAAAGGGGTGCGCGCGAGGTGCGCGGCGCCTTCGCAGCCGGTTTCCTCGCCGGCCACCAACACGACCGTCAACCCCGGCCCGCGCAGCCTTGCTTTCGAGAGCTGCAGCGCAGCGGCGACGATTGCCGCGACTCCACTCTTCATGTCGGTGGATCCGCGGCCGTACAGCCTGTCACCCGCGACTTCTCCCGAGAACGGATCGTGGCTCCACGGCACCGCGCCGAGAGGAACGGTATCCAGATGGCCCGCCAGGCAGAGCGGCGCGCCTTCCGCGCCTTCGCGCCTCGCGACGACGCTCGCGCGGCCCGGCGCGAACTCGTACGTCGACACGGACCAGCCGGCCTCCTCGAGCAGCTTGCCCACGCGGTCCGCGGCGGGACGCTCCAGGTCGAGCGGGTTCACCGTCCTGATCCGGACGAGCTCCTGCGTCAGCGCGACGGCGTTCATCTGGCAGCCTCCCCGAAGTAGGCCTCGCGCACTTGCGCGTTGCCGAGCAGGTCCTGCGCCGTACCCTGCGCCACCACCCTGCCCTTGGACAGCACGTAGCCGCGGTCCGCAATCGCGAGCGTCTGATGCACGTTCTGCTCGACGAGAAAGACCGTCACGCCCTGCTCGTTGATGCGGCGGATTACGGCGAAGTTCTCCTTCACCAGGAGCGGCGAAAGGCCCAGCGAGGGCTCGTCCACCAGAAGCAGCTTCGGCGCGCTCATGAGTCCGCGGCCGATGGAGACCATCGCCTGTTCGCCGCCCGACATCGTGCCCGCAAGCTGCGTTCGCCGTTCGGCGAGACGCGGAAAGACCTCGAAGACACGGTCGAGCCGCTGCCGGATGACATTCGCGTCGCGCTCCACGTAGCCACCGAGAAGGAGGTTCTCCAGCACCGTGCAGCGGGGGAAGACCTTGCGCCCTTCCGGGATGGCGGCGATGCCGAGCGCGACGATGCGGTGGGTGGGCAATCGCGACAGGTCGCGACCCTCGAAGAGGATCCGCCCGCGGCGCGGTGGAGTCAGTCCGAGAATCGAGCGGATGAGCGTCGTCTTGCCGGAGCCGTTCGAGCCGAGCAGACAGGTGATGCTCCTGGGATGGACGGAGACGTTCACGTCTTCGAGCACGTCGGCCCGATCGTACGCGGTGAACAGCCCTTCGATGACCAGGCCCTGCGCCATCTTCACTCCAGCCCCAGGTAGGCTTGCCTCACCAGCGGGTCGCGCGCCACCTCGCCGTAGGTTCCCTCGGCGATCTTGCGCCCATAATTGAGGACGACGCACCGGTCCGTGATGCGCTCGATGACGCTCATCTCGTGCTCGATGAGGATGATGGTCAGGCGCGCCATCCGTCGCTTGACGAGGAGCAGGTCGTCCATGAGCCGCTGAGTCTCCTCGTGCGTCATCCCCGCGGACGGCTCGTCGAGCAGGAGGAGCTGCGGGCGGCTGATGAGCGCGCGGCAGATCTCGATGCGGCGGCGGTCGATCATGGGAACTCGCGCGACCGGATCGCCGAGGCGCGAGGCGAGCGGCTCGTCGAATGTCCGCAACAGCTCGATCGCGTCCGCGCGCGCTTCTTCCACCTGCCGCGCCAGCGCGCCTCGCCGCACCAGGTTGAACCACAGCCTGTGGTCGAGGCGCTGGTGGTTGCCGATCATCAGGTTGTCGAAGATCGACAGCGGCAGGCACAATCGCGAACGCTGGAAGGTGCGGGCGATCCCGGTGCGGTAGACCTCCTGCGGCCGCAGATCGGTGATCCGTTTTCCGGCAAACTCCACCTCGCCGGATGTCGCGGGGAAGATGCCCGTGAGCACGTTGAAGAACGTCGTCTTGCCCGATCCATTTGGGCCGATGAGCCCCAGGACGCGCCCTTCCTCGAGGTGCAGGTCCATTCCGTCGAGCGCCACCACGCCGCCGAACCGGCGTGTCACCTTCGTGCAGGAGAGGAGCTGCGCGGTCACGTCCGTCCTCGTAGCCCTTCGAGGCGCCGCATCTGCCTAGGCAGCAGGCCGACCGGGCGGAAGATGAGGATCAGCACGACCATCGCGGCGAAGAGCAGGAACCGGTATTCCTGCAGGACCTGGAGCTTCTCGGGGAGGACGACGATGATCGCCGAGGCCAGCGCGACGCCCCACGGGTTTCCGACGCCTCCGAGAAGCAGAATCGAGACGAGCACCAGCGACTCGCCGAAGCTGTAGTTGTTCGGCGCGATGAAGCCGACCATGTGCGCGGACACGGCGCCGGCGACGCCGAGGAGAAAGTTCCCCAGCGTGAACGCGACCGTCTTCCAACGGGCGATGTCGAGCCCGAAGGCAGCCGCGGCCGTTTCGTCGAGGCGTACGGCGTCGAGATCGATGCCGATCCAGGAGCGCTCCAGCCTCTGCACGAAGATCCAGGCGATGGCGAGCAGGATGAGCAGGAGCGCCAGGTAATTCACATAGAACGACCCGTCGAACGGGCCGACCTCGACCGGGTCGTTGAACCGCCAGGGACCGATGCGGATCTCGCGCAGCTTGAGACCCTGCGGACCGCCCAGTGCGTCGTTCACCTCCAGGAACGTGCGGAAGAGGAGCGCGAAGGCGATGGTGATGAGCGCCGCGTAATGGCCACGCGTCCGCAGCACGGGAACGACGATCAGCGTGCCGATCGCTGCCGCCATCGCGCCGCCGACCAGGAGCACGATGAGGTGCGGCAGGCCCGTCGCTCGCGAGAGTACCGCGGCCGTGTAGCCACCCACGCCGAAAAAAGAAGCGCCGGCGAAGTTCAGCACCCCGGCATAGCCGAGCTGGATGTGGAGACCGAGGCAGGCGATCACGACGATGAGGACGCGCGCGACGAGGAGCAGCTCGAAATCGTCCTGGCGAAGCGCAAGGCACAATGCGGCGACGGCCAGCAGCGCGAACGCCTGCGACACTCGCTCCGGCACCGCCGGAAGGCGATCCAACACGCGCGTCCGGGTAGCGACCACGCCTCCTGCGACGCCGAGCACGACGAGAACGCCGAGCGCCTGCTGCGATTCGGCGCGCAAGAACGTCCACGCGTACAGCGCGAGCGCCGCCGCAATCGCCGCGGCTGCGAGAGCGCCGCGAGCGCGGCTCATACCCGCTCGCTCGCGCGTTCGCCGATGAGCCCCGTCGGACGCACGGCCATCAGCACGATGACGACCGCGAACGCGAACACGTCCTTGTAGGCGCTGGCAAACGGAAGGGCGACCGCGCCGATCGTCTGCAGGGCGGCGAAAAGGAACCCGCCGAGGACGGCGCCATACAGGTTCCCGAGGCCGCCGATGATGGCGGCGGCAAATCCGATGACTCCGAGGAGCAGGCCCATCCCGAAGTAGATCTCGTTGTAGTAGAGCCCATCCATGACTCCGGCGAATGCCGCGAGAGCGGAGCCGAGCGCGAAGGTGAAGAGGACCACGGCGCGGAAGTCGATGCCCATCGTGCGCGCCGTCTCTTCGTCCTGCGCGACGGCGCGGATGGCGAGCCCGAGGCGCGTGCGCGTGATGAACAGATGCGTTCCCGCGATGAGCAGCGCGCCGGTGACGAGCAGGATGGCGTTGTCGAGCCTGAGATTGAACGTGCCGAAGGCGTAGCCGGTCGTGGGAAGCAGCGCCGGGAAGCGCTGCGGCTGCGACCCTCCCGGGTAGAAGAGGCGGATCGCCTCGCGCAGCACGGTGCCCATCATCAGCGTGACGAGAAGCACGTTGAGCGACGGCGCGCCCTTGAGCGGCAACACGACGAATCGCGCGACGAGCGCGCCGATCGCGGCGGTGGCGAGCGCGGAGAAGACGACCACGAGCGCGAGTTGCACCGCGGGCGACGCGACTCCGAGCTTCACCAGTCCCAGCCACGCGCCCAGCGCGACGAACGCGCCGAACGCGAGCACGTCGCCGTGCGAAAACTGGATGATGTCCAGCACGCCGAAGAAGAGCGTGAATCCAACGGCGACGAGCGCGTACATCATGCCCAGCATCACGCCGTTCATGACGTACTGGCCGAGAAGGCCGAACGTCATGACTCACTTCCCGCGCAGCTTCCGCTTGCCGCTCGCGTATTCGCTGTCTTCCCACAGGACCCATTTGCCATCCTGGACGACGTACTTGGTGATCACCGGGACGGTGTTCTGCCCATGCTCGTCGAAGGTGACCTTGCCGACGATGGTGTCGCGGTCCTTCACCTTCGCGAGCTCCCCGATGATCTTCTTGCGGTCGGGGCCCACCTTCTCGATGGCGTCCATGAGGATGTCGGCGGCGGCGTAGGCGAACGGGCCATACGCCTCGGTGGGATTCGTGTAGCCCTGCTTGTTGTAGTCCTCGAGGAACTTCTTTCCGCCGGGCAGCTTCTCGGCCGGCGCGCCTTCGCGGAAGGCGAGCACTCCTTCGGCGAGCGGGCCGAGCGCCTTGATGAAGTCGTCGTTGACGATCCCCGAGGTGCCGTCGAACTGCGCGTTGAGCCCCAGCTTGTCCATCTGCGCGCGGATGCGCACGCCGATGGGCGTGAGACCGCCGAAGTAGAGCACCTCCGGATTCTGCGCCTTGATCTGCGTCAGCTCGGCGGTGAAGTCCTGCTGATCGGCGGTGACGCCCAGGTCGATGACGATCTGTCCGCCGTCCTTGGTGAGGAACTGCGTGAAGTACTTGTCGTGGCCCTTGCCATAGTCGGTCGTGTCGTGAATCACCGCGACGCGCTTGTACCCGTGGCCAGTGACGAA
>Ga0209474_10003985_pt1 | contig 12815 bp, 10 predicted proteins | sample GraSoiAngelo_145_FD_185902 | JGI IMG/M metagenome (GOLD analysis project Ga0209474, IMG submission 185902) | Grasslands soil microbial communities from the Angelo Coastal Reserve, California, USA - 14_1009_05_20cm (SPAdes) (version 2) | ecosystem: Environmental > Terrestrial > Soil > Grasslands...
GGAAGCGCCCCTTTCACGGTCAGGAACGCGCCGTCGAGGATGACGGAGTGGACGGCGCGCCAGTCGGACAGGGACAGCGATTCGAATGGCTTTTCCGGACGCACCGCCGCGTTGTTGACGAGCACGTCGATGCGGCCGAATCGCTCCACGGCCGCCGCAATCATCCGCTGCACGGCCGCTTCGTCCGATACGTCCGCCATCGAGGGGAATGCCTTGGCGCCACGCGAATCGATCTCCGCGACCACCGCATCCACCGCGCTGCGGTTCGCGCGGCCGTTGACGACGACGGCCGCTCCGGCGTCCGCCAGCGCAAGCGCGATGGCGCGGCCGATGTTGCGCCCCGCTCCCGTGACGATCGCGACGCGGCCGGCGAGCTCGTTGCTCATCGACGAACGGTTGCCGCCGTGGCGGCCCACGTCGAGGGAAGGACGCGCTCCGCACGCATCGCGCGCCTCGTCAAACCGGGCACGACGTTCGCGAGTCCGATCACGGCAGCGCTGAGGAAGAGCATCGTCAGCCCGAGCACGGCGATGGCGGCGAGGTCCCCGCTCTCGTTGAGATCGAAGATGAGCACCGAGAGGACCTTCGTCTCGGAGGTGAACAGGATGGCGGCGGCGGACAGCTCGCGAACGACGGCCACGAAGACGAAGCACCAGGTGGCGATGAGCGATGGTCCGAGCAGCGGAGCGGTGACGTCGCGCAACGTCCTGAGGCGAGAGGCGCCGAGGATGCGGCTCGCTTCCTCCATCTCCGGCGACAACGTGCGGAAGGAAGCCTGGAGCTGCTGATACGCCGGGGGGAGCTCGATCGTCACGTATGCAACCAGCAGGATCCACAGCGTGCCGTAGAGCACCACCGGGCCGCGCGTGTACGCGAGGAACAGCCCGACACCGAGCGCGATGGCCGGGATGGCGATCGGTGCAGTCGCGAGAAACGCGAGAACGCGATGGCCTCGACTCGCGGCGCGCGCCGTGAGGTACGAAATGACCAACGCAAGCAGCGTTCCGATCGTCGCCGCGAGAAGCGCGAGCACGAGCGTATTCTTCAGCGCGAGCCTCGTCGAAGACAGCTCGGTGAACACGAATCGGACGTGCTCGAGCGTGAACCTGCTCGACGTCAGCGGCTGCGACGGGATCCGCGAGAAGGCGGCATTCAGCAGCGCGGCGTAAGGCAGGAAGACGGGCAGCGACAGAATTGCCAGACACAAGCCGAGCGCGGGCCATCGCAGGGCTCCGAGGCGAACGGCGCGTGGTTCTCCGCCTCGCCCGCCGACCACGGCGTACCCGCGGCGGCCCAGCACCGCGGACTGGGCGCGCAGCAGCAGCACCGTCACGACGAGCAGAGGCAACGACGCGGCCGCCGCCAGCTCCGGCTTGGGCGGGTACTGGAACAGGCTCCAGATCTTCGTCGTGATCGTGTGAAAGCCCGCCGGCAACGCGAGGATGCCCGGCGCACCGAAGAGCGTCATCGCCTGCAGAAAGGCGACCAGCGCGCCGGCCGCGACGGCGGGCAGGGCGAGCGGAATCGTCACCCGCCGGGCCGTGCGCCACGCGCTCGCGCCGAGCATCGCGGACGCGTCTTCCAGGTCGGACGGGACTCGATCGAGCGCGTTGCTGACGAGGACGAAGACGTACGGGAACGTGTAGCAGGAGACGACGAAGATCAGACCGGGCAACGTGTACACGTCGAAGAGTGCGCCGCCGTCGGTGCTCATCGAGGCACGGCCGAGCTGGTTCAACAGGCCGCTGTTTGGCGCGGCGAGAAGCTCCCACGCGATGGCTCCGAGGAACGGCGGCGTCACGAACGATGCCATCACCAGGAAGCGCACGGCGCGGCGCAGCGGCATGTCGGTGCGCGCCACGAGCCAGCCCATCGGAGCGGCGACGAGGCAGCAGATCACGCTCGCTGACAGTGCGAGAACGAGCGTGGTGAAGAGAGGCTGGATGAACGCCGGATCCGTGAAGAGCAGCCTGAAGTTCGCCAGCGTGAGCTTGCCCGATCGATCCGAGAAGCCGAACACCACGAGCCAGCCGATCGGCAACACGACGAGAATGCAGAGCACGATTGCGAACAGCGCGAGGACGACCGCGGAGAGATCGGTGCGAAAACGCGATGCGAGCGCACGCGACGCCACGCTTCACACCTTGAAAATCTTGCTGTAGCGCGCCTTGATCTCGTCTGCCTGCTTCTCGACCGCGGCGGGATCGTCCTTCATCAGCTTGATTTCCCGCAGGGGTTTGCGGCCGGGCTTGTCCTTGACCAGCTCGTGGAACGAGCGAAGGCCGCCGAAGTCGACCATGAGCTGCTGCGCCTCTCTCGAGAAGAGGAAGCTCTGCAAAAGTCGCGCGGCGTTCGGGTGCGGCGCGTCCTTCAGCACGCCCTGCGGACCGACGATGAGCGGAGTCCCTTCCTTCGGATAGACGATCTCCACCGGCTCACCCTTCTCTTTCAGCTGGAAGAGGTTGTACTCGTTGCCGTCCGCCATCACGGCGCGCTCGCCGAGCGCCAGCTTCTTCGGTGGATCGGTGGACGACTGGACCTGCATCACCTTTTGCTTGGCGAGCTTCTCGAAGTAATCCCAGCCCAGGTCGCGCGCGGTCTGGTACGTCGCCGTCATGATCGTGCCGCTGTATCCGGGATGCCCTTTGACGATCTTTCCCGACCACTTCGGATCGAGCAGATCGGCGAAGCTCTTCGGCGCCTCCTCGGGCTTCACCAGTTTGGTGTTGTAGCCGATGACGCTCAACCAGACGCGCCAGCTGGCGAAGAGGCCATCGGGGTCCTTTTGATCGGCCGCGTAGTGAAGAGCGACGTCCTCCGGCACGTAGGGCGCGAGGATGCCGTCGCGCTTCCACACTATGAAGTGAGCCGCGTCCGAGCTGTTCACCACGTCGACGGCGTGGATGTTGCTCGCGTACTCCTGCCCGATGCGCTGGAAAATCCGCTCGCCGCCCGAGCGCTCCACGCGCAGTTCGATGCCGGGGTACTTCGCCTCGAACGCTTTCCCGAGGCGCTCAGCTACCGGAAGATCGACGGCGGTATACCAGACGACCTTGCCTTCCTTCTTCGCCGCTTCGATCAACTCCGGCGTGACCTTGCTCGCCGCGGGAGCTGCTGCACGGGTCGCGCCCAGCGGGATCAGCAGGACGGAACAGGCGGCGACGAGTCGCGCAAGGATCTCAGGGCCACCAACCATGCCTTTCTGCATGGAACCTCCTTGCTTCACGATACCAGTGCTCTGCAGCGCTCGGGCGGCAGCGTGAGCCACACCGAAGCGCCGGGTGCAAAGCTCTCTCCTGCTGCGGCCGTAATCCGCAGCTGCGTGCCGTCGGGCGCCTCGACGAGGTAATCGCGCGCGTTGCCGAGGAAGACGTTCCGGACGACCGTGCACTGCACCGCGTTCGTGTCGGGCGGCCGGGTGGCGTGATTCGACATCGCGATGTCGTGCTGCCTGATGCAGACGGCGACGTCGGATCCGGTGGCAAGCGCGGCTCCGCGGCACTCGATGGGCGTTCCGGCGAAGGAGACGTGCGTCGCATCGAGCGCCTTGCCGCGGAGGATGTTGCTGCCGCCCAGGAATCGCGCCACGAACTCGGAACGAGGCCGGTCATAGACTTCCTGGGGCGTGCCGAGCTGCTCGATTCGTCCGGCGTTCATGACCGCGATGAGGTCGGCTGTCGTCATCGCCTCGCCCTGGTCGTGCGTCACGTAGACGCTGGTGATGCGATACGCGTCGTGCAGCCGACGCACCTCGAAGCGCATCTCCTCGCGCAGGTTGGCATCCAGGCTCGACAACGGCTCGTCGAGGAGCAGCGTGTCGGGTTCGACGACGAGAGCGCGCGCGAGCGATACGCGCTGCTGCTGCCCGCCGGACAGCTCCGCCGGATACCGGTCGGCGAATGCGGCAAGGTGCGTCGTCGCGAGGATCGCGGAGACCTTCCTGGAGATCGTTGCGCGATCGAGCTTCCGCACCGCCAGCCCATACGCGATGTTTTCCGCGACGGTCATGTGTGGCCACAGCGCGTGCGTCTGGAACACCATCGACACGTTGCGCTGCTCGGGCGCCAAAGCGCGGCCGGGCGACGACACGACCCGGCTGCCGAGGAGGATCTCGCCCGCCGTCGGCGCGATGAAACCGGCAATCAGGCGGAGCGCGGTCGTCTTGCCGCAGCCACTGGGGCCGAGCAGGCAGACGAGCCGGCCATGCTCGACCTCGAGTGAGACTCCGTCCAGAGCAGTGTGATCGCCGAAGATCTTGCTGACACCTCGCAGGATGACCGACGACAAAGCCCGCTCCTACTTGCCCGTGAACACCGGGTCCCGCTTCTCCATGAAGGCGCGGCGGCCTTCGACGTAGTCCTCGCTCGCGTAGCACCGGGCGACCAGATCGGCGGCGCGCTTCAGATCGCGCTCGCTCTCCGGTTTGAGGACCTCGAGCGAAATCTGCTTGACCGCTTGCACCGTGAGCGGCGCGTTGGCCGCCACGCCGCGGGCGTACGTTTCGACGAACGACGCCAGCTCCGCATCCGGAAGCACGCGGTTGACGATACCCATCGCGAGCGCCTCGGCCGCAGGGATCTGGCGCGCGCTGAAAAAGATGTCCCTCGTGTGCGCCGGGCCGACGGTGTCGATGTAGCGTTTGAGACCGGCGTAGCCGTAACCCAATCCGAGCTTCGCCGCGGGAAGACCGAAACGGGAACCTTCGGAGCAGAAGCGTAGATCGCAGCAGATGGCGAGGTTCAGCCCGCCGCCGATGCAATAGCCCTGGATCATCGCGATGGTCGGCTTGGGAAACGTAGCGACGCTCGAGTACACCTTCTCCGTCGTCGCGTTGTAGCGCTCCACGGCTTCGCGGGTGGCGCGCTCGTCCTCGAATTTGGAGATGTCGGCGCCCGAGACGAACGCCTTTCCACCCGCTCCTGTCAGAACGACGACGCGAATGTCTTGGTCGGTCGCGAAGTCGTCGAGGATCTTCGCTGCGGCTTGCCACATCTCGAGCGAAACGGCGTTGTGACGCTCGGGATTGTTGAAGATCATCGTCCCGATGCGTCCATCCTTGCGGGCGAGCATCTTGTCGGTCGTGTTCATGCGGCTCTCCCTCAAATGATCTTCTCCGTGCGGAGGCGATCGATCTCGCCGTCCGCGAAGCCGAACTCGCGCAGCACTTCGGCCGTGTGCTCTCCGCGCCGGGGTGGCGGCGATACGGCGTTGCTCGGTGTCCGGCTCAGCGAGATGGGTTGTCGGAGCACGCGCAGCGTCCGATCCGCGGTGGCGATCTCGCGCACGATTCCGAGGTGCCGCACCTGTGGATCGGCGAAGACCTCATCGATCGAGTAGATCGGCCCGCACGGAACCCCGCCCTCGTTGAGGCGCTCGACCCACTCGGCGCTGGTACGGGTCACGGTGCAGGATTCGATCTCCGCGTTCAGCGCGTCGCGGTTCTGAAGACGAGCCGCGGCGGTGGCGTACTCGGGTTTCTCCATCAGCGCCGGAGCTCCGATTGCCTGGCAAAGCCGCTCCCAGAGCGCGCCGCCGACGGCCGCGATGTTGATGTACCCGTCGCGCGTCTTGAACACGCCCGTCGGGATGCTGGTCGGGTGGTTGTTGCCCGCCTGGCGCGGCACTTCGCCCGCGTTCAGCCAGCGTGACGCCTGGAAATCGAGCATGAAGATTTGCGATTCGAGCAGCGATGTCGTGACCTCCTGTCCCTTGCCCGACTGCTCGCGCTCGAGCAGCGCGGTCAGGATGCCGAGCGCGCAGAAGAGACCTGCCGCCAGATCGGCGATGGGAATGCCCACGCGCATCGGCCCGCGGCCGGGCTCGCCGGTGATGGACATCAGGCCGCCGAGCCCCTGCGCGATCTGATCGACGCCCGGGCGGTCGCGATACGGCCCGTCCTGTCCGAACCCGGAGATGCTCGCGTATACGAGCCGCGGGTTGATCTTGCTGAGCGCCGGATAATCGATCCCGAGGCGGGTCTTCACGTCGGGCCGGAAGTTCTCGACGACGACGTCCGCCTTGGCAGCCAGCCGCCGGAAGACGTCGAGTCCGGCGCGCGACTTCAAATCCAGCGTGATGCTCCGCTTGTTGCGGTGCATGTTCTGGAAGTCGGGACCGTGGCGTGGACCGCCAAGAGGATCGGCGGGCTCGAGGTGCTCGGGAACTTCAATCTTGATGACGTTCGCGCCCCAATCCGCCAGCTCGCGGACGCACGTCGGTCCGGCGCGCACGCGGCTCAGGTCGAGGACTGTGAAGCGCGCGAGCGCAAGCGACGCCTGCGGGACGGCCATGCGGAACAACTGGCATCAATCGTCACGACGGGTCAACACCGTCGTCGCGAGGGTACAGACAGCGCGCGGCGGACGCGGCGTTCCTGTGAATGACACGATCAGAACGCGCGCATTGTCGATTATCGAATATGGACGCATCGCGGTAGTCGTTGACCAAACAAAAAAACGTACGAGTTCACTCGTAGTGTGTGGCGCATTTCCTGTGGAACGCGATGACTTGCGCACGTGATCGCAACTACCGGTGGTGCAAGGGCGCAGTTCGTTCCGCGGATGGGCCCTTCGTGACCGTCGAACGGAGCGCTGCGGCGACCAGCCTGATCGACGTGCTCGACCGGGTCCTCGACAAGGGCATCGTCGTCGACGCATGGGTGCGCGTGTCGGTGATCGGAATCGATTTGATCACGATCGAAGCGCGGGTGACCGTGGCGTCGATCGAAACTTGGCTCAGGTATGCACCAGCCCTCGGGGACACGAGTCCGACGACCACCACGATCAAGACCGTGACGTCGCAAAGGGTCCAGGTGCAACTCGCCGATCGCATCCCGACCCGGCCGTTGCGGCGGCGCTCGTCCGACTCGTCGGAATGAACGCGCCTGCCCGCGGGGAACGCTGATACAAGGAGGCGGTGGCGCGTGGCACCGCCGTTCGCGAATTGTTGTTGGCACGCGCGCGGGCGCGGACCGCCGAGGCCACCGCTGCGGTGGAAGCCGCGAAGGCGTTGAAGCGACTGAGCGCTGCCCTGGAAAGGCTCAGAGTAGCGGCGGAGAAGTGTGCGTCGATCGCGAGCGACTTCCTTCAAGCTCACCGCCTGACGTCGGAGGCGGAGCATGCCCGCCGCGAATCGCTCAGCGTCGCGGGTCTGATGCGCGTGTACCAAACCCAGGCGCGCAGAGCGGAGACGCAGGCGGCCGCACTCCGCACCAAAGCCGGCATCCGCCCGCAAACCGCCACGAGACTGCTCACGCGCGACCAGCAAACCCGCGCAGCAGCAACCCGACGGCGCCCGCCGCGAGAATGACGATGGGTTCAGGGATTTTGCGCAGTTTCGTCAGGGCGACGAGTGTGACGACGAAGATGATCACGGTGGGAACGTCGATCAGCGCGCGACGACCCAGCACGTACGCCGCTCCCGCAATGGCGCCGGTCGCCGCGGCGGTGACGCCGTCGACGAACGACTTGATCTGCGGGACCCGTGCCCAGCGGCGGTAATACGGCGCCGGGATGATGACAAACAAATAGCAGGGCAGGAAGACACCGATCGCCGCGAGCACGGCGCCCGAGAACCCGGCCACCAGATACCCGATGAAGCCGACCGTGATGACCACGGGGCCGGGCGTGATCATCGCGACGGCAACTGCGTCGAGGAACTGCCGCTCGTCGAGCCAATGGAAGTCGACGACTACGCCACCGTGCAAGAACGGCACGATGGCGAGACCGCTGCCGAAGACGACCGCCCCCGCGGACGTGAAGAACCAGAGGATCTTCCACAGGACGGGGCCCGTCGCGGCGCCGTCCAGCCCGGCGAACAACCAATGCGGCGGCGCGATGAGCATCGCCGCGCCGCGCAGGCGCAGCCAACCGGGCGGGGTGCGGACGACCATCGCCGCGATACCTCCTGCCAGGAAGATCCAGAGGATCTCCTGCTCAGTCCACCCGGTTACGACTCCGCTGACGGCGAAGATGACCCATAACAGCCGGTCGCGGCCGAGCGTCAGCTTCACCAGCTTGGTGGCGCTCCGCGCGATGATCGCGATGACCGCCGCTCCGATGCCGTAGAACATCCCCTGCATCCACGACAATCCGCCGTATGCGACGTACAGAGCCGAGATGGCGAGGACCATGGCGAACGACGGCGCCACGAAGACCATGCTGACCAGCGTCGCGCCGAGCACGCGCGCGCGCACCCAACCAAGATAGATCGCAAGTTGCGCGGCCAGCGGTCCGGGCGCGAGCTGTGCGAGGGCGAGCCCTTCTACATAGTCTTGCCGCGAGATCCATCGCCGCTCTTCGACCAGATCCCGCTGCATGTAGCCGGCGAGCGCGATCGGACCGCCGAATCCGAATGTTCCGAGCCGGAGGAAATAGAGCAGGAACTCCCGCAGCGTGCACGGGACGGTCTCACCCGGGCGTTCCGGATGGGCAGCGGCAGGTGGTCTCGCGGAAGCGCCGGGAGTCGCGGTGGGCATCGCGACGCCGATTAATCGCGTAACGGCGCGCAAGATTCAATTGCACGAACAGCGCATTGACTCGAGATACGCCTGCTCGATAGACCGCCATCAGATGACGGATACGCTTCGACGCCGTCGCGTCAATCGACGACCGGGTCGCGACCGCGAAGTGAGCAGGGCGGCGGGCGCCTGGTCGAGTCCGACCAATGGTGCAGTTGACTGCGATTTTGAATTGGCGCTGTATTCCGCCGGCCGCCCGCGAGCCCCCGGACGGCCGGGGAAAACATGCGAACACGAATCGTCGTTCTAATGTCTGCTTGCCTGTCGGCGGCAGCATTTGCCGGGAACAACCGATTTCAAGTGAAGGCGGACGAATTCGATCCCGGTCACACGCACCTCGTCCAAGGTGCATGGCTCGGCGGAATCGGCTGCCCGACGAACGCGAAGATCGCGCTGCCGAATGCGGATTTCACCGGAGTTGGCCGATTCAGCATGTTCACGGATACCGCGTGCACTGCCGGAGATCCGGACGACAAGAACGTGGAGGGCCTGTTGCTCGCGAAGACGGGGCCTAGCGTCACGAACTTCGCGGCCGCGGTCGCGCGCATCGACGGCGTGCGAGGAGAAATCATTCACGAACTGGGTTGGGACATCCGCAAACCCGGCGAGGACACTTCCGCCGGACCGCGCGGATCACACTGCGGCGCAGGCGCTCCGCGCTGGGACATCCAGACGCGCGACGGCCGTTTCTTTTTCCTCGGCTGCAACTCGCCACCAGCCGTCCAGCAACCCGGCGTCGGATTCATACGGATGCGTTGGGGAGGCGCGGTGCCACTCCTTGCGTTCGAAGTGCCATCGTTTGCGCTCGTGGACATCCGCGGCTTGGAGATCCAAACGCTCACGATCGTGTTCGATGAAGGCTACGACACCGGGCCGGATAACTTCGGCGTCGCCATCCTCGACAACATCGACATCAACGGCGTGCTCGTCGGCAAAGGCCCGACCGACGCCGACGCGCGCTAGGCGCGCAACGTGAGAACGGCGGGCTCGCTGCTGCCGCACGCGGCGGTGTGCCCGCCGCCGCGCCGTTGACCCCGCCTCGAACGGCGGGACCTGCTATCCTCCGCGCCGTGCGAGGAGGCGTGCCATGGGGATGAAGGAGATGAAGGACGCGTACGTCGCCAAGATGGAGGCGCAGCTTTCCGAGTGGGGAGCGAAGCTGAAGGAGATGAAGGCGAAGGCCGAGAAGGCGGCTGCGCAGGGCCGTCTCGAGTACCAGCAGCGGCTGGAGAAGGCCAAAGCGCAGGAGAAGCACGACCAGGCGCGGCGCAAGCTCGACGAAGTGAAGACGGCCGGCGAAGACCGCTGGGAAGCGCTCAAGGCCGGCGTCGAGGGCGCATGGAAGGAGCTGAAGAAGTCCGTCGACTCCGCGAAGGTGGAGTGACCTTCAGCGCCACGTCACGAACAGATCGCCCAGATCCTGCGCTGCCGCGGCGTCGCCGAGCAACGGCATGACTCCGAAGATGTGTTGCACGGTCCGCAGCAACGAGCTGTGGGTATAGGGAATGTTGTTCGAGTACCCACCGCCTTTCGCGTAGCGCGAGAGCGCGATGAGGGCGATCGGGCCATCGCTGGTCCCCTGGCCTTCGTCGAAAGTGATGAACAGCGCTCCGTCGCGTTTGTAAGCGGCCGATGCGATGATCTTCGGTACCTGCCGCGCGAGCCAGTCATCACCATTGCGGATCGAGTCCGTCGAAGCGCATCCGCTGCTGTCGTGCATGTCGTTGCACAGGTTGGGAGTGATGAACGAGTACGCGGGCACGGTGTCCACCTCGAGATCGCGCGCGAGCTCCGTATACGGACGGATGTGCTCGATGCAGTAGCTCTCCGAGGTGGTGACGTCGTCGAAGTAGACCATCGGGTTGTGCTTGGGCGCGTACTTGTCGATCACGATCAGCGGGCAAGTCGTTCCCGGGATGTCCTCCTGGTACGATTTCCACGAGATGCCGGCGCGCCGCAGTAGCGAGACGAGATGGCTCGCTGTCGGCCGGTGATTCGCGGCCGGATCCCGATCGTCGACAATCCCGAGGTTGGTGCCCGCCTCCATCCAGATGTAGTTGGGCAAGCTGGGATGCAACCCAGGCGGGTTCTTGTAGTTGTTCGCGTACGAGGCAGCGGGCAACAGCGTGCCGTTGATATAGGGCGCCGAAGCGCTGCCCTTGATCTCGGGCCAGTCGCGGTTCTCCATCACGATCACGAAGACGTGGCCGATCTCGCTCGTCCGCGGCGCAGGCGCGGCGCAGGCGGCGCCGCTCGTCAGGACCGACGCGGCGAGCGACGCCGCGGCGAAGATTCGAATCAACGGCACCTCCTTGGTCGACGAAAGCGCCATGCAGCGCCGGTCGCGAAGTCTACCCGCGAACGTTCACGGTCATACGTTCCCGACGTGCGATAGGGAAATCGCTCGTCTTTCCGCTTGGCAACCAGACGGTGCGCCTACTGGGGCAGGTCGCGGCGCAGGTCGCCAGGTGGTAGAAGCTCGTCTGGAGGAGCAATGGCCAGGAACTCTGGCGTCGAGCGGAATACCACCGCTTCCACCGCGTCGGAACGCGGGCTAGAGCCGATCCTGCAGAAGATTCGCCAATCACGTAACTTCGACTTTCGCAATTACAAACGCGGCACGCTGCTCCGGCGCATCCAGCGGCGCATGCAGGAGCGCGGCAAGCGCACGATGAGGGAATACGCCTCCCTGCTCGACCGCGATCCCGGCGAGCTCGACGCGCTCATCAGCGGGATGCTGATCAAGGTCACGTCCTTTTTCCGCGACCCCCAGATCTGGGAGGAGCTGTCGACGAAGGCGGTCCCGCGGATGCTTTCGGAGAAGCCGCAGGGCGAAGAGATCCGCGTCTGGTGCGCGGGATGTGCGACGGGTGAGGAGGCGTTCACGGCCGCGATGATCCTCGCCGACGCGATGGGTCCGTCGTTCGCCACCCAGGAGATTCGCATCTTCGGCACCGACGTCGACGAGAGGGCGATCGCGTATGCGCGCAGGGGCCATTACACGCGCCAGCAGGTGGAGTCCGTCCCGAAGCGACTGCTGGCCGAGTGGTTCGTCGAGGAAGGCGGCGGCTACTCGGTGCGGAAAGAGCTTCGGCGCTCCGTCGTCTTCGGCATCAACAACCTCGTCGGCGACGCCCCGATTTCGCGCCTCGATCTCCTCATCTGCCGGAACGTGTTCATCTACCTCGACGCAACGCTGCAGAAGCGCGTGCTGACCCGTTTCCATTACGCTCTGCGCAGGCACGGCATCCTCATGCTCGGGAAATCAGAGCTGATCCCGTTCGCCGCGCGGATCTTCGAGCCCATCGATTCCTCGCGCCGCATCTACCGAAACGACGGCGACAGCGACATCGGCATCGCGCACGAACGCCTGATGGGCCTCCTCGAGCAGGAGAGCCTCGACTACGACCCCGGGCAACGTCCGAAGGAAGGCGCCAGCATCGACCAGTTCCACCGCGACGTGCTGCAGTCGTTGAAGCAGCCCGTCGTGGCCACGGCGCTCGACGGAAACGTAATGCTGTGGAATCGTGCCGCGTCGCAGCTTTGGAACCGTGCCGAGCGCGAAAGCGTCGGGAAGAAACTGAGCACGCTGAACCTGCCGGGCCTCTCGGGCGAGCTGCTCATCGGGAAAACGGCCGCGGTTCGAGAAGGCCGCGCGGAGCGCGAGTCGGGCGAGGGCATCGTCCGGCACGGCAACGGCTCCGACGGGGTTCACATATCCGTAGACGTTTCCCCGCTCCGCGATTCGGCGGGAGCTCTGGCGGGCGTCTTGTACGTCGTCCATGACGTCACCGCGTACTCCCACCTCGAGCTGGAATTGCGCAAGGCGACCGAAGAGCGGCAGTCGGCCTTCGAGGAGCTGCAGACGATCAACGAGGAGATGCAGTCCTCGAACGAGGAACTGGAGACGACGAACGAAGAGCTTCAGTCCGCGAACGAGGAACTGCAGACGACGAACGAAGAATTGCAGTCGACCAACGAGGAATTAGAGACCACCAACGAGGAACTACAGTCGGCGAACGCCGAGCTCGACGCGACGAATCACGAGCTGGCGCACCGCACGGACGAGATGAACAAGCTCGCGTTCTACCAGCGGGCAATCATCCGCAGCCTCTCGGCAGGGATCATCGTCGTCGACGAATCGGCACGCATCACGCTCTGGAACCTCGCCGCCGAGCGGCTGCTGGGCGTCACGGAGGCGGAAGCCGTCGGGCAGGTGCTGTGGACGCTGCATGTGCCGAGCTTGAACCGCGGCTCGCTGGCGAAGGTGCGCAAATCCGTGTCGCAGAACGTCTCG
>Ga0209474_10003986_pt1 | contig 12813 bp, 9 predicted proteins | sample GraSoiAngelo_145_FD_185902 | JGI IMG/M metagenome (GOLD analysis project Ga0209474, IMG submission 185902) | Grasslands soil microbial communities from the Angelo Coastal Reserve, California, USA - 14_1009_05_20cm (SPAdes) (version 2) | ecosystem: Environmental > Terrestrial > Soil > Grasslands ...
GGTGCTCGGGCTTGTTGGTGTCGTTCCAGGAAAGCTTCTGGGTCAGGAAGTAATCGCAGCCGGACTCCTTGATGAGCTGCGGCAGGTTGCCCGGATAGCCGAACACATCTGGGAGCCAGACCACACGAGTCTCGTAGCCGAGTTCCTGCATTAAGAAGCGCTTGCCGTGCAGCAGCTGGCGGACCAGCGACTCACCCGAGGGCAGGTTGCAGTCGGCCTCGACCCACATCGCCCCGACCGGCTCCCACTGACCCGCAGAGGCAGCAGCCTTGATCCGCTCGTAGAGATCCGGGTACGACTCCTTCATCCACGCGTACTGCGCGGGCTGCGAGGCCGCAAATACGTAATCAGGGTGCTCGTCCATCAGGGCCAGCTGCGTGGACCAGCTGCGGGCGCATTTGCGCCTGGCCTCGCGCAGCGGCCACAGCCACGCGGTGTCGATGTGCGCGTGACCAACTGCGGTGATGCGATGTCCTCCGAGCTCGAGCCGCGCCTGGCTGGAGGGGTCGCCGTCCCAGAGCATCAGCTCGGCCTGGCTGAGAAGAAACGCGGGCTCGGCGGATTTGCGCATCGCGATCATCGATGTCGCCGGCTCCGCGCCCGACAGCGTGGTCATCGGATTGGCGGCCGCCTCCAGGAAGAAGTCGACGTGCTGCCCGTCGACAGGTAGCGCGCGGTGGTTGGGGTCCACGCCGCGCCAGGGTTTTCCGTCCCTCCATGCCAGGGCTTCGCAGGTGAAGCCGGTCGGGCCGTGGAATCCGAGGTCGAACACGGCGGCGACCCGCTTGCCCGCCCACTCATCGGGCACCCGGCCCGTGACGTGAAACCAGGTCGTGCTCCAGGGCGGACCCCACGCATCGCCCACGCGAAATGGATGGAACGCACCCTCCATCGCCTGGGCAAACGTGATCGGCTCGCCGCGCACGAGCTGCGCGGTCAGCTCCAGCTCCATCGGGCGATTAGTGTGTGGCAATGCGCATCGAAGCCGCGACCGAGGCCACTCCCGCGCTGCTGGAGGCACTGAGGTCGCTGCTGCCACAGCTGAACCCGCGCCTGCCGGAGCTGACCATGGAGAAGCTTCAGGCGGTGGTCGATGACCCCGCAGCCACTCTCCTCGCCGTCTATGACGAAGGCACGGTGATGGGGGTGGCGGTGGTCCTCACGTACACGACGCCCTCATGGAGGAAGGCGCGCATCGAGGACGTCGTCATCGATGAGAAGGCGCGCGGCCGCGGCCTGGGCAAGGCGCTGGTGGAGCGGTGCATCGAGCTGGCGCGCGAGCGAGGTGCCGAGGTGGTCGAGCTCCAGTCGGCGAGGTGGCGCGAGGCCGCCAACCGGCTCTATCCCGCGCTGGGCTTCGAGCTCCGCGAGTCGAACCTGTACCGCCTCACGCTATAGAGGTGCGTCCGGGAAACCACTCGCCAAAGCATCGGCCCATTTCCGCCGAGCGTCCTTCGGACGCTGACGCCGGCGTTAGGGGGCCCGGCGCTTGTCGTCACGCATCTGCGCGATGCGCTCCTCCTCGCGCCACCCCTGCCTTGGCGTCGGCGGTCTGGGCCGCGCCTTGACGAGCTAATCCCCGGACACACCTCTAGCGACCAGGGATTCAAGCCGGGTGACCATGTCCGCGAGGGTGGCGAACGCCGCCTGCACCGGCTCAGGCGACGACATGTCCACGCCGGCCATCCTCAGGCCGTCCAGCGGATACATCGAGCCGGCGCTCTTCAGAAACTCGCGATAGCTGTCGACGGCGCCCGGCTCGCCGGCGGCGACGCGATTCGCGAGGTGATGCGCCCCCGCGATCCCGGTCGCGTACTGGTAGACGTAGAAATTGCTGTAGAGGTGCGTGTGGAACTGGGCCCACGTCGAGCCTGCGCGGGCACGATCCGGCCCGTTCATGTCGACCTCTTTTCCATACACCTCACCGATCAGGTCCGCCATCAGCTCGTTCAGGTACTCCGCCGTGAGCGCGCCTCCGCGCTCCGCCCGCTCGTGGATCTCGAGCTCGAAGCGGGCCAGCGACGGCATGATGAAGAAGTAGCGCTGGAAGTTCGACATCGCCTCTTCGATCACCGCGATCTGGAACGCCGGCTCCTTGTGCGTGTCGAGCAGGTGGCGCCGCGTCAGCGCCTGATGCATGTTGGAGGCGACCTCGGCCTGGAACAGGCCGTAGTTTGAATAGACGAAGGGCTGCGTCCTGCGCGCAAAGTACGAGTGCATAGAGTGGCCCAGCTCGTGAGCCAGGGTGCTCATCGAGTAGATGTCGTCGTTGTAGCTCATGAAGATGAAGGGCGGGGTGTCCGGTGACCCGGTCGAGAACGCGCCCATGCGCTTGCCCTTGTTCGGGTAGACGTCCACCCAGCGATCCTCGAGCGCGCCACGGCGCAGGATGCGGACGTAGTCATCGCCCAGCGGGGCGACCCCTTCCGCGACCCACTCGACGGCCTGCTCGTATGGGACCTTGAGCGGCGGCCCCAGCGGAGCCCGCGTGTCGTAGGCCTTCAGCGGATCCAACTCAAGAGCTTTGCGCCGCACGCGCCAGTACCTGTGCCAGGTACCGAGGTTGTCCCTGAACGTGCGGATCACGTTGTGGAACACGTCCGCGGGGACGAAGTTCGGTTCCAGCGCGGCATCAATAGAAGACGCGTACCTGCGCGCGCGCGCGTAGAAGACGTCGCGCTTGATCCCGCCCGCCAGGCTCGCCGCCATCGTGTGCTGCATGGCCAGGTGGGCGTCCGCGTAATTCTCGTAGGCGGTTCGGCGCGTCGTCCTGTCATGGCTGGTCAGGAGCGCGCCGATGGTGCCTTGCGCTACCTCCTCGGGTCCGTCTCTGCCTTCGGCCGGCGTGAACGTCATGTCGGTGTTGGCCAGCACCGGATGGGCGGACAAAGCTGTGGCCAGCGGGTCTGTGACCTGCGACAGGATCTCCTCGACCTCGGGGATACGCACGTGGCGCTGCAGCTTGTCGATGCGCTCGAAATAGTGGCCGAGATGCTTGAGGCGTGGGCTCGATGCCGTCCACTCACGGAGCTTCGGAAATCCCGTCGCGATCATCTCGGGCAGGGCGAATGACATCGCCGCGCTGAGCTGCGCGGCCGTCGAGCGTGCGCGGTCCGAGCGCGCCGCCGCCTCCTGGTCGCCGGCGTCGCAGGAGTACTCCATGTTGGCGTACACGACGATCCTGGCCATGAGGCGCTGCAGCTTCTCGGAGGCATCGAACCAATCGGCGAGCGTGTCGGGAGAGTCGCCGAGGTGACCCTTGAACTCCTGCAGGTCGGGAAGCCCCGCGAGCACCGTGGCCACGCCTGCCTCCCACGCTGCCTTGTCGGCGAAGACGCTCTCACTGTTCCACGTGAAGCGCTTGTCCACGTTCGCGCGAGCGGGCAGGCTCCTGGACATCGGGTTCTAGCGTAGCTGGGGGGCCCAGCCGAAAGACCTCGGCGAGAGATTCGGTGATCCAGGTGGCACAGATGCGAGTGAAGCGACGAGCAGCGCAGCGAGCGCATTAGAAATTCGTAAGCGAGCAGCGCAAGAGCTGAACCCGCAGATGGGCCGCATGGGCGCCGAAGATCCGTCGAGGGCCTTTCCGGCTGGGCCCATTAGGATGGAGCGAATGCCGCGTTTACACGCGAACGGCATCGACATCGAGTACGAGACGATGGGCGATCCCGGCGACCCGCCGATGCTGCTCATCATGGGCCTCGGCGCACAGCTGATCAGCTGGGACGACGGCTTCTGTGCTGCGCTGGCGGATCGGGGATTCCACGTGATCCGCTACGACAACCGGGATGCTGGACTCTCGACCAAGATGGAGGCCGCCGGGCCCGCCGACATCATTGCGGCATACAGCGGAGATCCCAGGCCGGCGTACTCGCTGGAGGACCTCGCCGACGATGCGGTGGGGGTGCTCGACGGGCTGCGGATCGGAGCGGCTCACATAGTCGGCGCTTCGATGGGTGGATTCATCGCCCAGCTCGTCGCCATCAACCATCCCGACCGTGTCCTGTCGCTGACGTCGATCATGTCGGGCCCGGGTGGGCACGACGCGGTCCGGCCTACCGCCGAAGCCGCCGAGATGCTGATCCGGCCGCCCGGCCCGACGCGCGAGGAACGCATCGAGCTGGGCGTGATCGCGCGTGAGCTGTTTGCGGGACAGGGCAATCCCTTCGATCACGCCGATGAGAGAAGGCGCGTCGAGCGGGCATACGACCGCATGTACTACCCGGCCGGATTCGGGCGGCAGCTCGTCGCCATCCTGGCGTCCGAAAGTCGGAAGGCGCGTCTCGGTGGCGTCAGGGTGCCGGCGCTGATAGTTCATGGCCTGGACGATCCGCTCATCCCGGTTGAGAACGGGCGCATCGTGGCGGCCGCCATCCCTGGAGCTCGCCTGCTGGAGCTCGCGGGGATGGGCCACAACCTGCCCGCTCGCTACTGGCCCGAGGTGGCGGACGCGATCGCACAGACCGCACGGGCCGCGGCTTCCCGCCTGTCCGCCTAGTGCTCGCGGTAAGCACGCTCGACTCCATCAGCCCCGCGCTTGCCTTCCTCGCCGGGCTCGTGTCGTTCATATCGCCCTGCGTGCTTCCGTTGGTCCCGGCTTACATCGCGTACCTCGGGGCACGCGCGGGCAAGCCTGTCGCGGTGGCGGCGGGTGGTCCGCAGCCACCAGGCCGGCTCGATCCCCTACCCGTCGCGACCGCCGGGCTTGGCTTCGTGGCCGGGCTGTCGCTCATCTTCATCCTGTTTTTCTATCTGTTCTCGCTGGCTGTCCAGCCGGTGCGCACCTACGTGCCGGTGGTCGCAGGCGTGCTCGTGATCGTGATGGCGGCGCATGTGGCAGGAATCATTCGCATCCCGCTTCTGGATCGGGAGTACCGCGCAGTCGATACGGCGCCGGCACGCGGGGGAGTCGCGGGCGGCTTCCTGCTGGGCATGGGTTTTGCGAGTGGATGGACACCGTGCATTGGGGTCACGCTCAGCGCCGTCCTGACCTCGGCGATCACCGCGGGCCCGGGACCGCAAGGCCTGGTCCTGATGGTCGCCTACTGCCTGGGGCTCGGGCTGCCGTTCATCGCGCTGGCGTTCATGCTCGAGAAGGCCAGGCCGCTGATCCGGATGGTCAACGAGCACCGGCGGGCGATCGACCTTGTCTCCGCGGGAGTGCTGGTGGCGATGGGTGTCCTGCTCCTGACCAATCACCTCGCACTGCTTTCGTCGGGCATCACACAGCTGGTGCCGGGCTGGCCCTCGGGGGCGCTGTGAGCACGACTTAGATCGGGTAGAGCTTCAGTACAAGCAGAATCACTGCAACCACGACCAGCGTGACCCCGGCCAGCCATTGGGCGCGCTCACGGAATCTGTCGCCGATACGCGCGCCAAGACGAATCCCGATCTGAGCTGCAGCAAAAGCCTGAAGGGCGATCCAGGCCACGGTGATGGTGATGGGCAGGCCGACGAGTCCTGCGCTGATACCAATGGTCAGCTCGTCCAGGCTGATGCCCAGACCCAGGCCCAGCACTGCGATCCCACGGGATCGGGCCAGCAGGCCGAGGCGGCGCTCCTCGCGGTCCTCATCTCCTCGCGGCCACAGGAGCAGGGCGCCGGCGCCCAGGAGAAAGAAGATCGCTCCGTATTCGGCCCGCGGGCCCATCAGCTCGCCCAGGGCCCGGCCGGCCAAAATTCCGACGATCGGCATACCCGCCTCGAAAGCCGTGAACACAAGTGCAACCCGGAGGCGGTCGCGAGGAGCGAGGCCTGCCACGCCGAGGGCTGCAGCCAGGGCAAACGTGTCCAGCCCGAGCGGGAGCAGGAGGCCGGCGGCTAGGAGGAGCAGGTTTCCAGAACGCTGTTGCCGGCTCCGGTCGCCAGGACTCGCATGAGCTTGAGCCCAGCCTCCGTGAGCAGCGCTGTCTGCGCCGGGATTGTGCGCACCCGGCCGCCCGACACTGCGAGCCCGATGACGTCCGCCAATGGGATTGGCTGCGGATCGACGATGAGCAGCTTCGCCTGCGGGGCCATCGCCTTCCTGCATGCACGCAGCACGCACAGCGCGCGTTCGTCGTCGAGCGCATGCAGCACGCCGCCGAGCATGTAGATGTCGCCCACGGACGGGACCGCCTCGAAGATGTCGGCAACCTGGACATCGCAGCGGTCATCCAGACCCTCCGCCCGCAGCCGAGACTGCGCCTTCGTGGCGAACCCCGATGACTCGACCAGCATCCCCTTGAGCCCCCGGTTCGCGCGCAGCACGGCTCGGATGAGATGGCCTTCGCGGCCGCCAACGTCGACCACCATCTCTGCGCCGGAAAAGTCATAGGCGCGGACCGCGGCTTCGGCCGACCGGGCCGTCTCCACGTTGACCGCGTCGTGATACGCACGCGCGGCGTCGGCATTGGAGGCGAGGTAGGAGTAGTGAGACTTGCGGTAGGCGTGCTCGAAGGCGGTGCCTCCACGCCTGACCGCTGACAGGAGCTCGGCCATCGCGTGGTAATGCTCCTCTCCGTAAAGAAGAGCGAGCGGGCGCAGCGAATCGGGCGCGCCTGACCGCAGCAGGGCGCTCATGAGGGTGTTGCCCACGCGGCCGTCCTCGCCGATCTCGAACACGCCTGTGCCGGCAAGCGCGCTCACCACGCGCCGGAGCGGGTCGGGCCGGGCTCCACACTCGGCGGCGAGCTGCTCGTAGGTCAGGGGCCCGCGCGCCAGGTGGTCGGCGAGGTTGAGCCGGGCGGCCACATAGAGCATCTGGGTGACCGCGAATCCGCCCATCAGCGCCCCCAACCGCGCCCGCTCGTCCAACTCAGCCACGATGTTAAGGCGAACGCTTGTTTGTAGATCGGGAACTGTTCAAACTGGAGTCGTGGGGAGCGCACTCGATCTCTTCTCGGCCACGACTCGCGACTGGTTCCGCGCCTCCTTCGCCGCTCCCACCGACGTGCAGGAGCGGGGTTGGCGTGAGGTCGCCGCGGGCAAGCACGCGCTCATGGCCGCCCCGACGGGCAGCGGCAAGACGCTGGCCGCCTTTCTGTGGTGCCTCGACCGGCTGGCCTCCGAACCCACGCCACCCGACGCCGAGCGCTGTCGCGTCCTTTATGTGTCGCCCCTGAAGGCACTGGCACACGACGTCGACCGCAACCTGCGGTCGCCGCTCGTGGGGATCCGCCGCCAGATGGAGTCCGCGGGCCTGTCCGCGCCAGACATCTCGGTTGCCATCCGCACGGGCGACACCCCGTCAGATGTGCGGCGGTCGATGGAGCGCCATCCGCCCGACATCCTGATCACGACGCCCGAGTCGCTGTTCCTGCTCCTCACCAGCGCCGCGCGGCGCATGCTCGGGTCGGTTCGCTGGCTGATCGTCGACGAGATCCACTCGGTGGCGGCGACCAAGCGCGGATCACACCTGGCCCTGAGCCTCGAGCGGCTGTGCGCCCTGACCAGGGCCGAGCCGCAGCGGATCGGACTTTCGGCCACACAGCGCCCATTGGAGGAGGTCGCGCGATTCCTGGGAGGGGCCAGGGAGGTCGCGATCGTCAACGCCGGAAGGCTGAAGACGATGGAGGTCGCCGTCGAGGTGCCGGTGGACGACATGTCGCGCCTGTCCGCGCAGGACGACGGCGGCGCAGTGCAAAACAGCATCTGGCCGGCGATCTACCCGCGCCTGCTCGAGCTCATCCAGGCGCACCACTCGACGATCGTGTTCGTCAACTCGCGGCGACTCGCCGAGCGCCTCGCTGCGCGCATCAACGAGCTGGCCGGCGAGGACCTGGTCAGGGCCCATCACGGTTCGATCGCTCGTGAGCAGCGGCTGCTCATCGAGGATCAGCTGAAAGCCGGCGCCCTGCGTGGGCTCATCGCCACTTCGACCCTCGAGCTAGGCATCGACATGGGAGCTGTCGATCTGGTGCTCCAGGTCGAGGCGCCGCCCAGCGTTGCAGCGGGCATCCAGCGAGTCGGGCGCGCGGGCCACTCGGTGGGCGAGGTGTCGCGCGGAGTCGTCATCCCCAAGTTCCGGGGCGACCTGCTCGAGTCGGCGGCAGTGGTCGAGGGGATGCTGGAGGGGCGCATCGAAACCACGGTGGTTCCTCGCAAGCCGCTCGACGTGCTTGCGCAGCAGGTCGTCGCGATGTGCGCGATGGAGGAATGGAAGGTCGACGAGATGGCGGCCGTCGTGCGCCGCGCGTATCCGTACAGCGAGCTCGGTCCTCGCGCGTTCGAGTCGGTGCTTGACATGCTGAGCGGCCGGTATCCATCCGATGAGTTCGCCGAGCTGCGCCCCCGGATCGTGTGGGACCGCGTGGCCGGAACTGTGCGCGGGCGCGCGGGCGCGCAAAGGCTGGCCGTGACCAACCCAGGCACGATCCCCGATCGCGGGCTCTACAGCGTGAACCTCGTCGAGGACGGGCGCCGCGTCGGTGACCTGGACGAAGAGATGGTGTACGAGAGCCGGGTCGGCGAGACGTTCGTGCTCGGCGCTTCGACCTGGCGCATAGCGGAGATAACGCCGTCGCAGGTGCTGGTGACGCCTGCACCCGGGGAGCCGGGCAAGATCGCGTTCTGGAAGGCAGACGCGCCCAGCCGGCCGGCTGAGCTCGGCCTCGCCCTCGGCAAGATGGTCCGTGAGCTGCGCGCGCTGGAGCCGGAGGCTGCCGCGAGCAGGCTGCGCGAGCGCGCCGGCTTCGACGACCGCGCGGTCAAGAACCTCATGGCCTACCTCGACGACCAGGCAGCCGCGACCGGCTCCGTCCCCGATGACCGCACAGTTGTGGTCGAGCGCTTCCGGGACGAGGTCGGCGACTGGCGCGTTTGCTTCCACAGCCCGCTGGGCGGACGGGTGCATGCGCCCCTGGCGCTCGCCCTCGAAGCGCGTCTGCAGGAACGGCTGTCGGTGGATGCGCGAGCGCTGTGGACGGATGACGGCATCGCGCTCCACCTGCCCGACGTCGAGTCCCCGCCGCAGCTCGAGGAGCTGCTGCTGGACCCGGAGGAGGTGAACGATCTCGTCTCGGCACACCTGCCGGGTTCGGCCCTGTTCGCGGCACGCTTCCGCGAGAACGCAGCCCGATCACTGCTGCTCCCTCGGAGAAGGCCAGGCCAGCGCACGCCGCTGTGGCAGCAGCGCATGAGGAGTGCAGGCCTGCTCCAGGTCGCCGGCCGTTACCCCGACTTCCCAATCCTCGCCGAGACCTGGCGCGAGGTCATGACCGATCACTTCGACATGCCGTCGCTGATCGAGTTTCTCCGCCGGATCCGCTCGCGGGAGGTTCGGGTCGTGGCGGTGGACACCGAGCGGGCCTCGCCGTTCGCTTCCTCGCTGCTGTTCTCGTACGTGGCGGAGTTCATGTACGAGGGCGACGCGCCGCTCGCCGAGCGGCGGGCGCAGGCGCTCACGCTCGACCGCGAGCTGCTCGCCGAGCTGCTCGGCAGCGAGGACCTGCGTGAGCTGCTCGACCCGGAAGCGATCGCACAGGTCGAGCTGGAGCTGCAGGGTCTGCTGCCCGAGCGCTTCCCACGCGACGCGGACGAAGCGCATGACCTGCTGGTCCGCCTGGGCGACCTGAGCGATGCGGAGGCGGCTGCGCGCGGGGTCGACGGAGGATGGCTGCGCGAGCTCGAGCGGGCGCGGCGCGTGGCGCTGGTGCGCATCGCCGGGACCTCGCGCTGGATCGCCGCCGAGGACGCCGGCAGATACCGCGAGGCGCTGGGTGCAAGCCTGCCCATCGGTCTGCCCGACGCATTTCTCGATCCAGGTCCGGAGCCGATGGAGTCGATGGTCCGCCGCTACGCGCGCACGCACGTCCCGTTCGTGGCGGCTGACGTGGCCACGCGCTGGGGCGTCCCGGAAGCGGCGGTGCAGCGGGCGCTCAGCGTGCTGTCCTCACGTGGAGACGTGATCGCCGGCGAGTTCCGGCCTTCCGCGCATGGCCGTGAACACTGTCATCCGGAGGTGCTGCGGCTGCTGCGGCGCCGGTCATTGGCGGCGCTGCGGCGCGAGGTCGAGTCGGTTCCTGCTCAGGTTCTGGCGCGCTTTCTTCCCGAGTGGCATGGCATCGGCTCGCGCGCAGCGGGCATGGACCGTTTGCTCGAGGTCGTCTTCCAGCTGCAGGGCCTGGCTTTGCCGGCCAGCGTCATCGAGCGCGACGTGATCGGGAGCCGCGTGTCGGGCTACAACCCGCGCCTCATGGACGAGCTGGTGTCGATGGGCGAGGTCGTGTGGGTCGGTCGCGGAGCGCTTGGCGCGGTCGATGGGCGCGTCGCGCTGTACCTGCGCGACGACGCGCCCCGCCTGGTGCCCGAGCCGGCGTCGGATCGGCCCGCCTCTGAGCTGCATCAGAAGATCCGCGACCATCTTGGGAATCGCGGCGCGAGCTTCTTCCGCGATCTCTACACGGCGTGCGGCGGGGGCGACGAGGACGTTCTGCTCGATGCGCTGTGGGACCTGGTCTGGTCGGGCGAGGTGACCAACGACACCTTTGCGCCGCTGCGACTGCTGGGCCCTGCCGCTCGCAGGCCCGCTCGCCGGCCGCGGCTGCCGCGGCTCACTCAGCCGCGGGCATCAGGGCGGTGGTCGCTCGTCGCGAGCTTGGTCGGCGCCGGGCGCAGCGCGACCGAAAGGCTCCACGCGCAGGCCGGCGTGCTTCTGCAGCGCCACGGCGTCCTCACCCGCGACGCTGTCGTCGCCGAAGGCTGGCCCGGCGGTTTTGCCGGTCTGTATCCAGTCCTGCGCGCGATGGAGGAGTCGGGCCGCATCCGCCGCGGCTACTTCATCGAGGGTCTGGGCGGATCGCAGTTCGCCCTACCCGGCGCAGTCGACAGGTTGAGGGCGATGCGCGACTCGACCGGCGGCGTGGTGGCCCTGGCGGCCACAGATCCTGCCTGCGCGTTTGGGTCTGTGCTGTCCTGGCCCGAGTCATCCGATGGGCGCATGGCGCGCGCGGCCGGCGCGTATTGCGTGCTCGATGGAGGCGAGCTGGTGCTCTACCTCGAGCGGGGAGGACGCAGCCTGCTCACCAATGGCGACGTCTCGACCGAGCATCTGCGCGCGCTCATCGCGGTCGCGACCTCAGGCGCCGGCAAGATAGAGGTCCAGAAGGTAGATGGCGCTCCGGTGTCGCAATCCGCCCTGGCGCCGCTCTTGCGCGAGGCGGGTTTCAGCTCGACGCATCGCGGGCTGATCGCATACGGCGCTTCCTAGCCCCAATCGCTGCGCCGGTACGATTTACGCCTTCGTCGGGGAGTAGCGCAGCCCGGTAGCGCACTTGACTGGGGGTCAAGTGGTCGCGGGTTCAAATCCCGCCTCCCCGACTTTTTCAGACCAAACTTTCTCTATTTGAACTCGCCGGAGGTCCTATCGGCCACGAAGGCCTAATACGTACGTCTGGGCTGGGTCTTACTCAGTCCAGTCCCTTGCCGGGGACCGAGCGTTCTTCGACCTTGGCTTCGAGCAAGCCCTTCAGGTCGCTGAGGTTGGCCTCAACTTCGCGACGGAGGCTCGCCGCCATCAGTGGCTGCGCGAGGCGGATTAGTCCCGAAGGCCGCATCTCGATACGAGAGGTGAGCCTGGCTCGGTCCGAGCCTGCCGGTTCGACCACGTACCAGCCCTGCGCGGCCACCGAGCCCGAGGTTACGTTGAAGGAGACCAGCCGATTGGGCTCGTACTGCGTGAACTCATTGCTGGCCTCCATCCGACGCCCCATGAACATCCGCACGAGCGTGTGTCGGGTGCCGACACCAATCGTGCCCTCCGTCGCACGGCGAACTTCGAGCAGCCCGCGCTGCCAGCGCGGAGCATTCGTGTGGTCGCTCACGTACTCGAACACGTCCTCCTGGCTTCGGTCAATGACGATGCTCTTCTCTACCTTGATCATCGCAACCCTCTCTGAGGCCCCATTCAATTCACTGGTGTCAGTCACTAGAGGCCGCAACTAGTGACGAACCCTGATAGTGTGGCAGCGGCGATGTCTGCTGTCAAGAGATTGGCGCCTGCCAAGCTGTCCCGCCGCGAACGGGCGAAAGCGACGCAATGGCGGATCGTCAAAGCTGCATACACGCTCTTCTGCGCGCGGGGATACGCCGGCACCACGATGGCTGAGATCGCCGAGGCCGCGGGCGTGGCGGTCCAGACGGTCTATTTCACGTTCCATACGAAGTCGGCATTGCTGAGTCGCGCCTACGACTTCGCGGTCATGGGCGAGGATGAGCCGCTCGCCCCGGACAAGCAACCCTGGTTTGGCGCGCTGACAGCAGAGCCGAACCTTGCGCAGGCGGCGCGCCACGTGGTGACAGGTGCAGGCGAAATCACCCGGAGGGTAACGCCGCTGTACCGCGTTGCGCGCGTGGCCTCAGACGGCGATCCGGACACGGCCAAGGTCATTGCCTTCCACGAGCGCTGGCGTGCAGATGGCTACAGAGCGGTGCTGGAGCTCCTGGTAACGAAGGCGAAGCTTCGTCCGGGCCTCAGCTTCGAGCGCGCCACGGACTTGCTGCTGCTGTTCGTCGGCCCGGACGTCTATCAGGTCCTCGTCGGTGGCCTCGGCTGGTCGCACGAGGAGTGGGTTGACTGGACAGTGTCGACTGTGGTGGAGCAGATCTTTGACCGAGCCTTCTCCTGAGCCGGCCCCAGCTGACAGGCCCCCTCGCGCAATTCCATGATGCGATTGGGCCTTTGCCGGGTCAGGGACCGGTTACAGAATCCCAGCACCGGGAAGCTCTAGGGGGACACGGAAGCCGCCAGTTCCGCATCGCGCAACTAGGTCTCGAGTCGATTGGCCTCTTAGCAGTCCGAGCACGGCGCTGCCGAATTCAACTCGCGAGTTCAAA
>Ga0209474_10003987_pt1 | contig 12812 bp, 11 predicted proteins | sample GraSoiAngelo_145_FD_185902 | JGI IMG/M metagenome (GOLD analysis project Ga0209474, IMG submission 185902) | Grasslands soil microbial communities from the Angelo Coastal Reserve, California, USA - 14_1009_05_20cm (SPAdes) (version 2) | ecosystem: Environmental > Terrestrial > Soil > Grasslands...
CGAAGACATAAGCGAAGCCGAGCTGTTGGCGGAATATCCGCAACTCGCGCATGAAGACGTGTTGGCGGCGATCGCTTACGGTGCCGAGGCGGCGCGAGAGCGCTCGTAATCTCGACCGTCTCCGCGGTCACCCGCGAACCGAATTAGCGCTGATCTCGCTCTAGTACGACCGCGGCGGTTCGTAGGGCGGCTGGCCGTAGGGCGGCTGCTCGTCGCGATAGGAGGGTTGCTCGTCGGCGGGCGGGGCCGGCTGCGACTGCGGTTGATGGATCTGAACCTGGACTTGGCCCTGGCCTTCTTCTTCGCGCGGCTGCCCGTCGCTCTGCCCGTCACCCTGGCCATCGCCGCCGCTCATATCGAGATCGGCCGGGGTGGTCGGCCGCGGCTGGCCGTGCTGCTGCCCGTCGCCCTGCGCATTCATGATGCGGAAATAGTGCTCGGCGTGCTGGTACAGATTCTCCGCCGCGACCCGATCGCCGCTTGTCTGCGCCTCGCGCGCCAGCGCGATGTAGCGCTCGAACACCTGATAGGCGTTGCCGCGTATCTTGACGCTCGGACCGTTGCTCTCAAATGTCTGAGAGCGGTGCGGCGGGCGTGGTCCTCCCCCGCCGCGATTGTGATGCGGCATGCCGCCGCCGTTGCGGCCGCGCGATCGATTCTTTTGTCCTGGCCTCATGACACCCGTCTAGTCGCGATGAACATTGCGGACCTGTGGTCCAAGGGAGCACTGGCGGCCTGACCTATAGCGGCGGCCGGAGGTGCGTCTCTAAGCGCGTGCGTCGCGGGCTCCCCAAGTCCGGATAGCCTAGTCGGGACGGCCGCGCATTCCAACCCTTTTCTGGCTACCGCCGGATCGTCCTGGGGCCGGGCCTCTTTTCAGCCTGGCCGGCGCGCGACGATCACCCGCGGTATCCCTGCCAAATCGGGGGCCGCCGGTTCAACCACAAGCCCCCCTGCCGTAACGATTTTCGCAACCGCCTCGGCCTGACCGAGGCCGATCTCGGCGGCAAACAACCCGCCCGGCACGAGAAATCGCGGCACATCGCGGACGATCTCGCGATAGGCCGTCAGCCCGTCGGTCCCGCCGTCGAGCGCCCGGCGCGGATCATGGTCGCGCACCTCGGGCGGCAAGCGTTCGAGTTCGGCGGCGGCGATATAGGGCGGGTTTGTGATGACCGCGTCGAACCTGCCGGAGAGCGCCGCTCCCCAATCGCCGGCGATGAAATGCGCCCGATCGCCGAGACCGAGCCGTTCGGCATTGTGCCGCGCCGTCCTCGCCGCGCCGAATGCGATGTCGACGCCGATCCCGCTCGCCTTCGGGTACTCGGATAGCAAGGCCAGCAGCAGGCAGCCGCTGCCGGTGCCGAGATCGAGAAAGCGGTACGCCGTCGCGCGATTCGGCAATCGCGCCAGCACCGCCTCGACGAGCGTCTCGCTGTCCGGCCGCGGGTCGAGCGTCTCGGGCGACAGGACAAAATCGAGGCCCCAGAACTCGCGCCGGCCGAGCACCCGGCTCAGCGGCTCGCGCGCCGCCGCGCGTCGCGTCATCGCCTCGATCCGCACGCGCTCTTCCTCGCCGACATGGCGCTGCGGGTGTGCAAATACCTCGGCCGCCGACAGCTGCATCGCCGCGACGACAATCTGCCGCGCCCGCCGCCGCGCCTCCTCCAGCCCCGCCGCCGCCAGCATCACCGTTGCCTCGTCGAGCACAGATCCGATTGTCGCGCCCAGCTCCGTATCGACGAAATCCCCTTGCCCGGGCTTGTCCCGGGCATCCACGTCTTCGTGTCCCGCTGATCGAGCCGTCCCAAGACGTGGGTGGCCGGAACAAGTCCGGCCACGGGGGTCTTGAGCCTGGTTTTTGGAGGCGGTCACGCCGCCGCCATCGACAGCTTCTGGGCGCGGTCGGCGGTGGAAAGCGCGTCTACGATCTCGTCGAGCGCTTCGCCCGCCAGCACCTTGTCGATCTTGTGGAGCGTCAGGTTGATGCGATGGTCGGTCACCCGGCCCTGCGGAAAATTGTAGGTGCGGATCCGCTCGGAGCGGTCGCCGCTGCCGACCTGGCTCTTGCGGTCGGCGGCGCGCGCCGCCGCCAGCGCCTGGCGCTCCGCCTCGTAGAGCCGGGCGCGCAGCACCTTGAGCGCGCGCGCCTTGTTCTTGTGCTGCGATTTCTCGTCCTGCTGAATGACGACGAGCCCGGTCGGCAGATGCGTGATCCTGACCGCGCTGTCGGTCGTGTTGACCGACTGGCCGCCGGGCCCCGACGACCGGAAGACGTCGATCCGCAGATCCTTGTCGTCGATCTGGATATCGACCTCCTCGGCCTCGGGCAACACGGCGACCGTCGCGGCCGAGGTATGGATGCGGCCCGACGCCTCGGTTTCCGGCACCCGCTGCACGCGATGCACGCCGGATTCGAATTTGAGGCGGGCGAAGACATTGCGCCCGATGATCGAGGCCGAGGCCTCCTTGACCCCGCCGAGCCCGGTCTCCGACAGGTCTAACAGCTCGAACCGCCAGCCCTTCAGCCCGGCATAGCGCTGGTACATCCTAAAGAGCTCAGCCGCAAACAAAGCGGCTTCCTCGCCGCCGGTGCCGGCGCGTACTTCGAGGATTGCGTTACGTTCATCGTCTTCGTCGCGCGGCAATAGCGCCGTTTTGACATTGAGCTCCAGTTCCGGCAGGCGCTCCTTAAGGCTCTGCATCTCCTCCTCGGCGAGCGCCTTCAGCTCGGGGTCCCCACCCGCCCCGGCCATCTCTTCGGCGGCGGCGAGTTCGCCTTGCGCACGTCGCAATGCCTCGATGCCGTCGACGATCGGCGAGAGCTCGCTGTATTCCTTGGACAGTTTGGCGAAGTCGCCGCCGCTGAGCCCGGCGGCCGAGAGCGCCTCGCGCAGCTCGTCGTGGCGCCGCACTAGCTCGTCGAGGCGCGCTTCGAGCGCCGGTTCCATGATTCCCGTCCCTCAGCCGGCGCGCGTTTTGAGCCGCACCGGCAGATCGCCGAGCGGGACCAGCTCTTGCGCGCCGCTGTCGAGGTCGCGCACCGTCGCGGCCCCCTGCTGCAACTCGTTGTCGCCGATCAGCACCGCGGCGCAGGCGCCGATCCGGTCGGCGCGGCGCATGCGGCGCTGCAGGTTGCCGGAATAGGTCAGTTCGACGGCAAGCCCGACATCGCGCAATTGCTCGGAGAGCTTCAGCGCCACCTGTTCGGCCGCCTCGCCGAGCGGCACCAGCGCCACCGGCCGCAACGCGCTCGGCGGCTCCGCGATCAGCAGCGCGAGGCGCTCGATTCCGGCGGCCCAGCCGACCCCGGGCATCGCCGGCCCGCCCATCAATTCGACGAGCCCGTCATAGCGCCCGCCGCCGATCACCGTGCCCTGCGCGCCGAGATCGGTTGTGACGAACTCGAAGGCGGTGTGCGTGTAGTAATCGAGGCCGCGCACCAGGCGCGGGTTCAAGCGATAGGCGATGCCGAGGGCGTCGAGCCCGTCGCGCACTCGCGCAAAAAACGCGCGCGACGCTTCGTTGAGGTATTCGGCAAAATCGGGGGCTTCGGCGGTGAGGCGCTGATCGCCGGGATCTTTCGAATCGAGGATACGCAGCGGGTTGCGTTCGAGCCGGCGGCGGCTGTCTTCCGACAGTTCCGAAATCCGCGCCGAAAAATAGCCGACCAGCGCCTTGCGATAGGCGGCGCGGCTCTCCGGATCGCCCAAAGTATTGAGCTCGAGTACGACGCGATCGGCAATGCCGAGCGCCTTCAGGATGCGCTGCCCGAGCGCGATGACCTCGATATCGGCCTGCGGCTGCGCCACGCCGATCAGCTCGACCCCGATCTGGTGAAATTGCCGGAAGCGGCCCTTCTGCGGCCGCTCGTAGCGGAACATCGGGCCCGAATAGAAGAATTTGAGCGGCGTCGATTGCGTCAGCCCGTTTGACAACACAGCGCGCACGACCCCGGCGGTGTTCTCCGGCCGTAGGGTGACTTCCTCGCCGCCGCGATCGGTAAAGGTGTACATCTCCTTGGCGACGATGTCGGTGTGCTCGCCGATCGGGCGAGCGAACACCTCGGTGAATTCGAAGACCGGCGTCGCTATCTCGGCAAAGCCGTAGAGCGCGGCGAGCTGGCGCGCGGTTTCGGAAACCCGGCGGTGCCGGCGCGCCATCTCGGGCAGCAAATCCTGCGTCCCGCGCACGGGCAGCAATTCTGGCATTGGCAAAAATACTCCGCGCCGCGCGGCTTCGCCGAGTCGCCGGCTCATCACAAACAGCCCTAAGAGTGGGGTGTTTCGCCGGCGCTCTCAAGCGCCGCGTCAGCCGGCGCGGGCCGGGGGCTCGTTATTTGCCGGTCAGCCACGCCAGCGCGCGGCCGCTCACCGGCCGGAACCAGGATATGGTCTCGCGCGCCACCGCCGAGCGGCGCAGGAACTCGAAGAGGATCGCCAGCAGGATGGCAATAAGCCACCACCAGACCACCTCGCGCGCGAGCCAGAAAAACAGGCGAAGGGTCGCAGCGGACGGTGTCGCCATACCAAGCGCGGCAATAACCCGCTCCATGTTGAAGCGGAAGAATTCTTCCCACATCAGCAAGACGATCGCGATGCTCGTGCCGACGGTCCAAAGGCGTCCGCGCCGGCTCGTCGCGGTACCTGCGATGGTGAAGAGGCCGGGCAGAACCAGCAGCAGGAAGATCGCGCGGTACCAGACATTCTGCCCGGCAAAAAAGCAGCCGCAGATTATCGCGCTGCCGAGCACCAGTAGATTGTGCTCGCGGCGAGGGAGGGCTTCCATCGCGGCGGGCAATCCGTCGGCCGTAAAGCGGCGGCCGATTGCGAAAATCCCGGCGGCCAGGAATAGAAAACACAGCGCGGCAACGATATTGCCTAAAGCCGCCTGCCCAGATGCGGTCCTGGCCATATCCCCGAGCTGCAAGGGCAGGTTCTTGGCGCCGAAGACGCCTTCGATATACGTCCCGGCCGGGATGTAAGGCAGGGTTCTGACGATCTCGTCGTGGTAGGCGACCCCGAACATCGCCAGTATCAGCACGACGGCGATGCTGATGCATAAAAAGATCGGGAGGCGTTCCTCGATGACCATGATCAGGGTGACAAACGGATAGTATTTCACCAAGCCCGACAGCACCGCGGCTCCGTACCCGATCAACCGAATCCCGAGCCCGCCCTCGGCGCTCAGCGCGGTGACCAGCGCGAGAATGAACAGCAGGATGTCGGGGTTCGCCCGTTCGACGGCAAAGACGACCGATGTCGAAAATACCGCCAGCAGCGTCAGGATCAGTTCGAGCGGGCGGCGCGGGCGCGGAAGAATGCCCAACGACAGCAGAAAAAGAAGACCGCTGAACCAGCCGACCGCGGCGGTGTCGGAAACGCCCAGCGGGACCGCCGACCACGACATCCAGATCGGCGAGTAGCTGTACGACCGCTGCAAGATGTCGCACGGGTCCGCGATGATCACGTCGATGCCCTGCCGGGCGCATTCCCAGGCCGCCAGCGAACCGCTGATGTCGAGGAATGGAAACGAAAACGGCGCCGCGCCCCAACTTTCCAGCAGCCCAAAATAGATACCGCGGTCGCCGTATAGATAAAGCAGCGAAAACGCGAAAAACGCCAGCAGCGCCGACGACGGGACGGCAAGCTGATAGACGCGCTGCGACCAGATGCTCGGCAGGTTCATCAAAGAGGCGCGGCCCAGCCCGGATGTCAGCGGGTTCTATCGGGTAAATTGGTTAATGAAGGCTTGCGCAGACCGCGCCACCCGTTCCGCGACTGACTAGGGTTAACGAAATCGAAAGTCCGTCCGGCTACTCCGCTCGATCATGGCCGAAATCAGCGGCGCCCAACGGTTAGCGCAATCGGCATCCGCAACGGACGACTGCGCCGATGCCCTACCCGTGCGTTGGGCCAAGGAGGGGCAGCTCGCCGCCGCCGGTCTCACGCTGCTGGTGCTGACGGCGATCGGATCGCGGCTGGTGCCGATCCTGATCGAGCCCAGCCTGAATTGGTGGGACGAGGTCTTCCAGGCGACCGAACCGGCGCACCGCCTGATCTACGGCTACGGGCTGGTGCCGTGGGAATTCCAGCTCGGCATGCGGTCCTGGGTGCTGCCTGGCGCGGTGGCCGGGCTGATGGAAGTATCGCGTCTCGTCGGTAATGGGCCCGATTACTACCTGCCGGTCATCGCAACGAGTTTCGCCGTGTTGGCGAGCGCGCCCGTGCTTTGCTGCTTTTGGTGGGCGCGCAGCTGGTTTGGCCTCGCCGGCGCGTTCGCCGCCGCCGCCTTTGTCGCCATCGCCCCCGAGCTCGTCTATCTCGGCGGCCGCACCTTGAGCGAGACGGTCGCCGGCCATGTGCTGGTGATCGGCTGTTTTCTGCTGGGACCAGGTTACCAGGTGACCTCGCGCCGGCGGCTGTTCGCCGCCGGCCTTCTGCTCGGCCTCGTGTGCCTGTTGCGCATCCATTTGGCGCCTGCGGTTGTGCTTATCGTCGTTTGGGCGAAATGGGGCAGCTGGCGGGAGCGACTTCCGGCATTACTGGCCGGGGGGCTCGCCGCCATCGCGTCCGGCGCGATGCTCGATTGGCTGACGCTCGGCTATCCGCTGGCGTCACTATGGCGCAACGTCCTGTTCAACGTGGTCGATGGGGTCAGCGCGGATTTCGGGACCGCGCCGTGGAGTTCCTATCTGGTCGGCGAACTCGGCCTGTGGGGGGGCGCCGGGCTGTTTATTGTGCTCGCCGCGGTGCTCGGCGCTCGGCGTTTGCCGATACTGCTCGCCGCGGCGATCGTCATCGTCGCGGTGCATTCCGGCATTGGCCACAAGGAGTACCGCTTCATTTATCCGGCGGTGCTGCTGCTCATGGTGCTCGCCGGGTTGGGGGTCGGCCAGCTGACCGAATGGGGCGCCGAGTGGCTCGGCGGCCGCGGCGTCAAGCGACAGCTTGCCGAAGCCGCTTGCGCCGTGTCGCTGCTCGCCTACGCCGGTTTCCTGATGTTCGGCATCTGGACCAACCCGACCATGGCCCAGCTGCGCTCGCGGGTGCAGGACAATCTGCTCGCGATGTCGTTCGCCGCGAAGCTGCCGGCGATGTGCGGTATCGGGCTTTATGGCGAGGAGGGGCGCGACTGGGTCCTGTATGGCGGCTACACCTACCTGCATCGCCCGGTGCCGATGTACTGGCCGGCGGATCAGGCGGAGCTGACCGCGACCGCGCCGGCTTTCGATACGCTGCTTTACACCCTGCCGCCACCGGCGGCGCTCGGCTTCGAGATGACGGCCTGCTTTGGCAAGAGTTGCATTGCGCGCCGTTCGGGTGGCTGCGTCGCACGATCGATGGCCGCGATGCCCTTCCCCCAGCCGGTGGCCGGCCTCGCGCCGCGAAAGGAAGCGTTTCCGGCTATCCCGGTATCCGCCGCATTTACCGGATCGCGATGATGCAGCCGACCACCCACTTGCCACACGGCGATCGGCCGGCGAAGACGTTGGCCACCCTCGTGCAATCTTTCGGCACCTGGCTCGATCGGCGCCGGCTCGGTCTGTGCTGTGGGGTGCTTTTGGCGATCGAGGCGACGATCTTTTTGTTCCTCGTTGCCGGGACGCATGGCTGGATCGTGCCGATCGAACACGCGACGACAACCGATTTCGCCAGCTTCTATGCCGCGGGCAAGCTCGCCAACGCCGGAACGCCGCAACTCGCCTACGACCAGGCGGCGCATTACGCGATGGAGCAGGCCGTCACCGCGCCCGGCATCGAATATCAGTTCTTCAACTACCCGCCGGTTTATCTGATTCTTTGCGCCGCCCTCGCGCAGCTGCCGTATCTCGTCGCCTTCGTGGCGTTCATCGCCGTGACATTGCTACTGTATCTCGCAGTAGCGCGGCATATTCTTGATGACCGCAGCGGCACGGCGCTGCTCGCGCTGCTCTCTTTCCCGATGGTGTTCTGGACGATCGGGCTCGGACAGAACGCGTTTCTGACCGCGGCGTTGTTCGGTCTGGCGACGCTATGGATCGATTGCCGGCCTCTTGTGGCGGGCCTGTTATTCGGCCTGCTCTGTTACAAGCCGCATTTCGGTCTGCTGGTACCGATCGCCCTCGCCGCCGGCGGATATTGGCGCAGCTTTGCCGCCGCCGCGGTGAGCGCCGGCGCCCTCATGCTCGGCTCGCTGCTGCTGTTCGGTTGGGAAACCTGGCACGGTTTCTTTGTCACGGCCGGCGCGTCGCATGCGGTTTATGAATCCGGCCGCATCCTGTTCGCCGGTTTCGCCAACCCGTTTGGCGCGGTGCGTCTTGTGGGCGGTCCGGTCGCAGTGGCTTATGCAGTACAAGGGGCCGCCATGCTATTTGCCGCCGCGCTCGTCTTTACCGTGTGGCGGTATCGCTTAAGCCTGCCGATCCGTGCTGCGACGCTGGCCGCCGCGAGCGTCGTCGCGGCGCCGGTCGCGATCTTCTACGATCTGATGCTCGGCACGATCGCGGCGTGCTGGCTGATGCACGATGAAAACCACCCGATCTCGCCAATCGAAAAGACTTTCTTCACCGCCATGACCCTGCTGCTGTTCGATGTCCGCCATCTCGGCGAAGCCTGGCACCTTCCGATCGCCGCGACCGCTTCGATCGGTCTTCTGGCGATCACGGCGTCACGTGCGCTGCGCGAACTCGTGCAGCAGGATCCTGCCTGGAACCTCGTCCGCTTTTGGGGCAAGCGCTACGCGACCTGAGCCGCCTGGGTTTCGGGTCGCGTGTACACGCCCGCGAGCCAGCGTCCGCCATGCACGTGCAAGCCGGCCAGCAGTCACTCTCTGCCTGTGCGGCCGTGCCAGGGGTCCGGGCCAGGATCGCGCCCGGCGCCAACCTCGCCCAGCCGCCCGAGGTAATGGGCCCAGCCTTCCGCGTGGCCGGCGCATTGCTCGGCATTGGGCAGGCCGGTGTGGGTCAGACGCAACAGCGTTCCGTTCGCCTGCTCGATCAGATCGATCTCGACCAGGCTCGACCCCGGCGGCACCGCCTCGCTGCCGTCCCAGCCAAAGCTGTACGCCAGCCGGTGTACCGGCACCACCTCGCGGAAAGAGCCGCGGGCGAAGCGAGCGCCGGTGACATTGACGAGATAGAGCCCGCCGGGCTGCGACTCGACCTGCGCCTCCGTTCCCATCCAGCGTAGGATCTTCTCCGGATCGGTCAGAAGGGCGAATACCGCGGTGGGCGGCGCCGGGATGTGCGTCTCGCGGCGAACGACGAGGGCGTCTGACATGAATCTCCCCATGGCTGCGATGACCCGTCCCCGATATAGGCCGACGCGGCCGGCCGCGCTATCGCGCGGCGCGGATGACAGGCCGGGAGCCGGGACGGCATGATCGCGGCATGGATCTACCCGTGACCTTCGCATGGCTGGTGGACGAGGCCAACGCCTCGCCCGGCCCCGACCGATTCCTGGCCGAACTCGGCGGCCGACTGCTGGCCGACGGGGTGCCGCTGGCGGGCGGCGCCCTGACGCTGGCGGTACCGCATCCGATCATCGCGCGCCGCACCTGGCTTTGGCGGGCGGAAACTGGGGCGGTCATTGAGGCGCTGGGCTTCGCCGGCGGGCCAGCCAACCAGGCCAATCAAGCCGGGCGCGATTGGCTAACCGGGCTTGGCCCGGTGCGGGAGGAGACGATCGGTCCGGCGCCAGACGGTCCGGTCCTGGGCTGGGCCGGGACCCGGCCGTTCGGCGACGGCGAGGCCAGCCAGCTGCGCCAGATCGCGCGCTTTGCCGCGGCACCCTTAGCCGCGTTGGTCGCGCGGGCGGCGGCGGCAGCGCTGCTCGATGCCTATCTCGGCCGCCGCAGTGCCGCCCAGGTGCAGGCCGGCGCGGTGCGCCGCGGCGCCGGGGAGGCCATCCGCGCCGTGCTGCTCTGTGCCGATCTACGCGACTTCACCGCCCTCTCCGAGGTGACCGAGCCGACGGCGGTGATCGCCACCCTCGACGCCTGGTTCGACCGCATCGCCGGGGCGGTGCACGCCTACGGGGGCGAGGTGCTGAAATTCATCGGCGACGGCGTGCTGGCGATCTTCCCGGTCACCGCCGCACCAGCCGTAGCCTGCGAGGCGGCGCTGCGCGCGGTCATCGCCGCTCGCGCCGGCATGGCCCATCTCGATGCGGCGCGGCAGGCGCAGGGACTCGCGCCGCTGCCCTTCGGCGCAGCGCTGCATCTGGGCGAGATACTGTGGGGCAATATCGGCGCGGCCGACCGGCTGGACTTCACGGCTATCGGTCCTGCGGTCAACCTGGTCAGCCGACTGGAGGGGTTGTGCCGGCCGCTCGGCCGGTCGGTGCTGATTTCGGGCGCGGTCGCCGCCGAGCTCAGCGCGCCGCTGCTGCCGCTGGGCGACCATGAACTGCGCGGCATCGCGGCGCCCTGCGCCGTCTTTACGCTGCCGGATTCGTGAGCGGCTCGCCGCCGGCAGCCGCTCTCAACTTACCCTATTCGATCACCTCGTCGGCATCGGCGAGCGGCGCGGGCGGCATGGTGAGGTCGCCTATCCCTGCTCGGGTTTGTCGCCGTAGGGCTGCGTAATCAGCTCCATCAAATGTCCGTTCGGGTCATCGAAATAGACCCCGCGGCCGCCGTAGCGGTGGTTGATCTCGCCGGGGCGCTCGCGACGCGGCGTGGCGTAATACCGAACACCGCCGGCGCAGATCCGCACGAATGCGGCGTCGAATTCCGCCTCGCTGATGAGGAACGCATAGTGCTGCGGCCGGAACTCCTCGCGATCGGCGAAATCGAGCGTGACGCCGTTCGCGGTTCGGATCGGCACGAAATGGCCCCATTCCGGCCCGGCTTCCAGGTTCAGAATGTCGGCGAGAAATTTGGCGGAGGCCCATTTGTCCCGCGCCGGGATGATCGTGTGATTGAGTTGGACACTCATAGTCTGTCTCCTTCCCAGGCTTTAGGCGACCTGTTCGGCCAGCCGCGACAGGTGGTGGGCGGTATCGCCAAAGCTGTGCTCAATGACCATAACGCGGCGGAAGTAATGGCCGATCGCGTATTCCTCGGTCATGCCGATACCGCCATGCAATTGCACGGCGTTCTGCGACACGAAGCGCGCCGCCTGGCCGATTCCGACCTTGACCATCGCGATATTGCGCGCCCGCTCGGCGGCATCGGGCTCCTCGACAATCATCGCCGCCAGCATCGCCAGGCTGCGGCCCTGCTCGAGCGCGACGAACATCTCCGTCGCGCGGTGCTGCAACGCCTGGTTGTCGCCGATCGCCCGGCCGAATTGCTGCCGGGTCTTCAGGTACTCCAAGGTCATCGCCTGCATCGTTTCCATCGCGCCGACCGCCTCCGCGGCGGTCGCGGCGATGCCGGCCTCCGCGACGCGCTCGATGACCGGAAACGCCTTGCCCGCGTCGCACAGCAGCGCGTCGCCCCCGACCTCGACTCCGGCGAGCGCGATCTCCGCTGCCCCCATGCCGTCGCGCAGACGGTAGGCGCGCCGCGCGACGCCGTTGGCATTGCCGTCGACGAGGAACAGCGCGATGCCGGCGGGATCGTTGCGGTCGCCCTTGATGCGGGCGCTGACGATCAGCTTGCCAGCGACGTCGCCATGCGTAACGACGCTCTTGGCGCCATCGAGCACCCAGCCGCCGCCCTTCCGCTTCGCGCTCGTCAACACGTCCGACAGATCGTAGCGTGCCTGCCGCTCGCCATGTGCGAAAGCGACGACCAGTTTTCCTTCGGCCATCCGCGGCAACAGCGCCGCTTCCAGCGCCTGATTGCCGGCGAGGCGCAACGCAGTACCGGACAGGACGACGCTCGCCAGATACGGTTCCAACGCCAGCACCCGGCCGAAAGCCTGCATGACCAGCATCGTCTCGATGCCGCCGCCGCCGAACCCGCCATATTCCTCGGCGAAGGGCAGGCCCAACAGGCCGAGCTCGGCATATTGCGACCACAATGCGCGGCTCCAGCCCTCCGGCTCGGTGACATAGGTCTTGCGCTTCTCAAAGGTGTAGGTGTCGGCGAGCAGCCGGTCGACGCTGTCGCTGAGGAGGCGCTGCTCTTCGGTCAGGTCAAAATCCATCAGAGCCCCAGCACGGCTTTGCTGACGATGTTTTTCATGATCTCGTTGGTGCCGCCATAGATCGAGGCGGCGCGCAGGAAAAGATAGCTGCGGGTCGCCTCGGTGGCCCAAACCGGCCCCAGCTCCGGCTCGTTGCTGAGCGCCTCCAGCTCGTCAGCCCAATCCGGCATCGCCAGCGGTCCGGCGACATCCATCGCCAGCTCGGTCGTCGCCTGCAGCAATTCGGTTCCCTTGAGTTTCAATACCGCAGTGAGCGGGTCCTGCCGCCGCTCCCCCGGTTTTTGCGCCGACAGCACACGCAATTGCGTGATCTCGAGGGATTTCAGCTCGGTTTCGAGCGCCGCGATGCGGCGGCGGAACTCCGGGTCCTCACTCAAGGGCCGGCCATGCGCCCGCAGGTCGCGCGCCTTCTGCTTCGCGAAATTGACCCGCTCCTTCGACTTGCCGAGGCGGGCAATGCCGGTGCGCTCGTTGCCGAGCAGGAATTTGGCGACATCCCAGCCGCGGTTCTCCGGGCCGACGCGCATATCGACGGGCACCTTCACATCGTCGAAGAAGACCTCGTTGAGGTGATGCTCGCCGTCGATCGAGATGATCGGCCGCACCGTGATGCCGGGCGTCTTCATGTCGATCAACAGGAAGGAGATGCCCTCCTGCTTCTTGGCCGCTTGCGGGTTGGTGCGCACCAGGCAGAAGCACCAATCGGCCATATGCGCGGTCGAGGTCCAGATCTTCT
>Ga0209474_10003988_pt1 | contig 12812 bp, 9 predicted proteins | sample GraSoiAngelo_145_FD_185902 | JGI IMG/M metagenome (GOLD analysis project Ga0209474, IMG submission 185902) | Grasslands soil microbial communities from the Angelo Coastal Reserve, California, USA - 14_1009_05_20cm (SPAdes) (version 2) | ecosystem: Environmental > Terrestrial > Soil > Grasslands ...
GCGTACGCCGGTCAGTCGTTTTATTTCGGATGCGCCGCCACTAATGGCTGCTTTGTACAAAAATGGGGTCGGATTGTCGAGCGCTACTTTTCGCTAAAGTCGGGTTTTTGTTATCGCAGCGATCAGATGTTCGGTGTGGTTAGGGCGTCATCGCAATTTAACAGGGCGCTCCTCCCCGTTATCTCTGACTAACCAGTGCACCTGTGCGCGTTGATTTGCCGCGCTCCGGGTGCTAGTTAGCAGCGCTCTTCGTCATGTCGCAGAATTACAAGGATACACTCAATCTTCCGCGCACCGATTTTCCGATGAAGGCGAATCTGGCGCAGCGCGAACCCGAATTGTTAAAGAAATGGGAAGAAACACGCGTCTATCAGCAGATTCAAAAGGCGCGCGCAAAGGCAGAGCTTTTTGTCCTGCACGACGGCCCGCCCTTCGCCAATGGCGACGTCCACATGGGCACTGCGCTCAACAAAATTCTGAAGGATTTCGTGGTGAAGTCCCAAACCATGCTTGGCAAACGCGCGCCTTACGTGCCGGGTTGGGATTGCCACGGACTCCCCATTGAATACAAAGTCGTTAGGGAATCACGCGACCTCGCGCCGCTCGAAGTGCGCAAACGTTGCGAAGCTTTCGCGCGCAAATTCATCAACATTCAGCGCGAACAATTCAAACGCCTCGGCGTTTTCGGCGATTGGGAACATCCCTATCTCACCATGAATCCCGCTTACGAAGCGGAGATCTTGCGCGCCTTCGCCATCTTCGTTGAGAAAGATTTGGTTTACCAATCGATGAAGCCGGTTTTCTGGAGCACCGGCGCACAGACCGCCCTCGCCGAAGCCGAAGTGGAATATCAGGAACGCGATGACACCGCCGTCTTCGTTAAGTTTCCGATTATTTCGGGTGCGCTCAAAGACAAGGCCAGTATCGCGATCTGGACCACAACCCCGTGGACGCTGCCAGCAAACCTCCTCATCGCAGTGCATCCGAAAGAAATTTATGTCGTCCAGGAATTTACCAAGCCGAAGGGTTCGAAGGCGGGAGGGACCTCAGCGTCCCGAACCGAAATCCTCGTTCTCGCCGACAAACTCGTTCCTCAATTTTGTGCCGCCACCGGTTTCGAACCAACCGGTGAACCGATGCAATCCTTTCCCGGCGACAAACTCGAAGGCATCGGCGCACAACATCCCTTTCTGCCGCGCACTGTCATGGTCCTGCTGGCCGAGTTCGTCACCATGGATACTGGCACCGGTGCCGTCCACATCGCACCCGGCCACGGCGAAGACGATTACCTGCTCGGATCAAAAAACAGTTTCCCCATCCTCTCTCCAGTCGATGATCACGGCCGCTATACTAACGAGGTCGGGATTCCGGAACTCGTCGGCAAATATGTCTTCGACGCCAACGCCGACATTATCCGCATCCTGCGCGAGCGCGGCATGCTCCTGGCCGAAGAAAATTTTCATCATAGCTATCCCTATTGCTGGCGCTCGAAAACACCGATCATCTTTCGCGCGGTTGAACAATTTTTTATCCGCCTCGATGAGATCCGCGGCAAAGCGCTGGACGCCATTCATCATAAAATAAAATGGATTCCTGCGTGGGGCGAAAACCGCATCGCCGGAACGGTCGAATCGCGCCCGGATTGGGTCATCTCACGCCAGCGCAGTTGGGGCGTCCCTTTGCCGGTCTTTTATAGAGAGGGACAAGCCAGATTAAACGCAGATTGGATTCGCAGACTTGCCGATCTTGTCGCGCAACGGGGTTCCAATGTCTGGTTCGAATTAAGCGACACCGAACTCGCGCGTGAGCTGGAATTGCCGGAAGGGACCACAAAACGCAACGATACCATCGACGTCTGGATCGATAGCGGCGTTTCGCACCGCGCGGTTTGCGCCGCTCATCCGGAATTGCGCGATCCGGCCGACATGTATCTCGAAGCAACGGATCAGCATCGCGGCTGGTTTCAGTCATCGCTCATGACCAGCATCGCCTTGAATGATCGTGCCCCCTATAAGATGTGCCTGACTCATGGGTTCGTGGTTGATCTTGATGGAAAGAAAATTTCCAAGTCCGGCACATACGACAAGCCCACGGACGCCGGGCATTTCGTAAAAAAACACGGCGCTGACCTGATTCGATTGTGGGCAAGCAGCATTAATTTTGGAGATGATGTTCCGTTCTCGGAGGAAATGTTCACCCGTTTGGGCGATACCTACCGTCGCATCCGCAATACTCTCCGCATCTTGTTAGGAAATCTCTTTGATTTCTCTCTAGTCGGCGGCGGTGACGCCGGCCCGCGGTCAGCGACCGCGGCTACAACGGAATTAGATGGAGTGACAATAATTGATCGATGGATTCTCGATCGTCTCGATCATGTCATCGCGGAATGCCGAAACGCCTACGCAGTCTTCGAGTTCCACAAGGTTTACCATAGCATCAATCACTTTTGCGCAGTCGATCTCAGCAGCCTCTACATCGATATCACCAAAGACCGGATGTATTGCGACGCCCCCGATTCGCCTCGCCGCCGCGTTACGCAATTCGCGATGCATAAAATTTTCGATGCGCTGTGTCGTTTGCTCGCGCCGGTTCTGGTATTCACCGCCGAGGAGGCATGGGCTCATCGTCATCCCGAGCGAAATGAAGCGAAGCAGAATGAAGTCGAGGGATCCCGTAATGAAACCGTTAAGGTCTCGCCGCGGGATCCTTCGACTTCGCTTCGCTCCGCTCAGGATGACGGATTCGTCGATTCCGTGCACTTCCAGCTCTTTCCAGATTGTCAGGCCGGGGCAACCGACGACGCTGTCCGGCAGCAAATCGATCAGTTACTTAGATTGCGTGGCGTCATCGGTCAGGCCTTGGAAAAAGCGCGTCAGGAAAAGCTGATCGGCAACTCGCTGGAAGCTCGCGTCATCTTGAAATGCGATCGAAAAACAATCGGTTCGGTCTCGAAGGAGGAGCTCGAAGAATTTTTCATTCTAAGCGATCTCATTATCGAAGACGCGGCGGAGGCGTCCGCCATGGTCGAGAAAACGCCGTATGCAAAATGTGCGCGTTGCTGGCGCCATCGCGAAACTGTCGGCCAAAGTAGAGCCCATCCCGATTTGTGCGACCGCTGCGAAAGCGTGGTGGCGGCGAGGAAAGGTTAAGAAAGTTAAAAAGGTTACATCGTTAAAGAGATAGCCGCCTTCGACCGATTTAACGATGTAACGCTTTTAACAATTTAACGACTCATGAAATGGATTGCCTTCCTCTCGTTGCCGCTCTATGCGCTCGATCAGATCAGCAAGTATTGGATTTTGCATCACATCGACGTCGAATCCCAAATCCCTGTTATTCCTCGCTGGTTCTATTTGGTAAATGTTACCAACACCGGCGCGGCTTTTGGTTCTTTCAAAAACAACAACGCGTTTTTTATCGTGCTGTCGTGCATTGCCCTGATCGCGGTGGTTTTCCTTCTCTTGCGAAAACAAGATCACAAAGATGCCTGGCGCGATCTCTCCCTCGCTCTGCTCCTCGCCGGGGTTTTTGGCAATCTGACCGACCGCCTGACCCTCGGTCATGTCATCGATTTTCTCCTGGTTAACTTACATGTTCGCTTTGCCAATCCGTGGCCGGCCTTCAACGTCGCTGATTCCTGCATCTGTGTCGCAGTGATCTGCTTCATCATTCATACCTTGCGCCAAAAACCGGCCCCGCCCTAAACAACGCGGACACGAAATTGTAGGGCAGGCGTTTCCAAGCGGTAGGCTCTACGAGCCGGATACCTCCCTGCCGATTCGTTAGCTGGCAACCGGGAACGGTTGCCCTACAAGATTCCCGCAAGCGAAACAACGTGTCTACCCCCGCAAAACCCACCAAATACGCGAAAGTGTGTGCGACGCAGAGAGCTATTCTTCTGGGAATTTTTTGGCGTCTTTGACACGTTTAGCGGATAAAAAAATCTTACGCTGCCGGTGCTACGCCAAATTGTAGGGCAGGCGTTCTCTCCGAGCGGTAGGCTCTACGAGCCGAAGCCCACGTGCCGATCCCCCAAGCTGGCAACCAGGAACGGTTGCCCTACAAGGCTGCGCAATGCAAAACTGGTAACTGTGACAATGGAAGAAACGGCACGCTTCATTGCGGCAAAACTGCGCGAACACGGCCACATCGCATACTTCGCCGGCGGCTGTGTTCGCGACATGGTGCGGAACCTGGCACCGAAAGACATCGACATCGCGACCGACGCGCGCCCGGAGGAAGTGCAGAAATTGTTCCCGCGCACTTATGCGGTCGGCGCGCACTTCGGCGTCATTGTCGTTTTGGAAAACGGATTCCAATTCGAAGTCGCGACCTTCCGTTCCGACGACGTTTACCTGGATGGCCGTCGCCCGAGCGAAGTTCATTTTTCATCGCCAGAGGAAGATGCGCGGCGGCGCGATTTCACCATCAACGGAATGTTTTTCGATCCGGTGAAGAACGAAGTGATCGATTTCGTCGGTGGCCGGGCCGATCTGAAAGCGAAACTAATCCGCGCGATTGGCGATCCGGCGCAACGTTTCGCGGAAGACCGCTTGCGAATGCTGCGCGCCATTCGTTTTGCGACCCTGCTGGAGTTTAAAATTGAAAGTGAAACCTGGCGCGCCCTATTGCAAAACTCGACTTCCATCACTGAGATCAGCGCGGAGAGAATTCGCGACGAGCTTGTCCGTATTTTCCTTTCCTCGCAGCGATTGCGCGGCTGGGATTTGCTCGACCGGTCCGGCCTTCTCCGTGCCATCCTGCCCGAGGTCGAGCCGATGAAGGGTTGTGCGCAACCGCCGCAGTTTCATCCCGAGGGTGATGTCTTTCAGCACACCCGGTTAATGCTGGAGCTTTTGCCGGAAAACGTTTCCGTGCCGCTCGTTTTCAGCGTCATCCTTCACGATGTCGCCAAACCACGGACGGCGACGGTGGATGCGGACGGCCGCATCCGTTTCAACGATCACGATCGCATCGGCGCGGAAATGACCGAACAAATCATGGAGCGTCTGCGTTTTTCGCGCGCCGACATCGAGGCCACGGTGGAGATGGTACGTCAGCACATGGTTTTCAAAGACGTGCCGCGGATGCGCGTTGCCAAACTGAAACGATTCATGGCGCGTCCGACTTTTGAAGAGGAAATGGAGCTGCATCGGGTCGATTGCGCCAGCAGCCATGCCATGCTCGACAATTACGAATTTCTTCAGCGCAAAAAGGAAGAGTTCGCGAACGAGCCGATCATTCCGCCACCCTTGGTTACGGGAAATGACCTGATCGCGTTGGGAATGAAACCGGGCCCAAGGTTTGGCGAAATCCTGGAAGCCGTGGAAACACGGCAGCTCGAAGGCGCACTAAAAACGCGCGAGGAAGCGCTGGAGTGGGTGAAACGCGAATACAAAAACAATTAGGTCGTCATCCCGAGCGTCAGTCGAGGCATCCCATTGCGAAAGCTTTAAGGTAACCTCTTCGGGATCCCTCGGTCCGAGCCGGACTGGCGTTTTCGCTCGGGATGACGGCACCGGCGCGCGCTTTTGACATCAAACCTCAACCATCGAACATCTCTCCGAGCCGTAGGCTCGACGAAGCCGGAGGCAACCATCCCATGCGCATCTTGATGATCAGCGCGGAAGCGCCGCCCTTGCACCGCGCCGGGGCACTGGTAGACGTGCTCGACGCGCTTCCTCGCGAACTGCGCGAACGCGGCCACGAAGTTAGCGTCGTCCTCCCATTTTATCGCGAAATTCAGGCAAACCACGGCGTCGCCACAACTGACACCGGTGTTACGGTTGATATTCGCGTCGGCGAAAAAAATTATGTCGCAGAATATCTCGAAGGCCGGACTTCGAGCGGCGTGCAATTATTCTTTGTTCGTTGCGACGAATTTTTCGATCGTCCGGAAATTTATGGCGAACATGGGGTCGGCTACGAAGACAACGCCGTCCGCTTTATCTTTTTTAACAAGGCCACCATCGAACTGGCGCGACGCCTGACCCCGGCCCCACAAATTTTACATCTGCACGATTGGGCGGCCGCGCTCATCCCGGTTTATATCCACGCGCACAATCTGCCTTTCGCCACTGTCCTAACGATTCATAGACTAGCGGAGCAAGGAAGTTTTTGGGGTCTCGACTTCGTCCTTACCAATTTGCCGCAGCGCTTTTTCTCTCTGCGCGGGGTCGAGTTTTTCGGCCGCCTCAATTTCTTGAAAGCCGGCATCGTTTTCGCCGATCGCATCACCACCGTCAGCGAACATCACAAGCGCGACATTCTTCAACCCGAAGGCGGCTGTGAACTCGATGTCGTTCTCCGTGAAAATGCCCACAAACTCACTGGTATCCTGCATGGCGCCGATTACGCCCGCTGGAATCCGGAAACCGATCCGCTGCTGCCGGCTCATTTCGATTCCGAAAAATTATGGGGCAAAATGATCTGTCGCGACGCCTTGCTCGCAAATCTCCAGCTCGCGCCCGCGCCGCGCGGTCCGGTTTTCGGAATGGTCACGCGCGTGGTCGCCGAAAAAGGTTTTGAAATTCTCACCCCGCTCTTCGATCGCCTGCTGACGGATGACGTGCGCCTGATTATTCTGGGCGAAGGCGATCCGGCATTTGAAACCGCTCTCGCTATCGCTTCCCGCCGCTATCCAGAACGGCTCGCCTATCGCCGTCACTTCGATGAAAGGCTGGCTCACCTCATCGAAGCCGGTTCTGATATCACGCTGATACCGTCGCGGTTCGAGCCCAGTGGGTTAATCGCAATGTACAGCTTGCGTTATGGCGCACTCCCGGTCGCGTATGCCAGCGGCGGTATTCAGGAGATCGTCCAGGACTACGATCCGACGCTTGAGCCTTCCGACTCGGGCTATGGTTTCCTTTGTTACGACTATTCCGCGGAAGCGTTTTGGGATTCGATCAAGCGCGCTCGTTCCCTTTTTCACGATCGCACAGTTTGGACCGGCCTGATTCGCCGGGCGATGGCGCGGGAATTCTCCTGGTCTGCCGCAGCGCAGCGCTACGAAGAACTTTATCGGGGCCTTGCTGGCGAGACGGAAATAGCCGCCTGAGGCGCGTCCGCTGCAGGAACACACGCGTCCAAGCCTGTGCGCCACACAGGTCGCCAGACCTGTGTTCCAACCGTGGTGGCCCCTAAAGCACAAGGCCAGGCTCAAAGGCGAATAAAGCGAGAGGGGCAGCGTCAAAAAAGCCGCACCGTGACCGCCGTACTATATAATAAGGGCAACGCCGAGCTGGAAGAGCCTTGCATTCCGCGGGACGTTCCGGTTTTCTCTGCCCTTCCACCGGCTCGCCTCATGACTCGCATATCCGCTACGGCCAAAGCCCTTTCCGCCGGCCTTGTCGCCACGCTGGTGCAAATGCTAGTCGCGATCTTCCTTTTGGCACCTGATGGGCCATTCGAATATCGCTATCAAACACTCCTCCAACACGATAGCCACTGGTTCGCCAATATCGTTGATCGTGGTTACCAAACGATCGTGCCGCCGATTTCCCACAAAATGATGGAAGTCTCCAATACCGGTTTCTTCCCCGCCTACCCCGCAATCGCCTGGGTCTTGCATCGCGGGCTCGATCTCGGAGCCGAAAACGCCTTACTAATTACCGCCCAATCCGCCGCCTGGGGTTTCTGGACCTATTTCTTCCTCTTCTGCGAGCGATGGAACCTGCCTTCCGGTTGGCAGCTGCTCGGCGCGCTCGCCATTCTGGCGCATCCCGCCGCCTTTTTTCTCGTCGCCGGCTATTCCGAATCGCTTTTTTTAATGGGGCTACTCGGTTTCCTCTACTGGAGCGGGACGGAATCGCGAGGCGGGCGAATTTTGGCGGCGATTCACGGTATCGTCATGTCGGCGACCCGGATCGTCGGCTTGCCCTGTGCGCTCGCGCCGCTGGTGAAAAGGATTTGGGAGCTCGGCTGGCGCAAATTGACGAACGTTCGCGATTGGTTGGCGAATTATGGCGCGACTGTTCTCGTCAGCGCGTCAGCCATGCTGGGCGGCCTCGGATTTTTCGTTTATTGCCAGTTCCGCTGGGGACGCTGGGACATCTACATGCTAACGCAGCAGTTCGGCTGGGGAATTGAACCCGATTACCTCGCTATCTTTAAACCATCGAGCTACCACTGGCTCCTGCCCGCGCTCGAAGATCCCACCCAAATGAGCCAGATGGCGATGACGTTCGGCGGACTTCTGCTCCTCGGGATTTTTGCTTTCGAATTTTTACCGGGTGCGCGCCGTCAAACCAACCGTTCTGTGCGCATCTCATTTTATTTCACCGCCTTCATTCTCTATTTCCTCTCCGTCTCTGGCGTCGCCGGCGTGCATATGGAAAGCATGCTGCGTTACGAATTTTGCCTCCATCCGCTTATCGTACTGGCGCTTTTGCATTATTTGCACAATCTTCCCCTCCGCTCGTGGCTGGGACGAGCAAGCGCGGTGACTGGAATCGCGTTGATCAGCGCGGCGGGGCTGGGCCTCGAAAGCTGGTACATTTGGAATTTTACACGGGGAAATTGGGTTGCCTGATTTAATGAAAACGAACGTAGCCATAATCGGCGCCGGTCCAGCCGGTCTTACCGCCGCTTATCTTTTGTCGAAGAACGAGGTTAGCGTCACTATTCTCGAAGCCGATCCGGTTTACGTCGGCGGGATTTCCCGCACCGCCACCTACAAAGGTTTTCACTTTGACATCGGCGGTCATCGCTTTTTCTCGAAGTCGAAAGAAGTGAACGATTTCTGGAACGAGATTTTGCCGCAGGACATGCTCGATCGGCCGCGCAGTTCGCGCATTTTTTACGGCGGCAAATTTTTTGCCTATCCGCTCCGGCCGTTCGAAGCGCTGGTGAAGCTCGGCTTTCTCAAATCCACCCTCTGCGTGTTGTCGTGGTTGAAAGCGCGCCTCATGCCGGTGCGCGATCCGCGCAACTTCGAAGACTGGGTCAGCAACCAATTCGGCAAACGTCTCTTCGATACTTTCTTCAAGAGCTACACCGAGAAAGTTTGGGGGATGAGTTGCCGGGAAATTTCCGCCGATTGGGCGGCGCAACGGATCAAGGGTTTGTCGTTAGGCAGCGCGATCAAGAACGCGCTTTTCCCGCAGCGCCGGCCCAAGGACAGCTCCAAAGTAATCAAGACCTTGATCAATTCCTTTAAGTATCCGCGCCGCGGACCAGGAATGATGTGGGAGACGTGCGCGGAAAAAGCCAGAGCGCTGGGTGGTGCGATCGAAATGGGCTGCCGCGTGACGCGTTGCCAGTACGATGATGCTAACGGGACGTGGACGACAATCTATCGCGACCAGCACGGCCGCGAACATGCCCTCGAATCCGAACACGTCATTTCCTCAGCACCGATGCGGGAATTGGTCAATGGCCTCGAGCCCGTCGTTTCGGAAGAAGCAAAGCGCGCTGCCGATTCGCTGAAGTATCGTGACTTCCTGACTGTAATGTTGATCCTAAAGAATCGCGACGCTTTCCACGATAACTGGATCTACATCCACGATCCGAGTGTGAAAGTGGGCCGGATCCAAAACTTCCGTTCCTGGTCGCCGGAGATGGTACCTGATCCAGACAAGGCCTGCTACGGACTGGAGTATTTTTGTTTCGAACACGACGGGCTCTGGGATTCGAAAGATGAAGATCTGATTGCGCTGGCCCAGCGCGAGTTGATCAAGATCGGCCTGGCCCGCGAGGGCGATGTCCTCGATGGCTGCGTCGTGCGACAGAAAAAAGCCTATCCGGTTTACGACGACGATTACGCGGAACACGTCGCCACCATTCGCGGCGAGCTCGACCGCCGTTATCCCAATCTTCATCTCGTTGGCCGGAACGGCATGCATAAATACAACAACCAGGATCATGCCATGATGACGGCGATGCTTTGCGCGGAAAATATCATCGCCAACACGAAACTTTACGATCTGTGGCAGGTGAACCAGGACGCCGAATATCACGAAGCGGGCGACACGCCTGCGGAAGAAACAGGGGGAACGGCAATTCGTCTCGTGCCAACGCGAGTCCCGGGAACGCCTGAGCTCGCGCCCGAAGCCTAACTGCTCTTGCGGCCGTGCCGCGATCATTCATTTTTCAGGACCGAACCGATGCGGGTCGACAGCTCGCGGAAGAATTGCTGAGCTACACCGGGCGCGACGACCTCATCGTTCTTGCTCTCCCGCGCGGCGGTGTGCCGGTGGCGTTCGAAGTTGCGCAACGGCTCGGCGTTCCGCTCGATGTTTTCGTTGTGCGCAAGCTCGGTGTGCCTGGTCACGAAGAACTCGCCATGGGCGCGATCGCCTCCGGAGGCGTCCGCGTCTTGAACGAAGACGTGCTCTACGTCTTGCCAGATGCGCAATCGATCGTCGAGATGGTCACGGCAATCGAACGCGAAGAATTGAAACGGCGAGAACGCGATTATCGCAGTGATCGTCCCGCGCCGGAAGTGCGTGGGCGGACCGTGATTCTAGTCGATGACGGACTCGCCACCGGCGCGACCATGCGCGCCGCGGCTGCCGCGCTTCGTCAGCAAGGTGCGGCGAAAATTATTGTCGCCGTCCCTGTTGGGGCACCGATTACCTGTCACGAGATCAAGAGCGTGGCTGATGAGGTCGTTTGCTTGCAGACTCCCGGCTCGTTCATGGGCGTCGGCCAATACTACGAAGATTTTTCCCAAACCACCGACGAAGAAGTGCGCGAGTTGCTCGCGGCCGCGTCTTCGAACAACCCCAAGACCGAGAATTAATAGGAACACAGGCGTGCCCGCCTGTGCGCCACACAGACTTCAAAGTCTGTGTTCTTGGTACCTCGATCATTCGAACAAACGTCGTTGACTGCGCGTTTACGCTAGTCCGCCTCGGACTTTCCGCGTCTCGCGGAAACGGACTTTGGAGCTGATTGAGGTTTGATGTTTGAGGCCTGTTGCTCGATGTTTGGGTTGTCTATGCGCGGGAAACCATTTCTACGGGAAACAAACGCTGCCCACCGAAACGCGATTGCAGGGCGTCTGTGTCAGACGCCGACTAATTTTTATGTCTGAAACAATAACCACAGCACCTCCTCCCACAGAAATCCCAAGAGAAAAGTTAACCAAAAAAGCAGTCACCGCCGATCACCCCACCTGGTGTCCCGGTTGCGGCGATTTCGCCGTTTTAGCGGCCTTTTACAAAGTCCTCGAGAAACGCCAGCTCGATCACGAAAAGATAGTCACTCTCGCCGGGATCGGTTGTTCATCGCGCTTTCCCTATTTCGTCAACGGCCACGGCGCCCACTTCATTCACGGGCGCGCCGTCCCGCTCGCTTCCGGCATCAGCCTGGCCCGGCCCGATCTCCACGTATTTCTGTTTGGCGGCGACGGCGACGGCTTCTCCATCGGCGGCAACCATCTCAATCACGGCGCGCGCAAGAACATCAACATGGTCTATTTCATCATGGACAACTTCGTCTATGGCCTGACCAAAAAGCAGACCTCGCCCACATCGCCCATCGGTTTCAAAAGCAAAACCGACCCGACCGGCGCGATCGACATGCCGGTCAATCCGATGAAACAGCTGATCAGCGCCGGGGCCACCTTCATCGCACGCACCCACGCCACTCAGGTCAATCACATGATCCAGATGATCGAACGCGCCATGGATCATCCCGGCTTTTCCGCCATCGAATGCTTGAGTGAATGCGTTGAATTTTATCCCGGCGCCTTCGATCCGGCCAACCCGCGCAAAGGCGGCAGCTTCGAGCTGATCCAGGAAAAGAAATGGGACAACAGCGCTGAGGACGAGCTGCGTCACGACGTCACTGACGAGCTCGCCGCTTACAAACTCGCGCAATTACCTTTCCCCGGCGTCTTCGGCGTCTTTTATCAGAACGACAGACCGACAAAGAACGCTCTCGAGAAGAAGTGGATTGAGAGTACGCGTGAGAAGGCCGGTAACGCTTCCGATTTAGAGCTTCTCCAGAAAACATTTGATCGGATGAAATGACAGCGCATTTCGCGTTGTTGCCGGCTTCGGTCTGATGGAGTCGGCGCCTAAGGAGCAATTGCGGGCCTCGGACTTTGGGCTGCTAGCCGAAACGAACTTCTCCGGATTCATTTCATTCTGCTAAGATTTCGACCCGGATGACCCGTCCCGCGCAGAACAAAAATTTGATAAAGTCGTCTCTTAAGGAGCAATTGCGCTCGCTTCTTCAAAAAAAGTCCGTCTATCATGGCGAATTTACCCTCGCTTCCGGCGCAAAGAGCGACTTCTACGTCGACGCGCGCGTCACCACTCTGGATCCGCGCGGCGCCTGCCTTATCGGCGAGGTTGGTTGGGAACTGGTGAAAGAAACCGCCTCGAAGTTAGGGAAGCGTGTGGATGCCGTCGGCGGTCTCACCCTGGGCGCCGATCCGGTTGCGCTCAGCATCGGTATCGCCTCACAACGCCAGGATCCTTCCAGTTCGCTTCAGGTTTTCACGGTCCGGAAAGCAGCGAAGGAGCATGGCCGACAGAAACGGATCGAAGGCAATTTCTCGCCAGGCAATTCAGTGGTCATCGTCGACGATGTCGTCACCACGGGCGGATCGACTATTCAAGCAATCGATGCAATCGAAGAAGCCGGCGGACAAATCGCCTTCGTCATCGTCTTGGTCGACCGAGAAGAAGGCGGCCGCGGAAACATCGAGAAACGCGGCCACACAGTTGTCCCAATCTTTACTCGTTCTGACTTGATAAAGACTGATGGTGGCCAACGCCCGAAGCTCGGCGCTGCTTGAGTTGACCGAATCTTTCTTATTTTAGCCTGTCACTCCCGAAAGCTTTCGGAGTTCTTAATTT
>Ga0209474_10003990_pt1 | contig 12811 bp, 11 predicted proteins | sample GraSoiAngelo_145_FD_185902 | JGI IMG/M metagenome (GOLD analysis project Ga0209474, IMG submission 185902) | Grasslands soil microbial communities from the Angelo Coastal Reserve, California, USA - 14_1009_05_20cm (SPAdes) (version 2) | ecosystem: Environmental > Terrestrial > Soil > Grasslands...
GCGGTTGTTTGCGCACAATTTTGTGGAAGCGCGACACAACAGACCAAATTCCATCCTTCAAACTACCGCCGGAAAAGTTCGACCCGGCGGTGGACCAGTATCTGAGTGCGAAAAGGCCGCGGTCAGCGACCGCAGCTGCAGCGTCGATTCCGCTACTGTGCCAGGAAGCGTGCAACCTACTCATTGCTGCATGTCGCGAAGCGGTGAAGATGGAGGGCGCAGGGCCGTCGGCGCCCTAGGGGCCTTTGGCTTTGTTGCTCACGCCAGCGCTCTTTTGTCATGTCGAGCGTAGCCAAGACATCTCTAATCATTACCAGAAGAGAATAGCTAGAGATTCCTCGACTGCGCTCGGAATGACAGGATGACAAATTTCAACAGAGCAAGCAACGCTGGCTTGACGGAGCCTCGCCCTACCAGTGCGCGGCGCAAAGGAACGCAGGCTTTGGTAGCCTGTGCGCCCAGCGGAGGTGCACTCCGACTGCGACGAAGCGCTCTCTAGGCGAGAGGACACCGAAAGCGGGCAACATGCCCGCTTGGCGCACAGGCCACCGGCCTGTGTTCCTTTGCGATGATCTTTCGATAGGAGCAAGCCTTTTTCGAGGCGTTGTGAATGTTTGCGGCGGTCATAGACCGCCGCTACAGCAGAAAAATGATCGTTCGCGCGCGCATCGTTGTCACGATGGATGGCCCGCCGATTGAAAACGGCGCTGTGCGCGTGATCGATGGTCGCATCATTGACGTCGGAAATTTTGCGGACGTCGCCTCCGCTAATGATGGAATCGTCGATCTCGGCGATTACGTTCTTCTTCCGGGTTTAATCAACGCCCACTGTCATCTCGATTACACCTGTTTGCGCGGCAAAATTCCGCGACAGAAATCATTCACCGATTGGGTTCGCGTTATCAACGCGGAAAAGGGAATTCTAACAGCCGAAGATTATGTCACATCGATCAACACCGGTTTTGCCGAAGCACAACGGTTTGGGACAACCACGATCGCGAATTTGATCGCCTTCCCTGAACTGATTGCGAAAATGAATCCACCGATCCGGACGTGGTGGTTTGCGGAGTTAATTGATGTGCGCGAGCCGGAGCGCGCTAATAAGATCGTCGAATCCGCGACTGACTCGCTGAAATGCGCAGAAAATTGGGGCTTGGCGCCGCATGCGCCATTTACTGCTTCCGAAAATCTGTCCCGCGACTGCCAGGAAATTGCATTGCGCGAAAATATTTTGCTGACAACGCATTTGGCGGAATCGCACGAGGAAATGGAAATGTTTCGCGATGCGTCCGGCCCGCTTTACCAATTTATGAAAGAGATCGGTCGCGAAATGACGGATTGCGGGGATGACACGCCGCTGAGGAGATTCTTGCGACACCTCGGAAATGCCTCCCCGGCGGGTTGGATCATTGCACATTTGAATGAACTGACGGAAAGCGATTTCGATTTGCTGAGAGAAATGCGGCATAAGTTCTCCATCGCGCATTGTCCTCGCAGCCACGCCTATTTCGGGCACGTGGCTTTCCAGTTCGAAAGGTTACAGCGACTCGGCTTCAATCTTTGTCTCGGAACGGATAGCCTTGCGAGCAATGATGATTTGAGCTTGTTCGCTGAAATGCGCGCATTTCAAAAGGAATTTCCCGACGTTCCGCCGGAAAAAATTCTGGAGATGGTGACGGTAAATCCCGCCCGCGCGTTACGGCGGGAAAATGAGCTCGGCAAAATCGAACGGGGCTTTCTGGCAGATATGATAGCTCTGCCTTTTACAACCTCGGGGAGCGTCTACGAAACAATTCTCAATTTTGTCGGCAAAGTTCCATGGTTCATGCTCCATGGTAAAACCGTGGCGATCCATTAACTTTTTCCGTGTTTCCTCTTTCTTTTTCTCAAAAGTGAAATATTCTCCGCGCTGCGAATGGCCAAGATCGTAATCATCGATGACGAGCCGGCGATGGTCGAAGTCATCGTCACCCTTTGCCGGGAAAAAGGTCACCAGGTTTTCCCTTTCAACGCCGCGCAAAAAGCAGTCGAGCAAATGGATTCGATTCAGCCCCACGTCGTCATTGCCGACATTCGAATGGAAACAATGACCGGCTTCGACGTGCTCCGGCACGTGCGCGAGCATCTCCGGCAAACCGCCGTGATTTTGATCACCGCGTACGCCTCCGTGGAGACCGCGGTCGAAGCGATGAAGATGGGCGCGTACGATTACGTGACCAAGCCGTTCAAGATCGACGAGCTGCAAATGACCGTACAACGCGCCCTCGATTATCAGGCGGCGTTGCGGGAGAACGTTTACCTCCGCAAGGAGCTCAAGAACAAATACAAATTTGAGAACATCATCGGCACAAGCCGAAAAATGCAGCTCGTTTACAGCCTGATTAACAAAGTCGCCGACACCGACAGCACGGTTTTGATCCAGGGCGAAAGCGGGACCGGCAAGGAATTGGTCGCGCGCGGACTGCACTTTAACAGCAATCGTCAGCATCATCCTTTCGTGGCGATCAATTGCAGCGCCTTACCAGAAAATTTGCTGGAGTCGGAATTGTTCGGCCACAAAAAGGGCGCGTTCACCGGCGCAGTGGCGGACAAACGGGGGTTGTTCGAAGAAGCGAATCTGGGCACAATTTTTCTCGACGAAGTCAATTCCATGGCGCCGCAATTGCAGACGAAACTGCTGCGCGTTTTGCAGGAGCGCGAAGTGCGGAGAGTCGGCGACAACAAAAGCTCGCCCGTAAACGTGCGCGTGGTTGGCGCGACCAACGAGGCCCTTATGCCGAAGCTAAAAGACGGGACCTTTCGTGAAGATCTTTACTATCGACTAGCAGTTATCCCGATTGAGATTCCGCCTTTGCGCGAACGTCTGGAAGATGTGCCACTATTGGTGAATCATTTTTTGCAAAAGCAGGCTGGAGCCGCCAGCGGTGAGACGAAGAAGATCGATCCCAAAGCGGTCGATATCCTTTGCCATTACGATTATCCGGGGAACGTGCGCGAACTGGAGAATGCGATCGAGCGGGCCTGCGCTTTGTGCGAGAACGACATGATTCTACCGGCGGATTTGCCGCCGAACATTGTTGCCGCCGCGCTGGGTGAAAAAGCCGACCAAGCGCGCGCCGCGATGCCAGTCGGCGAACCGCTCGACGATTTCATTCAGCAACAGGAGCGCGGTTATATCGAGGCCACCCTGGCGCATTGCGGTGGTTCACGCGAAAAGGCGGCAACCATGCTCGGGATTAGCATGGCGACGCTCTACCGTAAGGTCGAGCCCAAGAAAAAGTAGGAGACGCTTCGGGGATGATGTCCGGGCTGGTTTAGCCGCGTTTGCTGTAAATGCGGAGTTGCTCGGCCTCTTTTTGCATTTCATCAAGAGCTTCGAGCGCCGTTTGTTGCTGTTTCAAGATTTCATCATTCTGCGCTTTCAGTTCCTGGAGCTGCTTAATGTTTTCCGCCATCTCCGCTTGTTGTTTCGCATCCTCGGCGGGAACGGGCGTTGCCGCATGGAGTGGAACCGGTGTTGGCTGGATAGTTTGAGCAACACCGAGGACAGCACAGGCAAGCATCGCCAGGCTGATTATGAATATTCGGAGTGTTTGCATCATCGGCCTCCGCGACTTGAGTAAATTCGCGCGACCCGAATACTTTCGGCGAGGGTAGCGAGTTTCTCGTTGATCTTGATTTGATTGGCCGCGATGGCGGCCTGTTGCGCTCGAACTTCCGTTATTAGCGCAGCCAACTCCGCCTGGGCGGGATTATGTTGGGGAGCCTGCGCTGGCGCGGAAGAAACGAGCGTAATGAGTGCGCAAAACGCAAACAGGAGCGTCGGTTTCATAGACAGTGCGATGCTCAAGAGCAATTCGCGTTCCCGTAAATTTGTAAGTGGCTCAACCGAGGGTTTCTCCTCGATCTGCGGCGTGGAAACTGCTTGCGAGTGCGTTACAAGACCGATATCCTTGTAACAATGGCCGCGCAGGGGATGCATCAATCGCAGAATCTTTCTCTGCAGCAGGTTCTCGCGCCACAACTCCAGCAAAGTCTGCTGATTCTCCAAGCGCCGTTGCTCGAACTGCGCAACCTGGTGCAACAGGAAATGGAAACCAACCCGGTGTTGGAAGAGCTCGCCACCGATCCAGATTCCCCTTCCACTACCGAGTCAGCGGCGAGCGATCAGGAGTTCAAGGAAGAATTCGATAAACTGGCCAAGCTCGATGAGGAATGGCGCGATTACATGGCGCAATCGGGCAGCTACAGCGCCCGCGCTCACGAGGACGAGGAGAAACGCCAGTTCTTTTTCGATTCCATTGCCACCACCGAGACGCTGCAACAGCATTTGATGTCGCAGCTCAATCAACAGGTCCTGAATGCGAACGATCGCAAAACGGCCGAACTCATTATCGGCAATATCGACGACAACGGATTTCTCCAGACGACACCGGAGGAAATGGCGCTCAACACCGGCATTGCCCAAGACGATTTCGAGCACATGCTCACGCTCATCCAAAGCTTTTACCCCCCAGGGGTAGGCGCGCGCGATTTGCGCGAATGCCTTCTTATTCAATTAAAGCGCGACGGCAAAGGCAGTAGCCTGGAATACAAGATCATTGCCGAGCACATGCAGGATTTAGGCAAGCGCCGCTTTCCTGAAATTGCGCGGCGCATGGGCATCAGCGTGGAGCAAGTTCAGAAATGCGCCAATAACATTGCGCAATTGGAGCCGCGGCCGGGCGCGATTTTTGCCGAGGCGCCGAAAAACTATGTCGTGCCGGACGTGACCGTGGAGAAAGTGAACGGCGAATACCAGGTCATTCTCAACGGCGACCAGATTCCGCATCTCCGCATCAGCAATACTTATAAGGACATCATGGCTCAGGATGGGAATGGAAACGAAGTGAAGGATTACATTCGCGATAAAATCCGGAGCGGAAAGTTCCTCATCAAATCGATCCACCAGCGGCAGCAAACCATTTCCAACATCGCGCATCAGATCGTTTCGCGGCAGCGCGATTTCTTCGACAAAGGTTCCTCGCAATTGAAACCGATGACGATGGTGCAAATTGCGGACGCAGTCGGGGTCCACGAGACCACCGTGAGCCGCGCCATCAGCGGCAAATACATGGCGACTCCGCAGGGCGTTTACGAGATGAAATACTTTTTCACGCCGGGTTACCAGACCGCGACCGGCGAATCGATGAGCAACACCAGCGTGAAAGAGGCCATTCTTGACCTGGTGAAAAATGAAGACGGCAACGCGCCGCTCAGCGACAAGGAGATCGTCGAGATTTTGAGCAACCGCGGAATTCCAATCGCGCGGCGCACGGTGGCAAAATATCGCACCGAGCTCAATATTCTGCCGAGTAATATGCGGCGGAAATATTGAGACTTTCGTCTGACGTTGAATCGTTAAACCGTTACATTGTTAAATCGGGAAACACTTTTAACCTTGTAACAATTTTAACATTTTAACGCTTGATGACCCCTTCCTTCCGCGCCGCCGTCATCCAAGAATGGCGCGGGCTGCCGGAGAGGCCAGGATCGCGCGACCGCTGGCAACCGACTTCGCAATTGTTGCCGGCGTTAATGCAAAAACTCGGGCTGAAAGAGCGATTGCGCGAAAGCGAAGTGATCGACGCGTGGTCCTCGATCGTAGGCGAATTCATCGCCGCCCACTCCGCGCCGGTCGCTCTCCGCGACGGCATTCTTTATGTCCGCGTCCTCCAGCCTTCATTGCACTACGAACTCGAGCGGATCGCGAAGACCGAAGTCTTGCGAAAACTAAAACGACGCTTCGGTGGCAAAACCATTCGCGACGTTCGGTTTCGTGTTGGATGACGGTATTGGGTAACCATCCGTGTCTCCCGTCGGGACCAAGTCTCTACTTCGTCTCGGCCGGATATTTTAGACTTGCAATCTAAGGAGCTCGGGCTCAAACCGGTCATCACCATGAAAAACCTTCCCCGAACGATTGGATACGTCTTACCCTTGATTGCCCTGGGCGCTGGCATCGTCGTTTTTTCTTGCGCAGATAAGATTCACTCCACCGGCGCCGCGGGCAAAGTAACCATCCAGCAAAGTGGTATTTTAATTCGGCCTGGAACACAGCTCTCAGAGGGCGATCAAACAGCGATGAACGAGATTTTAAAGAGTTACGATAAATCGCTCTACAAGATTCAGACCTATGAAAACGGTCAATTGAAAAAGACTCAAGGTAAACTCAGCGATATGTACATCGACAAGGCCACGGCCTCCGAAGCGGCTAAGGCGATGACGGAAAAAGGCAGCACCCAGTACGTGATTCAAATTGGATTTCTCGACAAAACTCATCAGAGCCCGACGCCGCCGCCGATGTACGCTCTCACCGACAAAACTCACAAAAGCCCAACGCCTATACCGGGGGTTCCCAACAAAACTCATCAAAGCCCGACGCCGCCCGCGCCAACTCCGTCCGACAAAACTCACCAAATGCAGCAACCCACTGGCGCAAGCAAAGAGGCAGAAGACTTGGTAAAACGGCTTACTCCCATTTTAGAAAAATACAGCGGCCGATAGCAGCTATACAATTTCGCGGGAGCGAAAGCTTTGAGCCGAAAGAAGGTATATTTCGCATGCTTTCTTTTGCATTTTCTTTTGATAATCGCTGTTTGTTGTCGCGATACGCTCTCTGTTCTTGGGCACGGCTATACGGTTTTTCCGCCTTCCCTTGAAAGTACTTGGCGCGCAGCCGAAGGCGTAACAACGGCTGCTTTGGGACAGCATTTGGCGGCCTCAAATCCGTTACGTCAAGGACTGGCTGCCTACATGAATGGCGCCGGCATCGACGCGGGATACGGCTTTTTTGCGCCCAACGTTCCAAGTAACTACAAGCTTGTTTTCGAAGTCCATTATTCGGATGGCAAAATAGAATACGAGCTTCCGCACGTTGGTGGAGCGGACACCGGCTTACGAATCGGCACGCTTTTGGACTATGTTGGACAAACTCATTACGACCCGTTGCGTGAGCTCTTGCTAAAGATGCTTGCTTATTCAACTTGGCAATCGCATCCGAACGCGGTGATGATCCGTGCGGTTTTCGGGTTCGTTACTTTGCCCACCGTGAATGATTTTCAGCGTGGGCAAAAAGAGTCCTACGAGTTCTTATATGCGTACGACTTCCGCTTTCATAAGGAGGCGGCTGAGGTGCACAGCCCGTGACGCGAAGCGCGCGATCCAGGGACCGGCTATTCGAGGTTCTCTTTCCGCCCGAAACCACCGACTGGCTCTCTGTACTACGACTGGGCCTGGGTTTGCAGGTGATTCTCCTTTCCATGTCGCTCCGCAGTGATTGGAATCACCTCTTCGCATCAAACGGCGCTGGCTTGATCAGTCGGGATCTGTCAGAAGCGATTTCTACCTTTGAAACTCCACTTTCCCCGCGACTTGGCTGGATTGTTTCGGGCGGCAATGCCCTCGGTTTTGATGAGCAGGCAGTACTATCCCTGGGATGGCTCGCCCTGCTATGTTCCGGCTGTTTGTTAGTGATTGGCCTTTTCTCTCGCCCCGCGGCCATAACAGCTTGGTTGATGCACCTTTGTGCCGTTAATAGCGGCGGATTACTTTCTTACGGAATGGACAACTTTACGACCATCGGACTCTTCTACTTAATGCTCTCGCCGCTACCAGATCGGTTTTCTCTGGACGCGCGCCTTTGGCGTTCACGCACCAAGGATCCCCAGATCCTTGGATTTTTCCGCCGCGTCCTGCAGTTTCATGTTTGCGTCATTTACTTTTTTGGCGGCGTCGCAAAATGCATCGGTCCCGGCTGGTGGGATGGCTCCAGTCTTTGGCGCGCTCTGACGCGACCGCCTTTCAATGTTATTTCTCCTGAAACAATCATCTCATGGAAGACACTTATACCCTTTCTGGGAATTTCGGTCTGTATTCTTGAAACGGGCTACCCCTTGTTCATATGGTTGCGAAGGACGCGGGTAATCTGGTTGATGTGCATCTGCGCAATGCACGTCGGCATCGGACTCGCCATGGGGATGTATCTTTTTGCGTTCATTATGGTTGTCCTTAACATCGCGGCATTTGGACCGGGACTCGGGCTTGCCCCGAGGCAAAAACTCGTTCGCGGCGCGGTCTTATAAAACTAGGTTGCCAGTATTGTCTCAATCCTCAGGCAAGCGAGGTTTCGATAAGTTGTTTGCTCTTCCACCGCAGGCGGCGAGATGATAATGATGGAAGGCGCAAAGGAACTCACCTGTATGCGAAATGTCCGCTGAGCCCGACCCGGATCTCCAGCTAGAGATCGCATACATCCTTTTGATCGACGTTGTCGGCTATTCGAAGCTGCTGGTCAACGAACAGATTGAGCTGATGCAGGAGCTGAATCGAATCGTACGAGGTGCGGAATGTTTTCGAGCGGCGGAAGGGGCTGGTAAACTGATCCGGGTACCAACTGGAGACGGGATGGCACTGCTTTTTTTCCGGAGTCCGGAACAGCCGGTACAATGCGCGGCGGAAATTAGTCAGGCGTTGAAGGAGCACCGGCACATTCAGGTGCGGATGGGGATTCACAGTGGCCCGGTCAAACAAGTTACCGACGTCAACGACCGATTAAACGTGGCCGGAGCAGGGTTCAATGTCGCTCAACGAGTCGTGGATTGCGGAGATGCCGGACATATTCTTTTGTCCCAACATTTGGCGGATGACCTCGCTCAATACCGCTACTGGCAGCCCTCCTTGCATGACTTGGGCGCGTGGGAGGTGAAGCATGGACTGAGGCTTAATCTTGTTAATCTCTACAAGGAGGGCCTTGGCAACCCTGCGATTCCGGCGAAACTGAAACGCGGACCAAGATGGAAAAAGGGAGGGACACCGGTGCGTCCTGTCCGCCCACTGCGCCGGGTGAAATTTGCGCTGGTTGCTGCTCTCCTTCTGGCCGCGCTGGCAGTCACCGGCAGCATTTTGATCTTTTTCCATCGAACGTCGTCCACGTCCGGGCCCGGTGCGGGCATTTCAGTACCGGAAAAGAGTATCGCCATTCTTCCGTTCGATAATCTGAGCGATGACAAACAGAACGCTTACTTCACGGATGGCGTTCAAGATGAGATTCTCACTGACCTCGCCAGGGTCGCCGACCTAAGAGTCATCAGCCGCACCAGCGTCATGCAGTACCGCAGCAGCGCGACCCGCAATCTGCGACAGATCGCGAAGGAACTAGGGGTTGCCCATATCCTTGAAGGAACTGTCCAGCGCTTCGGCAATCAAGTGCGTGTTAGCGCTCAGTTAATTGACGCGAGGACAGACACTCATGTTTGGGCAGAACGTTACGATCGCGACCTGGCAGATGTCTTTGCAATCGAAAGCGAACTGGCCAAGGAAATCGTGTCTCAACTTCAAGCCAAGCTCTCGCCCGCAGAGAAGGCGGCTATCGAGGAACGGCCTACGTCGGATCTGCGCGCATACGAGCTCTACGTTCGGGCCAAGGATTTAATGACGCGCGCCGTTAATGTGCGCGCGGAAAAGAACCTCCTCGAGGCGGCAGATTTACTCAACGAAGCTGTCACCCGTGATCCAATGTTCTTCCTTGGATACTGCGAGTTAGCCAGCGCGCACGATCAAATTTATCTCGGTAATGTCGATCATACACCCGCGCGTCTGGCGCTGGCTGATGCGGCCGTCAAAGCTGCTTTGAAGTTGCGACCTGACTCCGGTGAAGCGCACCTTGCCTTGGCTGAACATCTTTATTGCGGTTTTCTGGACTATGATCGCGCTCGCCAGGAAGTTGAGATAGCTCGCCGCACCCTGCCCAACGAATCCAAAGTGTATGAACTCGCAGGATACATCGATAGGCGGCAGGGTCGCTGGAACGAGTCGGTCACTAATTTGCGGCGCGCCTTGGAGATTGATCCAAACAACTTTTACGTTCTACAACAAATCGCGCGGAGTTATGATTTTCTGCGTGATTTCCCAAACGAAATTGCGGTTCTAGATCGTGTGTTAACAATCGCCGCAGATGACGCAGGCGCACGCTTGCAGCGCGCGGCAATTGATCTCGAATGGCATGCTGACGTGAGCTCGATGCATTCGACTATCGAAGCCATCGTCACTCAGAATCCGGCTCTTGCTGAAGGTTTAGCTAGCGTATGGCTCGATTTAGCTTTGTGCGAACGCGATCATGCTAGCGCTGATCGTGCTTTGGCTGCTGTGCCTGCCGAAGGCTACGGCAATGAGGGATTCACTTTTCCGCGTGCGTGGTGTTCGGCAGTAATTGCCCGCACCCACGGAAATGAAGTGGGCGCCCGTGCCGGGTTCACGGCCGCTCGCGTCGAAGCAGCGAAATTTATGCGCGACCAACCCATCTACGGTCCGGCATTGTGCGTTCTGGGCTTAATCGATGCGGGCCTTGGTCGGAAAGAGGAAGCCATCGGCGAGGGCCGGCGAGCGGTCGAACTACTGCCTGTAAGTAAAGACGCTATTAATGGCGCATTGCTGATCGAATATTTGGCGGTGATTTACGCTTGGTGCGGAGACAAAGATCACGCCATCGAGCAACTTGCGATTGTGACGGACATGCCAAGCAGCGTAAATTATGGCCAATTAAAGCTTCATCCCTACTGGGATCCACTGCGCGGCGACCCGCGCTTCGAGAAGATTGTGGCTTCGCTTGCGCCCAAGTAGGATCGCTGAGTCTGGCGTCCCTGCCCCGCGCGATGAGAATTGGCGCTCGCCGGCCCATATGCTTCTCGCAAAAATTTGCGTGTGGTGTTCCGGATTCTGAACGCGCTCAGCGCATCGCCTGAGCTTAAACGTCACCTTGTGTCCGAAGATTACTGAACCGCAGGACGACATTGCAAATACCGTCAATTATGCGGCGGTAGCAGAATACGTGAAGTAATTCGTCGGCCGAGGTGATTACAAATTAATCGAGACGCTCGGGGGAGGAGACCGCGGCGCATTTGCTGACCGGATTTAATTTGGGCAAAGTCGCGGTGGAAGTGCGGAAATTTTTCTTGCCCGAGGTCGACGTTCCGCGCGCCGCGCGAAATCGACCGGGCAAATCGCGTCTGGTCACCTTTGCTACCTAATTTTGTGCTTGTAAGCGCGCGGGCATTGAGTCAAACCGGATGGCCTTATGAAAACCCCATCTGGAACGTTTATAGTTATTGTATTAGCGGTGATCGCTACCGTTTCGATCATTATCTTCCAAGGCTGTGCCACAGGACCCGATAAAGGCCGCCAAGACAACAAGTACCTTCTGAAAATCGGAAAAGACCCAGACAGCTTTGTCGACTTCAAAGACAATCCGAACGAGGGAAAGAATCGATTCGATGCCGTATTAAGAAAGCTTCCCAACGAACAATACAACATTCGATATAAGAAAGATGAGTCCGCCGACGTGGTCGATCCTTACCACCCGCCAAGCCTCAGTCTTAAAACCGATAAAATTACAACATCCGCCTTGGCGAAAAACGAGCCACCTGGAGATCCGAATATTACGCAGAAAGTTCAATCTAATAACATAGCGGATATACAGGAAGTTCTTAAAGCATTGAAGTCGTCCCCTTAATAGGCGCTTCAAGGCCCCGGAACTCGTGTTGCGCCAGCAGCGTGTCTTATTGGCGTGGTTCGTCCTGCATTTTGTTCTGATCATCACAATTTCATGTCGCGACATAGTCTGGCTAGTCGCGCACAAACTAACGATACTTCCTGCTCCTTTTAGGGTCGCTGCCCAGAAAGTAGAGCCAATCCCAGCCAACGTGCTTGGTGACAAGCTATCGACGTCAAATCCGTTTTGGCGTGCGCTTCTAACCTATTTGCACATCGCAGGAATCGACAGGGGTTATGGCTACTTCGCGCCCAATGTTCCCGCCGGATATAAAATAGTCTTCGAGCTGCACTATCCTGACGGACGAGTTGAATATGAGCTTCCCGCCGTAAACAGCGGGGCGGCCGGATTGCGCGTCGCCACCTTGCTCGATGAAATCGGACGGACCCGTTACGATCCATTGCGAGAATACATAATAAAAACGCTTGCTGCTTCTATTTGGCGTAAGCATCCGGGAGTCAAAACGGTGCGCGCCGTTTTCGGTTTGCTGAACTTGCCCACTCCCGCCGAGTTCGAGCGTGGCAAGCGAGAGTCGTACGATTTTTTGTATGCTTACGACTTCAGTCTCAGCGAAGAACCGGCGAAGACGGAAAACCACTGAAACCGATGGCGCGATGGAAAGAGCGGCTGCGGGTTTTTCTATTCCCAACTGAGACTGACGTCTGGCTTGGTCTCTTAAGAATCGGTCTTGGGCTTCAGGTTCTGTTCTACGCGCTCTCGCTCAGAGCCGATTGGAATTATCTGTTCGCCGGGCCTGGCGAAGGATTGATCGGTCGCGCCTTGCCAGAAGCGTTGCTCTCGACGGAAAGTCCGCTCATTCCGAGACTTGACTGGCTCGTTATGCTGACCACGCGAATTGGTTTTTCGGAATCAACGGCTCTTTCGATCGTCTGGTGGGTTTTGCTTTTCGCGGGCTGCTGCCTGCTCATCGGATTCTTCTCTCGCGCATCAGCAATTTTGGCCTGGTTCGTTCATCTTTGTGCGGCTGAAAGCGGAGGATTCATCTCCTACGGAGTCGACAATTTCATGACGATCGGACTTTTTTATTTGATGTTATCTCCGCTGCCCGACCGGTATTCACTCGATCACCGATGGCGAAAGTTGCGATCGAAAAATCCACATTTGCTCGGGTTCTTTCGCCGTGTGTTGCAAGTTCATCTCTGTCTCATTTATTTTTTTGGAGGCGTAGCAAAATGCCTGGGGAGCGGCTGGTGGGATGGTTCG
>Ga0209474_10003991_pt1 | contig 12807 bp, 12 predicted proteins | sample GraSoiAngelo_145_FD_185902 | JGI IMG/M metagenome (GOLD analysis project Ga0209474, IMG submission 185902) | Grasslands soil microbial communities from the Angelo Coastal Reserve, California, USA - 14_1009_05_20cm (SPAdes) (version 2) | ecosystem: Environmental > Terrestrial > Soil > Grasslands...
GCGCGCACCTGCTGCGCGTAAGTGGCTTTGACTTGATCGAAGGTGACTACACGAAATCCCGGGTCGTCGGCATCCGGCGAGTTCGAAAGTGAAACAGTGAGCGGCCCAATCGCTCCGGCCACAAAACGTTGACGAGAAGTTGCAGTTCCAACCCGATCGGCCCATTCACGACATTGCCGCGCCGATTGCTCATTGATATCCCAAGCTAAACCTTCGAGAGATGGATCGCCGATGATCTTGGAGTAAAACTCCGGGTCCTTGCGGCCGCCGTGCTCGCGCGGATCGTCCACAAAAAATTCGCTCTGCGCGATACTCGTGGCGCCGAAAGTATTGGTCTCGATGATGTCCGCGCCTGCCTCCAGAAACCGGCGATGGATGTCGCCAATCATCTCCGGTTTGGTCAGCGTGAACAGGTCACCATTGTTTAAAAGACCCTTCTTAGCATCTTTGAATCGCTCACCCCGGATGTCGGCTTCTTTCATCCCGTAAGTCCGGATCGTCGTGCCCATCGCTCCATCAATGATGGCGATGCGGTCTTCGAGAATCTTTTGAAGGGGATGATGTTGTGCCTTTTTCATGTCTTCTATCTCTTTAGACACAAACGCCGACCCGCAGTTGAGGGGCCGGCGCTTGCTGTTGCGAAGACTCGTTGAACTTTTACTCCCCCGGAGCAACTTCCGCTGGCGCTCCACCCATCACTTCAGCTGAGTTGAACACCGGATTCGCTCCCAGATGTGCTGGTCTCGCAGCCAGCAACTGCTCTTTCCGATAAATCAAATTCGTCGCGTTGAAGGTTGCCAATTCAAATCCATGCCCGTGAGTAATGGCGTCCGTCGGGCAGGCCTCAACACAGTATCCGCAAAAAATGCAACGGTTGTAATCGATGTTGTAAATCTTGGCGTAACGTTCGGCGCCGCTTACCCGTTTCTCGGCGGTGTTCTCTGCTGCCTCGATATAGATGCAATTCGCTGGGCAGTTGGCTGCGCAAAGAAAACAGGCGACGCACTTCTCCAGACCATTCTCGTCGCGCTGCAAAACATGTATGCCGCGAAACCGCTCCTGGACTCTCGCCCCCCGCAGTGGTCCTGGGCCATCGGGATAGTTCTCCACAACGGTTGGCTGGAACATCTCCATGAAGGTGATGCTCATTCCCTTGGCGATGGCGGCAATATTCCGAAGAATCGACATGCAGCTCTAGTATAACGAAATGCTTCCTGTCGGTGCTTTCCGCCAGTTCCGAATCTAAAGCGAGGATTAACGGGGCAATCAGCGTGGGCGGAGCACTTCGTAGCGCGTTATCGTATAGCCGAGCGCGGCTCCAAGAAATACGTCGGATGGGAAATGTGCGCTCGTGGTTACGCGAGAGAAGCTTATCGCCGTGGCGAAACCGTACATCGCCCATGGCACCCAGCGGTGGTGGTGATATCGGCTGGCGACGACCGTTGCTATAGAGAACACCCCAGCGGAGTGTCCGGATGGAAAGGAACTGCCCTTAAACGGAGATTTACCGCCACTGAAGAAGGTATTCCGGAAAGACCCTCCTGGCGGAACGTCACTAGGCCGTTTCCTGCGGGTAACAGCTTTGATCGCCAGGTCGACAATAGCGCTGTCCGCATATGCCTCCCCTGCCAGCAGTGCGGTACCGGTCTGATATGAGTCGTGCCGAATATAGCCCGTAGCCAGAAGAGAAGCCGGTAGAACCACAACTTCGGCCGCAGTGATGGGCGAATCGAAGACGTCATTAACGTCATCGAGGTTCCTCTCGTGAGAACGAAAATAGGGCATTGCATGCGGATCAGCGACGATGAGCCCCGCTGTCCCCCCTACGATGGCAAGTGTGGGTAACCAGTGTCGCCCTTTCGCCAGTTGAGTGGGAAAAAGCCAGATGTCCTTCTGATCGTGGAGAAAGTCTTTTGGCAGTGACCGCCACGAGACCTCTCGGTTCTCTGGTGAGTCATCTCCCACGAATCGCGATACGTGCGACGGATCGTCGGGTAAACCAGGATGCCCATTTTGCCCAAATGCGCAGCTGGGTAGGTTCCAAAAACTGGCGCAAACGAAAACAACCGCGACAAAATTCGTTCTCCAGGTCATCGATTTTCTTCGATGCACTCTTCGGGCCTCGCGCAAACCGCATGCCCGGCGGGATACGCAAAAGTTTCGTCGAGCCACTCTGGAACCGCACCCGTATTACAATAATTAGCCGTCCCTTCTTTTTGGCCGGTAACCCATTCCACAGCACTCATTGGAGGACTTATGAAGCTCACCCCGGGAAAACTCGCGGGTCTGCAACGTGTTTCGGACAAGCGCGGCGTGATCGCGGCCGCGGCCATGGACCAGCGCGGCTCTCTGCAGAAATCATTGGCCAAAGAAAAAGGCGCCGACGTTACCGACTCAATGATGGAAGAATTCAAGTCGCTGGTCACCGAAGTTCTCACGCCCCACGCGAGCGCAATTCTGCTTGATCCCGAATGGGGATTGCCTGCCGCTAAACGCCGCGCGAAAAATGCGGGTCTGCTGCTCGCATATGAAAAGACTGGTTATGACAAGACTGGGCCCGGACGTCTCGGAGACCTGCTGGATCATTGGTCGGCAAAGCGATTGAAAGATGCTGGAGCTGATTGCGTGAAGATCCTGCTCTACTACACCCCCTACGATCCCAAGGACGTGAACGACAAAAAGCATGCCTGGGTCGAGCGAATTGGCGACGAGTGCCGCGCCAACGATATTCCTTATTTCCTGGAATTCGTCGGATACGACGAAGGCGTGGACGAAAAGGGCCTCGAGTATGCCAAGAAGAAACCGCACATCGTCACCGAAAGCATGCGTGAGTTCACTAAGGATCGCTACGGCGTAGATGTGCTGAAAGTCGAAGTGCCAGTGAACATGAAATTCGTGGAAGGGGCGAGGTCATACGGCGGGCAGAAGGCCTATACGAAAAAGGAAGCGAACGAGTTGTTCCACAAAGCTGCCAGCGTCGCTACCAAGCCATTTATTTATCTCTCTGCCGGAGTCAGCAATGCTGAATTCAGCGAGACTCTCGAGCTTTGCGGAGAGAGCGGCGTTAAGTTCAACGGCGTGCTCTGCGGACGCGCCACCTGGAAAGACGGCATTCCTATTTACGCCAAACAAGGACCGGCCGCATTCCGGAAATGGCTCGAAACTGAAGGCGTGAAGAACATAGAAAATGTAAACCAGAAGCTGAAAGCCGCGAGCTCATGGTTTCCAATTTATGATGTGGAGCCTGTGATGGCAGGGGCGTAAATGCAGGGCCTGCTGTAATCCCGGTGCGCTGCGAACGTTTGCAATTGGTCCTAAGAGCCGTAAGCCTTCGATCTTCGGTTCATGGAACAAGTCACTCCGTAATGTCGTATCTTGATACGGCGCAGTGTTTAGTAATCTTCATTCATATCCAAGACTTTCGTTAATCGCACCGGGGAGGAAATATGCGGCGACCGATGACAGTATTTTTAGGTCTTGTGCTAACGGCGTTTGTAGTGAGCGGGAGTGCTTCGGGCCAAGGCGCGGCAGGGGAGCAAAAATCTCTGTTGATCGTCTTCAACGATGGTCACCGCCAAAATATCCCTGTAAATGAAATCGATCGCATCGAGTTCAAATCTGCACCGGTCGTCGTGTTCAAAGATGGGCATCGGCAGAATCTTCCTATAGCCGACGCCGCACGCATTGAATTTCCCTCATTCTCCAAAAATTCTCCGATTGGACGAAACCACTTCCTGGGGAAATGGAGAGTTGGTGTTGATCCGGTTGCCGGCCATTTTTTCATCACCCTGCTGCCAAATGGGGAAGCCAGAAAGACCATGGGCGCGAGTCATGGAACCTGGACAATTGTTAATGATGAGGCGCGTATTGTTTGGGATGATGGCTGGCATGACGCCATTCGCAAGGTTGGATCAAAACACGAGAAACGCGCTTTTGCCCCCGGCAAAACCTTCTCCGACGAACCCACAAACGTAACCGAAGCCGTAAACACTACTGCTGAGCCGATCTAATCGCGGCGCGCCGAACTTTTGTTTCTGAGGGCGCGTATCCTAAGTACGCAATTGTTTTGGGCTGGTCTCGATTAATAGCTGAGAACAGCGCTGCCCCATCTCAATGAGCAATTCCGGGGAGTAAGTTTGGAAGACGCCCAACTGGCTGCTTTGCTGGTCCGTCGCTGTGTTGCCGGCGATGCAGTCGCATGGGAAGAAATCGTTCAGCGGTATCATCGTCGCATTTACAACCTTTGCTATCGTTTTGCAGGATCGGCAGACGATGCTCAGGATTTGACCCAGGAGGTCTTTATCAGGATGTATCGCACCCTTAATTCTTACGATGTAGGCCGGGGCGCGTTCATGACCTGGGTCACTACCTTGACACGCAACCTCCTGGTGGATCATTTCCGCAAAACCAAGCACGACCGGCTGACCGATTCTTTGGACGCAACTACCTCGGACCACCCGGACGCTATGACCCTGGGCGACCGTATTCCCGACGAGGGTCCCCCACCGGATTCTGGGGTACAAAGCCGGGAAACTAAAGAAACCGTCCACGAGGCCTTGCAAAAGCTCTCCCCGGAGCTCCGGGAGGCAGTGATTCTGCGGGACTTACAGGACATGGACTATCGCGAAATTGCCACAGTGCTCAAGGTTCCTGAAGGCACAGTTAAGTCGAGGATTAACCGAGGACGTGCGGAACTTGCGCGCCTCTTACAACGTACATATAGGCAGGTGATGTGATGCCAGGCAAAGAAGATAATCGGATGAGCTGCTCGGAATTCGACGCTCTGCTCAGCCAGGCCATCGACGGTACGCTGGCCGGCGACCGACTCTCGGAGTTTGAGAACCACGCACGAGTGTGCAAGCTATGCGGGCCACTGCTCCATGAAGCTGAAGCGGGGCGTTCGTGGCTGAAGTCACTCACCGAAGTTGAACCTCCAGATCAGCTGGTGAGCAACATTCTGCTCCGGACAAGCGGCGTGCTATCCAGCCGCCATGTCACGGGAGAGCACGTCCCTACGTCCTGGCTAGGCCGCATACGGAACTGGGCTGGAGTATTGGCTTCCCCAGTGGTTGTAATGGCACGGCAGCCGCGGTTTGCAATGTCATTCGGCATGGCTTTCTTCACTCTGTCGGTGACGCTCAGCCTTGCCGGAGTTAAGTTGAGCGACCTGCGGCACATGGATCTGCGTCCGAGTTCTATTCGCCGCACCTATTATGAAACCACCGGTCGCGTCGTGAAGTATTACGAAAATATTCGATTCGTTTACGAAATCGAATCTCGGGTACGGCAGTTCAAGGAGGCTGCTACTCCGGCTGAACAACCGTCCGAGCAACAGAACAATAACGATCGCAAAAACAAAACTAAGAACGATACCAGTGGACAACCTGATCAGAAACAGGAACGCAACTACAGCCAGGAAGGGAACCGGCCTATATTTGCTGCTTCCCTTCCCATTTACAGGGGACCTGAACCAGTGCGCTTTTCAACTGTTGGGGCGCCAGAGCCAACTGTAGTGTCGGTAACCACTTGCAGGAGGTTCTCATGAACTGCGCTAATCATCCACAATCGCCGGTTGCGGCTTACTGCCGCACCTGCGGTAAACCACTGTGTTCGAGTTGCACCCGCCCGGTTATGGGCGTCGTGTATTGCGAGACCTGCCTGGCCGAGCGCGTCGGCGCAACTACAAGTGCGCCGCCACCACCATATCAGCAGCCTAGTTCATATCCGTCAGCAACCGTTCCTCCTCGCCCTTCCGGACCAAGCCCTGGGTTGGCCGGACTCCTTGGCGCCATTCCGTTCGGCGTTGGTGCGATATACAACGGGCAGTACACCAAGGGGTTAGTGCATTTGGGTATCTTTGTAGCCCTTGTGGTCTCGCTGAGCTCAAATCTGCCGGATTACTGGTACATCATTCTTGGCATCGGGATGGGGTTTTTTGTGGTGTATCAGATCCTCGACGCTGTGCACACAGCTCGAGCCATTCAATCCGGCCGTCCCGCGCCAGATCCGTTCGGTCTTACAACAGCGTTTAGTCCTGGTGAAAGCCAGCCTAGTCCCGGGCAGGCCCGCGATTTCGCTAGAGGCGTGCCCACGGGTGCGGTTGTCTTGATTGCACTCGGCGTTCTCTTCCTGCTCCATAACTTGGGATTTTGGTTTCTCAGAGCCGATGTCCTTGGCCCCTTGGTTCTGATTGGACTCGGCGTGTGGCTCTTAGCTCGTCGTATGGGCTCACCCGGCGGAATCGCTGCCTGCGGAACCCGAGGCTTAATGGGACCCGCGGTCCTTATGACCTTGGGCGCACAGTTCCTACTGAACAACCTCGGCGTGGTCTCCTTTGGACGAACACTGCCCGTTCTTTTGATCGTCATCGGAGTTGTTCTGGCGATTCAACGTAGCTCGCATCATTTCGGCGGCGTTTATGCGGACCCGCAACCGCCTGGTCCTGCCGGAACAGAAGCACCTGGCGCGCACGCCGGAGATGTGGTGCCGCCCTCGGAGGTAAAAAATGGCTAGCGCCACTCAGGTTCCTCCATCAGCCCCGCCAGCGCGGCCTCCGCGCCCACCGCGGTCGTTGGCGGGCCCGGTTGTACTGATCGTGATTGGAATTTTCTTCCTCTTAGGGAACCTGCACATTCTTTATTGGCATGATCTAGGTCGCTGGTTCGCACACTACTGGCCCGTGTTGTTAATTATTTGGGGCATCATCAAACTGATCGAATACCAGCAGGCAAACCGCACAGGAACTCGTCCGGCCGGGATTGGAGCCGGTGGCGTGCTGCTCGTTATTTTTCTAGTTGTGGCCGGTTTGATTGCTACCTCAGCTTCCAACTTCGACTGGGGGCAGATCCGCGATCAGATGCACATCGAAGGTGCGGACATTCCCTGGTGGGGGCACACCTACGATTACAACGCAGACCTGCAGCAGAATTTCCCACCCGGGGCGACCCTGCGGGTTACAAGCATTCGCGGCGCAATCAACGTGACTACTTCAAACGACAATCGCCTTCATGTCACTGCGCACAAGCGCATCAATGCTGAGAACGAACAGGATGCCGCAAAATGGGACAAGTTAACTCAACCCCAAATCAACGTGAGCGGCCAAACTGTGACGATCAACGCCAACACCCAGGGTGCAGGCGATCACTGGGTTAGCTCCGACCTTGACATTGCGCTACCCCGCAAGGCTTCAGTAGTGGCCTCGACCAACCATGGCGATGTCAGCATCATGGGCCGCGATGGAAATGCAGACGTGAACAGCCAAAATGGCGACGTATCCATCAGCGACTTGAATGGAAGCACCACCCTTGACCTGCAACACAGTTCGGCGCGGGTTTCACAGGTGTCCTCGAACGTCACCATCCAAGGTCGCGCCAACGATGTTTCGATTGAGGACGTGAAGGGTTCAGTGCACCTCGATGGCGATTTCATGGAGAGCGTGAAGCTTTCTCGCGTCGCTAAGCCTGTCAGCTTCAAATCAACTCGCACTGACATGGATTTTTCTCAGCTCGGCGGATACCTCAATCTGGATTCTGGCGATCTCGAAGCTACTGGCGTCAATGGACCCTTTCGTCTGCGCACCCGCTCCAAGGACATCATGCTGAACGGCATCTCCAATGAGGTCCACGTGCAGAACGAAAATGGCGCGGTCGAAGTGCACATCAATAAGTTGGGCGGCGTTGAGATTAAAAATTCGAAGGGTGACATTCGTATCTTCGTGCCCGCAAAGGCAGGCTTCCAGCTTCAGGCCCAAGTGCATGATGGCGAGATCCAGTCGGATTTCAATGATCTTAAGGTCGACAATGGTGAGAATCGTTCCTCGGCGGCTGGCAGCGTAAACGGCGGGGGACCGCGCATCAACATTGAGAACGAGCACGGCACAATCGAGGTTCGCAAAGGGACAGTTGTTCCTGTACCTGCGGGTGGGTCTAACAAAGCAAGTAAACCCGAGCCTCCGGAACCTCCCGAGCCGACAGAGAACTGAGAATGACAGGCGTTCCTGGCTTATGCGAGAGGGCCGCCGTCTTGCTTCGTGGTAAAGTGACTTCCTTCGGAGATCTTGTATGCAAACCGCAGCGCCCGATTTTGCCCAGCTGAAATTCAATTTGAAATCAATTTGGATGGCCGGCGACTTTGGCCAGATCGCAAATTACGCCGTTCAAGCTGGAGTTGAGTTCATTGGCCGAACTCAAATTAAGCCTGGCGCCCGGCTTCTGGACGTCGCTTGTGGCACTGGAAACGTGTCTCTTCCCGCGGCGCGCGCAGGTGCGACAGTTACAGGCGTGGACATCGCACCGAATCTGCTGGAGCAGGCCAGAAAGCGGGCCGCAGCTGAGCATTTGAACATTCGCTTCGACGAGGGCGACGCCGAAGCCTTGCCTTACGCCGACGCCGAGTTCGATCTCGTAGTCACGATGTTTGGCGCCATGTTTGCCCCGCGGCCGGAACAAACTGCCGCAGAATTAATCCGCGTATGCCGCCCAGGTGGATTGATCGCGATGGGGAATTGGACTCCTCAGGGTTTTGTTGGCAGGAGTTTTCAGCTCACCGCAAAGATGGTGCCGCCTCCGCCCGGAGTTGTCCCACCCGTGCTCTGGGGCGATGAAGCTACCGTTCGGCAACGCCTATCTAAAAATATTGCGAAGTTAACCGTGGAACGACAGACCTTGAATTTCGAATATCCGTTCAGGCCAAAAGAAGTGGTGGCATTCTTTCGTAAGTATTTTGGCCCAACGCAGGCGGCGTTTGCGCGGCTCGACAAGGCTGGCCAGGATTCATTGGCTTCGCAGTTAGAGCAACTCTGGACTGAGAACAATGAAGCCATCGGTGATACAACAAGAGTTGCAGCCGAATATCTGGATGTCAGAGCCATTCGCGCTTAAACACGTTTCGCAGCTCAGATAAATTTCATGAGGTCTGTATCCGCCACCGCCGAGGGATTTCGTCTGATCTTCCGGCGACCTGCCATCCCCATGGCGGAGATCGCCTGGCGTTGGAGCTTCGCAGCCGCGTTCTGGTTTCTAGCCATCATGTTTGTCGTGGAGTATTCCGATTCCTTAAGCGTGAATACCGTTGACCGCTTACTACTCGGGACTCGGCAGCCAGCGTTAATATTGCGCGCGCTTCATCGCATTTTCCATGGAAGTGCGTTGCGATTTACGACCGGCGGCATCCTTGTTTCGATCTCGATCACCATCGCATGGATCATCTTGTCGTCGCTCGGCCGGGCAGCAACATTGAACGCCGTGATGGAGCAATTGGGTATCACTTCGGCGCCAGGTAGACGCCGAGATACCGTCTCATCTTTATTGGCGTTGAATTGGTTGCGCGCCGCAGCAGCTCTAGCAGCGATTATCGCCGGCTGCGGCACTGCCTTGGTTGCAAGCGGCGTTTGGGCTTCAACTCATTTGTCCGCATCCGGCGCGGCACGATTCTGGGTCGCCCTGCTGTTCCTGGTTTGGTCAGCGTGGGGAATACTGAACTGGGTTTTCTCGACCTCAACCTTATTCGTTGCGAGAGACCGTCTCAGCGCTTTTGGCGCGGTGTCTGCAAGCGTCGGCTGGTATCGTGATCGGCTCGGCTCTTTCATTGGCGCCGGAACCTGGTTCGGCCTGATTCATGGCGGCGCATTCTTAACGGCTTGGAGCGCGGCCTTTACTGTGCTCAGCATGGCCGGAATTCTTGGTCGCGGCCCCACGCTGCTTCTCGAATTCTTGATCGTAGCCGTTTACTGTGCTGTCGCCGACTTCCTCTACATTGGAAGACTGACTGCATATTTAAGCATCATTCGGGACGGCGAAACATTCGATCTCCTGCAGTCGCAATCAGAACCGTCGGCATCTCCTACACCCGGAAGAGCTTCAATTGATCAGAGTGAATTGATACTCAGCGATGTTCCCGTAACCTAAATTCTCGGCCTGTTGAGGAACCAGCGTCCCCGCTCATTGCTTTTGCCATTAGGGATTTAAGTATGCCTGCTCGCTTTACATGACATCTCTGATTTGAGAAACTCATCCGTGGAAACCCAATCGATCGTTGTCCTCGATTTCGGAGCGCAATATTCGCAATTGATCGCCCGTCGCGTGCGCGAGCAGAACGTCTTCTCAGTAGTCCTCCCTTGCAGCGCAAAAATCGAAGAGATTCGCAAGTACTCACCAGTTGGAATCATTCTCTCCGGGGGACCCTCTTCTGTGTACGACAAGGACGCGCCTGTCGCGAACTCTCGCGTCTTCGGACTCGGCATCCCGGTACTCGGAATCTGTTATGGCCTGCAGTTCATGGTGCACGCGTTAGGAGGCAAAGTTCGCGCCGCCAAGCACCGTGAATATGGGCATGCTCAAGTCGATCTGATCGAGGATTCGAAACTCTTCGACGGCCTGCCTCGACACCTTGAAGTGTGGATGTCTCATGGCGACGAGGCATTGGAACTGCCAACCGGTTTCAAACTGACTGCGAAATCTCCGAGCGCGGTAGCCGCAGTTGAAAACAGCACTCGGCAGCTATATGCCGTTCAGTTCCACCCCGAAGTTCGCCACACCAAGTTGGGAACTGAGGTTCTCCGCAATTTTGTACTGAACATCTGCCAGGCCAAGCCAACCTGGACTCCGCAGCACTTTGTTGACGCAACGGTTGCGTCCGTGCGCGCCACTGTGGGCGAGGGACGAGCGATCTGCGCTCTATCCGGCGGCGTTGATTCAGCCGTCGCCGCCACGCTCGTCGACCGCGCTCTACGCGACGGCGACAAATCGCGCCTGACCTCCATTTTTGTGAACAATGGTGTCCTGCGGAAGAATGAGTTCGAGAAAGTGCAACAGAATTTGCGCGACAAGCTTGGGCTGCACGTTATCGCGGTCGACGCCACGCAAAGGTTTCTCACGAAGCTCTCAGGCGTGAGCGACCCGGAAAAAAAGCGCAAGATCATCGGCAACGAGTTCATTAAAGTATTCGATGAAGAGGCTCATCGTATTGAGAAACAAGAAGGCGAAGTTGAGTGGCTGGTGCAGGGCACGCTCTATCCAGACGTAATCGAGTCAGTCTCAGTGCGCGGACCTTCGCAGGTGATCAAGTCCCATCACAACGTTGGGGGGTTGCCCGAAAAAATGAAGTTGAAGCTCATCGAGCCGCTCCGCGACCTATTCAAGGATGAAGTCCGTGTCATCGGGCGGGATCTGGGAATGCCGGAAGATGTCCTGCAGCGTCAGCCATTCCCCGGCCCCGGACTGGCGGTCAGGATTCTGGGAGAAGTCACACCCGAGCGGCTGGCAATCTTGCGTGAATGCGATGACATCGTCGTGAACGAAATTAAAAAGGCCGACCTTTACACGAAGATCTGGCAGTCATTCGCGGTGTTGTTGCCGGTAATGTCAGTGGGCGTCATGGGAGACCAGCGGACTTACGCGAATACTTGCGCTATTCGCGCGGTGCATTCGGAAGATGGCATGACCGCAGACTGGGTCCCACTGCCACACGAGGTTCTCAAAACTATTTCCGGCAGGATCGTGAACGAAGTCCCCGGAGTCAATCGGGTCGTCTATGACGTGACCTCGAAGCCTCCAGGAACGATCGAATGGGAATAGGCTATGGATATTTCCCGCACGACCAGTGCTTCGGGTGCTGAAAACCTATTGTTGTGCGTCGGCGGTGAGCGGCCCCACGTCTCGCACCGAACCGGCAGCTCGACGAGGAGGAGCCGTAACCGGAACCGGCGGCCGCTGCTCTAAGGTGCCCAGCAACGGAGCTTCGTCGATTCCCATGTCAAGCGAGACGAACTGGTTGTTGGCGCACATGAATTCAATCATGCGCCGTTGCCGCGAACTGAGCACCTTCACCGGCAAGGTCTCAAAATGACGGAAGACCCAGATTAGATACAGCCGCTGTGCCAGCGACGGATTGAGATACCGCGGACCGAGCGGAGTCAGAACTCGCAGCACGCCTGAAGAAAGTTTTTCAAGCCACATGAAACAGTCCCAAGAGGATTTTAATTCTTGACGAAGGAGGCGCTGCAATTCAGAGTCCATGCATTATGCACCGAAATCAATGCAATGGGAAGAGGGCAAATGAAAAAATTTTATGAGACCAGTTTTTTAGACCAGGGTCAGCCAATGATGAGAGCCATCTGTTAATTTTTCCCATGAAATTTGCATGAGCGACGGTCAAAACAGCCGCCCAACTGGTCTGGCGCGGGCTCTCTCGAAACTAGGCTTTTGCTCCCGGTCCCAGGCTTTCACACTGATTCGCGCCGGACGTGTGCGGCTAAACGGGAAACACGTCAGCGACCCCGAAAAGCCCGTCCGGCTTGGCACAGACCGCATTGAGGTCGACGGTGCCCAGGTCCGTCGTGCCGCCAAGATTTACCTCATTCTCAACAAGCCAAGAGGCCTCGTGACCACCCGTCACGACGAGAAAGACCGGAAAACCATCTATTCCCTTCTTCCCGAGCATCAAGAGTGGTTGGCTCCCGTCGGGCGCCTGGATATGGCCAGTGAGGGCCTGCTTCTGCTGACCAACGACCCCGCCTGGGGCGCCGGGATTACCTCGCCCGAAGCTCATATCGATAAGACGTACCATGTCCAGATCAACGCGGTCGCGGATCAGGAACTCGTGGATCGTCTTCGTAAGGGCGTCCGTACCGCTGATGGGGATTTTCTAATAGTGAAGCGTGCCGGCATCTTGCGCTTGGGAAAGAAGAATTCATGGCTGGAGATCGTGCTCGATGAAGGCAAGAACCGACACATCCGAAAGATGCTTTCAGAGCTCGGAATCGAGGTGCTCCGGCTGGTGCGAGTGGCTATTGGGACTGTCGCACTCGGC
>Ga0209474_10003995_pt1 | contig 12804 bp, 9 predicted proteins | sample GraSoiAngelo_145_FD_185902 | JGI IMG/M metagenome (GOLD analysis project Ga0209474, IMG submission 185902) | Grasslands soil microbial communities from the Angelo Coastal Reserve, California, USA - 14_1009_05_20cm (SPAdes) (version 2) | ecosystem: Environmental > Terrestrial > Soil > Grasslands ...
GCGCTCAGCGACTACCGGCGCACCTGTATTCCGAACCTCGCGTTCGTGACGCCCAACGTGTTGAGTCTCACCGCGGTGCCGGGGGAGCTCTTCTACCCGCAGACCGAGCGGAACGCCAATGCCAACATCCCCTCTGAGAGTCAAGAGGTCACGAATCACGTGCGGACACAGTCGGACGTGACTCCCTGTACGGGGACGGGGGCACAAGCATACCCGTAGGCGGCCCACGCCCTGGGTGCTATAATGGAGGGGAGCGGACCAGCCGTAGGGTTCGCTCCCTTCGTGCCTCAAGCGAGATGCGGGCATATGCGGTATTGCAGTGCGTCATTGGTGCTGGTTGCGCTGCTCCAGGTGGGCTGCTACAACTACCTCCCGCTCCGCCGGTCGGGTTTGGTGCCGTCGAGCTATCTCGCCGTGACGCTCACGGAGAGCGGCTCAGAGGAGCTGGCCCGGTATCTCGGGCCCAACCCGTTCGTGGTCCGCGGGCGCTACGTGTCCGCGACGGAGCGGGGGCTCGCGATCTCGGTGGAGTCGGTCGAGTCGCGCAGGGGAGATCTGGCCCACTGGGCGGGGGAGACCGTGGTGGTGCCCGGCGAGTTCGTGCGACAGGTAGAGCAACGCTCGGTGTCGCCGAGCAAGACGGTGTTACTCGCGGGCGCGGCGGTAGCGGGGTTCGTGATCGCGTCCCAGGCGTTTGGGCCGGCCTCGGGCGGCGGACTTGGCGGCGGCGGCGGATCCGGGCCGCCCCCCCATTGAACGGAGTGCAGATGCGAGTCGCGACGTGGATCGCTGCCGCGGGCCTCACCGCCGGCTGCTACAACTACAGTCCCCTGACGCAGCCGACGCCGGAGCCGGGCGCCTCCGTCTCCGTCACGCTCACCGACGCGGGCAGCGTGGACCTGGCACGCTATCTCGGCCCGAGCGTGTTCGTGGTGCGCGGCCGGTATGTGGGGACGGACGACCACGGCTTGGTTCTCTCGGTGTCTTCCGTGGAGCTCGTCCGTGGCGATGAGGTCGCGTGGGCCGGGGAGCGCGTCACGCTGCCCGACGACCGGATCGCCTCGGTGCAGGTGCGGCAGCTGTCGAAGCGCCGCAGCGTGTTGCTCGTCGGCGTGGGGATCACCGGGCTCGTCGCCACCACGGCGGCGTTCGGGCTCGTTGGGGGAGCCAGCTCGGGCTCGACGGTCGGGGGTCCCCCAGGCAAGAAGTAGGGCCTTCAGAATACTCCGACGCTCGAGCGGCGCAGGTCCGTCTCCAGCGTCCATTCGATGTATTGCCCCGCCTGCAGGATAAGGGTCGGTGTCCGGGCGACGACGTCGCTCGCAATCGCACGGCCGTACAGTTGCAGCTCGTGGCCCATGCCCAGCAGGCGTAGCGGCACAAACAGCAGGGCGGTGGACGACCCGGTCACCATTCCCACCCGCGTCTGCTGGCCATCGTGCAGAACGTAGATCACGACGTCGAGATAGTTGTGATTGGTCACGTTGAGCGCGATTTCTCCCGCGGGGGCGTCGAACGCGGGCCGAGGGTCGGGCCTTCCCCGGTTGACGATGAAGCACCCGGACACGCCCAGGAGCAGGGCGACGCGCGCCGCACCGAGTCGCGACCTCATGGGGCGCGAACGTAGCCCCGGCAGGCGATCGGCGAAAGACAGTCCCATCGTGGTGGGCCTCTATAACAATTCTCTGACAGGGAGGCCGCCACGTGCGTTTCATTGTGAAACATTGAAATTCTTGCGGTGAAGCCTGCTTTCTCTCACTTTAGCGCTGCCGTTTCGCTTCTCGCCTCCAGCCCTAGGAGAGTGTTGCATGCGCTACACATCGTCGGCCTTCCATTCGCCGTACCGCCCCGTCCCAAGGCGATGTAACCACCGCAGACCGTAGGCAGAGAGTGGTTTCGCGGTCGTCCGTCACCGCGCGGGTCCCGTCGGTGCGGGAGCGCGCGCGTTTCCTTCATTCGAGGATACATCTCATGAAGCTTCCATCCATTCGCTCGCTCGGCGTCGCGGCCGCGTGGCTCCTCGCCACGGGTTTCGCCGCCGGGCCGGTCTCCGCCCAGGGGACGGTCTCCGGGCAGATCACGGACAAGTCCAATCAGCAGCCGATCGCGGGGGCGGCGGTGCTCGTGGTGGGCACGAGCCTGCAGGCCCGCACCGGCCGCGAAGGACGCTATAGCATCACCAACGTGGCGCCCGGGCAGTACCGGGTGCAGGTGCGCTTCATCGGGTACGCGACGGCGACGCAGGCGGTCACGGTGACCGCGGGCCAGCCGGCCACGCTCGATGTCGGGCTCACCGCGGCGGCGGTGCCGCTCGACGTGGTTGTCGTATCCGCCACCGGGGAGGAGCAGCAGAAGCGCGAGCTCGGCAACAATGTCGGCACCATCGACGCGGCCAAGATCAGCCAGCTGGCGGCGCCGACGAATACCGCCGACCTGCTCAATTCCCGCGTGCCGGGCGTCGAGGTGATGCAAAGCGGCGGCACCACCGGCAGCGGCTCGCGCATTCGGATCCGGGGCGCCACCAGCCTCTCGCTCCGCAACGAGCCGATCATCGTAGTGGACGGCATTCGCATCGACAACACGCCCCAGGCCGGCAACCTGGAGAACTTCACCGGGGGCCAGGCGCCCTCGCGCTTGAACGACCTGAACCCCGAGGACTTCGAGTCCGTCGAAGTCGTGAAGGGGCCTTCGGCCGCTGTGCTGTACGGCACGGACGCGGCGAATGGCGTGATCCAGATCCGTACCAAGCAGGGCCGCCCTGGTCCCACCAAGTGGACCGCCTACGCGGAAGGCGGCTCGCGCAACGATATGGGCGACTGGCCCGCGAACTACTTCTCGCGCCAGGCCAATGGATCGTCGTGTCGACTCTCGTCGCAGGCCCGGGGTGTGTGCACCATCGTGGGCGTCGACAGCTTCAATCCGCTGGTGCAGAACTCGCCGTTCCGCACCGGCGCGCGACAGGAGTACGGGGTGAGTGCGGAAGGTGGCAACGAGGCCACGACGTTCTACGTGTCGGGCGGCTTCCAGCGCGAGCGCGGCGTGTTCCAGTCGAACGACCTCCGGCAGACCAACCTCCGGGTGAACCTGCGTAATCAGGTCAGCCGGCTGATGGACATCTCGGCCACCATCGGGTATGTGTCGAGCGTGCTGGCGCTGCCGCAGAACGACAACAACGACCAGGGCATCGTGGCGAGCGGGCTGCTGGGATACGCCTTCGACACGGCTGCGCCGGGCGCCGGCGTGACCGACCCGAACGGCGGATACCGGTTCCTCACGCCGCAACAGGCCTACCAGATCGGCGTCTCGCAGCGCATCGAGCGCTTCACGGGCGGACTCAATGTGAACTTCCGGCCGGCGAGCTTCTTGACTCTGACCGGCGCGGCGGGCTACGACGTGACCAATCAGGGTGACAACCAGCTCACGCCCCCGGGCGTGATTCCGCTCGATCAGAACCGGCTGGATGGGAACGCCAACGCGAACCGCGCGCAGATCTTCGCCTACACGGCCACCTTCGCGGCCAAGGGGTCGTTCCGGCTATCGCCGGTCGTCACCTCCAACACGACCGTGGGGGTGCAGTTCTTCAAGAACGTGTTCCAGCAGGTGCAGGCGTCGGGGCGGAAGGTGGTGGCGGGGACGGGCGGCCTGGGCGGCATCGTGGTGCCGTCCGTGGGCGACACCACCGCACCGTTCGTGACCGTCGGCGGGTACGTCGAGGAGCAGGTCGGGGTGCGCGACCGGCTGTACCTCACCGCGGCCATGCGGGCCGACAAGAATTCGGCGTTCGGCACGAACTTCGCCAACATCAAGTACCCGAAGCTGTCGGGTTCATGGGTGGTTTCGGAGGAGCCGTTCTTTCCACGCCCCGATTGGCTCGCGAGCCTGCGCCTGCGGGCGGCGTGGGGCAAGTCCGGCCGCGCTCCGGGCACGCTCGACGCGCTGCACTTCTTCCATCCAGTGGCGGTGGCCACGAACGGCACGGACGTGCCGGGGATCACCATCGGCGGAGCGGGCAACGCCAATCTCAAGCCCGAGCAGACGCGGGAGTTCGAGACCGGGTTCGACGCCGACTTCATCGATCGGCGGCTGCATCTCGAGGCCACGTATTACAACAAGGACTCGAAGGACGGGCTCATCGCCGTCCAGCTCGCACCATCGGTGGGGGAGAGCTTCACGCGGTTCCTCAACCTGGGTGAGGTCAGCAACAAGGGCATCGAGCTGCTGCTGACGGCCGACCTGCTCACGCGCCCCGATTTCACCTGGAGCGTGACGGCGAGCGCCTGGGGCAACAAGAACCGCGTGCTCAAGACCGACTCCATCAACAGCCCGATCATCTTCGGCCTGGGGGGCGCGACGCAGCGCCATCAGGTCGGCTACCCAGCGGGCGGCTATTGGGGCACGTCGTACACGTACAATGACTTGAACGGCGACGGGCTGATCAACCCCCTGACCGAGATCACCTTCGGTGACTCGGATACGTTCCAGGGCTCGTCGGTGCCGACCCGCGGCGCGTCGCTCTCCACCGAGGTGTCGTTCCTCAGGCACTTCACCGCCTTCGCGCAGTTCGACGGCCGGTGGGGCAACAAGCTGGACAACTCGACCGAAGCGTTCCGCTGCATCCTCGGCCTCTGCGCCGGCGCCCGCGTTCCGGGGTCGTCGCTGGCCGATCAGACCGCTGCGCTCACCGCGCCGGCCGTCGAGACGGGGTTCTACCAGGATGCCGGGTTCATCAAGCTGCGCGAGGTATCGCTCACCTACATCGCTCCCGCCACGTGGGCGGCGCGGTTCGGGGCGAGCTCTCTGAGCATCACCGCGGCGGGCCGCAACCTCGCGACCTGGACCAAGTACCGCGGACCGGATCCCGAGGTCAACGACATCGGGCAGTTCAACTTCAGCCAAGCCGATTTCCTGACCCAGCCGCCGGTGCGACAGTTCTTCGCCCGCGTCAACGTGTCCTTCTGAGCCCGAGGAGCATACCCATGCGGAACACCAACATCATGCTCGCGCTCGTTGGGCTCGCTGCACTGGCGGGCTGCAACGATCCTCTGCACGTCACCATCCCCGATATCGTGCAACCGGGTCAGTTGGGCGACTCGGCGGCCCTGGCCACGGTCCGGGCCGGCGCGCTCGGGGACTTCAGCATCGCGTACACCGGCGATCACCCGGACGGGTCGGGTGGCACCGAAGGCGTCATCATGTACGGCGGCCTGCTGGCCGACGAATGGATCAACTCGGAGACGTTCCCGACGCGCATCGAGGTGGATGCGCGGAGCATCCAGGTCACCAACTCGGACGTGGATCTCTGGTTCCGTCGCATGCATCAGGCCCGTAACTCCGCGGAGAAGGCTGCGGCGCAATTCGCGCAGTTCGCGACCAGCGACCCCGCCCACGCGGAGATGCTCACGCTGGCGGGTCTGACGTACATCTTCTTCGCCGAGACGTGGTGCTCCGGAGTTCCCGTGAGCCACCTGGATGCGAACGGGAACATCAACTTCGGCCAACCCCTCACCACACACCAGCTGCTCGACACGGCGAGAGCGCGGTTCGATGCGGCGCTCGCGGCCACCACCGACCCGGACATGCAGGCGTTCGCGACGCTCGGGAAGGCCCGGGCGCTGCTCGACAGCGGCGCCTACGCGGCGGCCGGGGCGCTGGCGGCCGCCGTGCCCACGACCTTTGCGTACCGGCAAGAGCACTCCGAGAACACCGATCGCCAGAACAACGGGGTCTTCAACGGCAACTTTCCCGACCAGCGCTACGCGGTAGCGGACGTGGAAGGGACGAACGGGTTTCCGTTCCGATCGGTCGCCGACCCCCGGACGAGGTGGTACGATCCTGGGATCACGGGGTTCGACAACGACACGGAATTGTGGACCCAGCAACGCTACGGCAGTCGCAAGGCATCGATCACCGTGGCGACGGGTGTCGAGGCCAGACTCATCCAGGCCGAGGCGGCGCTCCAGGCGGCGGACACGGTGACGTTTCTCGCGCAGCTGAACCAGCCGCGCACGAACCCGGACCAGCGGTCGTACTTCGATCCCGACCCGTTCGTGCCGGCCGATCCCACCACGGCCCCGATCGGCCCGCTGCCCGCGCTGACGGTCGCGGATATCACCGCGGCTGGTGGGGTCAACCTGCTATTCGCCGAGCGCGCCCGCTGGCTGTGGCTCACGGCGCATCGGCTGGGTGATTTGCGGCGGTTGGTCCGTCCGGTGCTGCAGGGTGGGTATGGGCGGCTCGCCGATAGCGTGTTCCCGACGGGACCCTACTTCAAGGTGAATTTCGCGAATTACGGCACCGACGTGAACTTCCCCGTCCCCATCACGGAGAAGAACAACCCCAACTTCACGGCCTGCCGCGACCGCAATCCGTAGTCCGGGCGCCGCTGGCCCGACGGAGCGAACGGGAGGGAGCGATGCGGCTCCCTCCCGTTTGCTTCACGGGGCCTCCCCGTGCTTGCTGGTGATCACGATGACGCCGCCGGCGGCGCCCGTGCCGTAGTAGGTCGTGCCTTCCACGCCGTCGTAAATCACGATCGAGTTGATCGAGTGCGCGTCGATGGTCTCGAGCGCATGGAAGTCGGGGACGCGCACGCCGTCGACCATGACGATCGGAGCCTCGTCCAGCACAAAGCTGGAGCGCCCCCGGCGGCCCATGCTTTGGGGCCGGCCGTTCCGATCTTCTCGTAAGGTGAGCATCGGGGCGCGCTGCTTCAGTACCTGCCACGCCGTGGTCGCGCCCGATTTCTGGATCTGCTCGGCGGTGATGAGGAACGTGCCGGGAGCGGCGGCGGCGTCGGCGGTGCGATGGGTCGCCGGGCCGCAGCCGGCGAGGGCCACGGTCAGCGACAGCAGGAGAGCCTTCATGGAGGCCTCGCGGTTCGGGAACGACAGCACGCCGGTTCCGACTATAGTCACGCCGGGCCCGGGCAGCGTCAAGCCGACGACGGCCCAGGCGCTTGCCGCGTGTCAGTGGGATGTCCGTGCCGTGTCAGAGATTACGCGCCGGGCGTGGGACCCTCTTGCGACGTCGTCCAATCCTCGTTATGTGACACGACGTAGCCCCCGTTTGTGCCGTCGCCGCGTGTGCTCGTTCGTCCTGCCGTCGGGCGACACGCGCGTGAGCAGTTCATACACAACGAGTGCGACCTCGCCTGCGGCGCTCCCGCGCCGGAGGGACTCTCGCCTTGGGGGGCATCTATGCGCGATCTCCCGTCCGTCCACACACCGAGTATTCGAGCCGTCCGCCTGGGGGCCGTGGCCGCGCTGCTGCTGAGCGCCGGCCTCCGGATCGGGGCGGCGCAGCAGGGCACGATCACAGGCCTCGTCTCGGATCGTCTCAACAACTCACCTGTGACCGGTGCCCGTGTGATTCTGGGCAATACCAACCGCACCGCCCTGACCAACGCGAGCGGCCGCTATACGCTCGGGGCTGTGCCGACCGGTACCTACGAACTGCGCGTGGTCGCCGTGGGGTTCGCCGCCGTGACGCGCGCCGTGCAGCTCGAGGCGGGCGGGTCGGCGTCGGCCGATTTCACGCTCCCGCGGGCGGTCATCTCGCTGGACGAGGTCGTGATAACGGCGACCGGTGAGCAACGCGCTCGGGAGTCGGGTAACTCGACCACCAACATCGACCTGAGTCGGATCCAGCAAACCCAAACGACCTCCAACATCGCCGATGCGCTGAGCGGGCGAGCGGCGGGCGTGCAGGTGCTGCAGTCGGGGGGAACAGTGGGCACGGGGACGCGGATCCGTATCCGCGGTCAGACCAGCCTGTCGCTCTCGAACGAGCCGATCTACTACGTGGACGGCATTCGCGTCGACAACAACAGTCAGTCGTTGTCGGTCGGCACCGGCGGTCAGACTCCCTCGCGCATCAACGACTTGAATCCCGAGGAGATAGCGACCATCGAGATCGTGAAGGGGCCGTCCGCCAGCACGCTGTACGGGACCCAGGCCGCGAACGGCGTGGTCCGCATCACCACCAAGCGCGGGCTTGCGGGGCGCGCGCGCTGGCGAGTTTACACCGAGGGCGGCGTCCTCAACGACATGAACCAGTATCCGACGAACTACCGGAGCTGGGGGCACCTGCTCCCCGACACGTTCCCCGCCAACAAGCGGATCGTGCAGTGCACCCTGCTCAACTCTCTGAGGGCCTCGGGGTCTCCCGGGTCGTGCGGCATCGACAGCCTCACGTCGTACAACATCCTGATGGATCCGAACCAGACCCCGATCGGGACGGGCTACCGTGGTGAGACCGGCGTGCAGGTCTCCGGTGGGAGCGAGCAGGTCCAGTACTTCGTGTCCGGTGCCTATCAGGACGAGCTCGGCGTGTACCGGCTGCCGGCCGTCGAGTATCAGCGGCTCACCACCGCGCTAGCCGGCACGCCGCCGGCGTACCAGGTGTATCGCCCCAACGAGCTGCGGCAGGTGAGCATCCGATCGAACGTGCACGCGGCGCCGTCGGCGACGCTCGATTTCCAGGGCAACATCGGAGTGGTCCAGAGCCGGGGTCGGTTACCGCAGAACGACAACAACGTGACCGGCTTCCTGCCGAGCGGCCTGTTCGGCCTCGGGCGGGCGAACACGCCGGGGATGTGGGGCTTCTTCCTGCCGGGTGACGTGTTCCAGATCCTCGTGCAACAGGACATCAGCCGCGTGACGCCGAGCCTGTCGGCCACGTGGCGGCCGACCACGTACCTCACGGGGCGGGCGACCATGGGGCTCGACTACACGGCGCTCACCGACGTCCAGTTTCAGCAGCGTGGCCAGGGTACGAACTTCTCGAACTTCCGGCAGGGCCGCCGCAACGACAACCGCTTCACGCTCGCCCATTACACGGCGGACGCCAGCGGGACGGCCTCGTTCACGCTCGCGCCGACCATCACCTCGAAGACCGCAGTGGGCTTCCAGTTCCTGAAGGACAAGTCCTTCGCCGTGGTGGCGAACGGCCAGAACCTCCCGGCCGGCGGCCAGACGATCAGCGGCGCGGCGCTCAGAACGGCGCTCGAGTCGACGACCGTCGCCGTGACGCTCGGCAGCTACATCGAGCAGACGTTCGGGTGGCGGGACCGGGTGTTCGTGACGGGCGGAGTGCGCAACGACCGGAACAACGCGTTCGGCAGCCAGGTGCGCTCGGTCTGGTATCCTAAGGTGCAGGGCTCATGGGTGATGTCGGACGAGGCATTCTACCCGAGCGGGTTTCCGGTGAGCAACCTGAAGCTGCGGTTCGCCTACGGGGCGTCGGGGCAACAGCCCAGCACCATCGCCGCGCTGCTGTTCTACACCGGACAAACGGCGACCGTGGGCGCCCTGGGGGACCAACCCGGCATCGACCTCGCCTCGTTCGGCAACGAGGCCCTCAAGCCCGAGCGGTCGGCCGAGTTCGAAGGAGGCTTCGACGCGGGGCTGTTTCACGACGTGGCGCGGCTCGAGCTCACGTACTACGACAAGAAGACGCACGACGCGCTCGTGAATCGCCGGCTGCCCCCGTCCAACGGGATCAGTCAAACCCGGTTCGAGAACATCGGGTCGGTCCAGAATCGAGGGATCGAGGCCCTGCTGAGCGTCACGAAAGACGTGACCCCCGGGGTCAGCGTCGACGCCGCGTTCAGCGTCGCACGCAACGTGAACAAGCTGCTCTCCTTGCGCAGCGACATTCCGCCGATCGTGCAGGGCGAGATCCGCCAGGTGCCGGGCTATCCGTTGTTCGGATTCTGGGACCGTCCCATTCTCGGCTTCAAGGACGCGAACAACAACGGCATCATCGAGGTGAGCGAGGTGACGGTCGGCCCGACCGCGGTCTTCCTGGGCTCCTCGATTCCGAAGACGACGCTCACGCTCAACGCGGGCGTGATGATGCTCCAAAAACGGGTCCGGCTGGGCGGGCAGCTGGACTATCGGGGCGCCTGGAAGGCGTACAATCTCACCGAGCGGTTCCGTTGCGTCGGCGTGGGCTTCAACTGCTCGGCGGTGAACAACCCGAAGGCGCCGCTGGCGGAGCAGGCGCGCGCGGTGGCGGCGGGCAGCTCGGCCGACGGGTTCACCCAGGCCGGCTACATCGTCGACGGCACGTTCCTGAAGCTGCGAGAAGCGTCGCTGACCTACTACGCGCCGGAGGCCTGGGCGAGGGCCCTGCGTGCCACCGGGATGCAGATCTCGCTCACGGGGCGGAACCTGCTCAAGTGGACGAACTACGACGGCATCGACCCGGAGCTGAACGGCAACGGGCAGTCCGACCTCGCGGACGATTTCCTCACGGCGCCACCGATCCGCACGCTGGCCGTGCGCGTCTCGCTGGACTTTTAGGAGGGCACTGACCATGAAAGCCAATCGCTCCATGCGGACGCCGGCGCCCCGCGCCGCCGTCACGGGCGTCGTGGCCGCCCTTCTTCTGGCCGCCTGCTCGAGCCTGCTCGACGTCAACGACCCGGACGTGATCAACCCCCCCGATGTCCAGAACGCGGACGGTGCCGTCGGGGCCTACAACGGTGGCCTCGGCGACTTCGCGTTCGCCAACGACGGAGACAACGGCGGCACGGAAGGACAGATCCTCGTCTCGGGAGTCATGTCGGACGAGTACACGGACGTCGAGACGTTTCCGACGCGCATCGAGTACGACTCACGCGCCATCGACGAACGCAACACGACGCTGAGAGACGTGTATTTCAACCTGCACAAGGCCCGGGTCGCGCTCGAAGGGGCGGTCGGCGCGCTCCAGCAGTACGCGCCGACACCCAATTCTCGAATCGGGGAGATGCTGGCGCTGTCGGGTTTCACCTACGTGTACTTCGCCGAGAACTATTGCTCGGCGGTGCCGTTCAGCCAGCGGCTGCCGGACGGCTCCATTCAGAACGGCACGCCGATGTCCACCAAGGCGATTCTCGCCCGGGCGCTGAGCCGGTTCGACTCGGCGCTCGTCGTGACCGCGACGCTGTCCGCTGCCTCCGACAGTGCCGCCCGCCGCATCGTGCGCACCCTGGCCGCCGTGGGGAGGGGTCGGGCGCTGCTCGACAGCGGCGACTTCGCGGGTGCCGCCGCAGCGGTCGCGGCCGTCCCGACCAACTTCGTTTACACCACCTTCCACTCGACGGCGACCGACCGCCAGAAGAACGGCGTGTTCGTGTTCAACAATCAGGCGCCGCTGGGCACGGCGCGGTTCTCCGTGGCGGATGTCGAGGGGACGAACGGCCTCAATTTCCGTTCCGCCGCCGATCCGCGCGTCCAGGACACGCTCGCGGGTAAGGGATTCGACAACACCTCGCCCCTGTTCGTGCTGAAGAAGTACGCGTCACAAACGAGCCCGGTGCACGTGGCGGACGGCGTCGAGGCTCGGCTCATCGCGGCCGAGGCTCAGCTACAGGCCGACGGCCCCGGGATGGTGACCAGTCTCAACGCGCTGCGCGCCGACGTGAACAACAACGGCGGCTTCACCCTCGCGGCGCTCCCCGATCCGGGCACCCGGGTCGGCCGAGAAGACCTGCTGTTCCGCGAGCGCGCCTTCTGGCTGTTTGCGACGGGGCATCGGTTGGGTGATTTGCGGCGGCTCGCTCGCCCGCTTGCTCAAGGGGGCTACGCACGGGCGGATAGCACGGTCTTCCCGACCGGCACATACACCCACACCAATACGGTGTACGGGAAGAACACCGAGCTTCCGGTCACGTTCGACGAGCGCAACAACCCGAACTTCACGGGCTGCGACTACAACACGCCGTGACCGCTTGAGAGGTTCGTCGTACTCGCGGGGGAGCTGAAGGCCGGCTCCCCCGCGTGGCTGTCGGGAGTCGGTGATCAGCCGCCCTCGCCCACCTTGGTCCGAATGCGGATGACGCCGTTGGAGGCGTTCGTGCCGTAGTAGGTCGTCGCATCTACGCCGGTCAGCACTTCGATGTCCAGAAGGTCGGCCGCGGGCATCCCGCCGAGCGCCGTGACGTCCATCACTTCGACGCCGTCGACCAGAATGAGCGGTTGATCGCGCAGCACGATGCTCGAGCGCCCGCGATGCTCCACGCGCGTTGGGCGGCCCCGAGCGCCGGTGCGGAACGTGAAGAACGGCACCGTGCGCTGCAGCGCTTCCCAGGCGGTGCGCGCGCCTGAGCGCTCGATGGCCTCCTGATCGACGACGCGTCGTCCATCGGGCGTGGGAGACGCGCCCCGCCCGCCGCCCTCGGTGCCGTGACGGCAGGCCGTAAGCGCCAGCAAGAGAGACAGCGACGTCGATAGCGACCACGAGCGCTGCATACGACCTCGAGGGGCCGGGCCCTCGCAGCATGTTACTTCGCCCCCGGGCGCCGTCAAGCGTGCCGACCGCATGGTGATAGCTTTCCTGCTTCCGTATGCAACCGCTCGGACTTTGCCGGCGTGCTCGACGCCGCGTCCGATTCGGGGGCGATGGCGGTTGGTGCGTAGAAATAGTGGCCGCAGGGCCAAGACCTCGAGAAACCACACCCCCTAGCGAGCCCTTTCGGCGCGGGTTATATCAGACTTGGCTCTGTCGCTCGGGCCGGGCGCCGCCCCGCGGCGCCCTTCGCGTCGGCCGTCGACGCGTGTGTTCGCTCGTCCCGCCGTCGGGCGATGCGCGCGTAGTTGAATACAAAGAGCAATCGAGAGCAGTGCGTCCTGGCGCGAGACGGCGCCGGGCGTTTCCATGCCGGTGCCCGCATGGGTCCCGGTCGACCTCCATCGTTCCGTCAACGCAGGAGGGTGCATGTTGCATTCCATTCGTCGGTTCCTCACATGTACGGGCCTCGCTTGGTTGCCGTCCCTGCTCGCCGCACAGCAGCCGGTCACGATCTCCGGTGCCGTGACG
>Ga0209474_10003996_pt1 | contig 12804 bp, 10 predicted proteins | sample GraSoiAngelo_145_FD_185902 | JGI IMG/M metagenome (GOLD analysis project Ga0209474, IMG submission 185902) | Grasslands soil microbial communities from the Angelo Coastal Reserve, California, USA - 14_1009_05_20cm (SPAdes) (version 2) | ecosystem: Environmental > Terrestrial > Soil > Grasslands...
CCTGAACATGGGCGCGAGCTGCGGCCAGAACTCGGTCAACACGGGCTACTACACCGGCAGGCTCGACGGTTTCACGATCGTCATGGGCCACGAGATCGAGGAGACGATCACCGACCCCGGCGCCGAGGACGTGATCAACGGCCAGAACCTCGGCGGCTGGTACGACTACGCCGCGTACGAGAACGGCGACAAGTGCGCATGGGTCGGCTACACGGAGGGCATCGCACCGCCCTCGACCGTCCCCGGCGGGCTGAACAACATCCGGGGCAACGACGGGGCGCTCTATCCCGTCCAGAGCCTCTGGAGCAACGACTCGGCTGCGGGCGCGGGCTACTGCGCCGGCGCCGGGGACGACCTACCGGTCACCGGCTGAATCTCGCACGGCAGGCCCCGGTCGCGGCCGGGGCCTGCCGGCGCTAGGGTCCGTACCTCGTGGCAGCCCGTGACAGCAAGCGCACGGACGCGAGCCCGCCCCCGGCGCCGCGCGGTTCGTCGCCGACGGGCCCAAAGCCGCCGCGCTTCCGCGTTCCGCGGGCCTGGATCTTCCTCGGGCTCCTCCTGCTTGCCTTCAACTTCTACTTCGGCACGCGCGCGACGAAGCCACCTTCACGCGTCCGCATTCCGTACAGCCCGTTCTTCCTCGACCAGGTTCGCGCCGGCAACGTCAGCCAGATCACGTCCAAGGGGACGGCGATCCAGGGGACGTTCACGCACAAGGAGCGCTACGCCGGCTCGAAGCCGAGGCTGCGCTTTCGCACCGAGGTTCCGGCCTTCGCGAACAACAACGCCCTCTCCCGGCTCCTGCAGGACAACAAGGTGGTGGTCAACGCGGAGCCGCTCCAGACGGGCCTGCCGTGGTGGCAGAACCTGCTGCTCGGCTTCGGGCCGACGATCCTGTTCGTGCTGTTGCTCTTCTTCCTGGTGCGGCGGGCGGGGAACGTGCAGAACGTGCTCGGCTCCTTCGGCCGCTCGCGGGCGCGGCGCTACCAGCCGTCCGGCGACCGCGTCACCTTCGCCGACGTCGCCGGGATCGACGAGGCCAAGGACGAGCTGACCGAGGTGGTCGACTTCCTGCGGCATCCCGAGAAGTACCAGCAGCTCGGCGGGCGGATCCCACACGGCGTGCTGCTCTCGGGTCCGCCCGGGACCGGCAAGACGCTGCTCGCGCGTGCCGTGGCCGGCGAGGCGGATGCGCCGTTCTTCTCGCTGGCGGCGTCGGAGTTCGTCGAGGCGATCGTCGGCGTCGGAGCCTCGCGCGTGCGTGACCTGTTCACGCAGGCGAAGGCCGACGCCCCGGCGATCGTCTTCATCGACGAGCTCGACGCGATCGGCCGCTCGCGCACCTCCGGGGTCGCCGGCTTCAGCGGCGGCAACGACGAGCGCGAGCAGACGCTCAACCAGATCCTGACCGAGATGGACGGCTTCGACTCGTCCACGAAGGTGATCGTGATCGGCGCGACCAACCGGCCCGACGTGCTCGACGCCGCGCTGCTCCGGCCCGGCCGCTTCGACCGCCGCGTCGCGGTGCAGCCGCCCGACCGCGCCGGCCGCGAGGCGATCCTGAAGGTGCACACGCGCAGCGTGCCGCTGGGGCCCGATGTCGACCTCGGCCGGATCGCGGCGACCACGCCGGGGATGGTCGGCGCCGACCTCGCCAACCTCGTCAACGAGGCGGCGCTCCTGGCTGCGCGGCGCGATCACAAGACGGTTGACGAGGCCGACTTCACGGACGCGCTCGAGCGGATCGTCCTCGGCGCCGAGCGGCAGGTGATGATGAGCCAGGAGGACCGCCGCCGCACTGCGTATCACGAGGGCGGCCACGCGATCGTGGGGATGCTCACCGAGGGCGCCGACCCGGTGCGCAAGGTCTCGATCATCCCGCGCGGGATGGCGCTCGGCGTCACCTTCGCGGCACCGGAGAGCGACCGCTTCAACTACCGCGAGCCGGAAGTTATCGCGAGGATCAAGGTCGCGCTCGGCGGACGTGCGGCCGAGGAGGTCGTCTTCGGCGAGACGAGCACTGGCGCCGAGTCCGACATCGAGCAGCTGACCGAGATCGCCCGCCAGATGGTCGGGCGCTGGGGGATGAGCGCCGCGATCGGGCCGGTCGCCGTGCTCCCGCGCGACGGCTCGGGACCGTTCCTGCCCGGCGCGGCCGAGGTCTCGCCCGAGACGCGGAAGCTCGTCGACGAGGAGGTGCGCCGGATCGTCGAGTCATCGCACGAGGAGGTGATCGCGCTGCTCCGGGAGAACCGGTCGAAGCTCGACTCGCTCGCGACCGCACTGCTCGAACACGAGACGCTCGACGAGGACGACGCCTACGCGACCGCCGGCGTCGAGCACTCAGCCCCGCCGGATCAGCCGATGTACACGGGCGTTCCGACCGCGACGCGGTCGTAGAGATCGATCACGTCCGGGATCAGCATCCGGACGCAGCCGTGCGAGACCGCATGCCCGATCGACCAGGTCTCGTCGGTGCCGTGAATCCCGGCGCCGTCGAAGATCCCCATCCAGCGTGACTTGATCGGGTCGTCCGGCCCCGGCGGGATCACCTGCCCGGCGAGCGAGCCGGCCCAGGCGCTCTGCGGCACGTGCCAGGACGGGTCGATCGCCTTGTCCTGGATGTGGTAGATCCCGGCCGGGGTTTCGAGCCCGGCCTGGCCGACCGCGATCGGGTAGACGTGCACCAGCCGCAGGTGTTTGTAGAGCCGCAGCTTGAACGCGGTCCGGTCGATGACGATGTACGACGGGTAGCGGTGCCGGAGCTGGCGGGCGCTGAGGTGCGGGAGGGCGAGCACGGCGGGCACGCGCAGGACGCGTGACGCGCCGGGAGTCGACAGCGTGCGCGTGATCTCGCGCCACAGCCTGCCCACGGAGATCCTCGTCCCCGGGCGGCTCTTGAAGACCGTCAGCCCCTTCGCGCTCGGCACGACGCCCGCGTTGCGGGGCGCGCGATTCACGCGGCGCTTCAGGGTGCGAACGGCGTGTGCGACGGCGCTCCCCGAGTAGCCGACCCGCGGTTGCAGGCTCGACTTCAGGTCCTGGCCCACCAGGTCGCGCCAGGCGCGGGCGACGAACCATGAACTGCGGCTCACCGCGAGGGCGCGCCGGACCACGGAAGCGTCCGGCTCGACCGAGAGGCGCAGCGCGCGCGGCGTGAGCACGAGCCGGCCCCCGGAGTAGCGGAGCACCAGCGGGCGCCGGAGCGGCGCGAGCCGGGGCGCGAGGGTGGCGCGGGCCTGCACCGCCGTCAGCCCGCCGAGGTCGATCCGGCCGACGTGCACGCCGTGCGCGATCACGTCGCGGTGGCTGCGGTCGTAGGCGAAGGCCGCGCCTGTCCCGGCGCTCGCGACGACGAGCACGACCAGGACCACGATCGCAACCCCTCCTGAGAGGTGGCGGCGGGCCCGGCTCCAGGCATGGCGAGCGGCGCGCATGTTCCCCTTGCTTATACCCGGCCGGTCGGATTTTGGTTAAGCGCTTACCACTTCGAACGGCGGCCGCGGCGGCTTGTGTAAAGGAGCTTCGCGGGAGCCGACTGCAGGCCGGACTGCTCGAACTGCTCGCTGTGGCCGAGCCGCCTGGCGACCCGGCTCGTGTCCGCCTGCTGCTCCGGCAGGACGAGCGTGATCGCGGTGCCGTTGCGGCCCGCGCGGCCGGTGCGCCCGGTCCGATGGACGTAACCCTTGTCCTCCTCGGGCGGATCGAAGTTGATCACGTGCGTGATGTCGTCGAGATCGAGGCCGCGGGCGGCGACGTCGGTCGCGACCAGCGTCGAGACCTTGCCGCTCCGGAACCGGGCCAGTGCCCGCTCCCGCGCGTTCTGCGACATGTCGCCGTGCATCGCGGCTGCGGCGACGTCGTGGCGGCCGAGCCGCTGGACGAGCCGGTCGGCGCCGCGCTTCGTCCGCACGAAGACGAGCGTCGAGTCCGAATCGCGGATGTGGTCGACGAGCGTGTCCAGCTTCGTGTCCGAGGTGACCGGGACGAAGTGGTGCTCGATCTCCCCGGGCTGGCGGCTGGCCGATAGCTCGCCTTCGATTCGCGACGGGCTGTTCGTGTACTTGCGGGCGAGCTCGCCGACGCGGTCATCGAGCGTGGCCGAGAAGAGCATCGTCTGCCGGTTACGCGGCAGCCGGCGCACGATCCGGTCAACCTGCGGCTTGAAGCCCATGTCGAGCATCCGGTCGGCCTCGTCCAGGATGAAGACGCGGATGCGCGAGAGGTCGACCATGCGCCGCTCGGCGAGATCTTCCAGCCGGCCGGGCGTCGCGACGAGGATGTGCGCGTTCTTGGCCCTGGCCGCCTGCTTCCGGAGCGGCTGGCCGCCGTAGGCTGCTGCGACCTGCAGCCCTTTCGTCCTGACGATGGACTGGAACTCCGCGGTCACCTGCGCGGCGAGCTCGCGCGTGGGCACGAGCACGAGCGCCGACGGCCGCGGGTCGGCGGACGCCGTGTGCTCGACGATCGGCAGCGCGAAGGCCAGCGTCTTGCCAGAGCCGGTCGGGGACCGCGCGAGAACGTCGAGGCCGGCGAGCGCGTCGGGAAGGACCAGCTCCTGGATGCGGAAGGGTGCGTGGATCGAGCGAGCGGCGAGCGCGTCGGCAACGGGCGCAGACACGCCAAGCTCGCGGAAAGACTGCTGTGACATTCGGTTCGACTCCTTTTCGGGTTCGAGACTCCCTTGCTCGAAACACCCGAAGGAGGACCGAGAAGCTCATCTCACGGGGCCGCCCGGTTGGCAGCCCGTTGTCCACACGGTAGCAGTCGCGGCTAGGCTGCCGGATCGTGCCCTCCGAGAAGCCCGAGCGCCTGACCCAGGCCGAGAAGGAAAAGCTCGAAGCCGAGCTCGCGGAGCTGGAAGGCCCGCGCCGCGCCGCGATGGTCGAGGCGATCGCCACCGCGCGCGGCTTCGGCGACCTCTCGGAGAACTTCGAGTACCACGCCGCGAAGAACGAACAGGGATTGCTCGAGCGGCGGATCACGATGCTGCGCGACCGCCTCAGCCGCGTCGAGCTGGTCGAGAAGGCGAAGGCCGCGGACACCATCGAGGTCGGCTCGCAGGTCGAGCTCGAGGACGAGAAGGGCGAGCGGCTGCAGATCCGCATCTCAGGCGTCGAAGGTGTCTCCCCGGATTCGCCCGTCGGGCGCGCGCTCCTCGGCAAGAAGGCCGGCGACGAGGTCGACATCGACGCGCCACGCGGCGCCTGGCGCGCCAAGATCCTCTCGATCGACGCCTAGCCCGATGGATTAACGTCACCTCGTGCCAGCGGGCGGCGCCTACCGCGAGATCCTCGCGATCCGGGATGCGCGACGCCTGATCGCGGCCAGCGCCGTCTCGCAGCTCGGCGACTGGTTGTTCAACGCGGCGCTCCTCGGCACGGTCTTCGCAGCCACGGGCTCGGCGCGCTGGGTCGCGGCGGCGACGATCTGCCGGCTCGTTCCCTACGTCGTCTTCGGCCCTTTCGGCGGAGTGGTCGCCGACCGCTACGACCGCCGCACCGTGCTGCTCGCCGGCGATCTCGCGCGGTGTCTGCTGATGGTCGCGCTCGCGGCGGTCGTGAAGACCGACGGGCCGGTCGCGCTCGTGCTCGTGCTGACGGCCCTGGCCTCGTCGGCTGGCACGGCGGAACGGCCGGCAGCACTGGCGTTGCTGCCGAGGCTGGTCGGCGAGGCCCGGCTCGGCCCGGCGAACGCCCTCCTGCACACCGTGCAGGACCTCGGCGTCGTCGTGGGGCCTGCGATCGGAGCCGTCCTCCTGGCCGCCGGGCCGGACTCGGTCGCGTTCCTCGTCAACGGGCTCACGTTCGCCGTCTCGGCGGCCCTGATCTGGACCATCCGCCGCCGTCCAGCAGCGACGAGCGGGCGAACGGCCGAAACCGCGAGCCTTCACGTCCTCGAGGGCCTTCGAACTGCTCGTGCGACGCCGTTCGTGGTCCCGCTCATGATCGTAATCGCGATGGCCGAGCTGACGTACGGCGCGCAGACCGTGCAGCTCGTCGTGTACGCGGCTCGCCGGCTCGACCTCGGGGCGGCCGGCTACGGCTACCTGTTGACCGCCGGCGGAGTCGGTGCCCTGCTCAGCGCGGCCGTGAACCCTCGGCTCGCCACGAGCAGCCGCGTCTCCGGCGTCGTCGTCGTATCGGGGGCGCTGTTCTGCGCCACCCAGCTCGTCTATGCCGGAGTGTCCGAGCTCGTCGTGGCGCTGACGGTCACGCTGATCGGCGGCGCCGGTTTCGTCGCGTGCGAGGTGGTCGCCGAGACGGCGCTCGCGCGTGTCGCCCCGGCCGATGCGCTGGGACGGCTGATGGGCGTCGTCGAGTCCGTCGCCGTCGCGGCGATGGTGGCCGGTGCCCTCCTGGCCTCGCTCCTGCTCGCCTCGACGTCGCTTCGCACCAGCTTTCTGATCCTCGGCGGGATCGCCGTGCTGGCGACGTTCGGATGCCTGGGCTGGCTCCGCGGGCTCGATGCCCTGAGCCGGCGCCGCGCGGACGCGCTGGCCGCGCGGGTGGCGGTCGTGGAGAGACTGCCGATCGCCGCCGGGGTGCCACGGCTCGTCCTCGAACAGCTCGCGTCGGCCTCGCAGTTCTGCCCGCTTCCGGACGGGGTGGACGTCGTCGTGCAGGGTGCGCCGGCTCACGCGTTCTACGCTGTCGTCGACGGGAGCGTCCTCGTCCACCGCGATGGCAAGGACGTCGCTCGCCTCGGCCCGGGCGATTTCTTCGGGGAGCGGGGACTGCTCGACAATGCGCCGAGGAACGCCACCGTGACGACTGTCGAGCCGAGCACGCTCCTGCGCCTGGACGCTCGATGTGCCTGGGAGGTCCCCGCCGGCGGCTCCGCCTACCCCGCTCGTCGACGACCCGGCCTGGGGCGAAGCGTGAGCGCGCCGGGCGCCACGGTCGCCGTCGTCAGCGCGGGCTACCCGGGGAAACGGCGCGCCTACCTCCGGATGGCGGAGCTCGGTGCGAGCCTGGTCATCGTCGACGAGCCCGGCCACTGGTCCGAGTCGCTCGTCGCAGAGGGCGTTGCCGCCGCATGGCTTTCCGCACCCGTCGACGGAGATCCCGACCGGGATGCCCAGGCGGTCCTCGCAGCGCTCGCCGGAACGGGTGTCCGGCCGGACGGCGTGCTCACCTTCTGGGAGGACAGCGTCGGCGTCGCAGCCCGCGTCGCGGCAGAGCTCGGCCTGGCGGGCAACCCACCGGAGGCGGTCGACGCGGCGCGCAGCAAGCTGCGGACCCGCGAGCTGGCCGCGCAGCTCGGCCTGCCCGCGCCGCGCGCACAACGGGTGCGGTCGCTCGACGAGCTGTTCGCGGCCGCCGCCGACATCGGCTTCCCAGCCGTCGTCAAGCCCGAGTTCGGCGCGCGCGCGGCGGGCTGCATCCGGGTCGACGACCTCGAGTCTCTTCCAGGCGTCTACACGCTCGTGCGCCGCATAGTCGACCCCGAGCTCGACGTCATCTTCCGGGCCGGCAACGACCTCCTGCTCGAGGAGTACCTCGACGGCGTCGAGTTCGACGTCGACCTGGTCATGCAGAACGGCGAGTGCCTGTTCTCGAGCGTCTCGCAGAACTGGCCGACCGCGGAGCCGTCGTTCCAGGAGACCGGCCTGCACTGCCCGCCCGACCACGACAGGAAGGAGGTCCGCCGCCTCGTCCGCCATGTCGTGGAGACGGTTCGCGCGTTCGGCCTCGGGCAGGGCGCGCTCCACGTCGAGGGCAAGTGCACGAGCCGTGGTCCGCGCATCGTCGAGGTCAACGCGAGGATGGGCGGCGGCCGAGTGCACGAGTTCGTCGAGGCGGTGTGGGGCGTCGACCTGGTCGAGGCCCAGCTGCAGAGCTGCCTCGGGCTGCCGCAGAACCTCCGGCCGAGCCGCCGGCCTCAGGCCGCCGCGGTGAACGTGATCGTCTACGCGCCTGCGACCGGCCGCCTCGAGGCCCTGCCGATCGGAAAACCCGCCGGCTATCTGTCGCTCGAGGTCGACGACGAGGTGCCCATCGGTACGGAGATCCAGGGGCCCGAAGCGGTCTTCGCGACCGCGCTCGCCGAGGTGACGCTCGTTGCGAAGGATCTCCGCACCGCCACAGCCCTGATTGCCGAGGTGCTCCGCGATCCGCCGAGGGTCGCCCGTTAGATAGGCCCCGCCCGCGCTTCTCATCTGCGGGCAGACCTCGAATCGCAGCTCTCTTCGAGGAGGGATCGGCCCAAGAGGCGCGAAGACTCCTGAGGCCGGGGCGGATCTCCCGAGAGCCGCAGGCTCTTGCTCCACTCCTCAATCCGTCCCGGCTGACCGATGCCGCTCGTCGTCGGGACGAGAATTGCTGGACGCGCGATGAATGCGAGTTAGATGCGCGCCAAAGCCCAAGCGCGGCTGAGTGGGTAACTACCGAGCAAATGAGGCTTCGGCTCGGGATAGTCGCTGCGCTCCTCGGCACGTTCGCCTGCTCCGGCAGCGCAGCCGGCGGCCTTCCGAACCTGCTCCTGCCCGATCTCGACCAGCGCCCGCCGCTGGCGGTCTCCGTTCGCTGGGGCGGCCCACCGAAGCATCACCCGTTGCTCGTCTTCACCTCGAGCGTCGAGAACATCGGTTACGGGCCGCTGATCGTCGAGGGCCGCCGGGCGAGCAGGCGCGTGCCGACGATGCGCGCCGTTCAGCTGATCGCGCTGGAAAAGGGCGGCTTTCGGCGCGTGGTCGGAGTCGGGCGGCTGCGCTACAACGTCAGCCCTTCCCACAGCCACTGGCACCTGCTGCCATTCGAGCGCTACGAACTGCGGACTCTGGCCGGGGCACAGATCGTGCGCGACCACAAGAGCGGCTTCTGCCTGACGAGCGATCACCAGTCGCCGCTGCCGACGCTCGGCCCGCATGCCAAGCAGCCGATCAAGGGCAGCGACTGCGCCCGGGACCGGCCGCGTGCGTTGCGCCTCCTCGAGGGCATCGCCGTTGGCTGGGGCGACATCTACATCCCCGCAAAGGAGGGGCAGGCGATCGACATTGGCGGCGTCCCTCCCGGCGACTACGACCTGGTCCACCGCGTCAACGTCGCTCGTATCCTGCGCGAGGCGGACTACTCGAACAACGACTCCTCGATGCGGATCCAGCTGCTGCCGCCGCCGACGCCAGGCGCGCTGCCCGGCGTGGTGGTGCTGCATACCTGCGAAACCGGAATCCAGTGCTAGGAAGGGGCCGCCGCCCTGCAAGAAGTCGCTGGCCGCTCGGGACCTTCCCCGCCGCGGGTACTTACGTGACAGGAATGTCTGAGAAGCCCCGGCTTCTGATCCTGATCACGCTCGCGGAGACCGGCGGCGCCCAGACCTCCGTCTCGCTCCTGCTTCCGGGCCTGACCGGCGAGTTCGACGTGACGGTCGCGGCACACGGATCGGGGCCCGTACGCGACGCTGCCCGTGCGGCCGGCGTCCCGTTCGTCCACCTCGAGCACATGCGACGGGCAATCAGTCCGTGGCAGGACGTGCTCGCACTGCTCGAGCTCGTGCGGCTCTGCCGGCGACTCCGGCCGGACATCGTGCACGCCCACAGCTCGAAGGCCGGCGCTCTCGGCCGCCTCGCTGCCGCACTTGCCTGTGTCCCCGTCCGCATTTTCACCGTCCACGGCTGGTCGTTCGCGGCATACAGCGGCCTCTCAGGACACCTCTACCTGTGGGTCGAGCGCCGGTTGCGCCGGGTAACGAACGCCGTCGTCTGCGTAGCCGCCGCGTCGCGCGACGCCGGGGTGGCTGCTGGAGCCTGCCGCGCGGAGCGCACGGTCGTGATCCACAACGCAGTCGACGTCGCCGCCTTCGCGTCGCCTCCGCGCGTCGACGGCGCTGCGCGCGTCGTCAGCATCGGCAGGTTGGCGTTCCCAAAGGATTTCGGCACCCTCGTCGAGGCGCTCGCCGCGACGCGGGCGGACTACCGGGCAGCCTTCGTCGGAGACGGCCCGCTGCTGCAGGAGGTTGCGGCCATGATCCTGGAGCGAGGGCTGACGGAGCGGATCGACCTCCTCGGCAACCGAGGCGATGTCCCTGACTTGCTCGCCTCCGCGGACGTCTTCGTCCTGTCCAGCCGCTCCGAAGCGTTCCCAGTCTCAATTCTCGAGGCGATGGCGGCCGGCCTCCCCGTGGTCGCGACGAACGTCGGCGGCGTCGCCAAGAGCGTCGTGGACGGCGAGACGGGGCTACTCGTTCCGCCCGGCGACTCCGGCGCGCTCGCGGCGGCGCTCGACCGCCTCCTGACGGACGACGCGTTGCGGCTGCGCCTGGGAGCGGCAGGGCGCGAACGGGCGCGCCGGCACTTCGACGTCGGCGGCTTCCGGCGCGCCCACGTCGAGCTCTATCGCCGGGAGCTGGAGCGCTGCGCCTCCGCGACCGGCAGCGACGGCGCGCGCGTGGTCAGCGTCGCAGCTGGACCCGGCGAATAGGCAAAGGCTCCTCCGGGGGACGCCGCGTCACGGGGCCCCGAGCGCCGGAGACGCCGAGGCGTGAGCTCGCGAGGCCTAGGAAGGTTGTCTCGCCGATCACGAGCAAGAGGAGCGCGATGCCGGCCGCGAGTGGCAAGCCGGAGCTGCTCGAGCTCGCAGCCGAGCGCAGCTCACTCAAACCCGCCGCGTCCTGGAACCCGACCGGCCGCCCGCGCTCCTGTGCCGGCGGCGGGGCCTTACTGCGCGGCGCGGGTCGCTGCGGCGTGGCCGATGCCGAAGCACCGGGCCTGTAGATCGCGCGGGCGATGACAGCCGATCTGGCCACACGCCGCACCGCAGGAATGGACGTCGACACGGACCTAGTGCTGGAGGACGAATTTGTAGACGATGCGCCGGGCCACGGAACCGGCTTCAGTGCCTGGTGGTGTGCATGAGGCGGAGCCACGGGCTTGGGCGCGGCCTGGGCTCGCTGCGCTGTCGCCGCAAACGCCAGAAGCGCGCAGGCCACCGTGAACATTCCCTGCATCGAAACCCTTACGCTCACGACTCGAGTTCTCCCCCTCGTCGTCGTCGACGTGATGCTAGCGCAACGTCGCGATCAGCACGATGATGGCGACGATCGCCACGACTGCGACGATGACGCCATTCGCGATGAATACAGCGTTCGCGACCCGCGGGCTCGTCGGCCCGCGTGAGGCCTTCGCCTCTCCTTCGGGCTCCTCCGGCACGACTCGGGTCCACCGGGCGGCGTCCCGGTTCGACGCGCGCCAGCCCAACGCTCCGGAGAGCGCGTCGGTGATGAACTGGTTCAAGCTGACGCGCTCGCGCTCCGCAGCCCGGGCGAGCTCGGCATGGAGGGTATGTGGCATCCGCAGCAGGAGACGGCCGCTGTACGACTCGGCTGACTTCGGCTCGGGAACCTCCTTGCCCTCTCGTCCGGCGGTCTCCACCCACGCGGTCACAGCCGCGGCAACGCGCTCGAGCGCCTCGTCTGGGGTCGACCCGCGCGCGTTGCAGCCGGGGAGCGCATCGACCGTCGCAACCCACTCGGCGTCCTCCGTGTCGTCGCGGACCAGGGTCACCGGGTACGGGACGTCGCGCGGATCGGCCGTGGCCTCCTCTGACGGCGAACGCGTGGCTCGATATGCGCTCGCCCTGCTGCGCTGGCGGGCTCGCGATTTCACGGGGTTCAGATTGTACGGTGATAGCAAGAAAGCGCACCTCGGCGGGCTCAGAGGCCGCCTGCCGCTGCAGCCGAGCTCGCACCCTGGACGGGGCCGATCTCGGCGCGCAGCTTCACCAGCGCGCGCCGGGTCAGCCGCGAGACGTGGATCTGGGAGATCCCGACTTCCCGGGCGACCTGGGGCTGGCTCATCCCCGCAAAGAACTGCAGAGCCAGCAGCCGCCGCTCGCGCTCGCTGAGCACCTGAAAGCCTGCTGCCAGCAGCGCACGCTGCTCACCCCGCTCGTACCCCCCGTCGAGCACTTCGAGGTCAGCATAGGCATCCTTGTCCTCGTCGGGCGTCGGCTGCGATAGGGAGACCGGGGACTGCAGCCGCTCGGTGTCCAGCGCGGCGACGACCTCCGGCTCCGCGACGCCCGACGACTCCGCAATCTCGGAGATCGTCGCGGGCCGCTCGAGCCGGGCCGAGAGTTCGGCGGAGCAGGCGCACAGGCCGGGCCGCAGCTCCTGCAGCCGCCGCGGAATCCTGATCGGCCAGCCGCGGTCGCGGAGATGTCGCTTGATCTCGCCAGCGACGTTCGGGATCGCGAAGGCGCCGAACTCCACGCGCCGTTGCGGGTCGAACCGGTCGACAGCCTTGATCAGCCCGATGCAGCCAACTTGGACGAGGTCTTCATACTGCTCGCCCCGCATGCTGTGGCGCCGGGCCAGGCTCTTGACGAGCGGCATGTACTGCTGGATGAGGCGCTCGCGCGCCTGCAGGTTCCCTTCCTCCCGATACTCGCGGATCAGGCTGTGAACGCTCTCCCGGCTGGAGCCGGCCGATCTGCGGCGGGTCTGTGAACGCCCGACGTCCGGGCCAATCACTCGAGGCCGTACCGGCTGTTGCCGGTCGATCTCTGCCGCAATCGCAACCACTACGCTCTCCTCATCCCCCTAGTGGCGTCTCATTTGGCGATCTTGAACTCGCTCACTATAGCGCTCGTATTTTCGATTAGCAAATCCTTTCAGATTTGACATAGAAACCCACTCCAATGGTTCGCTACTGATGGGTGAGGGTACTTACCGCATATCACTGCTGAGGCTGGACAAGGCGAGGTGGATGTGGCGAGGAACGGGAAAAAGGCGCACGTCACGGCGACGCCGGCACACGTCGAGTTCGACCAAGGCCGGCTCCCGCACCGGCTCGGAGGCGGGGGG
>Ga0209474_10003997_pt1 | contig 12802 bp, 11 predicted proteins | sample GraSoiAngelo_145_FD_185902 | JGI IMG/M metagenome (GOLD analysis project Ga0209474, IMG submission 185902) | Grasslands soil microbial communities from the Angelo Coastal Reserve, California, USA - 14_1009_05_20cm (SPAdes) (version 2) | ecosystem: Environmental > Terrestrial > Soil > Grasslands...
GTTCGCGGCGACGCGCGGGCAAAGGCCTGGAAGATCGCTGCGCAGCTCTTGCCGGCGGGTGGCGGCGGACCGTTCAACGAAGCGCTGATGGAGTTGGGCGCGACCGTGTGCACGCCGCGAAACCCGGCTTGCGGGCGCTGTCCGGTCCAGGAGATGTGCCGCGGGCGGAACGATCCAACGAGATACCCTTCGCCCCGCCGGCGGGCGCAGCGCTTGATGCTGGAGTGGCGCGCCCTTGCGCTGCGACGCCGCGACGGAGCCGTATTGCTCGCCCGGCGCCCAACCGGAACGCTCTTTGCCGGGCTCTGGGATCTGCCGGCGGAAAAGCCGGCGGGAATCCGGATGCACGGGCGCGCGACTAACCGCGGGATCGTGGAGCAGACACTGACGCACAGGGAGGTGCGCGTCATGATCGGCACGGCACGAGCCAGCGGCACTCCGGTCGACGCCGACGTGCGCTGGGTGGCGCCGGAGGGGATTGCCGCGCTGGGAATCTCGTCGCTGGCGCGCAAGTCCCTGCGCTGCGCGGGCGTCTTGACACCCGCCCGCACCTCAAGGACGTTGCCTGCGCCGTGATCGGATTGCTGCTCATCGCACAGGCGCTGCCGCCGGTGCAGGCGGTACAGCCGCCGGCGGAATCGTCGCTGAACGCGCCGCTGCCGCAACTCACGCCGGCGCCGGCGCCGGAGGGGCCCCTCCTTCCGCTGGCGGGTGCGCTGGAGGCTGCCCGGACGCAATCGCCCGATCTCGCCGTCGCGCTCGAGCGCGTGCGCCAGGCGGAGAACAACGTCCAACGTGCATGGGCCGCCTTGCAACCGACGCTGACCGCGACGGGAACGCTGACGTACAACAACTTTCCGGCCACCATCTTCACCGTGACGCCAGGACCACCCTTCTTCGATGTGACCGAAGGCAGCAACTGGACGCGGGCGGGGACGCTGCAGTTTGCCTGGAACCTGCTCAACTTCCGCGCCTTCCCCGCGCTCGCGAGCGCGCGCCAGCAGGTCGACGTCTCCCGGCTGACGCAGACACAGCAGCGCCGCGAGCTGCTGCTGTCCGTCGCCGCGATCTACTACTCTGGAGTGAGCCTGCGGGAGCTGGCGCAGGTCGCGCTCGCCCAGGCACGCGCGACCCGCGAGCACGCGGTGGAGGCGCAGGCGCGCTACGAAGCGGGGCTGATCCACCTCTCCGCGGCTCTGCGCGCGCGCATCGATTACCTCCGCGCCGATCAGGAGACGCGCCGCGCACAGTTCGCGTATGCGATTTCCAAGAGCCAGCTCGCGGCCCTGCTCGATCGGCGCGATATCGCGTTCGAGCTGGCGCCCCCGCCGCAGCCGCCGCAGGAGATCCGCGGCACGTTCCGCGAACTGTTGGAGCGGGCGATGCAGGAACGGCCCGAGATCGCCGCGGCGCGGGCGAACGAGGAGATCGCGGCGCGCCTGAAGACGGACGCCTGGGCGCAGTTCGCTCCCTCGCTGGCCGTGACGGGCACCGGTCGTTACAACGACCCGCCGACGAACTCGAGCGGAGAGAAAAGGACCTGGGCAGTCGCGCTGTCGCTGACACTGCCGCTGTACGACGGAGGCTTCCGCTACGTGGCGCTCAAGGACGCCGACAGCCAGCTCCGCCAGGCGCGCGCGCAGACCCGCTCGCAAGGAGCGCGCATCGAGGACGAGCTGCGGCGTGCGATCCTCGATCTCGATTCCGCCCGCGCGCTGCGAGACGAGGCGGAGCAGGCGCTGATCGTCTCGCGGGAAAACGAGCGGCTGATCCGCGCGCAGTTCGCCGCGGGAACCGCGACGCAGGTCGAGGTCAGCGACGCCGAGTCGGCGCTGTTCCAGACCGAGTCGACCGCGCTGCAACAACGGCTCTCGGTCCAGCTCGCCGGCCTCAGGCTTGCCAACGCGGTGGGGGCCTTCGACGTCGCTGGAGGGTCCTGGTGATCGCCGACAAGCTGCTTGCGTTCACGCTGCTGGGCGCGGGCTGGGTCCTCTGGTTGCTCCTGGCGCTGTCGGTGCTGTCGGTCGCGGTGATGGTGGAGCGGGCGCTCTACTTCGGCAGCCGGCGAATGTCGAAGGTATTCCCGCGGCTGCTCGAGTTGTGCCTGAGCGGCGACCTCAAGTCCGCGGCGACGCTGGCGACCACCGACTCGATGGAGGCGGAAGTCGTCCGCGCGGCCGCTGGAGTCGTGGAGGGCGGCACGCCGGCGGTGGAGAAGGCCGTCCAGTCCATCATCGACCGGCGGCGCCTCGAATATGAGAAGTGGCTGTTCGTGCTCGGCACTCTGGGAAACAACGCCCCCTTCATCGGTCTGTTCGGGACCGTGCTGGGCATCATTCGCGCCTTCGTCGACCTGGCCGCGGCGAACAAGAGTGGCGGCGGAACCAACACGGCCTCCGTGATGACCGGGATCTCGGAGGCTCTGGTCGCCACCGCGGTCGGACTCTTGGTGGCCATTCCCGCGGTGATGGCGTTCAACATCTTCCAGCGGTTGCTCAAGCGCGTGATCGGTCGCTCGAATGCGCTGGGCAATGCCATCGCTTCGGGGCTTCATCTGCGGAACGGGAGCAACTGATGGCGGGCGCGGCGGTGGACAACGAGGACGAGGCGATCACCGGGATCAACGTGACCCCGCTGGTGGACATCACGCTCGTGCTGCTGATCATCTTCATGGTGACCGCGAGGTACATCGTGAAGGAGACCATCGAGGTGGAGCTGCCCCGGGCGGCGCACGGTGGCGAGACCGTGCAGAAGACGTTCGCGGTGCTGGTGACGCGGGAGGGCAGGTCGTTCCTCAACGGCGTTCCCGTCGACGACGAGGCGCTGGTGTCCGAAGTGCACAAGGCGCGCGCGGCGGGCGAGGACGTGCAGGCGATCGTCGGCGCGGACAAGAACGCGACGCACGGCACGGTCACGCACCTGCTGGACCTGCTCAAGGGAGCCGGAGTGACGAAGTTCGCCATCCAGATCGAGAAGCAGCAGTAGGGCGGCATGCAGCGTCGAGCTTCCAGAGTGCTCCTGCCGCTTGGGACGTCGGTCGCGTTGCACGCGGCGATCGCCGTCTTCATCGTCGCCCTCGCGGTTCGACCGAGACCGATTCCGCAGGTGCCCATCCAGATCCTGGTCGTCGACGTGCCACCCGCGACAAAGGCGCCGGAGCCGCCGCCGAGACCGGTGCCGATGAAGGTCGCTCGCGCTCCGCGCACGCCTCGAGCCCTGCCGCCGCCGACCCCCACTCCTTTGCCGCCGTCGAGCACTCCGTCGCCGCCGACCAGCGAGGCGCCGCGAAGCACGCAGAACCCCGTCGTGATCACAGGAATCACGATGGAGAGCACGTCTCAGGGCGGCGCGTTCGTGGTGGGCGCCGGGAATACGTTGCGAAGCGCGCCGGAGAAGGTGGCACGCGATCCCCAGATGGTGAAGCCGTACAAGGCAGACCAGTATGCCACGGCGGCACAGGTCAACGAGCTGCCGCGGCCGCTCAACCGCGATGCCCTGAACCTGCGCAAGTACTACCCGCCGCAGGCGCGGAAGAACGGCTTCGAAGGCGACGTGGTGCTGCGACTGTTGATCGACGCGGACGGCAGCATCGCCAAGGTGGACGTCGTCAGCGATCCCGGAGAGGGCCTCGGCCCCGCGGCCGCACAAGCGGTTCGCGAGCTGCGATTCTCACCCGCCAAGGTGAACGGCGTCGCTGTTGCCACGACCGTCCCCTTCACGATTCACTTCACGCTCGATTGAGCCGCCTCGTGCATCTTCGATGCGTCGGCGTGTGGCCCTTCTAGGCGGCGGCCGACAGGGATTCCCTGGCCAGCAGCGCCGCCCCGACCACTCCGGCCTGTTCGCCCAATTCGGGGGCAGAGATCTGCAGCACGGCGCGCGAAGACTTCGTGGCGTGCGCCTCGACTCCAGAGATGGCTGCCCGGGTCATGCGCGGCGAGCCGAGGAGGACCCCGCCGCCGAGCAGGAGTCGCGCCGGGTTGAGCATGGTGACGAGGTTGGCGAGAGCGATCCCGAGGAGCCGCCCTGCTTCGTCGAGCAGCCTCGTCGACAGCTCGTCTCCCTCGTGCGCGGCCTTCTCCATCGCGGAGACGGTCATCTTGTCGGGCTCGCCGACGAGGTCGAGCAGCTTGCGGCCGACGGCGGGATAGCGCTGACCCCCAGCGCGCGCTGCGGCCATCGCGATGCGCAGGTCGTCGCGAGCCCAGGCAGCGAGATTCTGCCCGCCCGCATAGGCCTCGAGGCAGCCCCGCTGCCCGCAGGAACAATTGCGCCCGTTGGGGACGACCTGGATGTGACCGAGCTCGCCGGCAGCGCCGGCGGCGCCTTCATAGAGCTTGCCGGCCATGACGATCCCGGCGCCGATGTTGCTTCCGACGAGAACGACGATGAGATCGTTCGCGCCCCGTCCAGCGCCGACCGCGCGCTCGCCCCAGGCAGAGACGGAGAGCTCGCTGGCGATCCACAGCGGCGTCCGCGGAGTGCGCGCCTGCAGCAGCTTGATGAACGGGACGTCGCGCCAGCCGAGGGTCGGCGCGCTGCGCACCAGGCCCTGCTCGCGGTCGATGAGCCCGGCAACGCCGAGCCCCATCGCCTTCATTTCCGAAAACGGCATTCCGGCGGCGCCGCACGCCGTCTTCGCCGCTCGCAGCACCGCCTCCGCCACCTGCGGAGGCTCCTTGGAGAGCAGGCGGTGCTTTTCCTGCCCGAGCACGTGGCCTGTGGCATCGACCACCGCGGCGCGCACATTCACGCCGCCCAGATCGACGCCGAGGTACAGCTCGTCGCGCTTCATGACAAGGCGGTGATCCTAGCAGGCTTGCGGTCACTCGCGCGAGTCAGGCCAGCTCTTTGCGGATCTCCTGGACAGTTCCTTCGATCAGACGCTGGATCTCGCGCAGCTTCGCCTCGCTCGTCGCTTCCCAGCGGAGCACCAGCAGCGGCTGCGTGTTCGAGGCGCGGACGAGCCCCCAGCCACCGTCGACGACGAGGCGGACGCCGTCGACTTCGATGGTCTTGCCGTGCTTGCGCAGCCGCTCTTTCGCAAGCTCGACGGCGCGGAACTTCTTCTCCTCGGGGAAGTCGAAGCGGATTTCGGGAGACGCGTAGGTGCGCGGGATCCCGTCGAGCATCCGGCTCAGCGGCCGGCCATCGCGCGCGACCAGTTCCAGCAATCGCGCGGCCGAGTAGATGCCGTCGTCGAACCCGAAGTAGCGATGGCGGAAGAAGATGTGGCCGCTCATCTCGCCAGCGAGGAGCGCGTGCTCTTCCTTCATCTTCGTCTTGATCAGCGAATGGCCCGCCTTCCACATGATGGCGCGCCCGCCGTGCTTCTCGATGTCGTCGTAGAGGGTCTGCGAGCACTTCACCTCGCTGACGATGGCGGCGCCGGGCCGCTCGGCGAGCACGTCGCGGGAGAAGATGATCATCAGCTGATCTCCCCAGAGGATGCTTCCGTTGTCGTCGATGGCGCCCACGCGGTCCGCATCGCCATCCCAGGCAATGCCCAGATCGGCCTTGCAGTCGGCGACCTTCTTCTGCAGGTCGCGCAGGTTCGCCTCGACCGTCGGGTCGGGATGGTGGTTCGGAAAGGTGCCGTCGAGGTTGCAGAACAGCTCGATGACGTGGTGACCGAGCGCGCGAAGCAGTCGCGGACCCACCAGCCCGCCGGTGCCATTCCCCGCGTCGCACACGACGCGCAGCGGGCGCACGGTCATTCCCAGGGACTCGACGATGAAGTGGATGTAGGGCGTGATGATGTCGTGGTCGGTCAGCCGCGCGCTTCGTCCACCGTCGCGCGCCTCGGCGACGCGGCGCTTCAGCTCCTGCACTTCGGGCCCCGCGAGCGTGCTCTTGCCGATTCCGACCTTGAACCCGTTGTACTCGGGCGGATTGTGCGAGCCGGTGATCATGCAGAGGCCGTCCACGGGAAGCACGTGCGCTGCGAAGTAGGTGACCGGCGTTGGGACGATGCCGATGGAGATCACGTCCACGCCGTACGATCGGACGCCGCGCGAGAACGCGCTCGCGAGACCCTCGCTGGAAAGGCGGTGGTCGCGCCCGAGCACCATGCTCTGCGCTCCCGGGTTCTTCTCCAGGAGGTACCGTCCAAACCCGCGCCCGAGCTGCTCGGCAAACTCCGGCGTCAGCTCGTTCGCAACGAGCCCGCGGATGTCGTACTCGCGGAAGACATGCATCGGGATGGCCATGGGCACTCCGCTCCGAAGAGACGGCGGACTGTACGCGCGGAGCGGTAGCGGGACAACCGCATCAGCCCGGACGGCGGTCTCAGGTCAACGTGATCGCCGTCACGTCACTGGCAGTTGAACGACGTGTTTGACGAGTTGCAGTTGTCGTAGCCGACGCGCGGCCATGTACTGCCCGCTACTGCTCCGAGCGGGCCGCTATCAGTGATCAGAGCGTAAACCTTGCCGGCCAAGGTGCCGAAGTAGAGCACTCCGCTGCTGTCAATTGTCGGTTCCGTCCCTACGCTATCCAGCCTCGTATCGGGTGGTCCGTACGTGATGATTTGCGTAGTGCTACCTTGAAAACTCGAGGTCCAGTTCGCCGCGATGGACGGCGTGCCCCCGGCGACTGCAAGCGGAATCAATTCCAGATTAGCATCTGCGGTGAAGTAGATTACACCGTCGGCGCCTAGGCTCGGAGCGGAGACATTTCCGATCTTGCTGCCGGGAACTGGACCCGTCTGCCATGCCCACCCCTGCGCGCCGTCAGCCTTGTTGAAGGCGCGCAAATGACCATCTGTCGTCGTCGGCGCACCGAATGCGTACGAGGGGCCAACCACGACCGACGCCCTCAAGGGCCCTGTCATCGGTGCCGAGCCGGCGGCCCAGTTCGACGTGAAGCCGGTGGAGTACGAGAACAAGTGCGCAGGCGTATTTGGATCTCCGAAGAACAGCGCACTCGCAATAGAAACTGATCCAAAAATAGGGATTGCAAACGACGCCGCATCCGTAACTAGCCCAAACGAGCCACCGTTAAACGCTACTTTCGACAGTGCCGTCCCGTCGTGTGGAATGTAGATAACCGTACCGTCCGTTGTGGGCGGATTAGTGATACTCGTCCAAGCATTGCTGTTGTTGAAAGCCGCCGGCAATGAGCAAGCGCCAGCCGATCCTGTAAATGCCCACAAACGGTTAAGAGTCGAATCCGAGACCAATGCATACTCGAGACCACCGGAGCTGACGATTGCGGGCGCGCCGACGCCTTGCCCGTTAGTATTGCCTATCTTCAGCGGGCAGTTGTAAGCCGCGGCCGCGATTGTCGCACTAACTTGATACGCGAACAGCTTGCTCGCGCTGTCGCCCAACGCATACACGGTATTGGTTGCAGAACTGTAGGCGATGTTGTTGGAGAGAGTCGTTACCTCTCCATTGCCGATCCTCCAAAAAATCGCTCCGTCCGGCTTCAAAGACACGATCACTCCACCAGCGTCACCGCCCTCCGCACCGGCAATGATGATTTGAGCTGCTGGCGTGCTCGTGACCACCGGACTGCCCTTGAACGAGATCACTTTGCCTGCCAAGCTTCGTACCCACTTGATACGGGTCACCTTGACGTCAGAGATTGTCGCTGAGGCCGAATTGCCGACTGCATCCGCCGCTTCTACTCTCACCGACACGGTGCCCGTTCCATCGGAAGCCGAGGAAAACGTTGCCGTCGAGAAGTCGGGGGTGAACGTAAACCTGCCGCTTCCGGCATCCGTCGCTCCGCAGGGCGCAGTGGACGGACAGGCCGTACTGCCGGCTATGGAGTACTTCGATCGCGCGGCATCCGTTCCGCTCCCTCCGGAGCCATCCCCAACGGTGAATGCTATCGGATTCGTCTCGCCTTTGCGCCAAAAATGCGAGCCGTCGTGGCCGCAATACATCGAAGTATTATCTGAACCACCGACATTGCAGTTCGCAAACGCGGTTGGATAATTACCGGTCGTGCTGGTGTCGCCAGCATTCCCGATCGTGAAAGCGATCGTTGGCGGCTGCCCGTCGATGCCAAGCGCCGCCTGATTTGTCGTCACGGCGTTCCCGGCTACGTCCGTGCCCGCAACCGCGAATAGAATCTGTTGCTGTCCGCCAGCGGGAACGACGGACGTCGGCAAGGTCGACGGTACGACCGAGAAGTGGCAAGACAGCGCCGGCGCAGTGGCCGTAGTGCACGTCCGAGTTCCATTATCGAGGCGCGTTCCGCCGACCATCAGCGTCAACGAGGGCTGCTGCACGCCACTGCTGGCGTCCTGAATGCTGACCTGGACATCGATTGCCGTCGACTGACTCTGGGGGAACCACTTGATTTGCTGCCCGGCGGGTCCCACCACGACACCGCCGCTCACGGTGACGCCGTTCACTTTCGGCCCGACCCCGTCGATCCGCAGCTGCCCGGTCCCCACTGCTCCCTCGGGGGTCGCGCCGCCGTTCAAGTCGACTGCCACGATGGTGAAATTGACCGGCGCCTCCGAATTGCTCGCCTGGACCGAGCCCGGAACCGTGAACGTATACGTGCGTGTGAGCCCGGTGTCGGTCGTCGTCCCCGCGATGTCCGGCTTGCCGGCGATCCTCAGCGCCGCCGAGGCGATGCCCGGCGAAGTCGTACCCGTCTTTGGCGTGTCGTCCACCACCGCGGTCACGGTGACCGGAGCGGACGGCAAACTCCATGTCGTCGGCACATTGACTTGCGTGACCCTCGGCCCCACCAGCACGCAATTCGTCCCGTCGCACGTCTCCGCCGCGTCGCAGACGTTCTTGCATGAATACGAGCAGCGGCCCTCGTTGCACGTCGCTCCCAGCAGCGCTCCGCCGTCGGTCCGCGTGCAGTCGGTGGGGACGTTGCAAGAGCCGAGCGACGGCTCGCCGCTGTAAACGCAAGCGACACAGGACAGGAGCGCCACGACGGCGATTAGGCGATTCATTCGGCTCTCTCTAGAAACCTAGAAGGCAAACGCGAGTACCCCGCCGGCCGCGGCCAGTACCACGCTGCTCACGATGAGCACGTTGGCGATCGTCGCCGCGCTCTTGGCAGAGTTCAGGTTCGAGATATCGGAGGCGAGGTACACCCCGTTCCTGCTGTAGTTCGCCTCGGCGTCGCTGACGAGGCTCTTGCTGTGCTGCCCCTGGAAGATTCCCACGCCGAGCGCGAGAGCCGCGGCTCCCATCAGCGTGTACCCGACCGGCCGCGTCCACTTCCCTTCCTTCACGTCCACGCTGGGATCCGGCCGTCCACCGTGCAGGTCGGACGCCAGCGTCAGCGGCAACCCGCCCTTCTCGGTCTGCCGCGCGAACACCGTCTCCGAGAAGCCGCCCCGGCGGACCGCGACCTTCTTCTCCAGCGACGTCCGCTGCCCCACCGCGACGCGCACGGCGTGGACGCCGGGCTCCACCGCGATTGCCTCCGGGTTCTTGAAGCTGCGCGGAGCGAGGCGATTGTCGATGTAGATGGTCATGTCCCGGCGGTCGGCGTCGACGTAGATGCGTCCGGCGCACTTCACTTGAAGGGCGCGGCACGCCTGCCCCTCCGCCCAGGCCTGCACGTCGCTCTGCCGATCGGTCTCCAGCACCTGCTCGACCTCCGAGTTCGGCAGCACCCGCTGCTTGCCGACCTCGAAGATCCGCACCGAGAGGACGAAGCCGTTGCCCTTGGCCGCCGACGAGCCGACGAGCACGTTCTGGCATCGCGCCATCTTCCCCACGCTGGAGACGCAGGCAGCGTCATGCGGTTCGCAGTGGGTGGTCGAGTCGCCGAGCAGCACCGCGTCCTTGAGCAGCGGCGAGTCTTTGGCCACCTCGAAGAAGGTCTTCTGGATCGCCTCGAGGTACTTCTTGTCGGAGCTTCCCGCGGCGGACTCCTTCACGAAGGGGAAGACGCAGAGGGAGGTATCTTTTAGCAAGCTGAGATCGAGCTGCGGCTGCTCCGCGCCGGCCATCGGAAGCGGAAGCGCTTCGTCGGCCTTCGGGGCAGGCGCAGCGGGCGTCGCTGCCGCGGGCGCCGGCATCTTGCCGGAAGCGCTGGGCACCGTCTGCGGCGTGTTCCATCCCGACGACGGAGGCGGCGCCGCCGGCTTGTTGTCCTTCGACTGCGCGGACGCCGCAAACGACACCGCTACAACCAGCGCAAACAGAGCTCTCATCGATGCGCCCCTCGCTGAAGACCCCGCTGGTTCTCGCAGCATTGTCGAAGCCGAGTCAAGGAATCGGAACGCTTGCGTAAAAGTGCAGCGCGTCTGCAATCTCAGAGCTTGTCGGAGCGGCCCTGCGATTTGAGCGAATCGACGACGGCGCGAACGTCCTGGGCGCGTTCGCGCGGAACGACCAGCAGAGCGTCGCCGGCATCGACGATGCAAAGGTCCCGCAGCCCGACCGCTGCCACCAGGCGCTTTCCTTCCGACAACACGACGCATCCGTCGCAGTCGACGGCGATCGCGTCGCCGCTCACCGCGTTGCCGCGAGCGTCGAGCGCGCGAACCTCGGGCAGCGCCGCGAACGATCCCACGTCGCTCCACCCGAAGTCGCCGGGCACGAGCGCAATGCGATGGGTAGTCTGTGATTCGGGCTCCATCACGCCGTAATCGATGCTGATCGACTGCAGCGCGGCGAAGTCTCCGCTTCGCGTCAGGCCTTCGTGCACCTTTGGCAGGTGCCGCTGGAGCGCGTCCAGCATCGCGTCGGCGCGGAAGACGAAAATCCCGGCGTTCCAGGAGTACGATGGATCCTGCAGGTACCGCCCGGCGGTCGCGGCGTCCGGCTTCTCCACGAACGCTTCCACTGCGAACACCCCAGGCGCCTTCTCCGCCCCCCGCCGCAGATACCCGTAGCCGGTCTCCGGACGCGTGGGCTTGATCCCGAGCGTCAGCAGATCGCCGTTCTGGCAGGCGCCCGCAGCGAGAGCGAGGGCGTCGCGGAAGGCATCCGGACGCCCCACGTGATGATCGCTGGGCAGCACCATCAGGGTGGCGGCGCGGTCCTCGCGCAGCGCGTGCACGCAGGCAAGCCCGATCGCGGGCGCGGTATTGCGCGCCACCGACTCGACGATCAGATGCGCCACCGGCAGATCGGGAAGCGCCGCGCGCACGCCTTCGACGTGATCTTTGCCGCACACCACCCACGTGCGCTCGCTCGGGCAGAGCGGCGCAACCCGCGCGAACGTCTCGGCGATCAGGGTCCGCTTCGTCACCAGCGCCAGGAACTGCTTGGGCTTCTTCACCCGCGAGAGCGGCCAGAACCGCGTCCCGCTGCCGCCGGCGAGAATCACCGCGTGCAGGCTCATTGCCCCTCCCGCGCGAGCTGGATCAGCTGGTTGAGGATGCGCGCCGTCGCGCCCCAGACCACCGCGCCGTTCACGGTGTACCAGTAGAGCTCGAACTGCTGGCCTTCTCGCTCCCGCATCTCGATGCGGAGATTGGCCGGATCACAGAAGCCGGACAGAGGCAGCTCGTGCAGCGCCGCGATCTCCGCCGGGCTCGGCGTCCACGGATATCTTCCGGCGGCAGTGAAGGCGAGCGGATCCACGACGCCGACCACGGGCGTGATCACGAAGCCGGTGACGAAGGTGGGGCAGTCGTCGATGGCGCCCAGCACTTCGACGTGCTCCTCGCGCAGGCCGACCTCCTCTTGAGCCTCGCGCAGCGCCGTGGCCCGCGCGTCGGCATCGCCGATATCCATCGAGCCGCCGGGAAAGCTGATCTGGCCGGCGTGCGAGCGCAGCTCCTTGCTCCTCTCGGTGAAGAGCACGTGCAGCCCTTCGGGACGCGGCAACAGCGGCACCAGCACCGCCGCCGCCCGGCCGAACTCCGGCCGAAGCACTGGCTTGTGGCGCGTGATGGCGCGCCGGATCTGTGGAAGCGTTACCTCTTCCCGCTCAGCCACAGCAACACCACCAAGGCGGCCACCGCCAGCCGGTACCAGGCGAACGCCGCGTACGTGCGCCGGCGCAGGTAGTCGAGCATCCAGCGGATCACCGCCGCGCCCACCACTGCCGAGGCGACGAAGCCGGCGGCGAGGGCGACCCAGGTGAGGTCCCCTTCACCGGCGCGCATGTCATGGACCATCTTCGGCAGCTTGAGCAGTCCCGCGCCGAAGATGATGGGCGTGCTCATCAAGAAGCTGAAGCGCGCGATCTCATCGCGGGTGAAGTCCTCGAGGAGTCCCAGCGAGATGGTGGCGCCGCTTCGCGAGACGCCGGGGACCAGCGCCGCTGCCTGCGCGACGCCGATCGAAAAGGCCCGCGGGATGGTCATCTGCGCGAGGTCGCGCGACTTGCGTCCGACGCGGTCGGCGTACCAGAGAATCAGCCCGAGCGCGGCCATGGTGCAGGCGATGAGCAGCGGCGCCCGCAGATTCGACTCCGCCCACTTGTCCAGCAGTTTTCCGATCACGGCCGCCGGCAGCGCCGAGATCACGAGGCCCCAGAAGAGCCGCCGATCCGTCTCCGAGCCGCCGCCCGTCAATCCCGCGCCGAGCAGGCGGATCCAGTCCTTCCAGAAGACGGCCAGCACCGCCGCGAGCGTCCCCCAGTGCAACGCCACGTCGAAGGCGAGACCGGGGTCTTCCCACCCGAACAGCCAGGGGAGCAAGGTGAGGTGGGCGCTGGAAGAGATGGGCAGGAACTCCGCGAGGCCCTGCACGACCCCGTACACCACGGCTTGCCAGACGGGCATGCCGCTTCCTCTACGTCCCTTCTTCCCAGGACGCGAGGTACTTTTCCTGCTTCTCGGTCAGCTTGTCGATCCGCACGCCCATCGACTTCAGCTTGAGGCGCGCGATCTCGCGGTCGATCTCGTCGGGCACCGGGT
>Ga0209474_10004000_pt1 | contig 12794 bp, 9 predicted proteins | sample GraSoiAngelo_145_FD_185902 | JGI IMG/M metagenome (GOLD analysis project Ga0209474, IMG submission 185902) | Grasslands soil microbial communities from the Angelo Coastal Reserve, California, USA - 14_1009_05_20cm (SPAdes) (version 2) | ecosystem: Environmental > Terrestrial > Soil > Grasslands ...
TCGACGCCGCGCGGCGATTTCCGGGGCGGCTCTCGACCGTCTACCAGTCTCGCTGGCTGCCGGAGGTGCAGAGGACGGTCTGGCTGCGCGACCGGGGCCGCCTGGGACCTCTGCTCTTCGGCCGGTTCAGCCGCTACGCGCGATATCAGAGGCCGGCGAAGACGCCGAAGCCCGGCCGGACGCCCAAGCCGCGGCGAGCCGACTGGTGGGGCCGCTGGGCGGTGGCGGGCGGCGGCGCCGCGATGACCCAGCTGATCCACGAGCTGGACCTGGTCTGCCACATCTTCGGGCCGGCCGCCGAGGTCTCGGCGGTCATCGATACCCTGAAGGAGCCCATCGAATCGGAGGACACCTGTGTCGCGACCATCCGGCTCGCGAGCGGGGCGATCGCCTGCTGCTATGCGACCGTCTCCGCGCACCGGACCGCCAACGGCTTCGACGTGTTCGGCCAGCTCGGCTCGGTCCACTATCCGTGGAGCTTCGAGTCCATGGACCGCGCGTGGCGCGAGGACGCCCTGCGCGCCGTCCTGGGGGTGCACCCGCCGGCGCCCGAGCCGGAGGAGAGCGCGCACACGCCCTTCCTGCGCGCCGTCCTCGACGCGATCGACGCGGGCCGGCCGTTGCCCATCGGGCCGGACGAGGCGCGCGCGTCGCTCGAGCTGTGCGTGGCCCTCTACGCGTCCGCGCTGACGCACGAGCCGATCAGGCTGCCGTTCGAGCGTACCAACCCGTACTACGCGGGCATCACGACGAGCGACTACGATGGCCGCGGGCGGGACATCGTCGCGGCCGCGGTGGGACACGAGACGTGACCACGGCGCGCCTCGCCATCCAGGGGGGCACGCCCGCCGTCTCGCGCCGCTACCGCGAGCGCTGGCGGAGCGTCCACCTGCGCGACCTCGCAGCCATCGTCAGGTACGGCTGGCGCGACGTCAACACGATCGCCAAGGGCGACGGCCCGATTGCCGAGTTCGAGCAGAAGTTCGCGGCGCTCACCCGGACGCGCCACGCGCTCGCGATGAACAGCGGCACGGCCGCGCTCCACAGCGCCTACTTCGCGGTGGGCGTGAAGCCGGGCACCGAGGTGATCGTGCCTTCCTACACGTTCTTCGCGTCCGCCGCGCCGATCCTCCAGTGCGGCGGCACGCCGGCGTTCTGCGATGTCGACGCCCGCACACTCACCGCGGATCCCGACGACGTGGAGCGCCGCATCACGCCCCGCACCCGGGCGATCTGCGTCGTGCACATGTGGGGCAATCCGGCGCCGATGGACCGGTTCGCCGACATCGCCCGTCGCCACGGCGTGGCCTTGATCGAGGACTGCTCGCACGCGCACGGCGCCAGCTATCGCGGGCGCCCGGTCGGTTCGTGGGGAGACATCGGCTGCTTCAGCCTGCAGGGCGTGAAGGCCGTCAGCGGCGGCGAGGCGGGGATCGCCGTGACCAACGACCCCCTCCTCTTCGATCGGATGCTCGTGCTCGGGCACTACGGCCGGCTCAAGCACGGCCAGGCGAAGAGATCGTTCGCCACCGATCACATCAGCCTCGGCCTCAAGTATAGGCCTCACGTGTATGCCATCCTGCTCGCGCTCGGCACCCTGTCGCGGCTCGACGAGCTCAACCGTCGCCGCCGGCGCAACTACGAGATCCTGGGCGCCGAGCTGGCCGGCTGCCCGGCGGTTCAGCCGGTCGAGACGACGCCGGAGGCGACGCGCGGCGGTTTCCTCGAGTTCATCGTGCGCTACGACCCCGCGCACGCCGGCGGCTGGAGCTGCCGCGCGTTCATCAAGGCGGCGCGGGCCGAAGGGGTGCCGATCGCCGAGGAGCGCTACGCGCAGATCGGCGATCAGGGCCACATGCTGCACGAGTCGCCGGTCTTCACGACGCTCGACGTCTCCGCGCTCGGCGGCTGCCTGGGTGGCCGGAGCGCACAGCTCGCTCCCCGTCGCAACGGCGGCCTGCCCGTGACCCAGCTCCTGGCAGGCAGGCTCATGACGCTGCCGCCGTTCACCAGGGTGCCGGAACGCTTCGTGCGAGAGTGTGCCCGAGCGCTCCGCAAGGTGGCGGACGGGGCCGCCCCGGCGGGCGGCCACGGGCCGACATGACGCATCCGATTCCCGACCTCGCGCGCGTGCGAGCCTTCCTGCGCCCGTGGTGCGACGCCGACGTCGCCCTCGACTGCCTGGAGGTGAGCCACGTGACGGTCGGCCCCGGCGGGCCGCTGCGCGCGCTCTACGAGGGCGCGGGGCCGGACGGGCAGGTGCTGCGTCTCGTCGCCCAGCAGGTCAGGGCGGATGAGGGCCGGCGGCTCGAGGCCGAGCTGAACCGAAGCCACCGCCGGCCCGGCTCGGGCTTCGTGCAGCCGGCGATCTACGCTCCCGAGCTCCACCTGCTCTTCCAGGTCTTTCCCGCCGACCGCCGGCTCGGGGGACTCGCCCAGGCGGCCGACGGGGGCGCGATGGCGCCGGTCCTGGAGGCGGCGCTCGCGGCGCACACCGGGGGCGCACGGCTCGCGGGCGTCGGCGTCCACGTCGTGCGCTACAAGCCGGCGCGCAAGTGTCTCTTTCGCTACGAGCTCACCTGGGCGGACGGGGCACCGAGACGGCCGACGCTGGTGTACGCGAAGCTGGCGCGGCGGACGAAGTTCGAGCGCACGCGCGACATCCTCGGCCGGCTCCGCGCCGCCGCCGGCGGTCTCGACTTCGAGCTGCCCGAGCCCCTCGGCACCGTGCCCGAGCTCGCCATGGAGCTCTTCTCCCAGCTGCCGGGGGTCCACCTCTTCACGCTCGTCGACGATGCGGCGTTTCCCGAGCTGTGCGAACGGGTCGGCGCCGGCCTGCATCATTTTCACGCTCTTCCCGTCGCCCTCGGCTGGGAACGGGACATGGGCACGACCGTGACGCACGTGACCGACAGCACGGCCGAGTTCGCCGCGCTGCTGCCCGCCGAGCGGTCGCGAATCGCGGGGCTCGGCCGGGCGCTCCGCGCCGCGCTCACCGCGCTGCCTCCGCCGCGCCTCGGGCTCACTCACGGCGACTTCCACGGCGACAACATCCTCGTCGACGGGACGCGCGTCGGGCTCGTGGACCTCGAAGACTGCGCCATGGGCGACCCGGCGGACGACGTCGGCTCCAACTGGGCGCAGCTCAGGTGGCACGCCTTCAGGGCGGGCGCACGGACGCCAATTCCGAACCTCGGTCGCCGGGCGTTTCTCGAGGCGTATCTCGAGCTCACCGATGCCGAGACCGCGGCGCGCGTGCCCACGTACGCCGCGATGCACGCCTTCCTCTACGGCTATCAGTGCCTCCGCCATCCTCAGGATCCCACCCGCTACGAGGATGCAGAGGCGATGCTCGGGGTCTGTGAGCACGTCCTGGAGACGGGGCTTCCATGACGCCGACCGACCTCGAGCGGTCCGCGCTGCTCACCGACGCGGACCGGATGAAGGACGTCTTCCAGGCGGCGCTGCCCGGGTTCGGAAGCGGCGGCCTCCTGATCGATGGCTGCCGCATCGTGCACACCCGGTACCGAACGTCGCGCGCGGAGCGGCGGGAGGGCAAGGCGTTCCTGTCGGTCTGCTATGCCCTGGACGTCCGCGATCTGGCCCGCGCGCGGCGCGGGACGCAGCTGGTGCACGGGAAAGCCTACGGGACCGCCGACAGCCGGCGGCGATTCGCCGAGGCGAAGGCGCGCCATCGGTTCGAACCGTCGTTCGGGGAGGCCGTTGCCCACCTTGCGGATCTGGACCTGGTCGTCTGGGCCTTTCCAAACGATCCCAAGCTGCCGCACCTGCCGGAGGTCATCGATCCCCGGGCCGTGAAGCGGTACCTGCCCTACGACCGCCTGCCGGCGGGGCTCGATGCGGCCGCGCACATCCACGAGGTCGACGTGGAGGTCGTCCGCTACAAGCCCGAGGTGCGGTGCATAACGCGCTACCGGCTCGCAGGCGCCGAGCGCCAGGCGTTCACGCTCTACGGCAAGACGTTCAAGCACGAGCGGGCCCGAGAGATCGCGCGCCGAATCGAGAGCATCTGGAGGCGGTCGGCCGACGACCCCGACGGCTTCATCGTGCCGCAACCGCTCGGACACGACGACGCGGTGCGGACGGTCTGGCAGGCGGCCCTCTCGGGCACCCCGCTGATCGACGTCGTCCAGGGCGGCGAGTGCGCGGACTTCATCGAGCGCGCCGCGCGGGGGCTCGCGAGCCTGCACGGGATCGACCCCGGAGGATTGTCCCGAACCACGCTGGAAGATCGTCTCGCGCCCGTCCTGGCTGCCGCGGCCGAGCTGGCGGAGGCGTTCCCCCGCCTGCGAGCACGGCTCGAGACCCTGGCCGTCCGGCTCGAGCAGGAAGCCCGAAGCCTGTCGCCCGGCCGTGACGGGCTGGTGCACGGGGATTTCCTCTTGAAGCAGCTCGTCGTCCACGCCGGCCGGCTCGGGGTGTTCGACTTCGACAACTTCACGCTCGGCGACCCCGCCCGGGATCTCGCGAACTTCATCGTCGACCTGCGCTACCAGGGCCTCGCGGCAGGCCTGGTGACGTCGATGACGACTACCTTTCTCGATGCCTACCGGGCGCATGCCGAGTGGGACATGCCCGCCGATCGCCTGCGCTGGCACACCGCCGTTCAGGGGCTGAGCGACGCATACTACTTCCACAAGCGGCGACACCTGGCGCCCGGCTTCGAGGCCGAGCTCGAGCGCATCCTCGCGCTCGCCGAGGATCAGCTCAGAAGTTCCACCTGAGCTTCGCGCGGAGGCGTCGGTCACGACGCGTCAGGTGCGAACGCGCGCTGGGATTGACGCGTCAGCCGAACGCGCCAATCGTCGCTCCACCGAGCGGGGGGGAAGGCTCGGAGCCCGCTGCCACACACCGTACTCGCACACGCGCGCTGGGATTGACGCGTCAGCCGAACGCGCCAATCGTCACTCCACCGAGCGGGGGGAAGGCTCGGAGCCCGCTGCCACACACCGTACTCGCACCCGACGTTGCGCTGCCCGGGCGCGACGCGCTGCTCGACGCCGAAGCCGTCGGGCGCTTCCTCGCGGTCGAGCTGCGGGCGGGCAGGCCGGTCCCCGTCGCCCGATGCGAGGTGGTCCAGACCAACTACCGGTTCGGCAAACACCTGCGGCTCCTCTACCGGCTACGGATCGGCAGACGGTGGCGGTGGGTCTCGGCGTCCGCCTTTCCGGACGGCGGGGCGGAGGAAGGCTTCCGCGGCGCGACGCAGGCGGCCGCGCGGCGTGCCGGGCTCCGCGCCGTCGTGCGCGGTACGCATCTCGGGGCCGTCTTCTGCACCTTCCCCAACGACCCGAGGCTCGTGCTATACAGACCCGCCAGGGGCGAGACCGCCGGGCGCCTCCACGCATCGCTGGCGCGGCAGCTTCGGCCTGACGATCCTCACCTGCGGCTTCCCGCCCCGCTCGCGTGCGTCGCGGGAGGCCAGATGCTCCTGCTCGAGGCGATCGAGGGACGCAGGATCGGTGCGCTGCAGGGGCGGGAGGCGGAGGTCGGCCTCGAACGGCTCGGCGCTTCGCTCGCAACCTTCCACTCGCTCGAGCCGCCGGTGGAGGCCCCGCGCTTCACGCGCTGCGACGCGGCGTGTCTCACCGAGGCGGCGAGCGTCCTGGCTCGGGCGCGTCCGAGCCTGGGAGCGGAGGCCGAGGCGCTGGCCGGCGAGCTCGTGCGGCGCTTCGAGCCGCCACCCGATCGGCCGGTCTGCCTGCACGGGGACATGCACACAGGGAACGGCATCCTCGCGGGGAGCGGCGTCGGGCTCATCGACCTCGACAAGGTGTCCCTCGGTCCGGCCGCCATCGACCTGGGTAGGCTGCTCTGCCTGCTGCGCTACAAGCGCCTGGGCGGTCTGCTGACGGCGGCCGACGAGCGAGCCCGCGTCGCGTCCCTGCTCGCGGGCTATGCAGGGCGTCGCCCGCTTCCGAGCTCGCACGCACTCCGCTGGTATGCCGCCGCAGCGCTGCTGACCGAGCCGGCGATGCAAGCCTTGCGGCGGCTCGACCCGGAGGCCATCGCACGGCTCGACCTGCTGCTCGCCGAGGCCCGGCGTTTCCTCGAAGGCCACAGCGATGCGTGACGCGATCCTCTTCTACTGCCAGCACGTCCTCGGGATGGGCCACCTCGTGCGCTCGATGGCGCTCGCCCGGGCGCTGGCCGCGCGATTCCGCGTCGTCTTCCTGAACGGCGGGCGGGTGCCCCGCGGGCTGCCGCGGCCGGCGGGGGTCGAGTTCGTCGACCTGCCGCCGCTCGGCTTCGACGCCATGGAACGGCTCGTCAGCCGCGACTCCCGCCGGCCGCTCGAGGACGCGCAGCGCGAGCGGCGGGAGACGATCCTCCGTACCTTTCACCGCGTGCAGCCGCGCGCCGTCGTCGTCGAGCTCTTCCCCTTCGGGCGAAAGCAGTTCGCCGCGGAGCTCCTGCCGCTGTTCGACGCGGCGCGCGCCGCCGGGGCGCACCGCCCTCTCCTCCTCTCGAGCCTGCGCGACATCCTGACGACCGGACACCGCGATCAGGTGGGTCACGACGAGCGCGCCTGTACGCTGGCGAACCGCTACCTGGACGCGATCCTGGTCCACGCCGACCCGCACTTCGCCCGCCTGGAAGACTCTTTTCACCCCGAGCAGGATCTCCGAGTTCCGGTGTTCTACACCGGCTTCGTGGTCCCCCCCGGCACGGCCCGCCGCGTGGGCCCGTGCCGGACGCGCCGCCTGATCGTGTCGGCGGGAGGCGGGCTGGCCGGCGGGCCGCTCTTCCACGCCGCCGTCGAGGCCTACGGGTTTCTCTGGCGGCGCGAGCGCCTGCGGACGACGGTGGTGGCCGGCCCGTTCCTTCCCGAGACCGACTGGCGGACGCTGCGGCGGGCGGCGCGCGAGGTGGCGGGGCTCGAGCTGCGGCGGTCGGTCCCAGACCTCGGTCAGGAGCTCTGCGGCGCCGCGGCGTCGGTCAGCCAGTGCGGCTACAACACGGCGCTCGACATCGTGCGGGCGCGCGTACCCGCGCTGGTCGTGCCGTGCAGCGAGCTGGGCAAGGACGAGCAGTGGGTCCGGGCCCGACGGCTCGAGCGGCTCGGAGCGGTGCGCGTGCTCGAACCCGAACGGCTCGACGGGCCGACGCTCGCCGCCGAGGTGCGCGCGTTGCTCGGCTTTCGGCCGTCGCCGCTCGCGCTCGACCTCGGCGGGGCGCCGCATACGGTCGCCCTCCTGGACGAGATGCTCGGGGGGACGCGTCTCGGCGCGGCGGCCGACGAGCAGCGGGTTGGCGGAGGGCTGGGCCCTTGACGGGCGCGATTCCCGACCTCGCGCGCGTGCGCGCCTTCCTGCGCCACTGGTGCGACGCCGAGGTCGCGCTCGACCGCCTGGAGGTGAGCCACCTGTCGGTCGGCCCCGACGGGCCGCGGCGCGCCCTCTACGAGGGGCCGGGGCCGGGCGGGCAGATGCTGCGCCTGATCGCCCAACGCATGGAGGCCGGGGAGGGCCGGCGCCTCGAGGCCGAGCTCAACCACCTCTGGCCCGGCGCGCCGGCGGTCGCGGGCTTCGTGCGGCCCGCGATCTACGCCCCCGAGCTCCACGTCCTCTTCCAGGTCTTCCCGGCCGACCGCCGGCTCGCCGCGCTCGCCCGGGCGGTGGACGGCGGCGCGATGGCGCCGGTGCTCGAGGCGGCGCTCGCAGCGCGCACGGGGCACGCGCGGGTGGCGGATGTCGCCGTGCACGTCGTGCGCTACAAGCCCGAGCGGAAGTGTGTGTTGCGCTACGACCTCACGTGGGCGGGCGGGGCGGCGCCCAGCCGGCCGGCCGTGGTGTACGCGAAGGTGGCGCGGCGGGCGAAGTTCGAGCGCACGCGGCACATCCTCGGCCGCATCCGCGCCGCCGACGACGGCCTCGGCTTCGAGTTGCCCGAGCCCCTCGGCACGCTGCCCGAGCTCTGCATGGAGTTCTTCTCCCACCTGCCGGGGGTTCCTCTCTCGACGCTCGTCGCGGCCGATGCATTCCCGCGGCTCTGCGAGCGGGCCGCGGCGAGCTTGCTTCATTTTCACACCGTTCCCGTCACCCTCGGGTGGGAAAGGGGGGTGGCGGCGAACGTGGCGAAGGTGACCGACCGCGCCGCGGAGTTCGCCATCCTCTTTCCCGGCGAGCGGCAGCGAATCGCGGCGCTCCGCCGGGATCTCCGTGCCCGCCTTGGCGCGATGCGGCCGTCTCGACTCCGGCTGACCCATGGCGACTTCCAGGGTGACAACATCCTCATCGACGGGGCCCGCCTCGGGCTGGTGGATCTGGAAGATTGTGCAATGGGCGACCCGGCGGACGACGTCGGGTCGAACTGGGCGCAGCTCACGTGGCATACGCTCGAGGCGGGCACGCGGACGCCGATTCCGAACCTCGGCCGACAGGCATTCCTCGCGGCGTATCTCGGCCGGACCGACGCCGAGACGGCGGCGCGCGTGCCCACCTACGCCGCGATGCGCTGCTTCCTCTACGCCTTTCAGCGCCTCCGGCATCCCCAGGACTCCGCCCGGTACGAGCACGCCGAGGCGATGCTCCGGGCCTGTGAGCACGTCCTCGCGGAAGGGCTCCCGTGAACCTCCAATCCGGCGCCCCCGAAGCCAGGGTCTTCATCATCTCCTACGAGTTCCAGAGCAAGAAGCTCCGCCCGCGCGACTCCCACGATGAGGAATCCTTCAAGGTGCGCAAGGGGAAGGTCGGTGGCTATGTGGATTACCTCGACCCGGCCGACCGCGCCTTCGTCGATCGGGTCATCCGCGAGCTGGACGATCCCTATTGGCCTGCATCACAGGAACGGGGCTCGGCGCGATCCGTTCGTCCGAGCCTCACGCGCCCAATCGACCCGCCGTTCGCGCGTTGAGGTTCTGGGCCCCGGCCAGCAGGGCCGCCGCCCGATCGCGCCAGCCGGTCGGCATCTTGCGGACGAAGTACTCAGCCTGCTTGAGCAGTGACTGGGCCTGAAACCATCTCAGCGCTTCATCCTCGACCAGGTCTGCGATGCCCTGCCGGAAGATGGCCGCCGCCTCTTTCACCCGCTCGGGTGGCTGCGTCCGACCCGCGTGGCGTTCCAACCAGGCCAGCCAGTCCCCGGCGTCGAGCTCGATGGGACCCTGGCATGCTTCGTCCCAGTCGAGCACACCCGGTCCTCCACCGACGTCGAGGACGTGGCGGCCATAGTAGCTGCCGTGCCTGAGGGTGAGCGCTCCCCCTCCCGGGCTCCGGCTACGGAGGGCGTCGAGGCACCGCCGCGCCTCAGCCCCCAGGGCGGCATCTGCGCCGGCCAGGGCGCGGCGGTGGCGCTCGGCGCGGGTGAGGAGGCGGCCCAGATTGCACACCGGCAGGAAGTCCGCCCGGATGCCCGCGCTGGCGCGCAGCCACGTCGCCGCGAGGTGGGCCGCGAGGTTCACGCGCCCCGCATCGATCAGGTCGGACCCGGAGGGTCCGACAAGCCACTCGTTGGCGATCAGGAGGTGCCCGGGCGCGTACCCGGCCGGGGCGGGGACGGTGGGGGGCCGGCCGCTCGCCAGCCCCCGAGCCTCCAGGAGCTCGTACAGCCTCGCCTGCAATCCCGTGTCCTCGGAGGCCGAGAAGACCTTGACGACGACGCGCCGCCCCTTGGCCCAGACGGCAAAGACGCAGCGTCGCCCCGGATGATGCTGGAGAAGCTCGACACCGGACGCTTCGGAGACGCCGGCGGCGGCCAGCACGCTCACGACTCCCTGCGCCTCGAAGGCCTTCAGCGCGGGTATCGCCGGATCGACGGGAAATGACAGGAGATCGCCTCGTCGGTGCGGCCGACGGCGGCCGCTTCCGCGGGCCTCGTGCGTTGTGCCCCGACCGACGCGGCCGCCATGACGGCTATCGCCCGGAGCCTCGCTGGTCAATCACGCTCGGCGCGAGGCGATCGAGCGGCGATCAGCTCAGAAGTTCCACTTGAGCTTCAGGAATACGCCCTGGGCGAGGTTGCCCGAGAAGTCGTCTGGATGGTCCCGGGTTCGTCCGAAGGCCGACCCCGCAAGGAACAGCGCACCGATGAGCTCGACCTCGAGGTGCTCCCACTCCTCCAGGCCGAGCGCCATGTCCCACTCGTGCCCGATCGCGCCGCTCCTGCCGTTCGGATCCGCCTTGAGCTTCGTGTCGCGCAGGAACTGGGCCGGGACCGCCTGCTGGTAGTAATGGTAGAGGAGCTCGAGCGAGCTCGAGTGGAGGATCCGCCAGCCGACCGAGGCGGTGACGATGTGGAGGTTCGAGAGCTCCGGGCGCGCCAGCTCGCCGTAGTAATGGAAGCGATCGACGCCGAGGAAGCGGTCGTTGTTGCGGTGGAGTCCCGTCTGGCGAAAGGCCGTGTCCTCCCCGTGTCTCGCGTTGGAGTCGCCCGACCCGAAGGCGTAGCCGAGCGTGAACGCGGGCCGCCATCGGAGCGGAGATTCCAGCGTCGTCCTGGCGTCGATCGCAAACCCGCCCACGTCATGGTGCCGGCGCGAGGAGAGCCGCTCGTGCGTCTCGTCGCGCTTGTTCACGGGACAGGGGGTGTCCGAGTCCGCACAGCTGTCGAACCCGAACACCGTCTCGTCGCCAGCCACCCATGCTCCATCGAGACCGTAGGACAGATCCCCGAGCGCGCCCCCGTCGAGCTCGCCGGAGGCCCGCGCCCCGAGCCAGAGCAGGCGGGCATCGCTCGGGTCCTCTCGATCCTGCCGCAGGATCTGGCCGATCGAGCGCTGGCCGGAGTGGTCGGAGTGGTAGAGGGAGAATAAATCGAGCCGTTGTCTCTCGCTCCAGGCCCACGCGGCGTTGCCGAGCAGGCGGAAGACGTTCTCGTCGTCGGGCGTGATGAACCGGGTCAGGGTCGAGTCGGGCGCCAGCTCCTGGCCGACGCCCAGCTCGCTGTGCATCTCCGGCCGGTCGTAGTAGACGCGGAGCGCGTCCAGGTCCCTGTCCCACCACCACTCGCGCACCTCCTGGAACTTCTGCCGGCCGATCTGGAGGGAGTATCCCCGGCCGAGGACATTCTGCAGGACGTCCCCCGCGAAGAGCCAGTGCTCGCGCCGCTCGACCTCCTTTGCCTCCGGGGTGTCCCGCGCCCCGGTGTCGAGCCTGATCGCGGGCGCGTAGGTGAACCTCCCCTGCGCGAAGAGCAGCAGGCGGGGCGTCAAGAAGTAGAGCCCCTCGAGCTCGATGTGATCGTCCAGCTCGACCTTGTCTTTCCGGGTGGCGTCGTCGAGGTCGAAGTTCCTCCGGTACTCGGTCAGGACCTGCAGCTCGCCGCCGATGGTCAGCGGCCGGCCGAAGATCGAGAGCGTCTCCTGCTTGTCGGGACGCTTCTCGTCCAGCCGCTTGGCGAGGTCCGATCCTCGGGTCGGAACACCGGCCGGCACGATCACTTCCACGCCGAGGATGGTGAGCGCGATCGAGCCGTCGGAGCGGCGTTCCTCGGCGGTCACCGCGCCCAGGATCTCTCCCCGCCCCGGCTTGGCCTTCTCGATCGTGCCGGCGACCAGGTGTGCCGGCGCGCTGAGCCGGCCCGCCGCCTCGACCGGAGCGCCCGGGACCAGCGCCTCCGGGGTGAGGCCGACGAACTGCGTCGACGCCGTCCACTCGACGACGAGCGGGCCGACGAGGAACGTCCGGGGCTCGGGACCGACGGCCGCGATCGGACCGTCGACGCGGCCGATCCTCGGATCCTTGCGCGAGTGCTTGTGCTCCACGCGCGACGCTTCGAGACGTTGCTCGACCCAGCGCCCGGTGATCTTCAACCGCTTCCCCTGGAGGCCGACCCCGACACTGGCCCGGGACACATACGCTTCACCCAGGTCGGCGATCACCTCCACGCCCTCGGCGCGCACGTCGGAGGGCCCCGGGTCGCGCTTCAGGTCGAGGACCACCGACAGCCCACCGGCACGGGGCGCCGCCCGAACGCCGGACACGACCTCGTCCGCGAGGGGGAAGCGCTTCTCCCCCCCGGCTTCCGCCTGCGGCCCGTCGACGTCGATCTCGAGGCGCAGCGGGTTTTCGAGACGCGAACCGCGCACTCCTTCGGGTCCGCGAGTGAGCGTGATCGTCACCCGGCGGCCGCCGCCGATCGGGTCGACGCGGACGTTGCGTACCGCCAGCGCCGGCTCCGACCTCTGGCCGTGAGCGGCCGCCACGCCCAGGACGAGCCCGAACGTCGTCGCGGCGACCGCGGCGAGACGCCTCACACGTCCTCCCCCCTCCCGATCGCTGCGGGGAAAAATGACAGCTCCGCGCGGCAACGGCAAGCCGCGACTGGCGCGGGCGCATACGCTTCGGGCGCTGCACATTCGCGTGGGCGTCCCGCACGTCGCGCGCGTGTTCCCGGCGTGCCGCAGGTGCCGCCACGCGCAGATCCTCGAGCGTTCGTTTTTCGCCGTCCTCGCCTCCGGGGTGCGGTCATCCGCCCGGGACACGGCGGGCACGCCGGGGACACGGCGGGCACGAGCGTTGCACGAACCGGTGGATGGCGACGGCAGGCGCCGCATCATCGGCTGCGGAACCCGACGCCTCGCTCGATGGAGGACGCCTTGCCCAGCGACTGGGCGAGATCGCAGCGAATGCGGCGCCGGAGGACGTGCTCGAGCCGGCCCTGCGCGCGATCGTCGCGGAGAGCGGCGCCGCGGCAGGCGCTCTCTGCTTCTTCGACTCCCGCCAGGAGCTCCTGCGGCTCGCCGCCGAGGTCGGGCTGTCGGACGACGGATGCCGACAGCTCCGCTGCGTGCGCCGCGGTGTCGCGGCCGGATGGGACATCCCTCTCCACGG
>Ga0209474_10004002_pt1 | contig 12792 bp, 15 predicted proteins | sample GraSoiAngelo_145_FD_185902 | JGI IMG/M metagenome (GOLD analysis project Ga0209474, IMG submission 185902) | Grasslands soil microbial communities from the Angelo Coastal Reserve, California, USA - 14_1009_05_20cm (SPAdes) (version 2) | ecosystem: Environmental > Terrestrial > Soil > Grasslands...
CAGAACGGCAAATCGCAGCAGGCTGCGGGAGAAAACAGTGGCCGGTCTGGCGAGCAGGCCTAAACAGTAGGCACTCAGGAGGAGCCCGATGCTATCTGACAGCGGCAGGATTCAGCAGATAGACAAGACCTTTGACAGTGATGTTCTTGAGGGCAAGTTCTCGAACCAATTATTCGTTCGTCTGGCTGCGCGGGGCAGGCGATTTACCAAGGTTGATTTCAAGCAGTCAATTTTTGACACCTGCTACCTGCGAAACTGCATGTTTGATTCATGTGATTTCACAGGATGCCGTTTCGTTGCAACCAGCTTCCACGGCTCGAAATTCTCGGGTTGCAAGTTTGAATACTCCACCTTTGAACGAACGCTGGTCGATGACGACATCCTGGATACTGAATGCCCAGGTCCCGACAACCTCAAAATGAGATTCGCCCGCACACTGCGCATGAATTACCAGCAATTGGGAGACGCAACAGCCGCCAATAAGGCAATAGGCGTCGAACTGCAAGCCAGTAAAATGCACAAACTTAAAGCATGGCGCTCCAATGAATCTTATTACAGGAAGAAATATCCCGGGGGTAAGCGAGTTAAGGCATTTCTGGACTGGCTCTGGTTCAGGATTCTAGACTTCATTTGGGGCAACGGGGAGAGTGCCCTAAAACTAATGCGGTCAACCGCTATCACTCTCATTGTTATGTCCCTGATTGATGTCTTTGCATTCAGAGATCGGGAGCGCGTCGACAGCTACTTGCAAGCACTTGCCGACGCACCACAGGTTTTCCTTGGAACCCGCACTCCAAGCAATTACGAGGGACCCTACCTAACAGCAATTCTCATTGTTAGGCTGATCGCGTTCGGTTTCTTTATGTCAATAATCATCAAGAGGTTTAATCGACGCTAGTATGCACATCTATGCATTCGGCTCAATCTGCCGAGGAGATGTATCGCTAGAATCAGACGTGGACCTGCTCGCCATTGTCGAGGGAAACGATCCACGGTTTGATCCAGACGTGTACTCGATCTATTCCTACAAAAGAATTCAAGAACTATGGGGAGCGGGAAATCCCTTCGCTTGGCATCTTTCGCTAGAGTCCCGGCTGCTCCATTCATCAGACCAAAGTGACTACCTGAAGGGGTTGGGAGCCCCTAAACCATATAAGGAGTGCGTTCATGACTGTGAGAAGTTCTTAGCGGTATTCCACGAAGCATACAGCTCCATAGCTGCGGGAAAATCCAGCATCGTATTCGATTTATCAACAATATTTTTGAGCATTCGGAACCTCGCCACCTGCTTTTCCCTGGGGGTGATGAACCGACCTGACTTCTCCAGGAATTCCGCCTTACGGTTAGGGACTCGAAGCATTCCGCTTTCACAGGATTCATATCGCTTCCTAGAAAGAGCTCGGATATTATGTACAAGGGGCCGCGGATCGAGGATTCAAGCTGATGAAATCAGTGTTACCGTCAAGCGACTCAACGGTGTAGCCCAGTGGATGAGCAGCTTGATAGATGAGGCTAAACAGTATGAACGAATTCAATAGCCGCATTGCAGCTCAGAGAAACGTATTGCAACTCGTGAACCGCAAGAATTGGGGAAAAGAGGAGCTGTTTGGGCTTTCCAGACAGGCAATCGATAGGTGGGTTTCGGTAAACCGCATTGATCCTGAATCTCAACTAGTGAAACTTATTGAAAATGTCTCCGCGAAGCTCTTCTTCCTGGCCAACAGAAGTCAAGAACAAGTCTCTGATGAATATAAACTGGCATCCAGTGAAATCTCTTCGATAGCAAAGTCCATTGAGATGGAAACTAACTAGGCGATCCTTGGGTGGCGCAGACCATGAATCCTAAAACGAATTTGGGTTCCCTTAGGCGATTCGGCGTGCGGGGACTTTGATTTGCTGTTTTCTGGTTCGTCTTGCCGAGAGCCCCATCCCTTTTTCATTTTTCAACGAGAGAGCGCGGCCCTCACATCCCGCGCACAATTCGTTTCTTGTATTTCCTTTCGATGAGCTTGGAAGCCATCACCTTCTGTTCAATAAGCGTGAGATCGTCTGGTTTGATCTCCCCCTGAAGAGTCAGTTGACCCTCTTCACAAAGATGTTTCAATCCAACCAGCGGTTCCGCTCGAATTTCTCTTAGACTCCCGACCATTCAGCCCTCAATTGACCATGCGATGAGCATGGTCATCCTGAGCGAGTCCGCGAGACGAAGGATCTCTCTTTCCAACGATTTACAGCCTCATTCGAATGATACCTAGACAATGATTTAACAGTCCATATAGCTAATGCTATCCTCCCCCGAGGTAAGCAGGGGTCAACCCTGCACTTATGATCGTCGCCCGGACGTCCTTCCAGCATCTCCCGCCATAGGTCTGTCTAACCTCTGTGTACGGTGTCTGCCCCGACTTGCCCGGGGTCCGCTGCGGAGTCCCTAAAAACCCTCCGGTCGCCGGGTATCCAAGTCATCTACCTTCGTTCCCCTTTATCCCGAACTCGACCATGGAAAAAACGCCGACCAGACAGACCGAAAGTCTTGCGTTGGAGTGAGCCCGGGAATGCCTACTTTTGTATCCCGTTATCTCCGGGCTATGCTATAACCGTGCAGCCGTGGATTTCACCGCGAATCCGGAGGACTCTCAGCCGGCAAAGGCCTGCGATTCCCTGGAAACAGCTTCGCAAGCCGGCCAGGTTCCGGGACTTCTCGACAAGCAGCGGGGAAACGAAGATCCGTCGCGGTATTGCCCGGTGTGCTCGCAGCGGCTGGAATCGCGTCGTTGCAAGCTGATTTGTTTGGTCTGCGGCTATTACATGTCCTGCGCGGATTATTACTGAAGGAAGAGAAGAGAGAACAGAAGGGCCGAGCAAAGTGGCCTGAAGAGTGGGCTTGGATTTGACCGCTGGCGGGTCTTCGATTACGATTCATCGCTCCCGGTTAACCCTGATTTGATAAGCTTTACGGCTCCGGCACGGGTTGCCGCCGGAACCTCTTTCGGAACGAGGAGGAAAATAACATGGCATTGAAGATGACCAATCGTGAAGTGGATGGCGTCTCTGTGGTGGCGCTGGACGGCCGCATCGTGCTGGGCGAAGAAAGCAACGCGTTGCGCGAAAAAGTGAAGGGCTTGATCGCCGCGGGTAAAAGGAAAATTGTCCTGAACATGGACAACATTACGTTTATCGACAGCGCCGGATTGGGCACCCTGGTAGCCGCGCATCACAGCGCCAAATCGCAAGGCGCCGGGCTGCGGCTGTGCCATCTGGGCAGCAAATTCCAGGAAGTTTTGCAAATCACCAAGCTGATGACCGTCTTCGATGTTTACAACACCGAAGCGGAGGCCGTGGCCAGCTTTTCCAAAGGCGCCGGAGCATAAACGTCCGAGCCGGATTCTGGTTGCCGAGGACGGTGGTTTTGCGCCTGTGGCATTTGCCGACGGGCGCAGTGCAGCGCGCCTTACCTGGCGTTTTCCAGCAAGCTAAGCGAGGATTCGCCCCGCCAGGCAGGACTTTTACCTTCCCAATTTCGAGGTTCGAGTTTCCAATGCGAATTTCTCATTTCGAAATTCCGAATCCGGCATGAAGTCGAAATCCAAACCCATCGCCAAATCGTTCAAAGCGACTCTGGAGCGCATGCAGGGCAATCTCGGCTGGGTGATCATACGAATTCCGTTCGACGTGGAGAAGGTGTGGGGCGCGCGCGGGCGGCTCCGCGTGAAAGGCGAAATCAACGGCTTTTCGCTTCGCACCACCCTCTTCCCTACGAGCAGTGGCTCTCACTTTTTGCTGATCACGAAGCGTATGCAAGCCGGCGCCCATGCGCGTGCGGGCATCACCGCGCATTTTTGGCTCGAGCCGGACCTGGAAGTGCGAAAAGCGATCATGCCACTGGAATTGAAGCGAGCGTTCTCTCAGGACCGCTTGCTGCAACGTTGGTTCGACAATTTGAGCTTTTCCATGCGCCGATGGATCTGCAATGAGGTGGCCCAGCCGAAAGGTGCTGAAACCCGAGTGCGCCGCGCGGAGCGAATCGCGGAACAATTGATGGCCACGATGGAAGCCGAGCGAGAGCTTCCTCCCATCCTGAAAGCGGCCTTCGCGCGCGACCCGCGAGCTTTTGAAGGCTGGCAGCGAATGACTCCTACGCAACGCCGCCATAATTTGCTCGGTATCTTTCACTATCGCAGCCCGGAGTCGCGCGAACGCCGCATCGCCAAAATGCTGGAGGAGGCGGTCGCGCGCGCCGGTAGCGGCGATCGCGGACAAAAAGAAAAAAGAGCCACGGTGAGCGGCTCTTTTGAAGAATTGGAGTAGTTCACCGAAAAAACTTAGCAGGAGCGCAGCGAAGCGGCGAGATCGAGATTGGCCTGCAAACGCCGATCGACCTGGACTGCGGCGTAACGCGCGCAGATGACGCGCTCGCGTTCGCTCCAGGCAGTCAGCATCGGAAGCAAGCCCAAACCTTGCAGAAGGCGGTAATAAACGCGCACAAGACCAAGACCGCCCTGATTGGGCTTCAAATCCGGAGTCAAGTTGTGAAGTTCCGCCAGAGTTTCAAAATGCTGAGGGAAGAGGCGCCCGTCTTCGACATGGGCGGCGGCAAGCACACGGTCCGAGACGGGCAGCGCAGCGACGCCTGCCAGCACCGCCCTCCAGTAATAGAGAGCAAACTGTGACAGGGCCACAATCGAGATCGTGAATAACATGGCGGCAAACATTCCCTCAGCCTCGTAAGGGGATTCTGCCAGGGCGAAAAATAGCTTCCAATAGCTCCGAGGTACTAGTGTGATAGGACGATTAGCTGTCTCCGTTTGGAAACAAAGCATTTGCGAAGCCGGGGCTTGCTTAAAGAAGCCTTGCCTTGGCTACTTATCCCGGCCTATCCTCCCTCCTATCCGTTAGTTACGGGCTTGCATGCGTTGAGGCGTGAAAAAGCATTACCAGGAGGGCTAGGCGATGGCTCGGACGCGGATGATAGTTTTAGGCGGCGCGGGAATCATGCTCGTTGCCGCTTGCTGGTTGCTTGCACAGCACTCCCTGCTCGGCAAACCCGCTGATAACCATGAAGTTGACCGCGCCGCGATCAACGCCGTATTGAAAGCGCAGCAGACTGCGTGGAATCGTGGGGATGTGGATGCCTTTCTGGTTGGATACTGGCAGTCGCCGGAATTGACGTTTTCAGGCAGCAACGGAGTCTCGCGCGGCTGGGACGGCGTGCTCGCGCGCTACAAGAAGAATTATCCGGACCGCGCCACCATGGGCGAACTGAATTTCTCGGACTTGGAGGTTCGCTTCCTGGGTTCTGATGCGGCGCTTGTTTTAGGCAAGTGGCATTTGAAGCGCGAGATGGGAGACATCGGTGGAGTGTTCAGCCTGGTTTGGCAGAAGTTCCCGGAAGGCTGGAAGATTATCCACGACCACACCAGCACGGTTTCTTTCCCAAATTGAACTCGAAGGCGTCGCTCTGCATGGCCTTCTATCAAGATTCAGCAATATGTCTCGGCGCGTTTCGGTAGCCCTATTGTTTATAGATGATGTGGCCATGTTGAATCAACAACTGAAAAATAGGCACTATGCCACCAACCAGAGCGCCGGGAAGCGCGCCCGCTAGACCACCGAAAAACGCACTGACGCCCGGGTACGATTTAGCAGTGAGTCCAGCGGTTACTGCTCCTCCAGCGGCCCCTACTCCCGCTCCAATCCACATGTCCCTCGTTTGGTTGGGCAGCGTGCGTACCTCGCGGATTTCTGCTCGAGGAATTGCAATAGAAATGAGGTGAAAGGATCGGCGCTGGTGTACCCAGCAAAATAGCTGGTCTTCGGTCGCGCCTTCAACGGTGCAGGAATACCTGTGCCGTGCGTTGACGATGATGTGCGCGCCGGGCTCGAGATTCTCAACAACTCGCCAGTCGCCCGGCTTTGTTTTCGCGGGAGCATTCGGACCTAGGAAGAAAACTGCCAGCAGGACAAAAATGATCCGCCCCCTGCGCTTGGTAAGGCCAAGTGACTGAACAACCCGGCATGCTGTCAGGAAAATCTTGCGAGATTTGCTCCAATTCACGGCTTTCACCTCCTTGCTGGCTCAGGAAATGCAATTCGAAAACCAGACGTAATGAAATGTGTAGAAGGAGGAAATGGCGACTTTTAAAGAATGGTTTGATGCCGTTTGGTTAGATGAAACACACATGAAGAAACGGACGATTGGGGGCTTCGCGAGGAAACTAGAGAATTTCCAGAATTTCCTCGTAGCGCTTGAAGGGGGGAATCAGATAGGCGCCAGCAAGTTCCGTGCGCGCCCAGGCAAGCATCTGGCGGGCGACTTGGAATCCGCAGTCGCGCGCGGAGGCTCCGGCGGCTTCCATGGACTTCAACAAAGGCTCAGGAATTACGATGCCGGGCACTTCGTTGTTCAGCCGCAGCGCCTGCTTGTAACTGTTTAATGGCCAAACGCCGATCATCACGGGAATGGCCGGCTTGCCGCCTAGTTTTTTGAGGAAGGCATGCCAGTGCTCCGGGTCGAAAAGCGGCTGGGTCATGGCGTAGTGAGCGCCGGCCTCGACTTTTGCGTGGAACCTCGCGATCTCGTTGTCGAGATCGTCGGCCATCGGATTCAGCGCCACGCCGATTGAAAAATTAGTGGCTCCGCCCAGGGTCTTGCCCGCCCAGTCCGTCCCTTGATTCAATCGGCTAAGGACTTTCACGAGGCCCACCGAATCCACTTCATATACGCCGCTGGTTTCCGGGTAATCGCCGACTGAAGGCGGATCACCGGTTATCGCCAGCACGTTACGCACGCCGCCGACGGTCCATGCGCCCAGCAGCGCGGCCTGCAAACCGATGATGTTCTGGTCGCGCGTGGTCAAATGAGGAACCGTTTCCACTCCGCGCGCTTCCAGGGCACCGGCAACGACGAGCGCATCCATACCCACGCGCGCCATCGCGCCGCTGTTGATGTCGATGGCGTCCACCTTTTGAGAGGCCATCACTTTGTCCACTTGCTCGAAAATGCGGTCAAGCGAAAGACCCTTTGGCGGATCGATTTCCACGCACACCACAAATTCTTTTTTCTTCAGCTTCTTCCAGAATTGGCTTTCGGGCTCGCGCTGCGAAACGGGTGCGGGTTTGGCCACCGCTTCCACTACCGGCGATGCCGCATGGGCTTTCACCGGACGGAGCGATTTGACGGCTTCCGCCATCGCGCGAATGTGCGCGGGCGTCGTGCCGCAGCAACCACCTAGAATGCGCGCGCCCAGCGCGGCCGCCTCGCGGGCAAACAGCGCGAAATATTCCGGCGAAGATTTGGGATATACGATGCGGTCGCCTTCGCGCTTCGGAAAGCCCGCGTTGGGCATCCCGCTGATGCGAATGTCGTCCACGGCCGCAAGTTCCTGGAGAATCGGAAGCAACGCTTGCGGACCTACCGTGCAATTCGCGCCGATTACCTGCACATTTTTGTTTTTTAATTGAGCTGCGGCATCCGAGGGGCGAATATCACCGTGCGTCGTGCCTTCTTCCGAATAGGTAAGCTGGGCAACGATAGGCAGGCCAGAAAACGAGCGGATGGCGTCCACTGCGAGCAACACTTCTTCAATGTAGGAAAAGGTCTCGAGAATGTAGAAATCGACGCCGCGCTCTTCGAGCGCCATTGCCTGCTCGTAAAAAACGTCCAGTATCTCTTTGTCGTCCGGATGGCGCGCCTGGACGCCGAGCCCGAGCGGCCCGATGGAGCCCGCGATCAGCACTTCGCGCGCGGCGGATTCGCGGGCTTCGCGAGCGATTTTTACGCCCCGGCTGTTCAAACGCTGCACTTCGTCGCCGAGTCCCAACGGCGCGAGCTTGAAGCGATTCGCGGCAAACGTGTTCGTCTCGATGATCTGCGCGCCCGCTTCGATATACGCCTGGTGCACGCGAAAAACCGCTTCCGGCTCCGTAGTGTTCAGCTCGTCGAAGCAACGTTGCGGGCCTACGACTTCGTGGAGCATCGAGCCCATCGCTCCATCGGCGATGAGAATCGCGTCCTTCAACCGCTGATTGAAATCGTGAATTTTCATGTGTTTGAGCTGAAATCCTTCAACAAACCCAGAATCCACCGGGCACCACAAAGGCGGAAACGATGCCGATTGCATCCAAAACGAAAGACCATGCACTGCCAACCGCCGCCAATTTCAAATCTCTCGCCCGCTGCAGGAGACCTCGATCGAAAAAAAAATGAATTAACAGGGACCACTCCGCCAGCCGAATGGGGATAAGCAAGCCAAAAAAGACCGAGGCGGCCACCCAATCAGCCCATTTGTTGTCAAAACGCATGGCCAACAGAAACCACGCCCCGCCGAACAAAGTTCCAGCAACGAGTCCGATCCCTGTTCGTGCCAGCCCGACCAGCCAAGCGTTTCGCGGCGACTGGAAGACATTTGTAAGCACACTTGCCGCAACCGAGTAACCGAGAAGCTTTACTCCGGTAAAAGCGGCAAACCCTATTAGTCCAGGACCGGCAGGCACGCGGGATTCTCCCTACCGTTTCTGTTCCATGAGCGAGGCGACAGTACTCATGAGATCGTATTTGGTGAGAATTTCGAAGTGCGAATTGCCCATGTCCACAAAAACCGCGGGGTTTTCGTGGCTCAAAATGTGCGTCACGCGCTCGACCGGAGCGGTCTTCGGCACCTGCGGCAGAGGATTGCTCATCACCTCGCGCACGACGAGCTTCCGCAAATCCTTGCCTTGCAGCGCGAGATTCAAAATCTGGTCTTCGTAAATCGTGCCAATAGGAGTGTTTTCCTCGAACACGGGAATCTGGGAAATGTCCTGATCTTGCATGCTCTTCAGCGCGTGAAAAACGGTTTGGTACGGCCGCGCAGTCACCAGTTCGCGCACTTTGCCTGAGGCATGCTTGGCCTTTACGACTTGGGCTGCGGTGATTTGCATCGCCGCGTCCACGTAGCCGCGCTCGCGCATCCATTCATCGTTGTAAACCTTGCTGAGGTAGCGCATGCCGGTATCGGGAAGCAGCGCAACGACAAAATCGTTCGGCCCGAGGTTCTTCGCCACCTGCAGGGCGCCCGAAAGGCAGCCGCCGCCCGAACCGCCGGTGAAGAGGCCTTCGAGTTTGGCGAGCCGCCGCGCCACGACGAAACACTCTTCGTCGTTCACCTGAATAATGTCGTCGAGAATCTTCAGATTCATGGTCGTGGGAAAAAAATCTTCGCCAATGCCTTCCACCACATACGTTTTGGCCTTGATGGTCGTTCCGGTCTTCACGAAGTCGTAGTACAGAGAACCGTAGGGATCGACGCCAACAATTTTAATCGCCGGATTTTGTTCTTTTAGATATTTCCCTGCCCCGCTGATGGTTCCGCCCGTGCCGAGCCCGCAAACGAAGTGCGTAATCTTGCCTTCGCTGTCCTCCCATATTTCCGGGCCCGTCGTGCGATAGTGGGCTTCGGGATTCATCGGGTTGTCGTACTGATTGGGATAATACGAATTGGGAATTTCGCGCGCGAGTTTCTTGGCTACGGAATAATAACTCCGCGGATCCTCCGGCTCGACCGCGGTGGGGCACACAATCACTTCCGCGCCCAGGGCTTTCAGCAAATCCACTTTCTCCTTGGACTGCTTGTCCGTGGTGGTAAACACGCATTTGTAGCCGCGCACCGCCGCCACCAGCGCCAGCCCCATGCCGGTATTCCCGGAAGTGCCCTCGATGATCGTGCCACCGGGTTTCAGCAGACCGCGCTTTTCCGCATCGTCGATCATGGTGAGGCCAATACGGTCTTTCACGGAGCCGCCGGGGTTCGTGAATTCCGCCTTCACGTACATCTGCGGCTTGAGGTCCTTGTTAATGCGGTTCAGCCGCACCAAGGGCGTGTGCCCGACAGCTTCCAGAATGTTGTTGCACTTCATCCGTTGTCCCGGTCTCTTTCGGTTGTGTCGAGTTCTCCGCGAAGGTGCATCCAGTTTAGCATCTTAGCGAAATGCGGGGATACTTGGTGACACCTGTGTTGAAATGGCGGCGATTGGATTATGCTTTTGGCGGGACGAAGGAGAAACGCAGATGGACCGGCAGAATATTTCGAGCGGCGCGCCGTGGGAACCTATTGTGGGGTACTCGCGCGCAGTGCGCATCGGCAATAACATAACGGTTTCAGGAACGACCGCGACGGGCCCCGACGGCAGAATTGTCGGTGTGGGCGACGCCCGTGCGCAGACAATCCAAACGATTCGCAACATCGAAGCGGCGCTGGCACAGGCTGGGGCGACCTTGAAAAACGTGGTGCGCACGCGCATCTACGTGACGAACATTTCAGAATGGGAGAAGGTCGGACGCGCTCACGGAGAGTTTTTCGGCGAAATCCGTCCAGCGACGAGCATGGTCGAAGTGAGCAAGCTGATTTCGCCCGAGATGCTGGTCGAGATCGAAGCCGACGCGGTTGTCCCGTAGAAAAGAGCTCGAAACAAAAACCTTTCGCGTCAACCAAGGAACGCCCCTTGCCTGCCAACGAAAAAAACATGTCGCCCGCGTTGTACGATTCGTTCATCGCGGACTATTACGACGAATCGCCGATCGTGCGCCAGCGCACGCAGGACGTGACGTTCTATCGCGACGCCGCGCGCGAATTCGGCGATCCGGTGCTCGAGCTGGGTTGCGGCACCGGACGGATCACCATGGCGCTCGCGCAAACGGGCAAGCGCGTCACGGGCCTGGACCTCTCCGAACGCATGCTGGAACGCGCCGCGCGGAAACGCGCCGCGCTCAACAAAGAAGAGCGCGAGCGCGTCCATTTGGTGCAGGCTGACATGACGCAGTTCGACTTGGGCGACAAATTCCAGCTCATCATCATTCCGTTCCGGCCGTTTCAGCACTTGCTCGAAGTGCGCGATCAAGTCGCCTGCGTTGAGCGCGTCCGCAAGCACTTGCGGCCCGGGGGGCGCCTGATCCTTGACGTGTTTCAGACCGACGCCGAGCGCATGCACGATCCGGTGCACATGCGAGAATCTCCGCTGATCGAATATACGACGAGCGACGGCCGGCAGGTGCGCATCAGCGAACGTGTGGCCGCGTTTCACCGGGCAGAACAGCGCAACGACGTGGAGACGATTTACACCATCGAGCATCCCAGCGGAAAGAAAGAGCGCCTGGTGTTTGCCTGGCCGCTACGCTACTTCTTCCGCTACGAAATCGAGCACCTACTGGCGCGCTGCGGATTCCGCGTGTCGGCGGAGTACGGCGATTTCGACCGCTCGCCCGTCCGCGACAATTCCCCTGAAATGATCTTCGTCGCCGAACCCGGCTGGTAGCGGCAACCCATGCGTCTCACCGGCCTTTGCGCTGACAGATGTGCGATGACGCCCCTGCTTCGCGCCTTGCCTTCGCGAACCCCGCCGTTCATGCCATAATGACCCAAGGAGATTCGGCAGTGGATAGCTTGCTTTCGCGAATCACGATCACGCCGGGGACACGTTCGGGCCAGCCTTGCATCCGCGATCTGCGTATTACCGTTTGGGATATTCTGCGGTGGCTTGGTGCGGGCGGATCTCATGCGCAGATCCTTGCCGACTATCCCGAACTCACCGAGGAAGACATACTTGCCGCTCTTCAGTGGGCTTCGACGCTGAAGGATAATCTTGTTCTCCGATAGGCGGAATGAAGCTCCTGCGGGACGAAAACCTCTCCCCTGAATGCTTGAAGCGATTACCGAGCCAGAAAAGAGATACTGAAATTTTTCGCGAAGTATGGGTAAAGATTTGCTACTTGCGTTTTGCGTGGAAGACGCCGTTGGGCTGGTTGAAGACGGCTTCCGTGACTTTGCCAGATGCGTCCATTTGAAAATCCACGCTGAAGCCGGGCAGACCCTTCAAGTCAAATGACAATTCCTTGCGCGGAATCAGCTCATACACAGGTTGCCCCGGCAGAGTAAGGCGCAGAACGTCGCCAGCGACGGCAAACGTGACGGTCTGGTCGGCGAGCAGGTAGTCGCCGGCAAGTTTCTGCAAAACATCTTGCGAGATTTTTTCGGGCGCGCGCGTGAAGATAATGTCCTCGCCAAGCGCAGGCGCGAGCGGGGCGGCGATGCGGTCAATATCACCCTTCTTGTTCATCTCGAACTGAAACTTTTCGCCTGCGGCGAAGCTGTCGGAATCTTCCGGGACTTGAAAAATGTCGTAGTGATAGTACTCAAGCGGATAAGGCCCCAGTTTGTTGAGGCTCAACTCGAGGGCGTCGCCCTTGAGGCCGACTTTGATAGCGCCGTAGCCCGCGTTCTGATACTCGCCGGCAAAATCCGCGAGACTGTGCGAAGGATGCGTGCCGGTTTTGCGATTGGTGGGCTTATTTTTCTTGGCTTCGTCTTCTTCCTTTTTGCCTTTGGCTTCGAGAGCCTTGAAGCGGTCAAACCACGGCAAAGGATCGAGCCCGAGCAGCCGGTCGTAGACGTTGTAGGCCAGCACTTCCGGCGTTTGGCCGTTAGGAAGATTGGTGAGAACCACTATGCCGATGTGATCGTCGGGGAGCATGGAGAGCAGCGCGTAGAAGCCGTCGATGCCGCCGTTGTGCCAAACCAGATTGTGTCCGCGATACGAAGTGGCCACCCAGGCGAGTCCGTAGCTGAAATGGCCAAGCTCGGGCATGCTGAACTCAGGGGGCGGATCGGGAATGGCGGTTTGCGGGCTGTGCATTTCGCGAAGATCGCCTTCGGCGACAATTTGCTTGCCTTCGTACTTCCCATCGCCAAGCTGGAAGATCAAATAGCGCGACATGTCGTCCACGCTGGAATTGATGGAGCCGGCGGGACCGATGGCGTCGAT
>Ga0209474_10004006_pt1 | contig 12787 bp, 7 predicted proteins | sample GraSoiAngelo_145_FD_185902 | JGI IMG/M metagenome (GOLD analysis project Ga0209474, IMG submission 185902) | Grasslands soil microbial communities from the Angelo Coastal Reserve, California, USA - 14_1009_05_20cm (SPAdes) (version 2) | ecosystem: Environmental > Terrestrial > Soil > Grasslands ...
GGCAAACCGTGCTCGGCTCGATCACTTCGCCGGCCAACAGCCCATATGCCATTGCGGTGGGAGCGATCGACACGCAGGGAACGCCGCAGCGGAGCGACGACACCGTCGCGTCATGGAGCTCGCGTGGACCGACAGCGTACGACCTCCTGCTGAAGCCGGACCTGGCGGCGCCAGGCGTCCGCATCGCCTCGGCGGAGGCGTCCGGGGCCTACCTGCCGACGACGTATCCAGCCCGGCACGTCACGGGCGACAGCGCAAACGCGTACTTCCAGCTGTCGGGAACTAGTCAATCAGCGGCCGTAGTCAGCGGAGCCGCGGTCTTGCTGCTGGATAACAGATCGATTCTGAGACCGACGGACGTTAAAGCTGCCATCCAACTCTCCTCATCATTGATGACCCATGAGGGACTGATTGGAGCGGGAGCCGGATCTGTCAATGTGCTCGCCGCCATCGAGCTCGTTCACGACGGTGAGTTGCCAGGTCAATTGTTGATCGCGAACGAACCAGCGATATCCTCCGGTGTGTTTTCGTTATCCGTGTCTGTGGCTAGTAACGCGAGGAATCAGTCAATCGTTTGGGGCATTAACGGTAACTCGATCGTTTGGGGCGTCAACGGCAACTCGATTGTGTGGGGTGTCAATGGCAACTCAATCGTTTGGGGCGTGAACGGCAATTCGATTGTCTGGGGTGTCAACGACAGCTCGATCGTCTGGGGCGTCAACGGCAACTCCATCGTGTGGAGCGTCAATGGCAGTTCAATCGTCTGGGGCGTCAGCGGCTATTCCATCGTGTGGGGTGTCAACGCCAACTCAATCGTTTGGGGCGTAAACAGCGCCTCGATTGTGTGGGGTGTGAACGACAGCTCGATCGTCTGGGCCGTCAAAGACAGCTCCATCGTTTGGGGCATCGGCGATGGCGTTTCTGCGGGAACTGCTGCGCCGGTCGCATAGCATTGTGGCTGTAGCCCGCGACCGACACATCGGCACAAACCAATTCCTATCAAGGATTTAGAGGAATACCATGAAGCGCATTATTGTTTGGGACTAGTCGAGCCGATAACCATGGACGCTCATGGTGTCGGAATCGCGGTTTTCGTCGCTGGGGAGAATCTATCTCTCCTCAGTCATCGCTGTTGGAATCGCCGTCATCGCGATGTCGATTCAGCAGCTATATGCACAGCAGATCGGATATCCGTGGTTCGTCCTCGCCGCTCTGACCCTACTTAGCGGTTCGGCGACACTTCAATTACCGTCTTCCTACGCGTCGATCTCGATCTCTGAGACATTCGTCATCACAGCGGCGCTTCTGTATGGCCCTGCCGCCGCGACCGTAATTGTCTCATTGGATGCGCTCGCGATTTCGTTCTGGATTTCCAAACGCCATCGAGACCAGCCTCACCGCGCTTTATTCAATATCTCGGCACCGGCACTATCGGCTTGGTTTTCTGCCCATCTTTTCTTTTCTGTCGCTCGCATTTCACCTCTCGTCCAGGAACCTGCACCTGTAAACGCGATTCTGCCAGCACTCGCGCTTTTCGCGCTGACCTACTTCGCGCTCAACAGCTGGCTCATCACGTTCGTAATTTCGCTCGAGCGAAATCTCAATCCGCTCAGCGTTTGGACAGACAGCTTCTTATGGTTGTCGTTGAATTATTTCGGAGGAGCGTCGCTCGCGATCCTATTCGTTGGCTACAACCGAACAATAGATTTGGGGTACCTCGGCTTAATCCTGCCACTATTGATCGTGTTGTACTTCACGTTCAAAACAACGATGGGTCGCGTCAATGATGCGAACAACCATGTTGAACAACTAAATCGATTGTATTTATCAACGATTGAAACTCTCGCGATGGCGATCGACGCTAAGGACCAAGTTACGCACGGCCATATTAGGCGTGTCCAGATGTACGCAACACGTCTTGCACGAGAAGTCGGAATAAAAGATGAGAAGTTAATTCGTGCGATTGAGGCAGCTGCTTTGCTTCATGACATGGGTAAACTCGCCGTACCGGAATACATTCTGAATAAGCCTGGCAAATTAACAGACGCTGAATTCGAAAAGATGAAACTTCATGCCAGTGTCGGTGCCGACATCTTGTCAGCCATCGAGTTTCCGTATCCTGTTGTCCCGATTGTTCGACATCATCACGAGAACTGGAACGGAAAAGGCTATCCCGATGGCCTGAGGGGAACTGAAATACCGATTGGGGCGAGGATTTTGTCTGTCGTGGATTGCTTTGACGCGTTAACGTCCGACAGACCGTACCGGCCGCGGCTATCAAATGACGAAGCGATCGAGATCCTTATGGAACGCAGGGGTTCGATGTATGATCCTTTAATCATCGACACGTTTACGAAGGTCCATCCGCGGATTGCGGTCGAAGAACCGATCCCTGCAGGTCCGCCTCCTGCCGCACTAGACGAGATTGCAACAGCTAGGAAAACGGCGGCTCCTCACGTCGCAACACCGGTACTTGATGAGATTGCCGCGAGCGCAGATGAGATGCTAACGCTGTACGAACTCGCGCGTTCGCTCGCGGGTCAAGTCAGCGTCAGCGACGCTGGTGACGTTATCGCCAACCATCTCCGTCGACTTATTCCATCGTCACTTTGTGTCTTTTATCTGTATGATGACCGCGCCAATGAAATCGAGGCCAAGCATGCGGTTGGCGACGGTTCAAAGATCGTCCAGGGGATGCGTATTCCGATCGGGCAGAGGTTGAGCGGGTGGGTTGCGGCTAATCGCCAAACGATTTCGAATTCTGATCCGGTATTAGACTTAGGTGAGCCGGCTCGTGCCAGGTCGCTTGCCCTGAGAAGTTGTATCAGCACGCCTTTATTGGCTGACGATAATCTCTTGGTCGGGGTTCTTACACTCTATGCGGGTGAAGTCAACGCGTTTAACGAAGACCATCGTCGGATTGTTGAAGTCGTCGCTCGCCAGATCGCTCACACGTTTAGGCGAGCGGTCGAATTCGACGAAAGCCCGCGGCGGGACCAGCTTACAGGATTGCCCAGCGAAAAGCAGCTCGAATCATTCGTTCAATCTTCGTTGGATGAGTCGAATTCAGCTGAATTCGCTCTGCTATTGATCGACATTGACGATCTAAAGGGAATTAACGTGGCATATGGACGCGGGGCTGGCGACGATGTCATACGGCATGTCGTACAGCAAACCCGTCACGGATTGCGAATGGCAGACATTCTCTTCCGAAGCAGCAGCGATGAACTTGTTGCTTATCTCAACGCCACCGACCGGGAAACAGCACACCTAGTGGCCGTACGAATTCGAGATCGCATTAGCCGCGAGCCGCTACTGCTCAGGCCTGGTAGCACCTTGGTGGTGCATGCGACAGTGACTGCTGTGCATGCTCCTCATGATGGACGCTCCCTGGATGAACTACTTGCGGCGGCTCGTCGTCGCGTTCGTACGGCAACGGCCGATTCTGAAGGTGCCAGCGTACACTAAGTCCGTCCTGGCACTTTAGAGCACGCTCCTGGCATCCCATCACTGTTGAGGCGACGACGTTCTGCACTGCACAAAAAGGACTACCACCCGAAAAATCTAGTACGGCCGACAAGGGGCTGATTTCAAAATGCCGACCTATGGTTTCAGTCCCAGAAATCGAACAGATGGTCTCCGAGGGTCGGTACCGCGAGGCGCTACGTAACTTTGACGCAGAACTACCGGCGGGTCATCGAGAACCGCCGACCATGGTACTGCGCGCCGAACTCCTACAACGTGTAGGCCGATCCGAACAAGCAAAGCGCCTGATCCGGGCGTTACTGAAGTCGAGCAAATTAGATGATAAGTCGCGGGCCTGGGCCTATTTCATACTCGGTCGGGCCGCTGCAGATGAAGGTGAATTCGAAGAGGCGTGCACCTATTTACACAAATCGACTAACATTGCGCTGGCAGCTCGTAATTATCGCCACGCGGCGTGGGCTCAAGCGAGACTCCTCGCGTTGCTCGCAGACAGCTCAGGCCCGAATGCCCTCGACTCATTGTTGACTGATCTTCGGCATAATGCCGCTCGATCCGGTGATCCGCAGGTTCTCGCTCTAACTCACCTATACATCGGTCAAGCCGAAGCGCAACGAACCGCTTTGTCGACCGCGCGTCGCCATTTGTCCCTTGCGGCCAGTCTATTGGCCACACGACCCAATCTATGGATCGAGTCGATGATCGAGCATGTTCGCACCGCGATTTGTATCATGGCGTCTGACTTTCCTGCCGCTACACAACATGCAAAAAAGGCACTCGCTCTCGCGGATGAATCCGGCCAGATGGTTCAACGCTCGGTTGCGTGTTCCAATCTCGGTTATACATTCTATGTAACCGGTCATTGGGACGATGCCGTCCGGTGCTATGAACAAGCGCTCGAAATGGTTTACCCAAACAGCGATCACTTCACCGGCGCCCTCGACACATTGGCCAACATTAGGTTCGAGCAGGGCAAGTTGACCGAATGTGAGGATCTTCTAAAAAGAATTGAGCACGTAACTTGTTCCGATACGAGTCTTACGCGGTACGTATATCGTCATTCAATGCTGACGCGCGTCAAGGTGCTGACACATCGAGGCGACTTCAGAGGTGCTTTAGCTCTTCTGGAAAAGAGCATCGGAGTCGCTGAACATAGCCAAGATAAGTGGCTGTTGACCTCCGCACTTCTAAACAAAGCCGACATATTGCGTCGACTCAGTGAAACTGAAACCGCGACTGACGTTATCGAAGCTGTTGGGCAACAAATCTCTACCGAACCCCCTGAATTGTTCGCGACGTACCAACGCGTTCTTGCGTGTGCTTTGGCAGTCAAAGGCGAGCACCAATCGGCCAAGATACATTTTGAACGTGCGCATCGAATATGTTTTGCGCTCGGCCACAGTCAGGGCGTCGCCGACCTGAGACGTGAGTGGCACGCAACAACGGCCGCAATTATAGAGTCCGCGGAGAACATGCCGTCCACAAGCAGCCAATTGGTTGGTGGCGCGCTCGAATGTATAGCAGCTCTAATAAGCTACGCAGGCAGATGGCATCTTGTAGGTCTCGAACTAATCCGAATGCTCTCAGACTGCGGTCTTACCGCTGTTCTTGTCACAGACTCAGCAAACGCAGACGAGAAGACTCGAGCGTCAACGGCTTCCACATCATCGACAGCAGATTGGCGTATTAATCTTCAGTCAGAAGAGCCCGTGTTAGAACTTGCAATACCGAGAAGTTCAGACGTCGTATCCGGTGCGGTCGTAAATGCGTTACGGACAATTGTTGGAGCGCTGAAAGCGCTCGACGGAGCACGCCTGGAAACCGAGCAGCGATCTGCACTCTGGCCCATGGATGAACTGCCGTCGAAACACGATCAGTTCGTTGTCTCGGGCCATTTCCGGGACCTCATGGCGTTTGCTCAGCGAGTTGCTCGGGCAAATGTGAATGTCCTAATCACCGGGGAGAGCGGCACCGGGAAGGAGATTCTTGCCCACGCTGTGCACGACTTCTCCGACCGAGCTGTCAAGCCATTTGTGCCATTCAATTGCGCCGCTATTCCGCCGCATCTGCTGGAAAGCCAGCTCTTCGGGTACAGACGCGGCGCGTTTACGGGCGCCGACAAGAACTATGAAGGCGTAATTCGAAGCGCGCGTGGCGGCACACTGTTTCTAGACGAAATTGGCGAACTCAGTTTAGATCTGCAACCAAAGTTCCTTCGCTTTCTTGAATCTGGCGAGATTTCGCCGCTTGGTGAACCTATATCGTCCCTCGTAGACGTTCGAATTGTCGCTGCAACAAATCGAAATCTTGAGGATTCTGTACGCGATGGTCTATTCCGCGAAGACTTGTTTTACCGCGTTAACGTCGTTCGCCTCGCGCTCAAGCCACTCCGTGAACGTCGCGACGAGATACCGCAGCTCGTCGAGCAATTCGTGGCGCGAGCCGCAAAAGATTTCAACAAGGGGCACATCGACGTTGCGGAAGAAACTATGGAGCGGCTCCTGCTCTATCGTTGGCCGGGCAACGTGCGGCAGCTGTCCAACGAAATACGGCGAATGGTGGCGCTCGTTGAAGCCGATTCCGTGCTCCAGCCGTACATGATTTCCAACGAGATCGTGTCCGCGCTGCCGGTTGTCCGATCGGCGAGTGGCGCCGACGACATTACGGTTCCGCTGCACGGCAAGTTGACGCCGACGATCGAGCGTATCGAACGCGAGATGATCAAGGCGGCGCTGCAAGAGCACCAGGGCAAGGTCGACGAGGCGGCCAAGGCGTTGGGGATATCGCGCAAGGGTCTCTATCTGAAACGACATCGATTCGGCCTCTAACGGTCGGAGATTTTTCATGGATCGGCTAGCCATAGGCGATTTCGACCGTGCTGTCGACTACTTCGAGCGTGCCCTCGCCGCGCTGCCGTCGGAAGGGGAGAACGCGAACGCGAATCTCGACAGCCTCGCAAAGATCCGACTGACGCAGGACCGATTGGCGGAATGCGAGTCGTTGCTGGATCGCATAGACACGACAATCCGCGATGATCGCGATTGGCGGCTCTATCCGCACCGATGCGCAGCTCTCACGCGCGCCCAATTGCTCGTTCGAAGCGGCCGCTGCGCCGAAGGACTCGAGCAGATCGACTTCGTCCTCGAGTTGGCAGACAGGTCGGGGGATCCGCTGCTCTCGACTGCCGCCATGCTCGTCAAAGCGCAGGCGCTCGGAAGCGCCGGCTACAACCGCGAGGTCGTTGCGATTCTTCGACGTCTGTCATCGTCGTTGCGGCGTCTTCCGGCGGAGTTGTACGCCGAGTATGAGGGCACACTGGCTTTTCTTCTCCTCCACGAGGGGAAGGAGGCACATGGTGAGTGGCATCGGTCGCAGGCGCAGAAGCTGCATGAGCAACTGCAAAACGTGCGCGGATCCATGGAGCTTGCGCACACGATTCGGCGCGCCGTTTGGCCCGTTGCCGCGGTAACCCGGCATCCTCGCGACGCCTGGTCGACGAGCGCGGCATTGCAGACGATAGTGTCGACAATCCTCAATTCACGAGCGCCGCGAATCGCTGCCGCGCAGCTGGTCGATCTCATTGAAAGCACCGGCAGCGTCTACTCCGTAGCCGTGACCCTCGTCAATCCCGATCGCCCGCCGGAACTCGTTGCTCATGCAGGCAACAATCAGCAACATACGGAAGGAACCCCGCTTCGATATTCCGTTCGCGTGTCGGACGATCAGGAGCTCGACGTGTCGCTCGTCGCCCGAGACGACGTCGAGTCGGTCGCCACCCTCAATGCCGTCGATTCTCTCATCGAAGCGCTGAACGAAATCAACGCGGGCCGCGCAGAGCGAGACCGCCGGAAGACGCTCTGGCCGACTGAGGAACTCACGTTTGACGAACGTAATCCGGTCGTGACCGGTCACATGCGCGAAACGATGGTGTTCGCACAACGCGTCGCGCGCGCAACTATCACCGTGCTGATTACGGGGGAGAGCGGGACCGGCAAGGAGATTCTCGCGCGATCCATTCACGATTGCTCCGATCGCGCATCGAAACCGTTCGTGCCGTTCAACTGCGCTTCGGTGCCGCCACACTTGCTCGAGAGCCAGCTGTTCGGACACCGCCGCGGCGCATTCACCGGCGCGGACCACGACTACCTGGGCGTCATTCGAACCGCTCGCGATGGCACGCTGTTCCTCGACGAAATCGGCGAGCTGAGTCTCGACCTGCAGCCGAAGCTGCTGCGCTTCCTCGAGTCCGGCGAAATTTCGCCGCTCGGCGAACCGACCACCTCGCTCGTGAACGTCCGCATCGTCGCGGCGACGAACCGCAACCTCGAAGACGCGGTCCGCGAGGGCCGATTTCGCGAGGACCTCTTCTATCGCATCAACGTCATTCGACTGTCGATCAAGCCGCTGCGCGAGCGCCGCGACGAGATCCCGGGCCTCGTCAGCCACTTCGTCACCCGCGCCGCGAAGGCCTTCCAGAAGGGCCATGTCGAAGTCGCCGAAGAGACGATGGAGCGACTGCTCCTCTACCGATGGCCCGGCAACGTCCGGCAACTGCACAACGAAATCAGCCGGATGGTGGCGCTCGTCGAGCCGAATGCGGTCCTGCAGCCGGACATGATCTCCGACGAAATCCTCTCGGCGCTGCCGCTGCTGCGGTCCGCGGGCCGCGGTCAGGAGATCGCCGTGCCTCTCCACGACAAGCTGATGCCGGCGCTCCGGCGCGTCGAGCGCGAGATGATCGCCGCCGCGCTGCGCGAGCACGAAGGAAAAGTCGACGCCGCCGCTAAAGCTCTGGGTATTTCCCGGAAGGGACTGTATCTGAAGCGGCAGCGGCTCGTGGTGTAGGCACCCGCGCCCGCAGCAGCTCCTCGATCGACTCGAGCAGCACCCGCTGCGACCCGCACATCGTCCGGATCGTCCGCAGCTTCCCGTCCCGAATCAGGTAGTACACCGTCCGCCGCGACACCCCGAGCAGCGCGGCGGCATCGTCCACGAAAAACGATCGCCCCATTTTTCGCGCGATAAAGAGCAGGATCGATGCCTCGCGTCCGACCGCGAAATCGGACGCACGCTGCGCGCTTCTGCACCGCACTGTCGCTTCTCCCGCGGGAAGCTGCTACCCGCGGGGTAGATCGTTCCCGCCGCTCGCGCCCGCCGCCCCCTTCGCTTACAATCCGCCTCTCCACCACCCCCGGTTCGGAGGGACCCGCAATGCTCGGCCTGATGATGGACTACCCGCTGACGCTGTCGGCGATCTTCCGCCGCGCCGAACAACTGTTCCGCTCGCGCGAGATCGTCTCGCGCCAGCCCGATCAATCGCTCCACCGCTACACGATTGCCGACTGGGCCGATCGCACGCGCCGCCTCGCCGCCGCTCTCGCCGGCCTCGGCGTTCAGCCCGGCGAGCGCGTCGCCACGCTGATGTGGAATCACGGCACGCACCTCGAGGCCTACTTCGCCATCCCGCTCCTCGGCGGCGTCCTCCATACCCTCAACCTGCGCCTCCACCCCGACGAGCTCGCCTACATCGTCAACCACGCGCACGACCGCGCGGTGATCGTCGACGCCAGCCTGCTACCGCTGTGGGAGAAGGTGCGCCCGCAGGTGAAGGTTCCGATCGAGATCGTCGTCGGCGGTCCCTCGACTCCGCTCGGGACAGGCGCGCTGCCTGCCGGCGCGCTCGACTACGAGTCGCTCGCCGCCTCGACTCCTCCGCTCGCCGATCCGGCCGAGCCCGACGAGAACACCGCGGTCGCGATGTGCTACACCACCGGCACGACCGGCGCGCCCAAAGGCGTGCTCTATTCGCACCGCGCGATCGTCCTCCACACGCTCGGCCTCACGCAGGCGGGCGTCATGGGCATCTGCGAAGAGGACACGGTCTGCCCCATCGTCCCGATGTTCCACGCCAACGCGTGGGGCATGCCGTTCGCCTCGGTGATGACCGGCGCGAAGCAGGTCATGCCGGGGCCGCACCTCGACCCGGCGAGCATCCTCGATCTGTTCGAGCGCGAGCGCGTCACCATCACCGGCGGCGTGCCGACGATCTGGATCGGCGTGCTGCAGCTGCTCGACGCCAGTCCGAAGAAGTACGACCTCTCGAGCATCCGCGTGATGTTCGTCGGCGGATCGGCCGTGCCGCAGGCGCTCATCGAGGCGTTCGAGAAGCGCCACGGGATGCGCATCATCCAGGCGTGGGGCATGACCGAGATGAGCCCGCTCGGCAGCTGCGCGCACGTGCCCGCGTCGATGGCCGGCGCCCCGGACGATGCGGTGTTCAAGTACCGGGCGAAGCAGGGACGGCCGGCGCCGTTCGTCGAGATCCGCGCGAGAAGCGACAACGGGCTCGTTCCGTGGGACGGCGAGACGATGGGCGAGCTCGAGGTGCGGGGGCCGTGGATTGCCGGCGGGTACTACGGCAGGAGCGACTGCGGCGATCGCTTCACGCCGGACGGATGGTTCAGGACCGGCGACATCGTGACGATCGACGCGAGCGGCACGATCCAGGTGCAGGATCGCGCGAAGGACGTCATCAAGTCGGGCGGCGAGTGGATCAGCTCCGTCGCGCTCGAGTGCGCGCTCATGGGTCATCCCGCCGTCGCCGAAGCGGCAGTCATCCCCGTCGATCATCCGAAGTGGAGCGAGCGTCCGCTCGCCGCGGTCGTCCTGAAGCCGGGCGCGAGCGCGTCGCCCTCCGACCTGCGGTCGTTCCTCGCCGCGCAGTTCCCGAAGTTCTGGCTGCCCGACGCGTTCGAGTTCATCGACGCGATCCCGCGGACGTCGGCGGGCAAGTTCAAGAAGACCGAGCTGCGGGCCCGGTTCAAGGACTATCAGCTCGCAGAGTGATCCACGTCCTTTACCGTCGCGTGCCGCAGCGGATCCGGGCAAAATCACCGGGTGTGTGATTATTACGGTATCGGACTATTCGAAACCGGACATCGCCTTACACGATTTTCGCCGGCGCTCCTTTTCGTCCGACACCGCGAGCGACAGGATCCTGGTTCGTGCGATCGCTCGAGAGGTCGATGCGAAGATTGAGTGGGCGAGGCATCCCGACGCGTCCGAACGTTCCAAGTAATTGATGGCCGCCAGGGCAGCCGGTGTCGGACCCGGACCCGCCGCCCCTCGTACTTGTGTGGTAAATATCCCTTGACTGTATAAACATTCTCGGCCATACTCTTCCCATGCCGCCCGTCAATCGCAACAACCCCGTTCGGGCCAAGTCCTCGGAATCCGATTACACGCTGATGGACTTTCAGCGAGAGTTTCCCGATGACGCGGCCTGTCTGCTATGGCTCTGGCGCACCCGCCATGCCCCGAACGGCCGAGACGCCCATTGCCCCAAGTGCGACGACGTGCGTCCGTTCGCGCGCTATGAGACATCGCAGCAGCGCCAGTCGTGGACCTGCACGGCGTGCGGGCACCATCTGCATCCGACCGCCGGGACCATCTTTCACAAGTCCTCGACGTCGCTGCACCTGTGGTTCTACGCGATGTATCTGATGACCAGCACGCGATGCGGCATCTCCGCGAAGCAGCTTGAGCGCGAGTTGGGCGTCACCTACAAAACCGCGTGGCGCATGGCGCACCTCATTCGGCACAAGCTGATGACGCAGGATGGCGGACCCCTGTGGGGGGACAAACCCGTCGAAATTGACGAAGCCTATGTTGGTGGCAAGCAGCGCCACATGGGGACTGGCCGCCCAGGGTCTGGCTCCAATAAGACGGCGGTGCTCGGCATCGTCCAGCGACAGGGCCGTGTATTCGCGGCACCCGTCCGGAGCGTGCAACGCGCGACCCTGATGGAACACATCGAGGAACGCGTCCTGCCTGCGACGACGGTCTACACCGATGAATACCGGTCCTATGACCGCCTGTCGTGGAAAGGCTATGTTCATCATCGGATTCGCCATGCGGAACGCGTCTACGTGAGTGGGGACGTCCACACGAATACCATCGAGGGGTTTTGGTCTCTCGTGAAGCGTGGTATCGGCGGCGTCTATCACTCTGTCTCTCGTAAGCATCTTCAGGGCTATCTGAACGAATACGCGTGGCGCTACAACATGCGCCACGAAGCGCGCGGCCGGTTCCAGTTACTTCTGCTTCGGGCCACGCTCTGACTTCTTCTCGGGCGTGGCGGCTTTCTTCAAGGCGTTGAAGAAGTCGCTACGCTTCGGCACCGGAATTTCCTCACCCTTTTTTGTCTTCTGAGTCTTGGTCATGTTTCCCAATCATCTCCTGAAGTTCCGTCGAGCGCGTCATCACTTGGACGAGTTCCGTCGTCATGTGAGGAATTGGTTCAACGAAGCCGACAGTCATTCCGAGTGGGCCGAAGACGATCCGGACGACCCGAATCAAATCCTGATAAAGGCGCGCGCGAAGCAAATCCCCGCCGAACCGTTTTCGCTCATCATCGGTGATGTCGTCCAGAATTTCAGAAACTGTCTGGACCATCTCGCTTTCGAACTCGCCTCGGCCTACACGAATCCGCTGCCGGAAGAGATCGCAAGCGATTCGCAATTCCCGATCATTGGAGACGTGAATCGGAAGGGACAGTCCGGCCAAGGCCCAGAGATGTTCAATAGACAACGCCACCGCATTCGAGGAATCGACCCAGCCGCGCAAGCAATCATAGAGAGCGTGCAGCCGTACCACCGAAGGAATGAGTTCAGAGACGACCGGTTGTGGCAACTCGCGTCCCTCTCGAATACCGACAAGCACCGAGTCCTGCACCTCGCGACTATTTACCCACACGCGTTCACATTCGACCCTGGAGCAGGCCAGACCTATCCCATCCTCACGATTCGCAATACGAAAGGGCTGACGTTCTCCTACACCGGCACGGGCGTTGGAGAAAGCGAGGCAGTAATAGCTCGTATCGGCGTAGCGCGAGTCGATGACCCCAACGTGAACGTGAAGCTCGAGATTGCCCCGTCGGTAGCCTTTGCGGACGGGATTGCAGTCCACGAGGACATCATGGAACTGCTGGAACTCATTGAGACGGACATCATCATTAGGATCATTGACCCCTTGCGCCCCTACCTCTAATGCCATCGAATCCATACGCTTTCTCTCGTGAAACCGGCCTGTCACGCCTCACGAGAATGGCGTGTCGGTCTTATACAGTCAAGGGATATTTACCACTTGTGTTATGATTTTGAGTAATCAAAATTACCCGCGATGACTGGCGAAACTCAATCGTCCACGGCCCGCGGCTGGCGTCTTCCGGCCGGCAGCGTCAGCCTTCCTGAAGTTCACGGATCGATCGACATCCCCGCGGGCGCGGGGTTCTGGCGGAAGCTCT
>Ga0209474_10004007_pt1 | contig 12785 bp, 7 predicted proteins | sample GraSoiAngelo_145_FD_185902 | JGI IMG/M metagenome (GOLD analysis project Ga0209474, IMG submission 185902) | Grasslands soil microbial communities from the Angelo Coastal Reserve, California, USA - 14_1009_05_20cm (SPAdes) (version 2) | ecosystem: Environmental > Terrestrial > Soil > Grasslands ...
TGGGCACGACCGCCAACCAAAACATGTCCGGCCTCGGGGACGGCCGCGTCGTACCAAATCTGCGTGGATTGCTGCCCAAGGAGACTCTGGTTCTGATCGATGGGAAACGCGCCGCCATAGTGGGGGGCGGCGGTGTTTTTAGTACCGGGCCCAGCACCGCCGGAGTGGACGTCAACCTCATTCCATTTCCGATGATTGATCACATCGACATCCTGAAAGACGGCGCCTCGGCCCTTTATGGTAGCGACGCAGTAGCCGGTGTGATCAATATCTTTTTGGTGCACAGATTTCGAGGGCTTGAGATCGGAGGCAGCTATGGGAACACAAACATGGGTGCCTCCAACGATGCAGCCGAGCGGGAAGGTTGGCTCAAAGCTGGTGTGGGAGATGATAAGACCGATATCGTGGTCATTGCCGATTTTTACGATCGTGCCGCCATCTACGATCGCGACCGTTTCATTAGCAGTAATGCGAACGGAATTCGCGGGGGCGGATTTGATTCGCGCAGTGCAAATTTCCCCGGCGCCATCGGACCGTTCCGCTTGATTCCGCGCTTGTTTTTCAGCGCGAAGTCTCCGCCGCCACAATCAGCTCCGAACGTGGCAACTTCTCCATTTTATACGGGATTAGTATTCGGGCCGCCCAACAAAAATGGTTTCCCGACCTTTTTGTTTCGGGGCACCCACGTTGGCTTTGGGTCGCCGGATGTGTTGGATGGGGACTATGTCTTGTACAACTTTGCAGCTTCGATGCCTGCGATTTCGCCCGCGGATCGCCAGGGCTTTTATGCCTCTTTCGCGCGCGACACTTGCGACAAATACCTAACGGTTTTTGCCGACTTTAAATATACCCGCTCTTTTTTTGACGGAGCGAATCAGGCTACTCCATTCAATCCGGATGCATTCACTCTACCGAACGGTGCTCCCTTTAGCCCCGTCGGACTCAGTGTGCCAATCCAGAATCCGTTTAATCCTTTCACCGTCGCCGATGCAACTTTGATTTACCACGGTGTCCCTGTCTCAGTAACTACTGGCGTCCGCTATCGTGCCATTAACGATCAGGGCAACAGAACCAACAAAACTACTTTTCACGATGTTTTGTTCGACACCGGACTTCGCGGTGAGATGGGCGAATTTGCTGATTACTTCAAGAGTTGGAATTGGGAATTAGGTTTTCGTTATTCGCGGAACGAGCAGGAGAATCTCCTTGGTGGCATTGTTAGTAAGTCCGGGTTGCGGGAAGCGCTGCTGGATAGCGATCCGGCGACGGCGTTTAATCCGTTCCAGGGGTTCTTCGGCCGCAACAGCCCGGCCGCGATAAGCAGAGTCTATGTAACTCTGCATCGATCCGGAACCTTTGAGTTGCCTTTGGGCTATTTCCATCTCGACGGCGATCTGTTCAATCTTCCCGCCGGGCCGGTTTCCTTCGCGGTTGGCGCCGAGTACCGTGGGGAGCGGTGGAGGAACGATCCTGATTCGCTTAACACGAGCTTTGACACTATTGGCGCCACGGATTTTGAAGCCTCAAAGGTAAACCGGGATGTTTGGGCAACCTACCAGGAAGTGCGATTTCCCGTGACCAGCCCAGCATGGAACTTTCCCGGCGCGTATAGCCTTGAGTTTGATATTGCCGAACGCGAAGAGTGGTACAGCCAAAATACGTCTGCAACTTCATTACAAGAGGCGCAACATTCACAGTATGATGCACAGAAGCCGAAATTTTCTGTGCGGTGGCAGCCACTTGACCCCAAGTGGATCGGCGCGCTGAGCCTGCGCGCCAGTTACACCGAAGCGTTCCATGCACCGACACTACCCGACCTTGGACCCGGAGGCGCCGAATTCTTTCTCGGGTTTCCCGACAATCTTCACGATCCCAAGGGATTGACTCCTCCAGGAACTAGCGTCCCGGTGATCGCAAGTGGAAACCCAAATCTGAAGCCCGAGGTTGCTTATGAATGGACTTATGGAGCGGTTTACAGCCCGAAATGGATCAAAGGCCTTACGCTGAGTGCTGACTTTTGGCATATCGACCTGCGATCGGTCGCGTCATTTCTCGGTCCGCAGTTCATCATTGATTTCGAGAACAGCTTTCCCGGGTTAGTTATTCGAAATCCTACAACTGGCGCAATAGCCGAGGTCATCAGCCCAACCTTAAATCTTACTCGTGCTATTGTCGAAGGTATCGATTATGAGGGGATCTATATTCTGGATACTTCAATATTTGGCCATGGCGATTTTGGCATATTGACGCTCACACTTAACGGCACCTATTTGTCGCGCTTCGAATTTCAACCGACTCCCTTTAGCAAACGCGTTGGTCTGTCGGGTGAATTTGTGACGAGCGCCTTGTTTACCGGTTCGTTGCCGCACAATCGCGCCTATGTCAGCGCTTTCTACGATGGTCCGGCTGGCACATGGCTAGCCGGCCTCGATGTGGGTACGACAGTACACTACACCGGCCAGTATGAGGATGACAATATCGATCTGACAGGATCTTCCAAACCGCAAGAGCCGAGAAGTGGCCCTTTTCCTCAGCGTGCGCGGAAAGTCAGCGAGTGGGTTACACTCGACCTGACCATGTCGTACACATTTAACTTGCCGGCCTCAGCATTAGCCCAGGTGCCAGGCTTGGCTAAGGATGGCGGTAAGAACATCGGGCTGCGCGATGGTAAGGAAAAGAATGTTCTGCCGGTTTCGACAGCCGCGTACAGCCCTTGCGGATGGCATGCCTGGCTCAATGGCATGACGCTTACCCTTGGGATGCAAAACGTCTTTGATTCTGATCCGCCGATCGTGGCCGGCTCCTTCCAGAATGCCTACGACGAATCGCTGGCCACCATCAAAGGCCGGTTCTGGTACGTGCAGCTGAAGAAAAAATTTTAGGGGTTTTAGCTCGGCCAAAAAAACTCTGCAGCTTCACGGCTGGTTTTCCTGACAGAGTTTTTGAAACGCGGGATCGGTGCGTAAAGGATCCCACAGCGGGTCGAGTCGTAAAAGTGCTGGCGTAACAGGCAGTCCGTAAAGTCCGCTATCATATGGTGTTTGTAACAACCGCGTGAGAGTGGAAATCGCACGGCTTTTCTCGCCGAGAATCGTCTGAATTACCGCAAGGGTCTCTTCAAAGGTCGGTCCGGACACGGAATCTTTAGCACGGGGATAAAGCATGATTGTGCGTTCCGCTTCCTTTAGAGCCGATGCCCTTTCCCCGAGCACCGCGTTGGCCAGAGACAGCATTACGGTCACGCCAACGTTATCTGGTTGATTTTTGTAGAGTGGCTCGAGCGTGTTGCGCAGCTGTTCAGCGGTAACGTTTGCGCTAGTCGTGTCCCCAGCAAGGCGCTGGATGATAGCAAGCTCAATCTGCTCCGCGCCCTTGAAGTACTCAGAATCAAAACGAAATTGAGCCAGTCGGGCTTGCAGCAATCGAGCCGCCTCACCGTAATTTCGTTCAAGTCTCAACTGAATGATCTTGATTCGGAACGTATCTTCGTTAGGAGTCTGCTCGTTTATTCCGGATAGCAACTTGGCGGCTTCCTGCAGGTTACCCTGCACCTGATACTTGCTGGCCTTTTTCGCCATCACATCTGGATCGTTTGGCATAATGTCCAGCACTCGATCACATAGCTTTAGCGCGGCCGGGAATTGTCTAAGCATGGCGTAAGTCCACGCCGCGTCCTCAAGTAACTCAACATTACGGGGATCCAGAGTGAGAGCATGCTCGAAGTAGGCGATGCTTTGATCCCAGTGTCCTTCGCGGCGGTTAACTCGGGCGAGGGCAAATGGCACGTCGCTATTGCCTGGCAACATCTTGCTGACCTCTCGGAATGTTGTTTTGGCAGCCGAGTAATCACGTACTACGTAGTATTGATAATAACCTAACGCCAGTGCGGTCTCAGGCGAGTTCGGCGCGACATTCTGCGCATTCTCCAAGGCGCGCTTCGCTGCATCGCGGTGAGCAGGAGTAAAGTCATTGTGGCTAAAGTAGGAGGCAGCGTTTGCGCGACAAAGGCGCGCCCAAGCGACCGCAAAATTTGGGTCAAGCTGTACCGCGCGTTCATAGGAAGCGATCGCCTTTCGCAGTGCACCAGCCTCGTACCGGCGTGCGTCATAGGCTAGGCCGCGCAGATAGGCGTCGTAAGCGTCTGGATTGTTTGTTGGCTTAACTGCTAATGCTTGCTCCTCGCGGCCGGTTAGCCGAGCCTGCAACGAATCCGCTATTCGTTTGGCGATCTCGCTCTCAACCCCAAAGATGTCAGTCAACTTCCGATCATAGGTCTCAGCCCAAAGATGGGAATCGGTTTGCGCGTTAATCAACTGCACATTGACCCGCACCTGATCGGCCGCTTTTTGCACGCTACCCTCAAGAATGTTTGCCACGCCAAGCTGTTTGGCGATCTCACGAAGATTCCTGGGCTTGCTTTGATATTGCTGTGTGGAAGTGCGTGAAATTACTTTCAAACCCGCGATGCCAGCCAGCCGCGTCAGGATTTCCTCCTGGATGCCTTCAGCGAAATAAGCGTTATTTGGGTCACCGCTTAGATTTTCAAATGGCAGCACTGCGACCCCGTTTGTGACCGGCCGATGAATAAGTTCGCTTTTCCAGACATTCCAGCCTATGGCCGCCGCCAAAGCGATCAACGAAGTAATCAACGCGGCAATCACGGGTTTCCGTCGCACCCATTTGCGTCCGCGGCTGAAAATTCCAGCACGGTGCGCCCGAATCGGCTCGTGTTTCAGCCAGTGTTCAAGGTCTTCGGCCAGCGCGAGTGCGGATGAGTAACGACGCTGTGGATCTTTCTCGAGACACTTCAGACAAATCGTGGAAAGATCGCGATCTATTTTCGGATTTAACTGGCGCGGCGGACGCGGCTCAGTCTCAAGCAATAGCTTAACGGTTTCGTAGGTTGTTCCTCCGGCAAAAGGTGGCTGACCAGTTAGAAGCTGATAAAGCACCGCACCCAGTCCATAAACATCTGTCTGACAACTGATCCCTCTGTTATTACCCGTAGCTTGTTCCGGTGCCATGTAGCTGGGTGTGCCCATCACTTCCAGCGTGCGCGTGATAGTGCTCTCAGCTTCAACTAATCGAGCGAGACCAAAATCAGTAAGATGCGGTTCACCATTCCGATCCAGCAAAATGTTTCCCGGCTTAACGTCTCGATGCAGAATGCCGTGTTCATGTGCGTAATGCACGGTGCGGGCTAGCTTGGCGATGAGCTCCACCGCACGCGCGATTGACATCGGCGTGCGCTTGACCACTTCATCGAGCTGGCCGCCTTCGATAAATTTCATGCTGAAATAGCACTGGGCGTCGCGCTCGCCGACCTCGTAGATGGGAACAATGCATGGATGCTCGAGGCTCGCGGCGGCTTCTGCTTCCCGCCGAAAGCGCTTGAAATGTGCTTCGGTGGTCCAGGGGCCAAGGCCGATCACCTTCAACGCGACCGTGCGATTGAGACTTTTCTGATGGGCGCGATAAACTACGCCCTGGCCGCCCCGGCCGATTTCCTCGAGCAATTCATAGTCGCCGAAGTCTGCCAGTATTCCTGCTGCGTGCGTGGCATGAGCGATGCCCGGCAGCCATCCGCGATTGATCGCCTCTTTATCCCCATCGTCGAACAGACCAAGACCGGTTTCTAAGAGGCAAGCAGGACAAACTTCTCGTGTAGCGTCATCAAGAATTTTTGCTCCGCACCTTCCGCAAACAGTGGTAGCGGTCTTCATTCAGACACGAATTTCACGAACTAACACGAATGGATCAGGTTTCGGAGAGGGGTTCATCAATTAGTGACCATTCGTGTAATTCGTGTCTTTACGCCCGCAGCACAGCGACCAGGTGGCGCAGTTCGTCGTCGATATCACCAGCAGCCATTACGGTATGGGCAATTTCCTCGCGCAGAACTTGGCGGTATCGTTGGCGCAAACGGTAAGACGCTTGTCTCACCGCGCTCTCCGTCATCCCGAACTCGTGCGCTGTGTCCGCCGGCGTAGCGCGATCCGGCTCGTCCGTGAGCGATTTCTGTAGCCGATCAAACAATTTGATATTGCCAGCGGCACGATACTCCTCTCCCAGTCGTGCCAGCACTTGGTCAACCACGCTCAGCGCCCAGCGCCGCTCGTAAATTTGGTCTGCAGGTAATGACTCTGCTGGCTCAAAGCCGACGCGCTCACGATCACGTAAATCCTCCAGCGGGATCAACCGCTGACCTTCACCCCGTTTAATTGCCATCGCACGGTTGTGCTCGTTCGTTAGGAAATGTTTCAGCGAGGTCAGGAGATAAGAACGCAAGCGCCCTTTCTCTTTGCGGACAGTTTCCAAATCGCGACGTTCCAGCAACAATGCAAAAAAACCCTGAGTGAGATCCTTCGCCTCTTCGGTTTGGACACCCTGTCGCCTTACGAAGCCATAAATTGGTCGCCAGTATGTGCGGCAAAGCTTTTCGAGTGCCTCCTCCGCTGCGGGTGATGGCCCTTGCGCCGCGAGCACAACGCTCCAGTGAGTTGTTGTAAACGCCGCCGCCCCGCTTTGTGTGCTTGGGGCGATCCCATTCCCCGAGGCCTGATCATAAGCAGGCACACCCCGATAATAAGTAAAAAGCGGCGGGAAAGGCAAGCCTGCGATTTCACAGAACAGACGCTGGGTGCTTTTTTGGAGTGCGGCGACATGTCGCTTCAAAGTGCGGACATGTCCGCGCACTCCAAATTTCGAAACGGCGACCAAGGTTGCGACGCTGGCTGCTCAATCTACAATCTCCTGCGCGTGTTCGACCGAACGCGCTTGAACATGCCGCAGCGAATCGACTCCAGCTCCTTTCAATCACCGGAAAGCCAACGGCCAGCCGTTCCCTTGCCAGTCGAAAGGGAGCCTCCGACGCATGATCCCTACGCAGCGTTCCGTTTCGGAGATTTCAGCTTGTTTACGGCCGGTAATTTACTCTCGATCACGGGCCGCTTGATGCTCGCCGTAGCGGTGGAATGGGAGATCTATGCGCGCACTCATTCGGCCACGGCACTCGGACTCGTTGGGTTGGTCATTGCAGTGCCCGTGGTGACGCTGTCACTGCCGGCCGGTCATCTCGCGGATCGGTTCAGTCGAAAACATATCATTCTGGTTTCACAACTGTTTAGCGGAGTGACATCGGCCGCACTGGCCGTTGTTTCCTGGAAACACCTTTCGATTCCTGCAATTCCACTACTGCGGGAAGGCAATCGCGCCCTGACGGGCATCGCCACAATTTTCGAGCGTCATCACCCTGCATTCCATTTCGACGACGCATCGATACCCCTGATTTATCTACTTCTCTTTATCGGAGCAACAGCACGTACATTCAGTTGGGCGGCGCGCAGTTCGTTTTTCCCGACCCTGGTTCCTCGTGATGCCTTTGCAAATGCGGTCACCTGGAACAACAGCATCTTTCAAATCGGATCGGTCGTAGGTCCGGCTCTCAGCGGGTTGCTGGTCGCGTATATCGGCTTCGCGTTTGTCTATCTGTTGGACGCGCTTTGTGCCGCTGTTTTTTTCCTCCTGGTCTTTCCAATCCGTCGCAGCAAACAGATCCGCGCTGAGGGAGAGTCGAGCACGTGGAAAAGTCTCATGGCCGGAGTCCGATTCGTGTTTCGACGAAAAGTGATCCTGGCGACGATCACACTGGATTTATTCGCCGTGTTGCTCGGCGGCGTCACTGCACTGATGCCGATTTTCGCCGATCAAATTCTCCACTGCGGACCGGTTGGACTTGGCTGGATGCGCGCAACGCCGGCGATTGGCGCCTTTGCCACGGCATTGGCGGTCGCCCATTTGCGTCCGATGAAATATGCAGGCAGAACCTTGCTGTGGTGCGTCACCGGGTTCGGCATGGCGACAATTCTGTTCGGGTTGTCGAAACTATTCTGGTTATCGCTCGGCTTATTATTTCTCGTTGGAGCATTTGACAGCGTGAGCGTTATTATTCGCGGTTCGATCGTCCAGCTAATCACGCCGGATGAAATGCGGGGACGCGTTTCGGCGGTCAACAACATTTTTATCGGTACATCGAACGAATTCGGCGCGCTTGAATCTGGGCTGACCGCCGCGTTGTTTGGCCCGGTGATTTCAGTCGTCGCCGGCGGGATCGGAACAATTCTGGTGGTGCTTGGCGTTGCGTTGCGCTGGCCGGAGACGCGTCGGATTGGGGCGCTCGACCGGACGTTGCGATGAGCGGCTGTTGTAGCCGGGTCGCTGACCCCGGGCCGGCATCAACGATACCGGCTACAGTCAGAACGCGCCGTGGAGCGAAATTGTCCCGTATGGGGCGCCACCATCGTGGTGATAACGCACGTCGGCACGATAAAAATCGAACTCCCTGTATGGCTGATATCCAACCTCACCCGTGAACGTCACGATCGGCGAGATTTTCCAGTCGAAACCTGCGCCGGTGCGAACCTCGCTATAACTCAAGATTGCGTGATTAAGGCGGGGAATTCCGTGGGCATCGCCAAAATCGTCATCCACGCGGAAATTTGTTTGCGTAACGGTCGCCCCAGCATAGAGCGACAGATTTCGGCTCATTTCATATTGCAAACGCGGCGTTGGCAGGACCGCATCAAGCAGCCATTGCGGGGCAATTTTCCAGCGAATTCCCGCGGCAGGGAGGACCGGGTATCTTCGTTCGATGTCAACACTAACGCCGAGGACGAGCTGCAGATTAGGGCTGAAGATATATGTCCCGCCGACGAGAAACGGTAGATTGAAATTGTCCCAGTCCAAATGGCCTAATCCCGAATTGTAGAGGCCGGGCTGACCTTCGGCCCTGACGATGATGGAGTCCGAGAACTGCATGTCCAGTCCCATCACCGCGCTGAAGGATTGCAGCGTATTTGGCAGGGCCGTTTGTTCTGGAAAACCAAATGAGAAACGCTCCCATTCCGCGCCCAGTCGCAGAACACCAAATTTCGTACGCGGGGTCAAAACCAGGAGAAGATTCGAATCGATTTCATCAAAATCGTTGACTCGCTTGCCCCCCCGCTCGACGTCGCCTTCGCCGACATACGTTCCTTCGGCGACGTACTCACCCGAAAGTGGCCAGAAGCCATTGGTGGTTTCGTCGGCAAACGCTGTCGCAGCCAGGAGAAATGCCGCGCAGATGAACGCAAGCAAAGAGCGAAAGGCCAGAATATTCACCCGTTTAGCGACTGCTGTCCCGGCGAAAGAGGGTGACAGCTTTGGTAATGTTTTTCATCATCACGGACTCGGAGCCCAGTCGCTCCACGCCGTGCAGGGAGCCAAGCGATGCGGCTGAGACCATGTCGCCGCGCCAAACCAGTGTGGACGCTTTGCCATCCACTGTAACAGGCCACATCTGGAACAAAGTCAGCGCCACATAGTAACCGCCACTCGCGTAGTAGAGGACGTCCGCCGCTTGAGACGTTCCGCCCGCTCCACCGCCGCTGTAGGATGCGCCCAAAGTTACCACGCCCTGGTCGTCCACGTCGAGAAGTTCCCAGTAAAGTTCCGGCCTGAGCGATCCCGCGCCACGGCCAATGCCTGTGGCTCCAAGGAAGCCGGAAAACTGCCGGCGAATTTTCTCTTGCTCGCGCAACAATCCATTCACCTCATCGCTCGCCCGAATAGACGGTCCGGCATGATCGTACGGTGGTTGTGCGGACATTCCGCCGGAGACGAAGCTTTTGGTTCGCGCGCTCAGCACATCTGCCCAAAACGCCGCGACCGACGCAGGTATTGCGCCTCCGCCGCTTGCAGTTCCCGGAGAAAACTTTTTTGCCTCATCACGGCTGATTTGGAGATCGGAGCTGAGCTTTTGCGTCGCTGCAACGAACGAACGCACGGACGCGTTACCAGGGGCATTTTTCAGCTTTTCAAAATTGGCGGGGCTGGGGTTCGACGGCAGATCAGAGTGGAGGAACACCTTGAGCTCACGATGTCTGGTCGGGTCCCATCGGCGCAACGCCTCCATTTGCTGGGCAGGCGATCCCGGGGCGACGTAGCAGCTTTGCGCAGCCAGGAATCGCGGGTTTCGCATTGGCGGCCCGTGCGCAGTTTTCACATCGCTTTTCGCCAGTTGGACCAAATCGACCTTGTCGAAGATAGAAAAAGACGCCAGTTCGGAAACGGGATCGGCGCGCGCGATTGTCAATGCAGCGCCGAACAGCGATACTAAAAACAACAGGCAGCACGCCCTTCTAGAAATGTGCCGCTGGAAGCTCAGCGTCTCAGGTTTCATGAGCAACATTTGTTCCTGATGGTTGCAAATTTTCCAGATCACCGCAATAACCTTTCACCATGAGCGAACTGGTTATCGTGCTTGACCGCTTGAGCAAGAGTTTCGGTAACGTCCATGCCGTGCAGGATCTCTCCCTTGAAATCGAGGCTGGAAGCATCTTCGGTTTTCTCGGCCCAAACGGCGCTGGCAAGACAACCACGATGCGAATGTTGTGCGGCCTGACGCATCCGACCGGCGGCCATGCGACGATCGAAGGCGCAGACGTCTGGAAAGACCGGCAACGGGTGCGCACGAAGTTCGGCTACGTTCCGCAGCGGTTCAGTCTCTACCGTGACCTTACTGTCGTGGAAAATTTTCGCTTTTTCGGCGGCGCTTACGGCGTGCCCAGCGCTGAACTGGAGCGACGAATAGACCGCCTGCTTCGTGTGATTGATTTAGAGGAAAAAAAGAACACAGCAGCGCAAAGTTTATCTGGAGGAATGCGGCAGCTGCTGGCGATCGGTTGCGCGCTGGTGCACAATCCCTCGCTGCTGTTTTTCGATGAGCCGACTGCGGGTCTCGATCCGGTTCACCGGCAGCAAATCTGGGATTTGCTTTACGATCTGAGCAATGAAGGGAAAACGATTTTCGTCACGACCCATTACATGGACGAAGCGGAACGCTGCACGGAAGTCGGTTTTATTGAGGACGGACGGCTGTTGGCAAAAGCTCCTCCGCGCGCTTTGAAATCGAGTTTTCGCACGCGATTACTCGAAGTCGATGTCGAACCGCTGATGCCAGCACTCGTTCGGCTCCGCGCGCTTCCTGAGCTGCTTGGAGTCTCGTTGCGTAGTGGTGCCTTACGTCTGTACGCTCCTGAGCCGGAGAAATTAGTGGCCAGGTGGCGCGAAAATTGGCCTTTTCCGGATCTGCGCCTGGTAGGCGAACGCTGGGTAGAACCGGATATGGAGGATGTTTTCACGGCGTATTCGCAAGGTTACCATGGCGTTTTGCGAAAACCGGCTTCATGAAATGGCTTTCATTGGAGGCGGTTGCTAGCGTCGCTTACAAAGAGTTCCTGCACATCTATCGCGACCGCCGGGTGCTGCTGCTCGTGCTCACGTTGCCACCGCTGTTCACGCTACTGTTCGGTCATGCCTTTGAAACCGGCGAATTAACCGGAGTACCCAGCCTGTTGATTGATCGGGACAACACGCCGCGCGCGCAGGAGTTCATCGACATCATTTCAAAGAACAAAACATTCCAATGGAAGCGCGGATCGCCTGACACAAGTAGCGAATCCGATTTGCTCGCCTATGGGGTAAAGGCAGCGCTCGTCATTCCGGCGGCATGGAATGAGAGTCTGGAGAACGGCGATCCGAAACCACTACTGCTTTATCTCGACGCGAGCGACATCAACACAGCCGATGCCGTGGAAGGCAGCGTTCGACAGAGTTTGGGCGACTTTCAATTGAAACAACGCGATCGGATGATTGAAACGTTGCCGGAAGAAGTCTTTGAGCTCGGCAAGCAGCTTCCCGTGAAAATACGGAAACGCTTTGTCTCGATGATGGAGATGTGGAGTGTCGATCGCAAACTGCTTTACAACCCGAAATCGCGCGTAATCGACTATGTCGTCCCCGGTATCATTGGACTGATCTTACAGCTGCTGACGGTGACACTGATGGCATGCACCATCGCTCGGGAGCGGGAGTCAGGAACTCTGTATCAGTTAATGGTAACTTCGCTGCGCCGCCGCGAAATCGTGATTGGGAAAATGCTGCCATACCTGGCCGTATCTGCCTTTTTGATCGTGGTAATCATGGCAGTGAGCGGGTGGCATTTCGGAGTCGCGTTTCATCAATTGCCGGCGCTGGCGGTAGTCTGCCTTCTCTTTCTGCTTTGTTCACTCGGGCTTGGCTTGCTGATCTCGGCGTTTTCACGCACGCAAACGCAGGCCATCCAATTCTCCGTTTTTTTCCTGCTGCCGGTATTTGTTCTTTCAGGCGCGTTCGCGCCGCTTGAACAGTTGCCCGCAGCGGTCCGTTACGTTTCTGAGCTTTTCCCGCTTACACATTTCTGCCGCGCTTTCCGGCTCGTAAACATGTATGACGCTGGCGCGCAATTTTACGTTGCCGATCTAATAGTTCTGCTGGCGGGAGCCTTGATTACATTTTTCGGCGCGGCGTTTCTCTTAAAGCGAATCGAACAGTAGAGTTCCTGAACAGCCACTTCAGGCGGCGCGAACGAACTTGATTTGAGGATGACAAGATGAAACCAAGTAATGGTTATTTATCTCTCGCGATTTCAGCGATTGTCATGGCGGTTTGTTTAGGCGCGACAAGCGCGGCCTCAAAAGAGCCTTCGAATTCGACACCGCAACAGGTGTTCGATGGGATGCGCCAGAGCTTCCAAGCGAATAAGGCAAAGGGCGTACACGCGCGTTACCAATGGGATCTGAGCGGCCCTAACGGTGGTCAATGGTGGATCGACGTGAACGATGGCGCTTACAAGATGGGAAAGGGAAAAATCGACAACCCAAGTGTCACGTTCATCACCAGCGACGCGGATTGGGTCGCGATGTCGA
>Ga0209474_10004008_pt1 | contig 12785 bp, 9 predicted proteins | sample GraSoiAngelo_145_FD_185902 | JGI IMG/M metagenome (GOLD analysis project Ga0209474, IMG submission 185902) | Grasslands soil microbial communities from the Angelo Coastal Reserve, California, USA - 14_1009_05_20cm (SPAdes) (version 2) | ecosystem: Environmental > Terrestrial > Soil > Grasslands ...
CCGGCCGGTACCCGCACCGGTCGTGGACGCGCTGCTCGACCTCGCGATCCGGGCGCCGTCGGCCGGGTTCTCCCAGGGCTGGGGGTTCCTCGTGCTGTCCTCGCGGGAGGACCGGGCCCGGTTCTGGGCGGCGACCGCGCCGGCCGACGCGGTGCCCAGCGGCTGGCTGGCCGGCATGATGCGCGCGCCGCTGCTCGTGGTACCGCATGCCAGCCGGGACGCCTACCTCGACCGGTACGCCGAGCCGGACAAGGGCTGGACAGACCGGGACGAGGCGCGCTGGCCGGTGCCGTACTGGTACGTCGACGCCGGGTTCGCCAGCCTGCTGATGCTGCTCGGCGCGGTGGACGCGGGGCTCGGTGCCTGCTTCTTCGGCATCCCGCCGGAGGCGACGGCAACCTACCGGGAGGCGTTCGGCGTGCCTGATGCGTACACCCCGATCGGCGCGATCGCCGTCGGGTACCCGGCGCCGGACCGCCGGTCGCCGTCGCTGCGCCGGGGCCGGCGCCCGGCCACCGAGGTGGCCCACTGGGGGCGGTGGGGCACATCGAGCGGGAGCGGCGCGGCGCCGTCTGGACTGAGGAGCGCAGCGACGAGGGAAGACGGCGCGTCTGAGCGCCGCGAAGCGAGCGAACCGGACAGGAGACCGTGAGCGTCGCCTCCGGTCGCTACGCTGGGCGGCGGACCAGCGCGGTCGAGGGGGAAGGGGAGCGACGGGCGTGATCTTCAAAGCGGTCCGGGACGGTACGCCCTACCCAGACCATGGCCTGACGATGAAGGAGTGGGCGGAGATCCCGCCCCGCCCGGTGCGGCTGGACCAGCTCACCACGACCAAGCGGGAGTTGGCCCTGGACCGCCTGCTCGCCGAGGACTCGACGTTCTACGGCGACCTGTTTCCGCACGTCGTGCAGTGGGAGGGCGGGCTGTACCTGGAGGACGGCCTGCACCGTGCGCTGCGCGCCGCGCTGCAGCAACGCACCTCGATCCACGCCCGCGTACTAGCGTTGCCACGGTGAGCACTCTCGATCTGCTGGGACTGTCCGAACTGCACTCCGGCGAGGAGCGGGAGATCTCCTCGACGGTACGGCGGCTGCTCGACGACCAGGTGCGACCGCACGTCATGCAGTGGTACGAGGACGGTCGGGTACCGGCCCGCGAACTGGCCCGCGAGTTCGGCAAGCTGGGCCTGCTCGGGATGCACCTGAGCGGGTACGGCTGCGCCGGCGCGTCCGCGGTCGCCTACGGGCTGGCCTGCCTGGAGCTGGAGGCCGCCGACTCGGGCGTCCGCAGCCTGGTCAGCGTGCAGGGGTCGCTGGCGATGTACGCGATCTGGCGGTACGGCTCCGCCGAGCAGAAGCAGGAGTGGCTGCCCCGGATGGCCACCGGCGAGGCGCTCGGCTGCTTCGGCCTGACCGAGCCCGACCACGGTTCCGATCCGGCGTCGATGGCCACCCGGGCGCGCCGGGACGGTACCGACTGGATCCTCGACGGCGGCAAGATGTGGATCACGAACGCGCCGGTCGCCGCGGTCGCGGTCATCTGGGCGCGCGGTCCGGAGGGGATCGTCGGGTTCGCCGTACCGACCGACACGCCGGGGTTCACCGCCCGCGAGGTCAGGCACAAGCTGTCGCTGCGCGCGTCGTCGACCGGCGAGGTGGTGCTCGACGGCGTGCGGGTACCGGAGTCGGCCCGGCTGCCCGACGCGCGCGGGCTGAAGGCGCCGCTGTCCTGCCTGACCGAGGCGCGGGCCGGGATCGCCTGGGGCGCGCTGGGCGCGGCCCGCGACTGTCTCACGGTCACGATCGACTACGCGACGTCGCGGTACCAGTTCGGCCGGCCGGTCGCCGGCTTCCAGCTCACCCAGGCCAAGCTCGCCGACATGGCCGTGGAGTGGCACAAGGGGTACCTCCTCGCGCTGCACCTCGGCCGGCGCGCCGACGCCGGTATCCTCACCCCGGAGCAGGTCAGCGTCGGCAAGCTGAACAACGTCCGGGAGGCGCTGGCCATCGCCCGGACCTGCCGGACGATCCTCGGCGCGAACGGCATCAGCGGCGAGTACCCGGTCCTGCGGCACGCCAACAACCTGGAGAGCGTGCTGACCTACGAGGGCACCTCGGAGATCCACCAGCTGGTGATCGGTCAGAAGCTGACCGGTCTCAGCGCCTTTTCATGATCACTGCGGATGTCGTACCCGTCGCTTACCGTTGAGATACCTGACACGTATCGAGGAAGGTGAGCGGCGGTGGCGTCCGACTCCGACTACCACCCCACGGCTGAACTGCCCGAGGTCGAGACCGGCACCGGCTGGCCCGACGAGCCGGAGAAGACCGAGCGGCTCGACGCGAGCCGCGACGAGCAGCCGCGCCGCTGGGGCCGGCCGTCCGGCTGCCTGTTCTGGCTGGTCGGGCTCGTGGCGTTGATCCTGGTCGTCGGGCTCGGTCTCAACGCGACCGGCCTGCTGCCGCACCTCCACAACCCGTTCACCGAGAAGAAGACCGACCGCAGCGGTCCGACGCTGCTGCTGTCCATCCAGGACCTGGCCCGGTTCGAGGCGGCGAGCGGCAACTTCCAGGAGGTCATCGACGTCCAGAAGGACCGCTCGTACATCCCCGACATCATCTTCAACGACCGCACCCTGTTCATCTGCGTGGGCTCGGTCGACGCGTTCGTCGACTTCAGCCACATCGGGCAGGGCGACATCACCGACTCGGCCGACCGCAAGACGGTCACCGTGAAGCTGCCGGCGCCGCAGCTGGAGAAGCCGAACATCGACCACGGCAAGAGCTACGTGTTCGCCACCCAGGAGGGCGCGATCAACAAGATCGGCGACCTGTTCGGCGGCAACCCCAACAAGCAGCAGGAGCTGTACGTGCTCGGCGAGCAACGCATCGCGCAGGCGGCCCGCGACAGCGGCCTGGCCCAGCGGGCGGCCGACAACACCCGGCAGATGCTCATCCAGATGCTGCGCTCGCTGGGGTACACCTCGATAACGGTCAATATCTCGCAGCCGTGAGCTGACGTCAGACCATAGCGGCGCTGCGCCAAACGTGGTTGAGTGCTAGCAGGTGACGGCCCGCTTCCCCTCGTCCGCCAAGTCGGCACGTTCAGCCGATGGGCAAGGCGGACGCGTTTCGTCACAGTACTGAGTTCGAGGTGGGTCGGCCGGCCTGCCCGTTTGTCGGGATTTGGGAGGTGGCGGGGTGGCGACCGTCGCACTCAAAGACGTCACCAAGATCTTCGGCGACGGCACCGTCGCCGTCGACAACCTCAACCTCGACGTCGGCGACGGCGAGTTCATGGTGCTGCTCGGACCCTCCGGATGTGGCAAGTCCACCGTCCTGCGGATGGTCGCCGGCCTCGAAGACCCGACCGCGGGCGCCATCCTGCTCGACGGGGAACTCGCCAACGACCTCGCCCCGCGCGACCGGCGGATCGCCATGGTGTTCCAGGACTTCGCGCTGTACCCGCACATGACCGTCGGTGACAACATCGGCTTCCCGCTGCGCCTGTCGGGCGTCGAGTCGGGTACCCGTGGCGAGCGGGTCGCCGACGTGGCCAGCGCTCTGGGCATCGGCGACGTGCTCGCCCGCCGGCCCTCGCAGCTGTCCGGTGGCCAGCGCCAGCGGGTCGCGATGGGACGCGCGATCGTCCGCCGGCCGGGCCTGTTCCTGATGGACGAGCCACTGTCCAACCTGGACAGTGGGCTGCGCGCCGAGCTGCGCGCGGAGATCTCCGGGCTGACCCGGGAACTGGGCGTCACCACGCTGTACGTCACCCACGACCAGGCCGAGGCGCTGACCATGGCCGACCGGGTCGCCATCATGCGGCGCGGCATCCTGCAGGACGTGGGTACCCCGACCCAGGTCTACGGCCGGCCGGCCACCCTCTACGTCGCCGCCTTCCTCGGCGCGCCGCGGATGAACCTGCTCGAAGCCCAGGTCTACGTGCACCTCGACCGGCACATCGCGCTGCACATGGGGGAGCAGACGCTGTACCTGCCGTGGAACGACATCCGCGCGCGTGCCGTCGCGCACTACCACGGCGAGCGGATCGTCATCGGCATGCGCGCCGAGGCGCTCACCCCGGTACCCATGGACACCGACGGCGACGTGCTGCGCGGCCGCATCCGGTACCTGGAGCACCACGGCCACGAGTCGCTGGCCTTCCTCGACATCGGTGCCTATGCGGTCATCGTCGACGACGTCGGCGGTACCGCGCCCGAGGTCGCCGAGACCCGCGGACTGCGCCGGCTCGGTGGCCTGGTCCGCCGGATGGCCAGCCGGGGCGGCGACGGCGAACTGGTACCCGCCGGAACCGCCGCGCACAACGGGCACCACAACGGCCGGCCCGGTCCGGGCGGCCGCAACAACTCCGGTGTGTTCTCCGACGCCGGCCGCCACCACCGGCGCCCGGCCGAGCTCGCGGTGCGCCTGGCCCCGTACCCGCAGGTGACCAACGGGCACCCGCTCGCGGTGGCGGTCCGGATGGAGGCGCTGCACTTCTTCGACGACCGCGGTGCACGCATCGACGTCGGCTGGCGGTAACGCTGAGTCTCGTCGAGGCGGCCCGGGCCATCGCCGAGGACGTACTGTTTCCGGCCGCGCGGGCGGTCGACGCTGCCGACCGGGTACCCGCGACACACCTGGATCTGCTTGCCGCACAAGGGTTCTACGATCCGCCGGAAGACGAGGTGGCGCGGATCGTGGAGATCCTGGCCAGCGGCTGCCTCGCCACGACCTTCGTCTGGCTCCAGCACCGCGGCGGGCTGCGCGAGGCCGCGACGAGTACCCGGCCGGGCATCCGGGAACGGTGGCACCGGCCGCTCGCAACCGGGCAGCGCCGGGCCGGGATCGCGCTGGGGGCGTTGCGGCCGGGGCCGGCATCGGTACGCGCCCGGCGGGTCGACGGCGGGTACGTCCTCGACGGCGAGTCGCCGTGGGTCACCGGCTGGGACATGATCGACACGCTCTGCGCGGCGGCGCGCGACGAGCGGGACACCGTCGTGTGGGCCCTGCTGGACGCCGAGGCCGGGCGCGGGCTGAGCGTCGAACCGCTGGACCTGGTCGCGGTACGGGCGAGCCGGACGGTACTGGTGCGCTTCGACGGGTACCGGGTGGCGGACGAGCGGGTCACCGGTGCGCACCCGTATGCCGAGTGGGCTGAGCGGGACGCGGCGGGGTTGCGGCTCAACGGTTTCCTCGCGCTCGGGGTGGCGGCCCGGTGCGTCGCGCTGCTGGGCGCCACACCGCTGGCCGTCGCGCTGGACGAGTGCCGCAGCGCGCTGGTGTCGGGTACCCCCGATGTGGCGCAGGCGCGCGCGGCCGCGGCGGCCCTCGCGGTCCGGGCGGCCGCGGCGCTGGCCGTCACCCAGGGAGCCGGCGCCGTCCTGCGCGGCAGCCATGCCGAGCGGCTCAGCCGCGAGGCGCTGTTCCTTCTGGTGTTCGGCTCCCGGCCGGCCATCAGGTCGGCGCTTTCACGGCGACTGTTGTATTGACGTATGTCGTATCGTATGTGTCCGTGCGAATCAGGGGATACGCGGACGGCACGCCCTGCTGGGCGCGGCTGCGCACCGCCGACCCGGAGGCCGCGGCGGCGTTCTACGCCGGCGTGTTCGGGTGGCGGCTGGACGGCGAGGTGTTCCGGCGCGGCGACGCGGTGGTCGCCGGCCTGGAAGCGGGGCCGGGTGCGGGGTGGCTGACATATTTCGCGAGTGACGACATCGCCGCGCTGGCCGGGCGGGTGGTCGACTGCGGGGGCACCGTCGTACGGCCGGTGTCGGTGGGTACCCGGGGCAGCGCGGCGCTGTTCCGCGACCCGGCCGGCGCGGAGTTCGGCGGCTGGCAGCGGGGCACGCTGGCCGGCGCGCAGATCGGCGTCGAGCCGGACACGGTGTGCTGGAGCGAACTGGTCACCGGCGACGAAGCGGGTGCGGAATGCTTCTACGGCAAGGTTTTCGGCTGGTCGGCGCAGACCGGCGTGCTGGCGCCCGAGCGCGGGTACCGCGAATGGCAGGGCTCGTGCCGGCTTCCGGTGCTGAGCCGGCCCGGTGGCGTACCACGGTCGAGGTGCTGGAGGTGACCGCCGCGGTACAGCGGTGCCTGGATCTCGGGGGGCGGGTGCTGCAGGGGCCGGTCGACCTGCTCGTCGGCCGGTACACCCGGCTCGTGGATCCGCTGGGCGCGACCTTCAGCGTGATCGAGCTGATCCCGGAGTTGCGCGGCTGACGGCGAGCCGGAGGGCCGCCTGCCTAGCCGGCGGGCGGCGGGTCGGGGGTGCGCGGCGCCGGTACCAGGTCCACGACCTGGTCGACGATCACTTCGAGCGGTGCCCGCCGGCCACCGGCCCAGGCGGCGGAGAACGCGGCCGGATCGAGGGCGCCCCGGGCCGCCGCGAGCGTGCCCGGGCGCCCGGTCTCGTCGTCCGGCGGGGTGGGCAGCCGGTGCCGGTCGCGCAGCTCCTCGGCGGCCGCCAGCAGCCGTACCGCCACGGTCGGCTCGGCGTCGACGGCCAGCGCGGCGACCCGGTCCAGCGAGACAGCCAGGTCCAGCCGGTCGCCCACCTCGTGCCGCCGGGTCAGCGCGCAGACCAGTAGCCGCAACGCCTCCGGCCGGTCACCGTCGAGCTGGGCGGCGAGCCCGAGCTGGTGCAGCGCCATGGCTTCGCCGAAGCCGTCGCCGAGGGTACGGCTCAGGGCCAGGCTCTCTTCGAGGGCGGCCCGGGCGCCGGGCAGGTCGCCCTGCGCGATGCGGATCTGCCCGAGCACCTCAAGGCCGAGCAGGATGCCGCGGGTGTTGCCGGCGGCCCGTTCGAGGATCAGGCACCGGTCGGCGTACCCGCTGGCGGCCGGGATGTCGCCGGTACGCAGGCAGACCTTGGCGAGGTTGCCCAGCGCGCGGGCGGTACCCCGCTCGTCGCCCAGTTCCAGGCAGATCGCGAGGCTCTCCTGGAAGTGCCCGGTCGCCTCGGGGTACCCGCCGGCGCCGATCGCGGTGATCCCCAGCGCGTTGCGCGCCTGCGCGGCCGCGGGCCGGTCGCCGACCGACTCGGCCAGTTCCAGGCTCTCCCGTGCGAGTGGCCCGGCGGCGGCATGGTCGTCCTGGGTCGCGGCGAGGATCGCGGCGGCGTACAGGATCCGCCCGCGCAGGCCGGCCGGCAGGGCGGACTCCGCCGGCTCTGCCGGCAGAGCCGGCGGGGCCGCAGGCGCGGCCGCGAGTACGTGCGCCAGCCAGTCCCGGCCCTCCCGCAGGTGGCTGCCGTTGCCCCAGTACCGCCACAGGCCCAGGCAGATCCCGGCAGCGTCGACGATCGCGCCGCGGGACAGCGTCCAGCGGATGGGGGCGCGCAGGTTCTGGTAGTCCTCGTCCAGCCGCTCGGCCCACTCCGCCTGCTCCGGGCCGGTAAGCCCGACCGCGGAGCGCTCGGCGAGGTCGAGGAAGTACCGGGCGTGGCGCTGGTACACCGCCGGGTCGTCGGCCAGCTTCGCGGCCGCGTAGGCGTGGACGGTCTCCAGCATGCGGTACCGCTGGCCGTCCGGGTGCTGCTCGATGACCAGCAGGTTCTTCGCCGCCAGGCCGGCCAGCGCGACAGCGAGCTGGGGCAGCTGGGTCACGGCGCACGCGGCGTCCACGTCCCACCCGCCGGCGAACACCGCGAGCTCGGTGAACAGCCGCTGCGCGTCGGCCGCCAGCAGCTTGAAGCTCCAGTCGATCGCGCCGCGCAGGGTCTGCTGCCGCTCCGGCAGGTCGCGCGCGCCGCCGCCGAGCTCGTGCAGGTGCTGGGACAGGTGCGCGAGCAGGTCGGCCGGGCCCCACCGGTCGGCGTGCGCGGCGGCCAGCTCGATGGCCAGCGGCAGGCCGTCCAGCAGGTGGCAGAGGCGGGCGATGACGGGCAGGTTCCGCGGGGTCAGCGTCAGCTGCGCGCCGACCGCCTGGGCGCGCTGTTCGAACAGGTCCAGCGCCGGGTAGTCGGTACGCGCCTGGAGCACGCCGGCCGGGGTGGCCGGCAACCGGTCCAGGTCCGGCAGGGCCAGCGGGGGTACCTGGTACACCTGCTCGCCGTACACCGACAGGCGCTCCCGGCTGGTCGCGAGCACAACGATGCCGGTCGATGCGCCGAGCAGCTCGGCGACGACCGGGCTGGCATCCAGTACCTGCTCGAAGTTGTCCAGCACGAGCAGCAGCGACATGTCCGCCAGGTGCTCCAGCAGGGTGTCGAGCAGCGGCTCACCGGGTACCTCGGCAACCGCCAGCGCATGCGCGACCGCCGCGACCACCAGATCGGCGTCGGTCGCGTCGGCGAGCGGCACGAACACCGCGCCGTCCTCGAAGTCCGGCCCGGCGGTGGCCGCCACGGACAGTGACAGCCGGGTCTTGCCGATCCCACCCGGCCCGAGCAGCGTCACCAGCCGCCCCTGCCGCAGCATCTGCACCACCCGGTCGTGCTCGGTGCGGCGGCCGACCAGCGGGGTCATCGGCACCGGCAGGCGGCTGCGGCGCCGCGGCTTGTCCAGCATCCGCGGGGTGATCGTCCAGCCGCCGTCGCCGGTGTCGACCACGCCGTCACGCTCGCGCAGCAGCGTCAGCTCCCGGTCGGCGCGGGCCGGCAGGCCACCGGTACGGGCGAACAGCCAGTTGAACAGCGCCCGGCTCGGCTCGCCGTGCAGCATCGCGCGCAGCCAGATCCGCAGGGCGGCCGGCGACCACGGCGCCAGCTCGACCGAGCTGAGCACGGGCAGGTCGAGGTCGTGGTGGTCGATCACGCCGGGGGCGGTGGCGTAGACCAGGCCGAGCACCGGCGGCGGGTAGGGGCGGGCGGCCAGCATCCGCGCCGCCTGAGCCGCCTGGCCCGCCTCGCCCACGTCGGCGACCAGCACGACGGGGGTACCGTCGGCGACTGCCGCATCTTCGACCGGTACCACCGTGAAACCGCGCAGTCGCGCGACCTTCGCCACCTCCACCAGGAACCGGGTGTGCCCCACCCCGGCCTCGCCGCGGACCTCCAGCGCGCCCCGGCTGTCGGCCTGCAGCCGGGTGAAGAACTCGTGCGTGACGGCGAGCGGGCCGTCGCGTTCCCACAGCCGCGAGGAGCCGGTATCGCCCCCGCTCGCCGCGTCGTCAGCGACCGCGCCGCCCCGGCCGCGCCGCTTGGCCAGGTAGTTGCGCCGGTCCGCGCGGCCGATCAGTTCGTCGGCGGTGTCCGCGTCGTCCGGGTAGGTGGCCACGCCGAGGCTGACCGACACGGCCAGCGGCGGCTTGCCGGGGAAGTTGCGGGCGCGTACCTCGTCGGTCAGCCGTACCGCCAGCCGCAGCGCGTCGGCCTGCTCGATGTCCGGCAGCAGCAGGACGAACTCGTCGCCGCCGTACCGGAAGAGCGTGTCCATCGGCCGGATCGCGCCCTTGACCCGGTCGGCGAGTTGGCGCAGTACCTGGTCGCCACGCTGGTGGCCGTAGGCGTCGTTGACGGTCTTGAAGAAGTCGACGTCGAAGAGGAAGACGGCGCAACGGGTACCGTCGCGGTCCGCCCGCGCCAGCGCGTCGGCGAGCATCGGCTGGAGCAGGGCGCGCGGAACCGCACCGGTGACCGGATCGGCCATCGGCGGGGCGGTACCGTGCCCACCCTCGCTCATCACACTCCTGAACCCTTCGCTCTCCCAGCGGTATCGGTCCGGGGCCGGGGTTGTTGAGGATTCCCCGACCGCCGCGGCGCGTCGGGTGCCGGGCGGTTGCCGTTCGGGAGCAGGACGGTTGCGGGCCGGCTCACCCGTCGAGCGGCGGGAACATCGCGCAGAACCGGCGGAACGCCACCACCTGCCGGCCCGGCTTGAGGGCGTACCGCGCACCGGGCACCGCACCGTGCACCAGCGCGTCGAGCGCATCCGGCCCGGTGCCGGCCGTCCCGACCGCGACCCGGGCGACCGCCCCGTCGTACGTCGGGGTACCGCCGGTGACGACCGTCGATGCGCGGTCCGCCGGCCCGATCTCGGTCACCACCACGCTCGGGCTGAACGCGCGCGCGAGGAACCGGTTCGCGAACAGTTCGCCTTCGACGGTCAGCTCCCCGAACGGCCCCAACGTGATTTCCTTCCCGAAGTGCGCCACGTCGAACGCGTTCTCCACGAGGACGTCGGTCGGCACGGTGACCCGCCGCACCACCGCGCCGACGAGGCGCTGCCGCTGCGCGACCTCGCGGATCACCCGTGCGAAGCCGTGGTCGTCGGTGCCGCCCGCGCCGAGCCGGAAGAACAGCGCGTCGCCGGCGAGCACGGTGGGGTACTCGCGCACGGACAGCCGCGCCTTCGCCGAACCGAGCGCGATCCGCTTGCCGTGGAACGGACACACGATGCGGTCACCGCAGCGCCTGCCGCCGTACCCCAGATGTGCGCCACGGTGCGGGCAGCGCGCGTCGAACACCCGGACCCGCCGCTCGTCCTCGCGCACCGCGATGAGCGCGCGCCGTCCCACCGTCAACGGGGTGATCTCACCGGACAGCTCCTGCGCGAGCGCGAGGAAGTACCACCCGCTGTGTATGCGCTCGGGAACCACCGGACTCATCATGTCAGGGCCTGCGGTACCCGTCCGGCCCCGCGAACGGGTTACCGGAGGAGCCGCCGGGCGCGGAGCAGCTCGGCGACGCCGAGGGCGTGGAACGGGGCGCCACCGGCCCGGTGCGGCGGTTCCCCGTCGACCAGTTCGCTGACCGAACCGAGGCCGTACTCGTCGAGGTGCGCGGCCAGCCCGTCGAGCACTCCGGCGGCGGGCCGGCCGGCCGCGTGGCAGGCGCCCGCGAAGGCGCCGGCCAGCCAGGGCCACGCGCTGCCCCGGTCGCGGTCGCCGCCGCGGTACCCGTACTCGTGCGCGGCCAGCGAGCGCAACCCCAGCGGGGTCAACAGGTACCGGCCGACCGCGTCGAGCGGTTCGGCACAGGTACCGTCCAACGGCGCGTACGGCAGCGACCACGCGAGCACCTGCAGCGGCCGCAGCACCGGATCGTCGTACGGCCCGCTGCCCGCCAGCGGGTACCGCGGCGGTGGCGCGTCGATGACGTCGTAGAGCCAGCCGTCCGGCGCCGGGTACCGCTTGGCGAACCCGGCCCGGGCCACGTCGTACCGGGCCAGCCACCCGGCCGGGTCGGCACCGGCCAGCTCGCACAACCGTGCGACGGCACCGAGCGCGTTGACCCACAGGGCGTTCTCGCCGACCGGCTTGCCCGCCGCGCCGCACAGCAGCCCGTCGGCCGGATCCGGCCCGTCCCCGTCGAGCCCCGCCGCCAGTGCCGGAAGCAGCTCCGCGGCGAGGTCGGCGTCGCCGGTGCGGATGACGTGCCGGGCCACGGCATGCGGGTACCACAGCGTGCGGTGCGGGTACCCCCGCAGGAGCGCGCGGCCCTCGGCGGCCCGCCCGGTCTCCAGGAACAGCCCTTCGTATGCGGCCAGCACGTCGCCCCCGGCCGCGGAATACCCGGCGACCACCCGCGGACCGGTGACGATGTGCGCGTCCGCCGCGAGCGCGAGCCGCGCGTCCAGCGCGTCGGCCGGCTTCGCGGCGGGGATCACGGCGCGCGCCCGGCCCCGCGCGGCGGACACGACGGCGGTCGCGGGCGGCGGCCGCCGCGCCGGATCGCCGGCCCACGCGCACACCTCCATCGCCTCGCCGGCCGCGAGCCGGGCGGTGAACGTGCCGGCGTGCCAGAGGTCCTCGCTGCCGTCGCGGGTGCGCGCGCCGCACCACCAGGTGCCGTCGGGGCGCCAGCCGGGCCCGGCGATCCGGTACGCGTGCTCGACCACGACGCCGTCGGCGACCGGCTCGACTGCGGGCGGCGGTCCGGCGATGCGGGCGGCACCGGCGTCGCGCCAGGTGCACAGCGCGGCGAGGGACAGTTCGACCGGTTCGGTGGCGGCGAGCATGCGGTGCACCACGGCGACGCCGGTCCGCCCGCGCTCCATGGCCAGCTCGCGCTCGACCACCACGCCGCCGATCCGCCAGCGCCAGCGCGGTACGCCGTCGGTCAGGTCGAAGGACTCCAGCAGCCGGTGCCCGTGCGGGGCGGTCGCGCCCGAGGCCCACTCGTGCACGGCCAGCTCGACGCGCGCGCCGGATGTGAGCGTCACCACCGGATCGAGGGTGAGAAGAGCCACCTTGCGGTCCGCGGTCACCAGCAGGCCGTGCTGCCGCCGGGTCCGCAGTCCGGCGACGGTACCCATGGCGTATCCGCCGGTACCGTCGCTGCACAGCCATTCCCGGTCGGCTCCGCCGCCCTCGGTCAGGGAGGTGCACACCTGGGTACCGAACACGAACCGAGCTCGCGTTCGCATGGTCCTTCTTATGATTGAAATGGCTCGTCAGGGTACTGACTCGTTACGGTGGTGAGCCGCCGCGGCGAGTTGAGTTCCCTCGGTGAGCGTAGCGGTACAGACAGGAGTCGACATGCAAGTGTGGCCAGGTGCGCGCTATCCGCTCGGTGCGACGTACGACGGCACCGGCACCAACTTCGCGCTCGCCTCACAGACCGCTGACGGCGTCGAGCTGTGCCTGTTCGACGCCGACGGTCAGGAACGGCGCGTCGAGCTGTACGAGGTCGACGCGTTCGTCTGGCACGGGTACCTGCCCGGCATCGAGCCCGGCCAGCGGTACGGGTACCGGGTGCACGGGCGGTACGAGCCGCGCCGCGGGCACCGGTTCAACCCGCACAAGCTGCTGCTCGACCCGTACGCGAAGGCGGTCGACGGGGAGATCGAGTGGGACCCGGCGCTGTACGGCTACGAGCTGGACAGCCCGGACCGGATGTGC